>Ga0209486_10000371_pt1 | contig 20504 bp, 20 predicted proteins | sample NCCompost_FD_187518 | JGI IMG/M metagenome (GOLD analysis project Ga0209486, IMG submission 187518) | Agricultural soil microbial communities from Utah to study Nitrogen management - NC Compost (SPAdes) (version 2) | ecosystem: Environmental > Terrestrial > Soil > Agricultural land | place...
GCAGTGACGCCCGGCTTGAGCGACACATAGATCGTCTCGAGGATCCCGCGGTCGAGCGGCACGAGATGCGGCACGAACGTCACCGGCATGTCGAGCTCCTGCTCGATCTCGGCCACGTGGCGGTGCGAGAAGATACCGTAGGCCGCCACGCTGCCGTGGTTCTCGGAGAAGTGCGTGCGATCGGTCGCCGCCTTGCCCGCCCCCGAGAGCCCGGACTTCGCGTCCACGACCACCGCGCCTTCGAGCAGCCCCGCCTTCGCGAGCGGCTCGAGCGCCAACAGTGCGGCAGTGGGGTAGCAGCCGGGATTCGAGACGAGGCGCGCATCCTTGATCGACGCCTGCCGTCCCTCGGTCATGCCGTACACGGTGCCGCCGGGCAGTGCCGCCGTGGCGGGATACCACTTCTGCCGATCGGCGTCGCCGCGGATGCGAAAGGCGCCCGACAGATCGATCACGCGCACGCCACGCTCGAGCAGCTTCGGCGCGAGCTCGGCCGAGGCCGCCTCCGGCAGCGCCAGGAACACGATGTCGGCCGAGGCGACGAGCTGATCGACGTCCAGCGGCGTGACGGTGCCGTTCCAGATGCGGTTGAGCGCCGGCAGCGGGCGCGGCGCGCTCGAGGCGCCGGACGACATCGCGGCCGTCAGCGTGACCGAGGGGTGGCGTGCAAGGATGCGCACCAGCTCCTGGCCGGCGTAGCCGGTGGCGCCGGCGATGGCAACGCGCGTGCGGCCGGCCGCGGGGGCCGGTGAGCGATCCGAAACGGGGGACGTGGCGACTGTCATCTCTCTGCCGTCAATGGGAAAAGAATATTTATACAGGCTGATGCATAATCAGTCAAGAATTTCGTGTATGCTGCCTTGAAAGTAGCACTATGAAGGCCCGCCGCCAGTCCGCGATTCTCGACGCCGTCCAGCACCAGCCGGTCCGCAGCCAGGAGCAGCTGCGGCGCCAGCTGCGCGGCGCCGGCTTCGACGTGACGCAGGCGACGTTGTCGCGCGACATCCGCGAGCTGCAGCTCGTGAAGGGCGGCCCCGACGGCGCCTACCAGCCGGCGGCCCGGCCGCCGGCCAACGGCAACGGCGCCGGGCTGCTGCAGAGAGCGCTGTCGGAGTATCTGACCAAGGCCGATCAGGTGCAGCAGCTGGTGCTGCTGCGTACTGGTCCCGGGCAGGCCCAGATCCTGGGCGTCGCCATCGACGGGGCGCGGCTGCCCGAAGTCGTCGGCACGTTGGCCGGCGACGATACGATTCTCGTGATCGCGCGCGGCGCGCGGCAAGCCCGGGCGCTCGTGAAGCGCCTCGAGGCCATCGCCTCAGGGCACTGACTCATTCCGACGGTGGATTCGTGACAACTCTCTGGTCAGGCCGGTTCGAGTCGGCGCCCGATCCGGCGGCCTTCGACTTCGGCGTCTCGTTCGGGTTCGATCGCGCGCTGTTCGAAGACGACGTGGCCGGCAGCGTGGCGTGGGCCGAGGCGCTCGGCGCCGCTGGCGTGCTGTCGAAGGACGACGTCGCGGCCATCGTCGGCGCGCTCGCCACCATCCTCGAAGAAGGGCGCCGCAATCCGGACTGGGTGGCGGGTCCCGACGAGGACGTCCACAGCTTCGTGGAGCGGCAGCTCGTCGATCGGATTGGCGACGCGGGCCGCCGCCTCCATACCGGACGCTCGCGCAACGAGCAGGTGTCGCTCGATCTGCGGCTGTACCTGCGCCGCAAGATTCCGGTCCTGCAGCGCGCCGTGGCCGAGATGGTCGCGGCGCTGGCCGATCGCGCGTCGCACGCGGGCGAGGCGCTGATGCCGTCGTACACCCACCTGCGCAAGGCGCAGCCGGTGCTCGTCGCGCATTTCTTCCTGTCGCATGCCGCGGCGTTGCGCCGCGACCACGCGCGCCTGGCCGCCGCAGCCGACGAAGCCGATGCCTGCCCCCTCGGATCGGGCGCCGTGGCCGGCACGAGCTACGCCGTGGACACCGCGGCGCTCGCGAGACGCCTCGGGTTCTCTCGCGTCGTCGCCAACAGCATGGACGCGTCGTCGGATCGCGACTTCGTGTCGGCGTTCCTGCACGCCGTCGCGCTGTGCATGGTGCACTTGAGCCGCCTGGCCGAAGACCTGATTCTCTTCACGGGCGAGGAGCACGCGTTCTTCGAGCTGGCCGATTCGTCGGCCACCGGCAGCAGCATGATGCCGCAGAAGAAGAACCCCGACCCGCTCGAGCTCGTGCGCGGCAAGACGGGGCGGGCGATCGGACGGTCGACCGGGTGGCTCGTGACGATGAAGGGGCTGCCGACCGGCTACAACAAGGACCTGCAGGAAGACAAGGAAGCGGTGTTCGAGTCGGAGTACACGCTGGCCGTCTCGCTTCGCGCGGCGCACGCCGTGGTGTCGAAGCTCACCGTCAACGCCGAGCGCTCCGGTCGCGCCGCGTCCGGTCTGCTGCTCGCCACCGACGTCGCCGACTACCTGGCCACGCACGGCATGCCGTTCCGGCGTGCCCACGAAGTCGTGGGCGCGATGGTCCGCTCGCTGCTGGCGCAGGGGCGCGACTTCTCGGACCTCACCCCCGAGGAATGGCGCGCCGCGAGCGAGGTGTTCGGGCCGGACGCGCCCCAGGCCGCCACCGCGCTGGCCTCGGTGAAGGCTAGGAAAACCCCGCAATCCACCCATCCCGGCGCCGTGGCGGCTGCCGTCGAGGACACCCGCGCCTGGGCCGCGCCCCGCTTGGGGCAGGGGAGTTGACTCTGTTAGACTGTCCCAGCCTGTAGGGTCCTTTCCATATCCCACCTCTGAAAGGACTCGATCCGGGGGAATTGATGCAGCAACGCCGGCCTAGGCTCGGTGACGTTCTGGATGACTACTGTCCGCGGGAGCGCCGCGTCACCAATCACGTCGTCGTCGCCATGATCGAAGACGACGTCAAGCAGACGCGCTGCTCGACGTGCGACGCCGAACACGATTACAAGCAGGCGCGCGTCCCGAGCCCGCGCCGCCCGAAAGCGGTGGCAGCCCTCCACGACGGCGCCGAAGCCAAACCGGTGCTCGCCCCGCCGCCCCGCGCGACCGTGGACGACGAGCCGTCATCCGAGCCCGAAGCTCTCCCCGACTCCCAGCCCGTGGCGATTGCGGCGCCGGCCGACGACGCGCCGGTTCCGATGGCGGCCGCGAGCGAGGCGCCGGTGGCGGACGAGGCGCGCGAGGAATCCACAGCCGACGAGGGGCCGGTGCATCGCCGGCTGATTCGCGCCACGTTGCCGCGCCCCGAAGGCCACGTCCCCGAGCGCAAGGAGCCGGAGTTCACGATTCGCCAGCAGGGCGCCCGCGGCGGTGGCGGCCGGGAAGTGGACGGCAACAGCGTCGGCTACCGGCCGAAGGGCGGCCAGCGGCCGGGCGGCTTCGGACCCGGCGGCGGCGGGCATTCGCGATTCGGCGGCCAGCGCCACGGATCGGGCCAGCAGCGGCAAGGCGGCGGCGGACGCGGACCCAACACGGGAGAGCGCGGCCCGGGCCGTCCGGACGGCATGGGCAGCAACCCGCGAGGCCAACAGCGCGGACCAGGCTCGGGCCGCCGCCGCGGCGGCCGCTGAACCCGCGATTTCTTTCCCCTTCCTCACTCCGACATGAACGACTTCGCGGGCAAGTGCGGGCTGATCGTTGGCGTGGCCAACAAGTACTCGATCGCCTGGGCCATCGCGCAAGCCGTGGCGAAGCGCGGCGCCAGGCTCGCGCTCACCTACCAGGGACGCTTCGAGGATCACGTGAAGAAGCTGGCGGGCGAGCTTCCGGAGCCGCCGCTCGTGCTGCCGTGTGACGTGACCTCCGACGACGAGATCACGGCGGTGTACGAGAACGTCGGCACGGCGTTCGACGGGCTCGACTTCGTGGTGCACGGTGCCGCGTTCGCGCCGCCCGCGGAGCTCGAGGGCGCGTTCCTGGCTACGTCGCGCGAGGGCTTTCGGGTGGCGCTCGACGTCTCCGCGTACTCGCTCATTCCGCTGACACGCGGCGCCGTGCCGTTGATGGAGCGGCGCGGTGGCGGCAGCGTCATTGCCCTCACCTATCTCGGAAGCGACCGCGTGTTTCCCCATTACAACGTGATGGGGGTGGCCAAGGCCGCGCTCGAATCGACGGTGCGCTATCTTGCCGCCGATGTCGGTTCGAAGAACATTCGCGTCAACGCGGTGTCGTCCGGCCCGATCAAGACGGTGGCCGCGCGCGGCATTTCCGGCTTCAGCGACATCCTCAAGGTGTATCCGGAGCGCGCACCGCTGCGCCGCAACGTCGATACGTCCGATGTGGCCGACAGCGCGGCGTTTCTCCTGAGCGACGCCAGCCGGGGCATCACCGGCGAGGTGCTGATGGTGGACGCCGGGTACCACGCCGTCGGTATGTGAGCTCACCGCTGTTCGCGCGCGCCGTTCTGGCGTTTCTCGCGCTGCCGGGCATGGTGGCGTTCGTCGTGCCCGCGCTCCTCCTCGACGCAGATCGCTCGTCTCGATTCGACCTCGTCGGCCTCGTGCCGCTGCTGCCGGGGCTCGTGGGCCTGGTCTGGTGCGTCCGGTCGTTCTACGTCGAGGGCAAGGGAACGCTCGCGCCCTGGTCACCGCCGCGCCATCTCGTCGTGGCGGGGTTGTACCGCTTCTCGCGCAACCCGATGTACGTGTCGGTCGTGCTCATCCTGTGGGGCTGGGCCGCGGCGTTTCATTCTTCGACGCACGCGATCTACGCCCTCGCCATCATGATGGCGTTCCACCTGCGCATAGTGCTCGGCGAGGAGCCGTGGCTCGCGCGCACGCACGGGGACGCGTGGGCTCGCTATCGCGCGGCTGTGCCGCGCTGGCTCGGTCGTAGGGGCCGGCTTTAGCCGGCCCGGGCCTTCCCTACCCCGCCTACTCCGCCTACTCCGCCCACTCTGCCTCCAGGTTCTATTAAGGCAGCCAGATGATCGTGATCTTCGGCTTCATGTTCATGTCTCCTGAATTCAGTTGATCCCGGACGGCCACACGACCTGGTAGTCGCCCAGCGCTTCGCCCCACACGACGTTGTCGCCGTGGCTCTCGCCCCAGACGACGTTGTCGCCGTTGGCCTCGCCCCACACGACGTTGGCGCAGTTCAGGCCGCCGCAGGCCTCGCCCCACACGACGTTGTCGGAGTGCGCCTCGCCCCACACGACGTTGTCGCCCTGCGCCTCTCCCCACACCACGTTGCCGGTGCCGGACTCGCCCCACACGACGTTGTCGCCGGTGAGCTCGCCCCAGACGACGTTGTCGCCGTTGGCTTCACCCCACACCACGTTGTCCGGGTTGGCCGCGCCCCACACGACGAGCGCGCCGCCCGGCGCGTGCGTCTCACCCCACACCACGTTGCTGGCCCAGGCGTTGGCGCCAGGCAGCGGCACCCCGCCCGTGACGCGTTGGTTGCCCCAAATGAGGTGCCGCGCCCACCGGATCGATTGGCCCGCGATGGTGTCCGCCGGCTGGCCGAGCGCGCCTGACTGCGGATCAGCGAAGAAGCGCGCGAGGCGAAGGGCCCCTTTCGCGTTCACGAAGCCGGCGCCTTGCGAGAGCGGCGACTCCCGAGTGCGCGTCTGCGCCGTGTACTGCAGGATGGCCTTCACCGCGTTCGGCGTGAGCGACGGGTTCGCCTCGAGGAGCAGGGCCACGGTGGCCGACACCACCGGCGCCGCCATGCTGGTGCCCGTCAGGCTCAGGTAGGCCTTGTACGGAGAAGGCCGCAGACCATCGAGCAGCAGGTTCGGCAGTTCGGCGTAGAGCGTGCTGTGCGGGTCGGTCAGCGACTCGATGCCCACGCCGGGTGCGACGAGGTCGGGCTTTGCCGAGAAGTCCAGCCAGGTGGGACCACGTGAGCTGAAAGGCGCTACCACGTCGTCGCCGCGTGCCGCGGTACCCTGATGGCTCGACGCCCCGACTGTCAGCACCCAGGGCGCGTTGCCCGGCGCCGTGACGCCGCCGGACTGCAGTTCGTGCTGCGCGTTTTGCCCGAGATTGCCCGCGGAGGCGACGACGACGATACCGGCGTCCACCGCGCGCTTGGCCGCCTGCGTGAGCGGATCGGTGTCGTACGACTCGTACACCCCGGCGCCGACCGACAGATTGATGATGCGAATGCCGAGCGCGTTCTTGTTGGCGATCGCGTAGTCGATGGCGTCGATGACGCTGCTGATGTAACCGAGGCCGTTGTCGTCGAGCACCTTCAGCGCGACGAGGTGTGCGTTGCGGGCAAGGCCGCGGCGGCGCCCATAGGAGTGATAGCCGTTGCCCGCCATGATGCCGGCCACGTGCGTGCCGTGCCCGTACCCGTCACGTGGCGGCACGTTCGTCCACGAGCTGGATCTGCCGGAGACCGTGAAGTCCTTGGACAGCGCCACGCGCTGTCCGGCCGTCGATCGCCAGAAGTCTTCGTGCTCGGCATTCACGCCCGAGTCGATCACCGCGATGCCGATGCCGCGGCCGGTCTCGGGAATGTAGGTGTAAGTGGACGCCGGTGACCGGAGGCCGATTACCGCGGCCGTGCGCTCGAGCGTGGCAAACGTCGCCCGATCCATCACGATGCGCTTGACCCGCGGGTCCCTGGCCAGCGTGCGCAGATCGAGGTTGGCGATCTCGGCCACCTGCGCGGGACGGCCGCGCAGCGTTCGAAGCGTCACGCCGTGCGCCGCCGTGATTGCCCGCACGTCGGGCGCGCCGTAGAACTCCACGATGACCCGCGACCGGCCCGTGAGCTGCCGGGCTCGCTCGCCGAGCACGCGATCGAGCTTCGACGGCACACGGGCGTTTGAGACGGCTTGCGCCGACACCCAGGCAGGAGCTCCGGAGACTGTCAGAAGGAGAAGCGCAAAAGTGCGCAAGTGACGTCCGGGGGTGGAAACCATGGGAACCCTCGTAGTCGCAACTGCCCTGCCGCGCGACGGCTGGGTAGTGCACGAAATGCAAATGGCTGTGGTCGCGCGGGTTGCGGGAGCTGCCGCGCCCGCGCCCTTCAGAGGGGGTTATCGGCCGTGTGCAGAATTGGCACAGCCCCCCGACGCTTTTGGCGGCAGAAAGTGCGATTTACGCTTCTGCGCGGGGGACCCGGCCGTCCTGTTCGAGCTGGTACTCGAGGATCTTCCGGTAGAGCGTGCCGCGGCTGATCTCCAGCAGGCGGGCCGCTTCCTTCTTGTTCCACGACACCGCTTCGAGCACCCGCTGGATGTGGGCGCGCTCGGCGTCACGCAGCGTGGGCAGCCGCGGCCGCGCGTCCGCGGTCTGGGCCACGGGCGTGTGGGCGTGCAGGAACTCGATGTCGCCTTCGCGAATCACCCGGCCGGGAGACGACAGCGCCGCGCGCGACACGGTGCTTTCGAGCTCGCGGATGTTGCCCGGCCAGTGGTAGCTGATCAGGCGGGACACCGCCTCGTCCGAGAACACCTTGGCGTCGAGCGGCAGCCCGTTGGCGGCGCAGTAGCGCGCCACGAAGCGGTTGGCGAGTACCGGGATGTCCACGGTGCGCTCGCGCAGCGATGGCAGGCGGATCGAGAACGCGTTGACGCGGTAGAAGAGGTCCTCGCGGAACCGGTTGTCACGAACGAACTCGTCGAGCGGCCGGTTGGTGGCCGAGATCAGGCGGAAGTCCACCTCGATCGACTTCTGGCCGCCCAGGCGCTCGAACCGCCGGTCCTCGAGCACGCGCAGCAGCTTGGCCTGCGCCACGAGCGACAGGTCGCCCACCTCGTCGAGGAACAGCGTGCCGCGATCGGCCAGCTCCACGCGGCCGGGCTTGCGATCGACGGCGCCGGTGAACGCGCCCTTCTCGTAGCCGAAGATTTCCGATTCGAACAGCGTGTCGGGGAGGGCGGCGCAGTTCACGGCCTGGAAGTTCTCGCGGCTCCGCGCGCTGAGCTCGTGAATCATGCGCGCCACGACTTCCTTGCCCGATCCGGTCGGTCCCAGGATGAGCACCGAGATGCCGGACTTGGCGGCGGTGCGGATCCACTCGAAGACGATCAGCATCTTCTCGTCGCGGCCGATCATTTCGCGGAAGCGCTGCACCGACGGCGCCTGGTCCTCGGTGCTGATGGACGCGCGGCGCTCGAGGAACTGATCGAGCTGCGCGGCGACATTGGGGCGCTCGGGCCGGGCGGCGGCGAAGTGCGTCGGCCGGTCGGTGAGGCGGCGCGCGACGCCGAAGTCCACCAGCTCCTTGAGACAGTTTTCGACGTCGAGACGCATGCGGCCGAACGTGGCCATCAGCGACTCGACGTCGAAGGCCTCGTTGGGCTGTGCGTTCAGGAAGCGGACGAGTCCCGCCCGCAGCGGCGACTGCACGAGCGCGCGAAAGCGTGCTTCGGCGGCATCCGGCTCGGGACGGGTGGTGGCGGCGGCGCGTTGCGCGGAAAAGCTGATCTCGTTCACAGAAGAATAACCACTTTGCGTATCGGCTCAGCGGGCGGGGAGCCACAGCGTCGTCACAGTGCCGCCCCGCCGGAGGCGGGGCAATCAAACGTTGTCTAGTGAGGCGACGCTGCGCACTTCACGGAAGCGTCGCCTCGCTAGGTGTAAGCTACGAGCAATGCCGTACCGTGCACCCGGCGCGCCCGAAGCCCCCAAGTCCAAGACACTCTCCGGCAAACCGATCCGCTACTACCGCCCGCGCGGCAGTGCAGATGTGCGCCATCTGATCGACGAGGGCTTCCAGGCGTTCAACGCCGCCCGGCTGGGCGAGGCGTGCCGCATCTTCACGGACAAGATGCTCGCACCCGAGAACGACACCACCATTGCCCTGACGCTCGCCGGCGCCATGACGCCGGCGGGCCTTGGCGGCTGCATCGTGGAGATGATGGAGCGCGGCCTGATCGACTTCGTGATCAGCACCGGCGCCAATCTCTATCACGACCTGCACTACGCGCTGAACTTCACGCTGCACCGCGGCTCGCCGTTCGTGAACGACGTCGAGCTCTACGAAGAAGGCGTGATCCGCATCTACGACGTGCTGTTCCCCGCTACCGTGCTGCTCAAGACCGACGCCTACGTTCGCGACTTCCTGGTGCGCTGGGGCATGAACGGGCCGGTATCGACCCCGGAGCTGCACTACGCGCTCGGCCAGGATCTGATGCAGCGCCACCCGGGGTGCCAGGAGTACTCGATGGTGGCCTCGGCGGCCGCCAACGGCGTGCCCATCTTCACGTCGTCGCCGGGCGACAGCTCCATCGGGATGAACATCGCCTATCACGAGCTGATGAACGACAGCCGCCTGATGATCGATCCCAACAAGGACGTCAACGAGGTGTGCGCCTTCATCCTGGCCGGCAAGAAGAACGGCTGCGTCATCCTGGGCGGCGGCTCGCCGAAGAACTTCTATCTCCAGGGCCAGCCGACCTTGTGGGAGGTCTACGGCATCCCGAAGGGCGGCAACGACTACTTCATCCAGATCACCACCGACCAAGTGGTGTGGGGCGGTTTGTCGGGCGCCACGCCCGCCGAGGCGGTGAGCTGGGGCAAGGTGAACCCGGGCGTCCTGCCCGACACGGTGGTGGCCTACGCCGACTCGACCATCGCGTTTCCGCTATTCTGCGAATACGCAGTGGGTTCGGCGAACAACCGCCGGCCCCGCAAGGAGCTGATGCACAAGCGCGACGCGCTCGTGGCGGCGCTGCGCAAGGAAGCCAAGGAAGTCACGCGCGAAGAGATCGAGGAATGAGTTCGTAGTTGCCGCCTCGCAAAGATGGGGACGCTCGCCTCTGAACTGAGCCCGCACGCTCCCGGCATCGCCGGCCAGCCGCGCGTCTACGTGGACGCCAACATGCCCGCGCGTCTCGTGTCGCTGATGCGCACCCTGCTCAAGTGGGACGTGCTCTTCGTGATGGAGCACGACGAGCTCCGGCGCGCCTCCGATGGTCTGCACTTCCGGCTCGCGGGTCAGCTGCGGCGCACGCTGGTGACCCTCGATCGCGACTACCTCGACGATCGCAAGTTCCCGCCGGCCGAGAGCCCCGGCGTGCTCGTCCTGACCGCGCCGAACGAGAACGGGCTGGCGGCGCTGCTCAAGCGCCTCGATCGGGAGGCGTTCCGCGCCGCCGCCGACACACCACCCTTGCCGTTTGCCGGCGCCAAGCTGCACGTGCACGTGGACTGGCGCGGTCGATGATCGTCCTCACCGGCGGCGATCTCGTCCTGCCCGATCGCGTCATCAGCGGCGGGTCGCTGGTGGTCGAGGCGTCGCGGATTTCCGCCGTCGAGCCGCAAGCGCGCATCGACAGTGCCGGCGCGCAGGTCGTGGACGTCAGCCAGTGCTACGTGGTGCCCGGCTTCATCGACGTCCACGTGCACGGGCTGGAGGGCATCGACGTGTTCGATCACGACGGCGCCGTGGCGGATATCGCCAGCCGCATGCCGTCGTTCGGCGTCACCGCGTTCTGCCCCACGTCGATCGCATGCGAGCCGGCCGCGCTGCGCGGCTTCCTTGCGGCCGTCGGGCGCGTGCGGCTGGCGCCGGCGGCCCACACGGCGCGCGTGTTGCCGGCCCACCTCGAGAGCAACTTCCTCAATCCCGAGTTCGCGGGCGCGCAGCCGCTCGAATGCCTGCGCGTGCCGGCCGACCTCGAGGCCCGTTCGACCCCGCTTGCGCCCGGCGCCGAGCCGCCGTTCTCGGGCCGCGAGATCCTCGACGTGATCGCCGCCTTCCGCGCCGATGTCGGCATCGTCACGCTGGCGTCCGAACTCGAGGGCGGCCTCGATCTGGTGCGCTCGTTGAGCGCCGCGGGGCACCGCGTGTCGCTCGGCCACTCCGGCGCCGACTTCGATCAGGCGATGGCCGCCTTCGATGCCGGCGCGCGGCACGCCACGCACCTCTTCAATGCCATGCCGGCGCTGGCCCACCGCGCGCCCGGCCTGCCGGGCGCGGCGCTCGCCCGCGAAGACGTGGCCGCGGAGCTGATCTGCGACGGCCACCACGTCCACCCGGCCATGTGCCGTCTCGCCATGAGCGCGAAAGGCGCTCGCGGCATCGTGGCCATCACCGACGGAACCGCCGGCGCCGGGATGGCCGTCGGATCCTCGGCCCGGCTGGGAAGCCGTACGATCCGCGTCGGGCCCTACGCCGCCGAGCTCGAGAACGGCACGCTGGCCGGCAGCACGCTGACGATGGATCGTGCGTTCGCCAACATCGTGAACCTGTTCGGCGGCTCGGTCGTGGACGCGGCGCTGATGTGCGCCACCAATCCGGCTCGCGCGCTGGGGCTGGCGGCCCACGGCGTGATTGCCGAGGGGGCGACGGCGGATCTGACCGTTCTCGATCGCGACCTCCGCGTCGTGCGCACGTTCGTCGGCGGCGCCGAGGCGTTCGCAGGGGCGGGTTTGTCTTCGTAGGGGCACATCTTTTGTAGGGGCACATCTTTAGATGTGCCCGACCATGGCGCTATCCTTCACTCAATGTCGAAGCAGGCGGCCATCGTCGCGATCCTGATCGCCGGCGCCGCGGCGTACCTGCTCGCGACGACGCGGTCGCGCCCCGCCTCGATCGAGGCGGCCTTCTGGTTCGACGACGTCGCATTCGACTCGTCGCGGCTCGGCAGCCCGCTCACGGCCGGCGAGATCGCCACCATCGAGTCCGTCGCGCGCGAGGAGCTGCGCCACGCGTTCCGGGGCCTGCCGATCTCGATCTCCGCTCGCCGCGACGCCCGCTACACCCTCCGCGTCGTGCAGGAGGTCCTCGATCTGCGCTTCAAACGCCCGGTCGGCGTGGCCGGACAGTCGCGCGGCATCGCGGGCTTCGGCGGCTCGGGCAGCGTCAGCTTCGACTTCCTCGCGAACGGGGCGATGGCGTGGGCACCCGGCGACGCCGATCGCGCCGAGCTCGTCGCCGCGATCGGGCGCGGCATCGGCCGCACCGCCGTCCACGAATTCACCCACCAGCTCCTGCCGACGGCGCCCATCCACGCCAGCCGCGACGACCAGAGCTACGAGTACCAGTCGGCCGCGCGCCGCGCCCAGTACTACGGTCCAATGCGCTGGGATCTCGCATGGCCGCTGCTGCAGCAGAAGATCGGCGGTTGAGGATATGCTCTCGGCCTCCGGCAGAGGAGGTCACCATGAGGCGCACGATTCTTGCCGTTCTGGCGGCCTGCGGGCTCGCCAGCGTGTTCGTGGGAGCGCAAGCCCAGCCCCCCTATAAGCTCGGCACGTTCCAGCGGCAGGGCACGACATTCGTCGGCGTCGTCATCCGCGACAGCCAGGTGATCAACCTGCAAGTGGCCAACGCCGCGGTGACGACGGGCAAGCGGATCACCCCGCCCACCGACATGAAAGACCTGATCGCGCGCTACGACAACGGCGTGCGCCAGCGCATCGTCGAAGTCGTCAACGTCGTGGCCACGGCCAAGACGCGTCCGCCCTACGTGATGGACCTCGCGTCGCTGAAGGTGCTGCCGCCCGTCATGTATCCGATGACGATGCTGAACGCGGCGGTGAACTATCGCGAGCACGCGGTGGAAATGGCCGAGCGCGGCGGGCGTCCCGGCGATCCGCCGCCGGGCAACGCTCCCGGCACGGCGCCGCCGGGGACGACGAGCGTCTCCGGCATCTGGCAGCGCGCCAGGGGCGACCGGCGCTGGAATCCCTACGCGTTTCTCAAGTCGCCGTCGGCGATCATCGCGTCGGGTGAGTCGATTCTGATTCCGCGCGGCCGCACGGAGATCGACTGGGAATGCGAGCTGGGCGTGGTGGTGGGCAAACCGGCCAGCCATGTGCCGGTGGCGCGCGCCAACGACTTCATCTTCGGCTACACGATGGAGATGGACGTGTCGGACCGCGGCAGCCGCGGCGATCAGCGCTACGGCTCCGACTGGCTGATCGCCAAGTCGCACGACACCTTCGCGCCGATGGGCCCCTTCATCACGCCGAAAGAGTTCGTGCCCGACCCGCGCGCGCTGCCGGTCAAGTTCGTGCTCAACGACAAGGTGATGCAGGACGCCACCACGGCGCTGATGATTCACGACGTCTTCGAGCTGGTCGCCTACGGATCGAGCATCCTCACGCTGCGGCCCGGCGACGTGATCGCGACCGGCAGTCCGGCAGGCGTGGGCTCGGCGCGGCGGCCGCCGATCTACCTGAAGCCCGGCGACAAGACGTCGTGCACGTACGAGGGCATCGGCACCCTCGTTAATACAGTGGAGGCTGCGCCGTCGTAACTACGCGGCCCGCAAAGAACGCGGCCCGCGTGCAGTATCTGGCAAACCGGCTTAACGCCGGTTCGCAATGCCGCGGGCACTCCCGCCCCGCGGCTCCCGTCGAGGAGGCAGAAAGGTCGTGAAGCGTGTCGGTCCCCTGTCGGTCGCCAAGAACGTCGCCGTGCTGTATGCGGTCATCGGCTTGCTCTTGGGCGCGCTCTTCTCCCTTGCGGGTGCCGCGGGCGCCTTTGCGGATAATTCCGGCGTCGGAGCCGGCATCGCCGGAATCCTTGGCGTCGCCGCCATTGTCATGTTTCCGATCATCTACGCCTGCATCGGGTTCGTCGGTGCCTTGATCGCCTGCGCGCTCTACAACGTCGTCGCTTCGATGGTGGGCGGCATCGAGCTGGAAGTCGAGTAAGGCAGGCGGGCCTGAAGACCCGCAACCTCGTACGCTACACGCGCCTGCTGAACGTGGCGCTCCACGTGGGCGCCGCGCGCTTGATCAGCTCCACGAGCTGCGGGGGGACGTCGTCTTCGCCCGTCAGCTGCCGGATCTCCAGCACGTCGTCGAAGCCCAGGCCGGTCGGGCAGCGCAGGGCCCACCCGATCGCCTCGTCCAGCGACGCCACCTCGATCAGGTAGAACCCGCCGACCAGCTCCTTCGACTCGGCAAACGGACCGTCCACCACGGTGCGGCGGCCGCCCTTCGCCTCGATCTTGGCGCCCTTGCCGGCCGGATTCAGCCCTTCGGCCGCCACCAGCACGCCGGCCTTGTGCAGCTCCTCGTTGAATTGCATGTAGGCGGTGAAGAGCGGCTCGTCGAACGGCGCCGACGGGTCCGGGGCGGCGCCTCCGGGCGCGGGGTGGGCCGTGATGATGAACTTCATACGAACGATCTCCTTTGAATGGGCGTCTATTCTCACGTCGAACCGGGGAGTGGCGGATCGACACTGGTCGGTCGGGTCTGAAGAACCGCCCCTACGAAAGATCCTAGTACCCCGATTTAGGTATGCTCGCGGCCGGTGATTCCGTGCGACTTGTTGAGATTGGCCGGGCTGGTTGACGGGGCCTCGACGCCGATTCAGAATCCGTCCCCGCTTTGGCAACGTCATGACCGTGCGCCTCGCTCGCGCTGCGTTACTCCTTTGTCTTCTCGTCTGGCCCGCGACGGCCGGCGCTGACGGAGCCGGAGGTCTGGCCGGGTACTCCGTCACAACCTGGACGGAGAAGGAAGGCCTGCCCGCCGGACGCATCCGCGCCATGGCGCAGAGTTCCGAAGGCTTTCTGTGGCTCGGTCTCGAGACCGGTCTGGTGCGCTTCGACGGCTTGCGCTTCGTCCGCTGGGACGCGAGCCGCCTGCCGGAGGGTTCGGTGTGGTCGCTGCTCGACGCCCGCGATCACAGCCTCTGGATTGGTCTCTCCAGCGCGACGCCGATTGCACGCCTGCAGAACGGGCGGCTGACGCTCTTCGGCGCCGCCGAGGGTCTGCCCAACACGCTGGCCGCGTCGTTCTACGAGGATCGCGACGGCGTCCTCTGGGCAGGGACGCTCTCGGGCCTCTTCCGCTTCACCGGGCAGCGATGGGAGCGCGTGGACGTCGCCGACACCGGATCGACGGCGGTCATCGGCGTCTACGAAGATGGCGACGGCCGCCTGCTCGCCGCCACGCCGTCCGGCGTCTACCGCCGCGTCTCGCCCGGGGCACGCTTCGAGCTCGTGGCTCGCGTCGCGGTGGCGAGCAACGTCCATTTCAGCTTCACGCGCGATGGCGACGGCGCCGTGTGGGTGAGCGATTTCCACGACGGCTTCCACCGTCTCGATCAGAGCGGGTTGCCGCGCGGCGGCGAATCGCCGCGCGGGTGGGGCGTGCAGCTGCTGCACGATCGGCGCGGCGCGATGTGGGTGGCCACGCAGGGACAGGGGCTCTGGCGCGTGAGCCACGACCCCGAGGCGGGCGCGCCGGCGATCAGCGTGGCGACGATGCGCGACGGCCTGGCCAGCGAGGCGGTGCAGGCGCTGCTCGAGGATCGCGAAGGCAACATCTGGCTGGGGACGCCGGGAGGCCTGCAGCGGCTGTCGGCGCACCGTGTCACACCGCGGCGCGACCTCGGCGTTGCCCGTGCGCTCGAAGCGACGGCGGACGGCGCGATGTGGGTGGGGACGTCCTCGGGCCTCAGGCGTTTCGCGGGCGGCGAGAGCCGGCTGTTCACCGAGGCCGACGGTCTGCCAGGCACGGTGGTCCTGGCGCTGCATGCGGGGCCGCGCGGCGAGCTGTGGATTGCCACCGAGCTCGGTGTCGCGATTTACGAAAACGGGCGCTTCACGCCGCTCCGGTTGCCGAAGGGCGCCAACCTGCCGCGCATCTTCGCCATCGCCACCGCCGGCGAGGACGTGTGGCTGCGCGACTTCTTCTTCCGCCTGCACCGGTGGCGCGACGGCCGGCTGCTGCCCGTCGACGACATCCCCGAGCCCTTCCGCACCAACGTCCGATCGGTGCACGCCGATCGACACGGTCACGTGTGGTTCGGCGCCGGAGACGGCCAGCTGGCCGTACGCGATCCGAGCGGGGCCATCACCGTCCAGCAGCTGCCGATTGGCGGCGCCGTGCGCCTCTATGAGGATGGCCAGGGCGTGCTGTGGGTGGGCGGCGACGACGGCATGAGCCGGATTGAACGCGGCCAGGTGGTCAGCCTGACGCGCGCGCAGGGCTTTGCCGGCAGCGTGAAGAGCATCGCCGAGGACGCGACCGGTGATCTGTGGGTGGGCATCGGCACCGGCATCATCCGGCTCGAGAAGGCGCAGTTCCTCGACGCCGCCCGCACCGGCGACATGCGGAAGCTGCGCTACCGCTTCTTCAACGCCGCCGACGGCGTGGCGGGCATTCCGATCGCCGAGGGCACCTGCACCGGCGTTCGCGGCGCGGATGGCCGGATGTGGTTCGTCACGAGCGGCGGGCTCACCATCGTCGATCCCGATCGCGTGGGGCCGCCGCCGGTGATGCCGCCGGTGCGGATCGAGTCGGTGACGGCCGACTCGCAGAAGTTCGATCCGCAGTCGCGGCTCTTCGCGCCGTCGCGCACGTCGCACCTGCACATCGCGTTCGCGGCGCTCACGCTCACCGATCCCACGCGCATCCGGTTCAGGTATCGCCTCGACGGCTTCGATCACGAGTGGATCGATCCGGGAAGCAGCCGCGAAGCGGTCTACACGAACCTGCCGCCGCGGCAATACCGCTTCGTCGTGGAGGCCACCAACGGCGACGGCGTGTGGACGCCGGGCGCGACCTGGAACTTCGGCGTGGAACCGATGTTCTACCAGACGCGCTGGTTCGCGCTGGTGATGACGGCGCTGGCCGGGCTCCTGGTGGCCGCGGTGTGGCGGCTGCGCGTGCGCAGCGTGCGGCGGCAGTTCGCGCTCGTGCTCGCCGAGCGCATCCGCATGAGCCGCGCGATTCATGACACGCTGCTGCAGGGGCTCGCCGGCCTGGCGCTCCAGATGGACGACCTGTCGCACACGCTCGACGGGTCCGAGGCGGGCTCGGCGCGCGGCCGCGTGGTGAAGATCCGGCGCCAGGTCGAGGAGTACATCCGCGAGGCGCGGCAGTCGATCTGGGATCTGCGATCGCTGCGGCTCACGCAGTCCGATCTGCCCAACGCGCTCAAGCAGGCGGGAGAACGGGCGATCGGCGAGCGTCCGGTCGCGCTCGACTTCACGGTGACCGGCACGCCGCACCGCTGTGCGCCGGTCGTCGAGGAGCAGCTGCTGCACATCGGCCAGGAGGCCGTGAACAACGCCGTGCAGCACGGGCGCGCCACGCGGGTGGGTATGGAGATCGCCTACGACGAGGGGCACACGCGGCTGCGCGTCAGCGACGACGGGTGCGGCTTCGATCCCGGAAGGTTGAACGGCGCCAACGGCCATTACGGCCTCATCAGCATGCGCGAGCGGGCCGAGCAGGTGAAGGGGCGCGTGCGCATCGATTCGGCGCCGGGACGCGGCACGCTGGTGGAAGCCGTCGTCCCGACAGTGTGAGGGAGAACATGGATCAGGTCATGTCAGAAACGGGCCAACGCATTCGCGTCTTCTGTGTGGACGATCACCGCGTGATGCTGGAAGGTCTGGCGCTGCTCATCGGCCGCCAGGCCGACATGGAAGTCGTGGGGTCCGCCACCAGCGGCGAAGAGGCGATCGACAGCGTCGTCCGGATGAAACCGGACGTCACGCTGATGGATCTGCAGCTGCCGGGTGTGAGCGGCCTCGACGCCATCCGGAAGATCAGGCAGACCGACCCGCACGCGCGGATCGTGGTGCTGACGATGTATCAGGGCGACGAGGACATCTACCGCGCGCTCGAAGCCGGCGCGGCCACCTATCTCCTGAAGGACGCGCTCTCGGAGGATCTCGTGCGCGTGATTCGCGAGGTGCACTCGGGAGGGAAGCCGCTCGGCCGCGACGTCGAAATGGCGCTCGCCGGACGCCTCAAGCAGCCGCCGCTCACGCCCCGCGAGGTCGAGGTGGTGCGGCTCATCGCCGAAGGCATGCGCAACAAGGAGATCGCGGTCACGCTCGGCATCAGCGAGCAGACCGCGAAGGTGCACGTCAAGAACATCCTGGCAAAGCTGGGGGTCAGCGACCGCGCCGCGGTGATTCCGGTGGCCCTGCGCCGCGGAATCATCCATCTGCAGTAGGGTCAGGTAGGTCAGGTGAGTCAGGTGAGTCAGGTAGGGAGAGCACTCGCAAGAGAACAAGTGGTCTTACCCACCCGACCTACCTGACCCACCAGGCCCACCTGACCTACCGGGGCGGCCGCGCGTTGAGGGTTCGCAGCGCCAGCTCGGCGCCCGCCTGCATCGACAGCTCCTGCCCGCGGGCCCGCGCCGCGAACACGTAGTCGCGCCGCCGCGACTCGACGTGGCCCACGATCCAGCTGATGCGCTCGCCGGCGACGGTGGTATTGCCGGTCTTGGCGCGGACCACGAGCGGAGCCGGCCACGTCAGCCCGAACGGGTGCGTGCCCGCGGCGTTGGTGATGGCACCCGGCGGCATCTCGAACGCCGCCTTGACGGCGTCCATGTGGCGGCGGTTCGCCGGCAGCTCGTAGCGAACGAGCCGCGACACGAAGGCGAGCTGTTCCATCGGCGACACGGCAAGGTCGCCGTTCACCCAGAACGACGTCTGTTCGCCCTCGTAGGTGTCGCTGCCGTAGCCGAGGCGCTTCAACGAGGCCAGCATCCGCTCGCGGCCGATGAGCGACGCCGTCCTCTGGTAGAACCAGAGCACCGACGCCTTCATGGCCGAGTCGAGCGAGTGTGGCTTCTCCCACCCTGGAAACGGCTGCTTCGTGCCGTCCCACGGCACGGCCGCCTTGGCGTCGATGACGAGGCCGGTTTCGAGCGCGATGAGCGCGTGCGGCACCTTGAACGTGGAGGCCGGCGCGGTTTTCACCGCGCACTCTGCGGGGTCGCTGACGAACGGCGCGGAGCCGTCGAGCGTCTGCAGGACGGCGCACTCGTGCGGCGCGGCCGCCGCGATGGGTCCGGTTTGCGCCACGGGCACGAGGGGTGTCACCGCCGCCAGAACGGCCGCCGCGCCCAGGCGCCGGAGGGTCACCGGTCGTGACCGTTGGCCGCGATCCCGAGCATCGCGCCGGGAATCACGAAGACGCCCAGGAAGAACAGGTCGCCGCCGCTCGCGGCTATGGCCCAGGCGCCGAAGGCCATGTAGACGACGGCAATGACCGCCACGGGCAGCAGCGGCGGCTTCGAGCCGCGCAGCCGGCCCGCGAACGTGGCGATGACGATGACTCCCAGAATCACCATGGCGGTGCCGCCAAACGCCCATCCGACGTGGAGGCCGGACTGCAGAGCGGGCGAGACGTTCGTGCGCGCCAGCTGTTCGGCCAGACTCTTCCATCCGAGCCAGGTGTGCGCCACGCTGCTCGCGAGGAGCATGACGCCTGCGGCGATGCCGAGGATCAATCGAGCGCGCTTCATCGGGCCGGCACCGCAGCATACCGGGTGCGATCGGGCACGCCGGCCTCGTGAAACGCATCGCGCCGCTCGCGGCACTTGCTGCACTGCCCGCAGTGCGCGCCGTCCTTCGGGTTCATGCACGACAGCGTGAGCTCGAGCGGCACCCCCAGCTCGACGCCAAGCCGGATCACTTCGTCCTTGTGCATGCGGGCCAACGGCGTGTCCACCACGAGGTCGTGGGCCAGGCCCAACGACAGCGCGCGCGCCATCGCGGCAAAGAACTCCGGCGTGGCGTCCGGGAACGGGTTGCCCGCGAGCGGCCCGAGTGCCAGCCGTCCGATGCGCTGCTGCGCGCAGTAGATGCCGGCCTTGGTCAGGAGAATCACGTTGCGGCCGGTGAGATAGACGTCTTTGTCCGGCGTGTCGAACGCCGGCGGCTCGCCGCGCAACGCCCAGTGAGTGGGCGCATACAGATCGCGCACGGTGAACGTCAGCGTGGCCGGCGCGTCCATGCCGGCAAACGCCGGCGCGGCACGCAGGCGCTCGAGCGCGGCCAGTTCCTCGGCCTCCCACGCGAGCCCGGTGCTCACATAGATCGGCTGCACCCGCGACGTGCGCGCCTCGGACGCTGCGAGGACTGCGCTGTCGAGACCCGCCGACAGCAGGACGGCAGTACGAGAGATGTTGGTCACTGCGTTCTTCCCAAGGCCTAAGGCCCAAGGTCCAAGGCCGACTGCGGCCATCGACAGTAACATTACCTGCATGTTCTCCGTCACCAAGCGCATCGAGTTCTGCTACGGGCACCGCCTGCTCGACTACGAGGGCATGTGCGCGCACCCGCACGGCCACAACGCCGTGGCGGAGCTCGAGATTCAGTCGGAGGCGCTCGACCGGCGCAACATGGTGATGGACTTCGGCGACATCAAGCGCGCCATCAAGACCTGGGTCGATCGCGAGCTCGATCACAAGATGATCCTGCGCGCCGACGACCCGCTGACGCCGATCCTCGAGGGCCTCGGCGAGCCGGTCTACAAGCTGGATAGCAATCCGACCGCGGAGCGGATCGCCCGCCTCATCTTCGACGTGGCGCGCGAGCAGGGGCTCCCCGTCGCGCGCGTCACCGTGTGGGAAACGCCGGACTCGTGGGCCACGTACAGCGCCTGATCGCCTTCGACCTCGACGGCACGCTCATCGACTCCCGCCGCGATCTCGCGGACTCGGCCAACCAGCTGATCGCCGAGCTGGGAGGCGCGCCGCTGCCCGAAGCGGCGGTGGGGCGCATGGTGGGTGATGGCGCGCGCGTACTGGTGGAGCGGGCGCTCGCGGCGTCAGGGCTCGCGGACCCGGGCCACGCGCTGCCGCGATTTCTC
>Ga0209486_10000372_pt1 | contig 20486 bp, 19 predicted proteins | sample NCCompost_FD_187518 | JGI IMG/M metagenome (GOLD analysis project Ga0209486, IMG submission 187518) | Agricultural soil microbial communities from Utah to study Nitrogen management - NC Compost (SPAdes) (version 2) | ecosystem: Environmental > Terrestrial > Soil > Agricultural land | place...
TTGATACCATAATTGAAAGGGCAAAAACACTTTTTTAGCGTTTCATTTATCTTACATTTGGTAAAACATTTATTTTTATACAATAATCATTAAACCATGGCAACTGTAAACATTTATCTAACATTTGATGGCAATTGTGAAGAAGCTTTTAAGTTTTATAAGTCTGTATTCGGAGGTGAATTTCCTTATATCGGCCGCTTTAAAGATATGCCGCCGGGGGAAGATCCTAAGCTTAAGCCGGGTGAAGAGAACAGGGTAATGCATGTCTCATTACCGATCAGCAAAGAAACAATATTAATGGGCAGCGATACAGGCGGTGAGTGGGCATCCAATTATTCGCAGGGAAATAATTTTTCAATATCGATCACTGCTGATAGCAAGGAAGAAGCTGAGAAATTATTCAAAGGGCTTTCAACTGGTGGATGTGTGATGATGCCTTTGACTAAAACTTTCTGGACTGATCTTTTTGGAACGTTAACCGATAAGTTTGGCATCAACTGGATGGTAAGTTTCAACGAAGCAAAATCAAGTTAAGGGTACAACAAATATTTTTTCCGCATCTTTTTATATTCACTTAAGCCAGGTTCCCAGCTTGCCCTGATCACTTCTTCTGATACACCATCAATGATCTGCTGGCGAAAAAGCCCAGAGCCAATTTGTATCTCAATATTATTCATCTGCTTGCTAAGCTTTGAGTCGAAGAATTTTTCCTTGTGCGGATGTGCTTTGTATAATTCCATTATCCATTGGATGTTTATCTTTTTCGATTTGCGCAATAGCTCAGTATCATAATTACGCAGGTCCAATCCATAGCAAACCTCATTCATGAATATGGGTGTTTCAGCCATTCCTTTTATACCGGTTGGCGTATAAGAAAATTCATACTTACCTTTTAACTCAGGACTGCCAAGTACAGTAAATGGAAACATAGTGCCGCGGCCATGATTAACATACACACCTTCGAACATACAAGTTGACGGATATAACAAAATGGATTGTTGTGTATTTAAATTAGGGGAGGGTTTTACAGGTAATGTATATGGCATGTCGTGATCATAATTAGCTACAGGAATAATATTGATCTTACATTTTACTTTATCCTTTAACCAGCCTTCGCCATTTGCCATTTGTGCAAATTCACCAACTGTTAAGCCGTGTGACATTGGAATGGGGAACATGCCGATACCTGATTTGTATTTCATGTCAAGTATAGGGCCATCAATTAAATAAGCATTTGGATTTGGCCGGTCGAGGATCAGCATTTCCTTTCCATTCTCATAACATGCTTCCATTAATCGTGACAGTGCATTTATATTAGTATAAAACCGGACACCAACATCCTGCAGGTCGTAGATCAATATATCTACATCGGCAAGATCTTCTTTAGTGGGTTTGTTTTTTGCACCGTACAATGATACTATAGGAATACCAGAGACAGGATCTATTTCATCAGCTACTTTATCCCCGGCACTTGCATTACCACGAAAACCATGTTCGGGGCCAAATACTTTTATAATTTTTACTCCAAGAGTTTTAAGACTGTCAACAAGATGTGTTTTGCCGATCACACTTGTTTGATTTGCCATGATGGCAACTCTTTTTCCTTTGAGGAGCGGAAGGTATTTGTCTGTTTGTTGAGCTCCTGTTGTTATTTCTTTTTTATTTACAACGATCGGGACTTTTTCCTGCTTTGGTTTAGATGATGAGCAAAAAACAGATGTACTTGCTATAAGTATAAAAAGTATCGATCGCATGTATTAAAATTAAGAATGTGAAAATAGTTAGTTCTAAGGAATAAATGACGAGATAAAAACAAACTCATTTTCTCCCTGGGGTTAAATAATTTAAGATGGTTTTATAAAATTCAACTGGTTGATCTTCCCAAATAATATGTCCGGATTTTTCAATGACATGTAGTTTGTTATTCTTAAGACATTCTTTTTGTAAATAAAAAGTTGATTCACCCTGGTCATCTTGCCGCCCGTAAATAATTAATGCCGGTACATTCAATTTTTTTAAGTCAGCAGTAATATCCCATTTTGTTTTCACTACTTCTTTGTCAATATATGGGATCGGTTGAAAATTAAAGTTGGTAAAAAAATCATCAAAGTCATCTGACAGTTTCATGCGTTCATAATGCATAGCCCGTACATGAATGGCGATAAATTTCTTGAACGCAATTACTTCTTCACTTGTGGGGTTCACTCTTTTTAATGAATCCAGTTCCCGGTCTGTTTTAACGGAGAAAATGTTTTGTAGAGCCTTCATGGAGTCCAATTCCACAGTTGATCGTCGTGTATATTGGTTGTCAAAAAGTACATCCCAAAGTTTATAAGAAGGTGGTGCTGCGCAAATCAAAACAAGATTTGAAACATATTGAGGATAAAGTACAGTATAATTCATGGCAAGCAACCCACCCCAGGATATTCCCAGCAAAGTTATTTTCTTATCATTTCTTTTCTTTCTTAGTAATTCAATATCCTGGAGATAACTTTTAATATTGATGGTTGTTTCATTGATCGGAATATTCCTGGATCTGCCTGCACCTCTTTGATGAAGAAGCACACAAGTATAAAAAGATCTCAAGCTATCCATGATCCGGTGAGATGGATCCTCGGGTGGTGCACCGGGGCCACCGGTTAAAATGTATAAAGCCGGTCCCTTACCTTTCTCTTCATAAAATAGTTGAATATTGCCATTGTAAAAACTTTTCAGGTCCTGTCCATAACAATAGCCCGATAAGAAAAGTATTACTATAAATATTCTTTTCATAAATTAAATAAGCAATTGCTAGATGGAGCTTATCACCTCTAATTTATGATAATTGTATTCAATAATATGGGCTGAGGGAGTTTTTGGAATTGTAAACTTTGTTACGGGTTTTCGCTCTTTTTGATCGCATTCACAATTGCTTCTTGTCTAGGCATCGGTTCGCGGCTATCATCAAATTCATGACCACCAGTGTTTAGTGCTGTGAAAGCAAAGCCCGTAACAGGCTCACTATGTATCTTTCCAAAATAATAGATCCCTCTCTTGGAATTCATTTTGGTATAATCTAACTGGTAAAGATTACCTGAGATCTCACATGTTGTTGTTGGCATATACTTTTAATTTAGAAATTGAGGAGGCTAAATTAGGCAGAATTTCAGTACTCACTGTTTCCTTTCATCAAATCAATAAAAAATACAGGAAATTGATTCTATTGGATCATTTTCCCCCTGATGATCTCCATCAGTTCAGCTTTATAATTTTCCCCGATCAGTATTTCTGCGGTTGTATTTTTTAATCGCACCAGGTTTCCTTCGATGCCAGTGATACGGGAAATAGGAATGATAAAAGATTTGTGTACACGGAGGAATTGTTTTTTGGGCAATCGTTCTTTCAGCTCTTTCATGCTTGTATATACCAATGTTTTTTGTCCACCACGATGAATGGCCACATAATTTTTCATGCTTTCAATAAAATCAATATCAGCCAGGTTGATCTTAAGAAGTTTACCTTTTGATTCTGTTTTCACAAAAATGTAATCGTCTTCTATAATTTCCTGTTGTGAAGGAATTTCATTTAATGCATGGAGCTGTTCAACTGCTTTTTGTACTGCTGCTAAAAAACGTGGCAGCCTGATAGGTTTCAAAAGATAATCCACTACATACAGGTCATATCCCTCCAATGCAAATTCGCTGTAGGCAGTTGTCAATATCACTTTGCTTTTTCCCTGGATGGCTTTGATGAAATCAATACCTGTGATCTCCGGCATTTGTATATCGAGAAAAACAAGATCGATCTTCTGCTGCCCCAATAATTGCAAGGCTTCGATCGGGTTCGTAAAACTTGCCACCAAATGTAAATGTGGTGTTTGTTTCACATAATGATCAAGGACCTCAATAGCATGCGGTTCATCATCAACAATGATACAATTGATCATAGCTGGTCAATGGTTAATTCAGTTGTATAAAATTCAGCATCGTCTTTCACAATAAATTTATAGCTATTGCCATAAGCAAGATCAAGACGCTTTCTAATATTTTCTAATCCAATACCCGTAGATATTTCTTTGGGTCCTGTTTTCTTTTTATCCCGGCAATAAAAATAAAGTTTGTTCTTATTAATGTTCAGCTTAATATCGATCGGGTATTCTTGTTTTTGCAGATCGCCATGTTTGAAAGCATTTTCAACAAGGGTAATGAGCACAAAAGGAATGATCATTGCTCCATCCACTACACCAGATACTTCAAAATTTACATTTAGTTTATTGCTGAATCGCAACTGATTTATTTTGATGACATTTCTCACATGCTCTATCTCATCTTTTAGCGGCGCTTTACCTTCCCTGGCATTGCCTTCACTCAGTGCATATCGCATAATATCACTTAACGTAAGAATACCTTCTGATAATTCAGGCGAATAGGGGATCGATTTAGCGTATAAAAAATTCAATGTGTTATGTAAAAAATGCGGGTTGATCTGCGCTTTCAAAAAATTCAAATTTGCTTCCGACTTTTCCACTTCAAGCTGCAGCTTCTGCGCTTCAAGTATCTTTCTTTGCTTTTGTCCTTCGCGTAAATTAGAAATGTAAGCGACGAGGAAACTTACGCCAAAGTAAAAGACCAAATTAATTACCATTGCAAAAAACATGAACAGGATACTTGGATATGGCTTACTTAAGGCTTCAGGTAAAAAATAGAAAAGTATAGCATGGAACGCAAAACTGCCAAGTATGATTATAAAAACAACCTTTAAATAGGAGATGATTTTTTTCCTTTCAGCAATAAGCCAGTAGAAGTAGTTAATGGTAAAGTAAAAAAATATAACCATGAATATAAAATCCTTGCCATACTTGAGTAAATAAGATTTGCCCGACACACTATTTATTTCATGTCTTGCTTGCTCGTTTGGAAAAAGAGCATAACTGAGAAAAGCAAAACATGCAATAAGGATAACTACGCCAAGTAGAACAAGGAAAACATTCCAAAAGCTATGTCTGACCTTAAATCTCATTTTCTTACTGTGAATATATAAAAAGGGAAATTAGAAAATCTCAATTCACTTACAATTCTCTAATTTCCCAGATCTTGTTTTCCTGGCCTTAATTATTTCCTATTCCCATGCCACCACTTTGTTGTGTTCTTTTTAATTCATCGTCAGCTCCACCTGAGCGTTGTCTTGCTGGTTTTACTCCATTATTTCCAAACCGGAAATTGAAATTTAATTTAAACTGCCGGCTTTCCCAACGGGAAGTAAACATTGTTGATTGACCGGCAAAATCTGAAGTAGCCCTGAATTTCATAGTGTGAAATATATCACTTACAGATGCTTTGATGGTTGCTTTCCCTTTCATTACCTGTTTTTGCAAACCTGCATCAACACTGTATAAAGATCTTCCTTTAAAACTTCCCTGGTAAATAGTCGGTGCATTATAGAAGCCGCTTAATTCAGCTGTCCATGTTTTTGCAAATTTCAAACTGTTCTGTGCAAAGAAATTAAAGCCAAATGCATCGAGATCAATTTTGCGTCCTTCACCAAAGTCAGCATGATATACAGAATAATTGGTGCTGATGTTTGTAAACAAACTATATGATTTATACTGGAAAGGGTAGCTGGCAGTGAGGCTTGCAATATCCTGCGTTGCCAGGTTTTTCTTTGACATAAAAGCTTTTGATTTTTCAGCTGTATCTATCAGCTGTGTGAACATATCTGTTACATGGCTATAGTTAAGATTTATATTCAGTTTGTATTTATAAGTATGTGTAATTCCGAAGCTGTTTGTGTATTGAGGCCTTAAATTGATATTCCCTTTCTGGAAAGTATATTCATCAAGTTTGAATTCGAAGGGATTCAGATCCTGGTAAGCAGGGCGGTCGATACGACGGCTGTATGTAAAGCTCCATTGCTTCATTGGATTCTTATTAAATGTAATGGCTGCACTTGGAAACAGGTCTGTATAAGTTCTTTGGAAGGAAGAAGTGCTGGGAGTGTATTCAGTTCCATTGTATTTTGATCCGTTTGATACACCTTCTGAAACTGTATTCTCCAAACGCAGACCTGCCTGGAACATGATTTTTTTGTATTGGCGATTATAATTTACGTAACCTGCGTTGATGTTTTCTTTATATACAAAATGATTGCTGCGATCTTTGTCCAGTTCTTCATGCGAACCAATCACATTGTAGCGCTGAAAATTATTATCAGTTTTTACAAAAGCAGTTTTTGCACCAAAGCCTAATTTTCCTTTCATGAAATTCGTTTCATAATCTGCTTTGATCGAATTAATGCTGATCTCAGCAGGAGCAAGCATGTGATAGATAGTACTGCTCAATAGCATTTGTCCCGAAGGGTCATAATAATAATTCGGCTGGTACTGATCACTACCCATTTTATAAAAACCATGATCTGCATTTACAATAAGGCTGGTCCCTTTGGGATCGTTATAACTATAGTTAAGATTAACATTTGTATTATTTCTCTGAAGTATATTACTGTTATCGGCTATTAAAATACGGTCAACTGTATTAGTGGTGGTATTAGAAATAGGCGTTTCGCTGTAATTAGTAGTTTTTGGGTCTGCAAATGTGCCATTTACAATTACTCCTAATGTATTTTTCTTATCGATAAAATAATCTGCTCCAACTTTAAAGTTATGGGCATTGGCAACCATGCGAATGGTTCCATGCTGGTCAAAAAGGCTATCAAGCACAGTGCGGTTTATGGTTAATGATTGTTGATTAGGACCGTAACTGAAACTATAAGTACTGAAGATGTTGATCTTTTTATTTCGGTAATTTAACGAAGCACCTCCATTGTATTTTGCATAAGTGCCCACATTCCATCCTGCATTCACCGAACCATTGGTGCCGAGAGCTTTATTCTTTTTTAACCGGATATTAATTATCCCGGCGTTACCTGCTGCATCATATTTGGCAGAAGGATTAGTGATCAATTCGATCGATTCGATCTGGGAAGATTGTAAGGTCTTCAGATAAATTGCCAGGTCAGTGCCTGATAAAGGTGTAACTCTTCCGTCAATATAAACTTGTACTCCGTTTTTGCCGGCAAGACTGATTCCATCATCTTTATCCAATGACACCCCGGGTGATTTGCGTAAAAGTTCCAATGCGTTTGATCCAACTGCATTGATCGTACCTTCTACGTTCAGGATGGTCTTATCAGCTTTTACTTCTACCATCGGTTTTGTCGATGTAACAGTCACATTACTCAATGAAGTCGCAATCTTACTCAATCTTAATTCCAACACAGTTACATCAGATGAGGTAATAGTGAATGTTTCTGAAAAAACAGTTTTATAACCTACATTGCTTGCACTCACTTTGTATTTCCCCTCGTTAATTCCGGAAAAAGTATAAGCACCGTTCTCTTTTGAAACCGCTAGCTTAAGAACAGCAGAGTCAGAAGCCTTGTGTAGGCTAATAGTAGCGCCAATGAGCGGAGAACCATTCTCGTCTTTGGCTATACCACTTATCTTTTGTGCCTGGGCGAAAAATGTGGTTGCAGTCAGCAGGGATAAGAATATTGTTCGCATGGTTTTAAGTTTTTGGTTTGTCAGTTGAGAAAATTCTTTTCAGAGACAAACCTAAAAAGGAGTGCAAGCGAAAAGAAAAACGTTATACCAAACAGGAGTTTGACAAGACGAAAAGGGGATTCAGCCTTGAAGTAAGCTGGTCGTTATTCCCTGGTGCCTGGCTTTATTATCATGATCCCGAAATATGCAAACAAAGCGCTGATAAGAAATACTGCTATCTCATTGAAAGCAGCGCTAAAACTAAGCCCCAGGAGATTTATTCCAAGAACATAATAAGCAGCAGCACCAATGAATCCTGTAACGATACCAACTAAAATAACTTTGGATGTTATTTTCTTTCTTGTTGATTTTGAATTTTGCTTAATAAAGCTACCCGCTAATCCACCTAAGATAGTAGCGAGTAAGAATGGCCAGGGAAACGTGTATGTAAAATGTAATGGATTTGATTTAATAGAATTAGCAGTGGCTGTAAGCAGACTCTTTCCCATTCCTTCCGAACGCAGGTGAGCTGTTGCCGTTTCATTATATTTCATCTTTAAAGGGTTGGGGCTTACAGATCCTTTTTCGGGGCTGAAGATTATATTCACACTGTCAAAAGATTTTGAACCGCTAAAGCTTACTGTAATAGGTATCTGTTGTATTCCCAATCCTTGCATATTATCACGATTAGAAAACAGTTCTAATGTTGGTTTTACTTTTAGGTACGTGATATAGCCCGAAGGGTTAGATACTGTGATAATTTTTATACTCGCCGAATCATCTACATTATCGGCACTTAATTCAACATAAGAAGATGGAATACTTAAATGGTCTATCTCGAAAGATCCGGGATTTATAAATGTAACTTCATCTGAATTTACTTCGATCTTGACTGGTTCAATGTGAGCCGTATTATCTCCTGATTCATTCATCAGAAGAAAAGCAAGCTTTGCATTGAATTTTTTCAAAGAGTCATTATAGCGTAATGGTTGTAGCGAAGTAAAAGCGATTCTGTATGCTACAGGTTCTGCCTGTCCACTATCAGGTTCTACGTGCAGTTCCGGGAGCACTTTTATTTCTTCATTTGTAGTATTTGTTTTTGCTGCGTCTCTGAATTTTTGCATAGAGGCCCCGTCTAACACCGCTATTTTATTTTCATATTTTATAATATTTTTTTTATTTGCCGGAAGCTGAATATTATTCACCACTGAGGTATCCGTCCTTCGTATTCTCTCTCCCTCCAGCGTTTGTATTTTAACTGTAGAACCCGGCTTGATATAGTTATTGTAAACAGAAGGCCTTAACCTGGTTACCTGGGCATTTGTTGAAATGCAATTAAAAACTAAAAGAGCAACGCATAAAGATCCGGTCTTGATGACCTTTTGAAAGATAATGGCTTGAGGTTTCATGGTTAAGCAGTTTATTATAAGAAACGGTAACAAAAATTTCTACAAAAAGACTCAAAAGAAAGGGTAAAGGACTTATGGTAACTCAGCAAAGGGTGAAATCTAAGCTACGATTTTTTAATCGACTAAATAACCAGGCTTAATTAGCATAAAGCCGACAAAAAGCTCTACTCAGTTTTGTTTTTTACCTCATGTTTGTGTCCTGAACAACCATGAGTATAGTGTTTTTCCTATGGACCAACATTAATAAGAATGATTGAGGGAAAATACTAACACAGAAAGAGTGAAAAAAATATTGACTATTGATTAATTGGTATATTTTTATTGTACGGATTTTATTTAGTCATCTACGGATTCTTAACCTTATTAACTTTTTATGAGAAAACTTTTACTAGTAGCACTAGTGCTATTGTCATTTTCTACATTAGCCTTTTCACAAGGAGACAGATTTTGGTCAGCAAATAATGGAGATCGAAATAATATTCCAACCGATAAAGCTGTTGCAAGACTTACTTATCCCAAAGAGTTCAGATTATTTAATTTAAATCTTGAGCCATTAAGACAAGAACTTTTATCTGTTGTTGATAGATCATCAAAACATTCAACGGTTGTTACTTTACCAAATGCAAATGGGGATCTTGAACAGTTTGAAGTTTATGAAGCTTCAAATTTTGAACCTGATCTGCAGGCTAAGTTCCCTGAGATAAGAGCTTATTCCGGTAAAGGTATTACGGATAGATTTGCTACAGTTAAGCTGAGCATTTCTTCACAAGGCATTCAAACAATGGTGTTCAGAACTGATAAAGAAAATGAATTCATTGAACCATATTCTAATGATCATAGAGTTTATTCTGTTTACAGATCTCATAGAGATAAAGGAAAATTTGGATGGGTCTGCACTACACAAGAACAACAATTGTCTTCCGATATAAACTCTGCTATATATGGTAGGATGGAAGCACGTGGTAGTTCTACAGGGGAATTAAAAACACTACGCCTGGCTCAATCTTGTAATGGAGAATATTCTAACTGGTTTGGGGCTACCAGTTCAGCACAAGTAAATTTGGTTTTAGCCGCATTTAATGCAACACTTACACGCTGCAATGGTGTTTATGAAAAAGACCTTGCATTACATCTTAACCTTATTGCAAACACTACAGCTGTTATTTATTATAATCCTGCGACAGATCCATATTCAAATAATATGGGAAGTTGGAATAATCAATTGCAAACAACTTTAACTAATATTATTGGTGAAGCAAATTATGATATCGGCCACATGTTCGGCGCTTCCGGCGGTGGTGGTAATGCGGGTTGTATCGGTTGTGTTTGTGTGAATGGTTCTAAAGGAAGAGGTATCACATCACCTGCTGATGGAATTCCGCAGGGAGATAACTTTGATATTGATTATGTAGTACATGAAGTGGGACATCAATTAGGAGCGAATCATACTTTTTCAATGTCACTTGAAGGCTCAGGACAGAATAAAGAAGTTGGGTCAGGTATAACCATTATGGGATATGCAGGTATAACTTCCTATGATGTGGCTCCACATTCAATTGATATTTTTCATGAGACATCGATCGCACAGATACAGGCTAATTTAGCTACTAAGACCTGTCCCGTTTCTGTAACCATGACCGCTAATCATGCGCCGGTTATTGGCGCTGTGAGTAATTATACAATTCCGATCAGTACGCCATTTGCACTTACTGGTTCTGCAACTGATCCCGAGAACGATGCACTAACTTATTGCTGGGAGCAAAACGATAATTCGTCAGTATCAGGATCAAGCAGTGTTGCATCACCAACCAAATCAACTGGTCCCAACTGGTTATCATTTATCCCATCAACATCAGGGACAAGAACTTTTCCAAAATTACAAACGATTCTGGCTGGTTTAAATGTAAGCGGGCCTTTACCTGGTGGTGATGCTGTGGCAAATACTGAAGCATTAAGTTCCGTCTCAAGAACATTAAACTTCAGGTTAACGGTGCGAGACAATAGACCTTATGTTGCCAATAGTACAATTGGTCAAACTGCTTTCACTGATGTGGTTGTTACAGTAACTAATACTGCAGGGCCTTTTTCTGTAACAGCTCCAAACACGGCAGTAACATGGAATGCTGGTAGTACCGCAACTGTTACCTGGAATGTAAATGGTACCAATGCCGGTTCAGTGAATTGTGCCTCCGTAAATATTTTATTATCTACAGATGGTGGTCAGACATTTCCAACAGTACTAATTGCTGCTACTGGTAATGATGGTTCACAAGTTATTACAGTCCCTGCATCTCCTAGTTCAAACTGTCGGGTAAAAGTCGAAGCAGTTGGAAATATTTTCTTTGATGTTTCTAATACGAATTTTACGATCAGTGGCACACCACCTGCTTGTGGAGATGCGACCGGTTTAACGAATACAACTCCAACAGAAACTTCTACCACTGTAAGCTGGAATGCTGTTAGTGGAGCAAATAATTATGACGTTGACTATAAAACAAATGCTTCTTCTACATGGATCAATGCTGTTACAGCAACAACCTCTTTGTCAGTTGATCTTTCTGGATTGACAGCAGGTACATTATACAACTGGAGAGTAAGAGCAAATTGTAATGGCGGAGCTGGAAATTATGTTCAGGCAAACTTTACAACAGCTACACCACCGCCTGCTTGTGGAGATGCGACCGGATTATCGAATACAATTCCAACGCAAACTTCTACAACTGTAAGCTGGAATGCTCCTAGTGGTGGAGCAAATAATTATGATGTTGATTACAAAACAAGTGCTGCATCTCAATGGATCAATGCTGTTACAGCAACAACTTCTCAGTCATTTAATCTTACTGGCTTAACAGCGGGTACATCATACAGTTGGAGAGTAAGAGCAAACTGTAGTGGTGGAGCCGGCAACTATGTACTGGCAAACTTTACAACCGCTGCAGTTCCGGTAACATGCCCTGGCACTTATGATGTAAGTACTAATGGAGCCCCAGGAGGAGCTGCTACAATACCACTAAATACTGATGTAAATGGTTTGATAAATGTTAGGGGTGATAATGATTATTACAAATTCACTATTACAAATGGTGGTAACATAACAATATCATTAACCACATTACCTGCAGACTATCAACTTGCGTTACTAAACAGTGGCGGTACTACATTGTTTTCATCAATCAATAACGGCACTGCTAGTGAAACAATTAATGCTACTGTTGCATCAGGCGACTATTATGTAAGAGTTTATCCAAAAAGCAACGGGGCATTTAATGCAAACTCCTGCTATACATTAAAAGTGCAAACCGGCAGTACCAGGATGAATCCTGAATTGGTGCAACTATTAGAAAACAAACTTTTTGTTTTCCCTAATCCGGCTGGCCTCGAAGCAAATCTTGCATTTAAGTCAAAGTTGAATGGCAATTCTGTGATCACAGTTATAAACCAATTAGGCAGTGTGGTTTTAAGAAAATCAATGGCCGTAAATGAAGGTGATAATCTTAGAAAATTAGATGTGAGTTCATTATCAAGCGGCATGTATTATATTAAAATTCAAAATGGCAGCGAAATACAAACTGCAAAAATTGTTGTCACTAGGTAATAATTAATTTATGCTAAAAAGGAGGCTGCAATTTTGCAGCCTCCTTTTTTTATCCTGAACGTATAGAATTATTTAAGCTGCGTACGCAACGGCTTCTTTCACAAACTGAACGTTGGCATTTATTTTTACATCATCTCCTAATAATAAACCACCTGTTTCTGAAACGGCTCCAAAGCTCATTCCGAAATCCTGCCTGTTGATCTTTCCGCTTACAGAAAAACCTGTTCTTGTATTTCCCCATGGATCTTTTGTTATACCTCCAAACTCAGTATTCAGGATAATTTTCTTACTTACCCCCCGCATAGTTAATGTACCATAAAGTTTATATTCATCTTCGGTAGTTTTTTCCATTCTTTCACTATCAAAAGTTATTACCGGGTATTTTTCAACATCAAAAAAATCTCCATTCTTCAGGTGTGCATCACGTTGTTCGTTGTTGGTGGAGATAGAATCCACGGTTGCTTCAAAATGCACTTTTGCTTTTGTGAAATCATTTTCAACGGTCTCAATTGTTGCTTTAAACTGGTTGAATTGCCCGCTTACGGTAGATATCATCAGGTGCTTGATCTTGAATTGAAGTTCTGAATGTGTTGGGTCGAGTGCCCATGTTTGATTTGACATGATTTTTTTTGTTTGTGACACAAAGCTACATACCTTTACTATACTTTTTATAGTACTATACCAAAGTATAGCACTATACTTTTGGAAAGTGACCTAAAAACAAACAATAATGGTAACAAAAGTTAAAGAAAACGAAAGAACACATGAAACTTGTACAAAAGCGCTGATGCCGGTGCGGGATGCATTGGATATTTTAAGTGGTAAATGGAAACTGCCTATTATTCTTGCACTGCAATTTGGGAATAAGCGATTTAGTGAGCTGGCTAAACAAGTGCATGGCATCACTGATAAAATGTTGTCAAAAGAATTAAGAGAGCTGGAGATGAACGAGCTTGTGAAACGAACCGTATATGATTCCGTTCCTGTAGTAGTAGAATATTCCATGACACCTTATGGTGAAACACTGGAAAAATTAATTGAAGAATTACAGGTATGGGGAACACAGCATAGAAAACGAATTTTAAGAAAAGGGAGGTAATAAAAAAGTTATGTCAATACACTGATAAGCAGCAGAAAAAATTATCTGTATTGTCTTTTTCCCTTCGGAATATCCCTGAAAGCTATTTCTTTGGTGATCATCACCAATGCATGCCAGGTCCATTTTAATGACACCCGCATTAATCTAATACTATAAGGCAGTTTTTTCCTTTTCATTGTAATAATGATTTATGAGATTGACGTTAAAGTTTCGAAAAGCATTTAATTGAAACAGAAGACAACATAGTGCATTACCTGTATTGTCTCTCACTCACTTTTTTCCTTTTCGGCATATTCCAAAAGTTTACTTCTTTTTCATGAAGTGGATCATTCGGTATTGTTAACGCATACCACACACTTTTCAATGCAAGCCTCGTTAGTCTTATGAAATGAGGCATCTTTCTTCTGCGCATAGGAATTAAGTTTACAAGTGCAATTTACTTTCAAAAAGAAGTGCACCCAATACCACTTTGGTGGTAAGTCGTGTTAAAGTTTCCTAAATGCAAACTGATTGTTTCAACGCAAAAAGGCCATAGAAGTTATCCAAAAATTGAATTTAGCAGACCGGCAAGACGAACACCACCTTTTAATAATTGACTGTTCAGCATTTCAACGTGGTCGAAATTATATCGAAAGCTAAGCTTTGGCTCAGGTTGATTAACACTGTTATAAATTTTTCCGGCGAGTTGGTATGATTCAAAAAACCATTCATTCATAGATTGTTCCTGCCATTGCTTGCGCTGTGCTTTTGTTGTATGATTGATCCATAAAACATATTCGGTATAGCTGAGTTTTTGGAATTCAATTAATTTTTCATCCCACAAACTGTGCAAATTTGTTGGGTCACCAAACCATTGCAATCGAATTCGGTTACCACCCAGGTCTTCGAACTGTCCAACATGCAGGGGCTGGTGTATATCGCCAGTTATGTGGATCAACAAGCGCAGATACATTTGTTTTTTATCAAGAGGCAATTGTTTGTTTTTTAGTTCAGCGATCAGGAAATTAAGTTTGGTATAGGCATTTGTCAGCGTATCGTTTCCTAATGCAGTATTGAAATCATTTTGTGACAACCCTTGTTTCACATTTATATAGTGCCACGCACTTAAATAATTAAATGTAGAATCAGATTTAATAAAATCCGGCCAGTTACTTGTTATCGCGATTGATTCGTTGCCCAATATTTCACGAATAGCTTTCCTTGCCTTGCTGCTGAGATAGCTATCGGCTATCTCGCCTACTATACGATGACCATTCTGTCCCCACCATGCAAAAGATGAAATGGAAACTGCAATGAAGGTTATTGTTAGGAATAAGATCTTAAAACGCTTCATGGTATTTATTTTGCCGCGAAGGTAGCGGCTACTCCATTCTTATCAAAGAAAGAAGAAAATAAGTAAGTAAAACTCATCATTATTTTATCTTTAATTAATGGGAAAAATCTGGAATGGAATAAAAGGATGCACAAGAATAATTATCAGGATCGTAACCGAAACTGTTCATCGACTTGTAATAAATATATTTGATACGGTTTTTGGCTTTTTAAATTGGCCGGAAAAAAATATACGTGTCAAGGTTTTTATTCTGCAAGACCCGCAAACTGATCCGATTGTATCATCAGCTGATCTTGATACTGCCATAGAGTATGCAAAAAGATCTTTCAAAAAAAACTTCAATACCAGGTTGCTACCATCCAGATCCGGAGAACAATTTGTTGAAGTGTTACAAAAAAAAGTACCCTATGAAGTATTGTATACAAAAGGAAGCATTGGCGCATTAGGCGAAGAGTTTACCATTACCGGGAGTTTTTTTGCATCTAATCTTACCGGATCATTTTATCCTGTCACAGCATTTGTTGTTCTGGATATTGATCATGCATCTGGTTGCTCTCTTGGACCTCTTACTGATTATGTAACAATGGACCCCGATGGAGCAAAAAATGGTTCGACGCTGGCGCATGAGATAGCACATGCTTGTGGTCTATGGCATTTACAGTCAAAGTCAAATCTTTTGTGGCGAACTTTTAGCAGAGGTGACGAAATTAAATGGTGGCAAAAGAATATTTTTCGGGCCTCCAGGCACGTCACTTATTGGTAGAATGAATGGGGTGTATTAATTAATTGTTTAGAGCTGAATTTTATTTAAATTCATTCCTCGTTGCATGCCATGGATCGCCGCAAAGCCATAAAAAATCTTGCCATTGTTTCAGGTGGATTGATCACACTTCCGCAGTGGATGGTGAGTTGTGGTGTAAGCGATACAACTATTCATCAATCTTCTTTTTCAGTTGCCGAACAAAAAATTCTTGCAAGTATTACTGATACGATCATTCCGGCTGGTAATAGCATTGGCGCATTATCAGTCGGCGTTGATAAATTCCTTCAAAAACTGATCGATGATTGTTATGAAAAGGAAGCGCAGGACAATGTAAAAACACAATTAAGATATTTGGAAGAATTGGCAAACGCAACAAATAAAAAGTCATTTGCTGATTGTACTCAAGCAGAAAGGGGAGGATTGTTACAAAAACTTTCCTCATCAGAAAAAAAAGAGGAAAAAGACTTTTTCGATCTAATAAAATCAGAAACGATAAGAGGTTTCAATACTTCACAAAAAGTAATGCAGGAATATCTTGGCTATAAAGTAGCTCCGGGATATTATTATGGATGCGTTGATGTAAAAGCAGCTGATCATGCCTGAAGATAAAAAAAGGACATACGATGCTATTGTCATTGGTTCCGGCGCCAGTGGTGGTTGGGCCGCAAAGGAGCTTTGTGATAAAAGTTTAAAAACATTGGTGCTTGAACGTGGGCGGAATGTTGAACATATAAAAGATTATCCCACTGCATCCAAAGCCCCATGGGAATTTGATCATCGGGGCACTGTATCAATTGAACAGCGTAAAAATTTACAAGGTGCAAGAAATCTTCGTGAAGAAACTTTGCATTGGGCATTAAAAGAGGATGAACAACCTTTCATCCAGGAAAAACCATTTCGTTGGGTTCGCGGTTATCATGTAGGAGGCAAATCATTATTATGGGCAAGACAAACACAGCGATGGAGTGATTATGATTTTGAAGGACCGGTAAGAGATGGTTTTGCAGTTGATTGGCCCATTCGATATAAAGACATGGAAGAATGGTATAGTTATGTTGAAAAATTTGCAGGCATTTCCGGTAATAGAGATGCCTTACCTGAATTACCCGATAGTGAAGTGATGCCGGCTTTTGAAACAAGTTGCATTGAAAATTATTTTAAAGAAAGCTTACAAAAGAATTTTCCTGATCGTCATCTTATTGCTGCAAGATGTGCCCACATCACTGATCCGCAGCAAATACATATAGAACAAGGGAGAAGTAAGTGCCAGAACCAAACAATGTGTAACAGGGGTTGTATTTACGGCGCATACTTTAGCAGTAATGCATCAACAATTCCATGGGCAATAAAGACCGGCAATCTTACCATTCGACCACATTCAGTTGTTCATTCTATAATCTATGATGATAAAAAAGGCAAGGCAACCGGCGTAAGGATCATTGATGGTACTACAAAAGAGATGATCGAGTTTTATGCGAATGTGATCTTTGTAAATGCTTCAGCTCTTAACAGCAACGCAATTTTATTGAATTCAACTTCAAACAGGTTTCCCAATGGTTTAGGCAATGACAATGGTTTACTTGGAAAATTTGTTTCATGGCATAACTATCGTGGCAAAGCAAATGCAACTTATGATGGACTTAAAGATAAGAAAACCGATGGCCGCAGCCCTAGCTATAGTTATTTACCACGTTTCAGAAATGTTTTCAAACAGGAAATGGATTTTTTAAGAGGCTATGCGGTTGGGGTTGCTGGTGGAAGAGGAACATTTTCAAATACAGATATGATAGGTGACCAGCTAAGAGAAAATTTATTAAAACCCGAGTTGGGAGGTTGGTATATCAGTACCTGGATGATGGGTGAATGTGTGCCGTTGGAAAAAAATCATGTTCGGTTATCGAAAGATCTGAAAGATAAATACGGTATTCCTCAATTGATCGTTTCATGCGAGTGGGATGAAAATGATAACAAGATGGTGATTGATTACATGGAACAAGTGAAGCTAATGTTTGAAAAAGCAGGATTCGTAAATATAAAAGCAGAAGATACACAATCACCACCGGGATCTGATATACATGAAATGGGTGGGGTTCGCATGGGGCATGATCCCAAAACTTCTTTGTTGAATAAATGGAACCAGCTTCATCATTGCAAAAATGTTTTTGTTACCGATGGAGCTTGTATGACATCGACCGGTTCGCAGAATCCGACATTAACGTATATGGCGATTACAGCAAGAGCGGCTAATTATGCAATAGAAGAGTTGAAAAAAGGGAATATTTAACCCCCTGTCCCCCTAAAGGGGTGACTTAGGTACAATAGTTCTTTTTATTTTTTAGTTTAAGACAAATGAAAGGTGTATAAATGGGCTTTAGCCCACAAAAAAATAAGCAATGAAAAAAACTTTCTTTCTATTGATCTTGGCTGGTTCATTATTCACAGATACAGCCATTGCACAAAAGCCATTATACACTGCTCCCTTTGGCGTACAGACCTATAGTTTTCGCAGGAGTATCGGAAATGATCCGGCTAAAGTATTGGATACAATAAAATCAATGGGAATCACCGAGATTGAAGGTGGCGGTGGAGGTGGGTTATCGTTGCAGGAGTTTAAAAAATTATGTGATGATAGAGGGATCAGTATTCCATCTACTGGCACCGGTTATGATCAATTGGTAAATAAAACTGATTCTGTAGTGTACAAGGCAAAAACATTAGGGGCAAAATATGTGATGTGTGCCTGGATACCACATACAACAGGCAGCTTCAATTTTGAAAATGCGAAGAAGGCCGTTGAAGATTTTAATAAAGCGGGAAAAATTCTAAAAGAGAACGGCCTTACGTTTTGTTATCATGCCCATGGGTATGAATTCTGGCCACATGAAGATGGAACGTTGCTTGATTATATCATTAAGAATACAAATCCTGAATATGTTTCATTTGAAATGGATATCATGTGGATCTATTTTGGAGGAGGAGATCCAGCCGCACTTCTTAAAAAATATGGTGACCGGTGGAAACTGATGCATGTAAAAGACATGAAGAAAGGTACAAAAAGGGATCTTACTGGTCTTACTTCTCCTGAGAACGATGTTGCTGTTGGTACCGGGGAATTGGATATGCCAGCAATTATGCGGGAAGCAAAAAAGATCGGGATCAAACATTATTTTATCGAGGACGAAAGTAGTAATATAATCATCCAGATCCCTCAAACAATTGCTTATTTAAAAAGTCTGAAAGAATAAATAGTGGATCATACATTTCCAGGCAATGGGTGAACCCAGGGTCCTCTATATTTTCTTTGTAAAAATTTTGTTGCTTCTGCATCGCCAGTAACTTCTTTTTTTATGGGGTCATAGATCAATGCTCTTCCATTCAACTGCATTGAGAGATTCGCAAGTATACAACTTGCAGTGGAAATATGTCCCACCTCAATATCTGCAACTGGCTTAATGCCTTTATCAATTGCTTCAAGAAAATTGAGCATGTGCAATCTTGTAGCAGGAGCTGCATTTAGTTCAATACCCGGCTCCTTTATATCTTCCGGATACTTTTCTTTTTCATATACTACATCGCCGTGAATTTTTTGAGCTTTGCTATCAGTAGGAAAAAAATCATATTTCATAGTGCTTCCACATAAAGTTCCCTTATCACCATAAATTTTAAATGCCCAGGGATATTCCGGGTCAGCAGGAGTGCCCCAGCTTCTGTGTTGCCAAACACAATTCAATCCTTCATATTCAAAAATTGCAGTTTGTGTATCGGCGATATTACTCTTGCCTGTTTTATCAACATAAATTCCTCCTGTCGAACTGATCCGTTTTGGCCAGCCAAGATCTAACATCCATCTAGCTGTATCAAACATATGAATACACATATCACCCATAATGCCATTCCCATATTCCATAAACGTTCGCCACCAACGCATATGTGGTAAACCATCATAAGGACGTAAAGGTGCAGGGCCGGTCCACATTTCATAATCAAAAAAATCAGGGACTGCTTGTACTGCAGGATTCCCATTGTTACGCATGTGATAATAACAACACATTTCCACATGTGATACTTTACCCAGTAATCCTGCATCCACAATATTTTTCTTTGCATCCAAAAGATGTGGTGTACTTCTTCGCTGTGTTCCTACCTGTACTACACGTTTATATTTTCTTGCAGCTGCAAGCATTGCTTCTCCTTCCATTACATCAACGCTGATCGGTTTTTGCACATACACATGGGCACCAGACTTCATTGAATCAATTGCAGTTAATGCATGCCAGTGATCTGGTGTTCCGATCAAAACGATCTCAGGTTTTTGTTCTGACAATAATTTTCTGTAATCTCCATATAAAGCCGGTTTCTTATTATTTTTCTGACGCAGACCTACCATATCAGCTGCTTTATTCAATTGCTGTTTGTCTACATCACAAAGTGCTACTACATCTACCGGCGCTACTTGCATTAGCCGGAAAAGATCACTTTTCCCATACCATCCCGTACCGATCAAGGCTACTCGTCTTGGTGTTGCCTGTGAAAAGAAATTAAGATTACTTGTATTAAATGCAGCCAGAGCTAATGCTGCCGAGGTATCGAGTATGAACCGGCGGCGATGTATATTTTGTTTCATAAAAAAAACATTAATATAAATTGCAGTGATACTTTAAAGATAGTAAGGTTTTAGTTCCTTAGTTGCAGAATTCAAAGAGGTTATATTGCCCGCTTTCTATTTACAAGTAAAGCTGTATATTCAAAATTGAATTATTACCAATACAAA
>Ga0209486_10000373_pt1 | contig 20446 bp, 15 predicted proteins | sample NCCompost_FD_187518 | JGI IMG/M metagenome (GOLD analysis project Ga0209486, IMG submission 187518) | Agricultural soil microbial communities from Utah to study Nitrogen management - NC Compost (SPAdes) (version 2) | ecosystem: Environmental > Terrestrial > Soil > Agricultural land | place...
AGCACGCGCAGGTTGACAAGCTTGACGCCCGGCGCCACGCCGCGAAGCTCGGGCTGGTTGCTGCCCACGAGGCCCGCCACGTGCGTGCCGTGCCCGTAGGCGTCCGCTGCGTACGCGGCCGGCGGATTGGCGAGGCCGCTGGTGAAGTCGCGCGACGTCAGGATGCGTCCCGTCTCGAAGGCCTCGCCGGCGATACCCGAGTCGATCACCGCCACCGTCACGCCGGCGCCATTGGCAGCGGTCGCGTTCACGCGCGGCTTGTAGGTGACCTTGAGCGACGGGCGGCCGCCGTCATACGAATGGTGCGAGTTGACGGTCCATGCCCGGCTCGACGACTGCCACAGCAGCCAGCCGCGGTTCGGGGCGCCGTTCGCCCACGACTGCACCGCGTCCACCATGCCCCCGCCCGTGAACACGTGCGTGAGTTCGGTGAGATCCGAGACCGACGCGTCCGACGACGAACCCACCTCGACGTTGTCGCGCTGCAGACCGGCGCCGGACGTCGTCATCGATGCCCAGCTCGACGCCGCGTTCCAGGGGGCCAGCACGCGGTAGACGCTGGCCGAGGCGGTCGGGCTGCCGTCGCCACGCGAGACCACCGTGAGGCTCACCGACGTGATCTGCGATCCGTAGGGAATTTGGTTCGCGCCGTCGCCGAACAGGGCGTCGAAACGGACCATGATGCCGGAGCTGTTGTTGCCGGAGCTGCCGTTCTCGATGACCGTGACGCGCGACGCCGTGCCGCTCGTCCAGGTCGGCCACTGGCTGGCCAGCCCGGCGTTGACACCAGCCGAGTAGCCGTTGACGCCCTGCGTGAACGTCTTGCTGGCCGCCACGCTGCTCACCGTCTCGAGGCCGAGCGTGCCGCGCAGCGTGTAGGGCGAGTTGGCGGCGGCGCCCACGGCTTCCACCGCGAGGCCGTCGGAGTGCACCTTGGCGTCGCTCGAGATGGCGACGACGTCGCCGTCCTTGGCGAGCTTGCGGGCCTGCCCCTTCGAGAGGCGCGCGACCACCGCATCGGTGAGCGCATACTGCGCGTTCACCTTCGCGCCGTCGTGGATCAGACGCTTCACCACCGCGCCGCGCTTGCCCGGCTTCGTGGTGACGATCACCTTGATGCCATCGCTGCTGCTGCCCTGCCGCACCTGCTGGCGAAGCACGTGATCGAACTTCTGATCGTGGTCCTTCGCCGGTGCGCCGAACACATCGGCGCATCGCAGCAGGAGCCCCACGACCATCAGCGGCCGCAGCCAGCGCGCGGCCCGCTGCCGCGAACTGCGATGCTCCTCGGTTGTCTCTACACGCAACGTCACGGTTACTCTCCCCTCGGCTCTGGTGCACCCGGCGCTCACACCGGGCCTGCCCTGGGGAGAGCAACGGGGAGGCCAACGCCAAAGGAGATCACTAAGCGCTTGCGCGCGTGGCAGTTCCGAGGAGCGCACGAAATGCGTCAGTTCACGATTGCACCCGCGTGTGTGCTGGAACGACGCAGCGCGCGACAGACGCGAGCGAGGGGCCCCTCGAAGGAGGCCCGGATTCATTGCGTCGATCGCGGGATCAGAAGGGCGTGTTCAAGAAGCGAGCAGATGGACCGTTTCGGAACAGCGCAGTGAAATACGCACGCGGTCGCGCGCGACTGCACGGCTCGAGGCGGGCACTGAAGGCCCGCTGCTACAGCTCGCGCGTCATTTCGATCATCGTGCGGCGGAATCCAGCCTGCTCGAAGAGGCGCTGCGCGGCATGGTTACGCTCGGCAGTCCACAACATGACACGCGGGGCGCCGTGCGCCTTCAACCACTCGCTGGCCACGTCGATCAAGGCGCTCGCGATGCCGGCGCCGCGATGCGCGTCTTCCACCACCACGTCGTGGATGAAGCCCGCCGCCTCGCGCAGCTCCTTCCAGGAGTGCGGCTCGAGGCCGGCGTACACGTAGCCGGCCACGGCGCCGCCGCGCTCCGCCACGAACACCACGGCTTCGGCCTCGCGCAGCTGGCTGGCGAGAAACCAGCCGTATCCCTCCTCCGGGTTGCCGCGCGGCGCCATGAAGCGCTGCATGTCGAAGGCATAGTGCAGCCGTAGCAGCGACGCGCCCAGGCGGCCGAGGGCCGGCACGTCGGCGTCGGTGGCGGGCCGAATGCGCACGTCGGCGGCGAGGGGACGGCTCACGGCACCGCCACGTGCAGCTCGGCGCCGTACAGCATGGTGCGGTCGTTGTCGCGGGCCGCCCACGTCACGAGCGCCGTGAGATCGCGCGCCACCGGTCCGGCAAACGCGCGCCGGCCATTGACCGTCACCTGCACCGGCTTGTCGAAGTCGATCACGTCCGGCGACAGCAGCAGCGTGAACGCCTGCACGCCGCGCGTTTTCACGTCGAAGCTGTTGCCGCTGCGGCTGGCATCCACGCGCCCCGAGGGCGCGTCGCGGTCGAAGAGCGGTACGCGCACCGCCGCCGCCGGCGAGAACTCGTTCACATCGGGCAGCGCCACGTCGCTGGGGCGCTTGCCGAGCCGGTCCACCACCAGCCAGCGGAAGCGGTTGTAGCGGTCGGTCCGTTCGGTTTCCCACGACACCGACTCGGGGTGCGCCACGCGCACATGGCCGGCGAGGAACGCCTCGAAGCGCGACCGCTCCTCGGGCCACCAGCTGGTGTCGTGATTGGCCTCGGGATAGACCTGCCACGACACCGGGATGCCACCCTTCTTGAACATCTCGATGAGCGGCGCCACCGACGCCGCCGGGTAGAGGCGGTCGCGGCCGCCGTTGACGGCGTGCAGCGGGCAGTTCGCCAGGTTGCGCGAAAAGAGCTCGCCGTCGACGCCCGTATCGGGATTGGCCAGCACGCTCGGGTGGCCGTTGAGCGGCAGGCAGGCCGCCCACACGGTGGCGGAGCGCATGCCGAAGAAATAAACGCCCGTGCCGCCGTCCGAGATGCCGGTCAGGTAGATGCGCCGCTCGTCGATGTTGTAGCGGCGCTTCAGCCGATCGACGAGGGTATAGAGGTTGTCGACCGCTTCCTTCTTCCACCACTCGGTGCCCGCCCACGCGCGCGGGTGCAGCACGATCTCGGGGCCGCCCGGGATGCGGTTGGCGAGCGGACGCGCCGGATCGCCGCCGGGTTTCGGCGCCTCGCGCCCTACCCCGCCGTGCAGGCTCACCCGCAGGGCCCAGCGCGTGGCCGGCGTGTAGTCGGCCGGCACCTCCGCCACGTTGTCGAGATGCTGCAGCCGCACGGTGGTCGTGAGCTCGACGCGGCCGGAACGGTCCGCCGCGTAGGAGCGGCCGGCTTTCAGGCGCGCCAGCACGTCGTCGAAGGGCGCGCGCGCGGCCACGATCTTCGCCACGCGCTTCTCGGCCTCGCCCGGTGAGCCGGCCTCCCAGAACGCGCGCATCGCGTCCTCGATAGACGCTGCGAGCGGCGACCGTGTCTGCACCAGGAGGTTGGCGGAGAAGACCAGCAGCAGCGCGCAGGCGGCCAGGGTTGTGCGCATGAGGGTATATCTTATGGGCATGTTCTTGCGGGCGGCCGCCATCGTCGTCAGCCTGGCGGCGCTCGCCGCGTCCTCCGCCGTCACAGCCCAACCGCTCCCCACGCTCGGACCGCTCGACGCGAGCGGACGCGTCACCTACTTCATCGAGGACGGCCAGCCGGGTTCCACCTACGTGGCCGCCGATCGCGAGCTGGCCACGTGGGCGCTCAAGGCCTGGGAGCGCGTCAGCAACGGGCGCCTCCGCTTCGAGCCGGCGCCGCGCGCCGACGCGCTCGTGCAGGTGCACTGGGTGCCGGCCGGCGGCGGGCAGTACGGCGAGATGCGGTCGATGAGCGTCGGCGGCCGCCGCGGCGCGGCGGTCTACATCCGCCCCGATACCAACGGGCTCGGCCCCGACATTGCCGCCGCGGCGAAGAAGGATCCGCTGCTGCGCGAGACCATCGTGTACCTGACGTGCGTGCACGAGATCGGGCACGCGCTCGGGCTCGGCCACACCGATGACATCCGCGACATCATGTATTTCTTCGGGTACGGCGGCGACATCCCGGGGTTCTTCGGCCGCTACCGCGTGGGCCTGCGCACCCGGGCCGACATTGCCGGCACCCACGGCCTGTCCGAAGCCGACATCGAGCGCCTGCGCGGGCTGTACCAGTCTCGTTAGCGCGCCCACGTGAGCGCCGTCATCGAAGTCAGGGACATCGTCAAGACGTTCGGGGACGTGACCGCGCTCGACCGTGTCGCCTTCGAAGTGCGCACCGGCGAGATCTTCGGCGTGCTCGGGCCGCCCGGCGCCGGCAAATCCACGCTGTTTCGGGTCCTGGCCACGCTGCTGCCGCCCCACGTCCGGATCGGCGACCATCGGCGGCTTCGACGCCGTGCAGCGCTCCGCGGACGTCCGCCGGTCGATTGGCGTGATTCCTCGGACGATGGGCAGCGATCGCGAGCTGACGGTCGCGGAGAACTTGTTGACGTTCGCCAGGCTGCGGGGCGTGCCGCGCGGGAGGCAGGCGGCGTTACTGGACGACCTGATCGAGGCCCTGGAGTCACGCAGTGGCGGCACCAGCCGATCGGGACGCTGGCGTCCGCAGTGCGTCGCCGCGTCGAGATCGCGTGATCACCTTGGATCACGGAAAGCTCGACACCCGGGCCTGAAGACCTTCTCCGCGGTGGCGATGACGGGCCTCAGGGCTGGGGGGCCTTGGGCGACGCGAGCGTCTCCGCGCTCCAGCCGCCGCCGAGCGCCTTGTAGAGCCGGACGAGATCGGTCGACACCGAGGCCATGCTCGACGCCAGCGAATCCTGCAGCGTCAGCAGAGACCGCTGCGCGTCGAGGACATCGCGAAAGTCGCGCAGACCGGCCGTGTAGAGCTGCAACGACAGATCAGCGGTCTGTTGCGCCGCATCCGAGGCGGCGGCAAGGTGCCCCCGGCGCACGTCTTCCTGCGCCAGCGACGTGAGGGAATCCTCCACGTCCTGCAGCGCTCCGAGGACGCGCGACTCATAGGCGACCGCCGCCTGCGTCTCGCGCTCTCCCTGCACCGCGAGGTTCTCGCGCAGCTGCCGGCGGTTGAACAGCCGCGTGCTGGCCGATGGGCTCGCGCTCCAGAAGCCGGCACCCGGGAGGAGCAGCTTGGCGACGGACAGCGATTCGAGCCCGATCGAGCCGGCCAGCCTGAAGGTCGGGTAGAGATCGGCGCGAGCTACGTTGACCTGCGACGCCTGCGCGGCCAGCTGACGTTCGGCGCTGCGCACGTCGGGCCGTCGGCGAATCGCGTCGGCGGGCACGCCGACGGCAAGATCGAGCGGCGCCGACGGAATGGGCCCGGGCGCGGCCAATTCGGCCGCCAACGCCTGCGGCGCCTGTCCGAGGAGCACCGAGAGCGCGTGCACCGCCCGCACCGCCTGGCCCTCGAGCAGCGCGATTTGCCCCCGCGTGGTCTCGACGTTGGCGAGCGCCTGCTGCACCTCCAGCTCGGTGCCGAGACCTGCCTGTTGCCGCAGCCTCGTAAGGTCCAGGGTCTGCTCCTGCAGCGCGACGTTGGAGCGCGCAATCGCAATCCGCTGCTGAGTGGATCGCACGTCGATGTAGTCGAGGGCGACCTCGGCGGCGAGGCCGACGAGGACATCCCGCGCGTCGGCCGCACGCGCCTCGGCGGTGGCGGCGGCCGCTTCTGCGCCGCTGCGAAGGCCGCCAAACACATCCAGTTCCCAGCTCGCATCCAGTCCCAACGAATACGAACGGGTCGTGCCGCCGAATCCGGCTTCGCCGGCGGTTCCACTGGCGCGGGTGGAAGCCAACGCGTCCCCCGCCGGTGCGAGGGGCCCTCGGGCCGCGCGGGCGCTGGCGCGCGCTTCCCGCACGCGCGACACCGCTGTCCGCACGTCGAGGTTGCCGGCCACGGCGCGCGTCACCAGTGAAGTGAGCTGCGGGTCGCCAAACGCGCCCCACCACGCCGCCAGCGCCTCTTCGCCGCCCCCTGCCGATTCCCCGAGACGGCTGTTCCACGACGGCGGCACGCTCGAAGCCGGCGCCACGTAGGGGCGCCTCACGCCGCAGCCGCCAGCGACCATGCTCGCCAGCAGCACCCACACGACGACTCGACACGTCATAGGGCTATTCATGACGAAGGGCGTCGATCGGGTTGAGGCTGGCGGCGCGCCGGGCCGGAAAGAACCCGAACACCACACCGACGGCGGCGGAAAAAGCAAAGGCCAGCGCGACGATGCCGTAGTCGAGCTCGAACGGCAGGCCCAGGGCCCGGGCCACCGCAAACGACGCGCCAAGCGCGAGCGTGATGCCGATGGCGCCGCCGAACACCGACAGCACTACGGCTTCGATGAGGAACTGCGTCAGGACGTCGCGCTCGAAGGCGCCGATCGCCAGGCGGATGCCGATCTCGCGCGTCCGCTCCGTCACGGACACGAGCATGATGTTCATGATGCCGATGCCACCGACGAGCAGGCTGATGGCGGCGACCGCCGCCAGCAGCGCCGTCAGCGTCCGCGTAGTACCCGAGATCGTGTTGGCGATCTCCTGCTGGTCCATGATGCTGAAATCGTCGTCGGCGTCTCGCGCGACATGACGCCGCTCCCGCATCAGCCGGTAGATGTCCTGCTGCGCCTTCTCGCTCGACGAGCTCGCACGGACCGACAGCTGCACCTGGTGGACGTCGTCGTTGCCGGTGAGCCGCCGCTGCATGGTGCGAATCGGGATCACCACCGTGTCGTCGCGGTCCTGGCCGAAATTGCTCTTGCCCTTGGACTGGAGCAGGCCGATGACGGTGCACGACAGCGAGCGCAGCCGCAGCCGGCTGCCGATGGGGTCGCCGCTTCCCAGCAGCTCGGTCCGGGTGGTCTGCCCGATGATGCAGACGGCCGTGCCCGATCGGAGCTCGCTCTCCGAGAACCAGCGTCCGCCCGCCAGCTTCCAGTTTCCAGACTCGAAGTACTCGTTGGTGGTACCGGTGATCGTCGTCGAGCGGTTCTTGGCGCCGCTGATGACGCTGAGACCGATGGTCGAGACCGGCGCCACGGCGGTAACCGACGGCACGTCGCGGCCGAGCGCGTCGACGTCCTGCCGGCGGAACGGTTTGGCGCTGCCCGAGGCGCCGCCAGGACCGACCCGCTGGCCCGGCATGACGCTGAGCATGTTGCTTCCCATGTTGGCGATGTCGGCCGTCACCTGGGCGGTGGCGCCGTTACCGAGCGTGACCATGATGATCACCGAGGCCACGCCGATGATGATGCCGAGCGCCGTCAGCGAGGATCGCAGGACGTTGCGGCGGATTTCCCGCATCGCGAGCAGAATGGCGTTGAGCAGCATCAGTGCACTCCCCCGTGACGCTCGTCGCTCTCGACGTGGCCGTCGCGGAAGCGGATGGTCCGTGAGGCGTAAGCGGCCATGTCCGGCTCGTGGGTGACCATCAGCACGGTGATGCCGCGTTGGCGGTTGAAGCTCACGAGCAGTTCCATGATCTCGACGCTGCGGGCCGTATCCAGATTGCCGGTGGGCTCGTCGGCAAAGAGCACCGACGGCTCGGCGACGATGGCCCGCGCAATCGCCACGCGCTGCATCTGACCGCCCGAGAGCTCCGCGGGCGTGTGCGTTTCCCAGCCGCTCAATCCGACGGCGGCCAGCGCCTCGCGCGCGCGCCGCCGCCGCTCCCCCGACGCCATGCCGCGATAGACCAGCGGCAGCTCGACGTTCTCGAGCGCGGACGTGCGATTGAGCAGGTTGAATCCCTGGAAGACGAAGCCGAGGTAATAGCGGCGCAAGAGCGCGCGCTGCTGGCGCGATATGGCGCCCACGTCGACGCCGCGAAACCGGTAGGCGCCCGCCGTCGGCGTGTCGAGGCAGCCGAGGATGTTCATCGCCGTGGACTTCCCCGAGCCGCTCGGCCCCATGACGGCCACGAACTCCCCTTCGTGCACCTGCAGGTCCACGCCGGCCAGCGCGTGGACCTCGGCGTGCCCTTTGCCGTACGTCCGGACGACCTTGTCGAACTCGATCATCGGATCAGCCATGACGCTCACCGGTTCGTCGGGGCGAGATCCACGATGACCGGCATCCCTTCAGTCAGGCCCCCGCTGCGCAGGACCGTCACCTTGCCGTCGGTGGGACCGAGCGCCACCTCGACGGCCTTCAGCTCCGCACCGGCCTCGGTCCAGACGTGCGGCGGCGCGTCCTCGTTCGAGCGATCGCGCCGCTGCGCTCCAGGCGGCCTCGGAAGCAGCCGGAACCCGCCGCCGCTCGCCTGCTGCGCCGCTGCGGGCGGCGTGAAGCGCAGCGCGGCATTCGGTACCAACAAGGCATCCGTCACCTGCGTCACGGTGATCTCGGCCGTGGCGGTCATCCCGGGCTGCAGCAGCCGCTCCGCGTTGTCGACGGTCAGCACCGTCTGATAGGTGACGACGCCGTTCGACGTCTTCGGCGTGCTGCGGACCTCCTGCACCCGCGATTCGAACGCCCGATCGGGATACGCGTCCACGCGGAAACGCGCCACCTGCCCGACCTTGACATTGCCGATGTCCGCCTCGTCTACGTCGATGATCAGCTTCATCTTCGTGAGGTCCTCGGCCAGCGTGAAGAGCGTCGGCGTCTGGAAGGACGCCGCCACCGTCTGCCCCGGATCGATCTGGCGATCGAGCACCATGCCGTTGATCGGCGATTTGATCACCGCCTTGCGGATGTCGGTCTCGATGGCGGCGAGGCTGGCCTGCGACTGTGCCACCTGCGCGGCGGTGCTCGCCTCGTCGGCCTGCGCGCGCTTCACGGCCGCCTCCTGCGAGTCGAGCTCCTGGCGCGACGGCACGCGGCCGCCGCTCAGTTCACGCACGTGCTGCAGTTTGGCGAGCTCCGCCTGCGCTTCGGCGAGCGTGGCCTGCGACTGCAGCCGTTTGGCTTCCGCGGACTGGAGCCCCGCGCGCGCCTGCGCCGCCTGCGCTTCGAGCTTTTCGGTGTTCACCCGAGCCAGGATCTGGCCGACTCGAACCGGGCTGTTGTAGTCCACGGCCACCGATTCGACGACGCCGGAGATCTCGGTTCCGATGTTCACCTGCGTGAGCGCCTTGAGCTCGCCGGTGGCGGTCACCGACACGGTCAGCGTGCCGGACTCGATCGTTTCGGTGCGGTACTGCGCCGGCGGCGTCCCGCGCGACGCGCGCAGCCTGAGCGCGCCGGCGCCGAGCGCCGCAAGGACGAGCAGCACAATCGCCCAGCGCCCGATTCGGCGCGCGCGCCCGCTCCGCGACATCCCCAGCCGCGCCTGCAGTTCTTTCGTGTCGGATGACTGACTCATGACTCCTCGGAATCCCTGACGCGGCGCAGGACGCCACCGTTCTCCATTAGGAGGTAAATCCAGGCCCCGCTGCGTTAAGGTTTGTAAATCGCGGCGCGAGCCGGTCGCAGTCCCGGACGCTGCGCTACCGTACAGACATGACGGAGGCCGCCGTCCTCATCGTCGACGACGACGTCGAACTGTGCGCCCTGCTGTCCGAGTATCTCGGGGGGCACGGCTACAGAGTGTCGTCGGTGCACGACGGCGCCGCCGGGCTGCGGCGTGCCCTCGACGGCAGCCATCATCTCGTCATCCTCGACGTCATGCTGCCGGTGCTCGACGGTTTCGAAGTGCTGCGTCAGGTCCGCCAGCGATCGAACGTGCCGGTGATCATGCTGACGGCGCGAGCGGAGGAACACGACCGCGTGAAAGGCTTCGGCGACGGCGTCGACGACTATCTGGTGAAGCCGTTCGCGGCTGCCGAACTCCTGGGGCGCGTCCGCGCTGTCCTGCGACGCGCCACGGGAGCGGCACCGCCGGCTGCTGCAGCGACACAGCTCGGTTCGCTCAGCCTGGATGCCCGGGCCCGCGAAGCCTACTGGGACGGCGTGGCGCTTGGGCTCACGTCCACGGAGTTTGCCGTGCTCGACGTGCTCGCCCGCGCCGACGGACGGGTCGTGTCGCGTGACGAGCTCACCGCCGTGCTGCATCAGCGCGAAGCCACCCCCTTCGAGCGTGCCCTGGACGTACACGTGAGCCATCTCCGGCGGAAGATCGAAGCCGCCGCGCCAACGGGCGCTGCCGCGGGATCGGTGATTCGGACCGTGCGGGGTGTGGGATACCTCTGCGCGGTGGAGCGTTAGTCACATGCGAACGCTGCTGCTTCGGATTCTCGTCGCGTCCCTGGCCACCATCCTGCTGTCGCTGGCGGTGTTTGCCGCTTCCCTGGCCGCGATCATCGGCCCCGCCAACGAGCGCCTGATTCATCACTTTCAGGCGCGGCAGATCGAAGATCTCGTCGAGGCACAGGCACGCGGCGGTGCGCCGGAAGTCGCGACGCTGCTCCGGCGTCTGGATGCGTCGCTGGGCGCCACTCACTACCTCGCCGATAGCCGCGGCCGCGACGTCGTGACCGGTGAGGACCGCAGCACGCTGCTCGACGCCCCGCGCCCATGGTTCGGCCCGCCGCGATCGGGCGACAACCTCGTCGTCGTCGAGCCGTCCGCCGACGGGCAGTATCGGCTGATCATCTCGGCGCCGCCGCCGCTCGACGCCTGGTCGTTCGTCCCTTACTTCATGGTCATCCTGGCTGCCATCGGGCTGTTCTGCTGGCTGCTGGCGCGAACCATCGTGACGCCGATCCGCGCGCTGGCCGGCGCGGTGGACCGGTTCGGACGCGGCGAGCTGGCAACGCGCGTGACGACGACGCGGCGCGACGAAATCGGCCAGCTGACGCACGCTTTCAACGAAATGGCCGATCGAATCGAGACGCTGCTCACAGCCGAGCGACGCCTGCTGCAGGACATCTCGCACGAGCTGCGCTCGCCGCTGGCGCGGCTGAACATCGCGATCGAACTGGCACGCACGGCAGCAGACCGGGATGCAGCCGCCACCCGCCTGCAGAAGGAAGTCAATCGCCTGACCGAACTCGTCGGGTCGCTGCTCGAAGTCACGCGCGCGGAGGGCGACCCCTCGCTGCGGCGATCGGAGATCGTGCGCGTGGCCGACGTGCTACGCGACGTGGCGCAGGCGTGCCAGGTCGAAGCCGACGCAGGTAGCTGCCGGCTCGTCGTGCACGACACCGTACAACGCACCCTGGTGGGCGATCCCGAGCTGCTGCGCCGCGCCGTCGAGAACGTCGTGCGCAACGCTATCCGCTACGCCCCGCCGCACACCGACGTGGAGCTCCGGGCCGACGACGGCCCTGATGCGCTCACGATCAGCGTCCGCGATGCGGGCACCGGCGTACCGGACGAGCTGCTGCCGCGCCTCGCGCAACCGTTCTTCCGCGTGGAAGACGCGCGCGACTATGCGCCGGACGGCGGCGTCGGACTCGGGCTGTCGATCGCGCAGCGGGCCGTGCAATTGCACCACGGCCGGCTCGTCGCGGAGAACGCGCACCCCGGGCTGCGCGTCACGCTCCGCTTCCCCGTCGCGTCGGCGGCGTGACGGCCTGCGGATCTCGGAGCCTTTACAAATCTTGACGCACCGCGGGCGGCGAATCGGAGTCAACTGCGACTGCCGGGGCGGGCACCGCGGCGCTGACTTTCGAGAGGCCCAACCTCCTTTCGACTCGCAGCTCTGACAACCGCGGTGTCTGGCTCCGGTATTGGTCTACGAGTGCACTCCCGGCGCTTCGTGGCCGGTGCGCTGCACGTACTCGACGTAGGAGCCGGGATACAGGTGCGGCTCCTTGTCCAGGCCGGTCTCGCCGCCGAGCTCGAGCACGCGGTTGCTGAGGGCGCGGAGGAAGGCGCGGTCGTGCGACACGAAGAGCATCGTGCCGTCGTAGTCCTTGAGCGCCTCGATGAGCATCTCCTTCGTGAAGAGATCCAGGTGGTTGGTCGGCTCGTCGAGTACCAGGACGTTCGGCGGATAGAGGAGCATGCGGGCGATGACGAGCCGCGTCTTCTCGCCGCCCGAGAGCGACCGGATCTTCTTGTCGGTGTCGTCGCCGGAGAACTGAAAGGCCCCGGCCAGGTTGCGCAGGACCCCGATCGACTCGTGCGGGAAGTCGCTCTGCAGCTGCTCCTCGACAGTGAGGTCCGGAGCCAGCAGGTCCAGCGCCTGCTGGGCGAAGTAGCCCATCTTCACGCTGGCGCCCACGGTCACCGCGCCGGCATCGGGCGCCAGCACGCCCGCCGCCATCCGCAGCAGCGTGGTCTTGCCGGCGCCGTTCTTCCCCATCACGCACCAGCGCTCGCCGCGGCGGATGGTCATGCTGAGGCCGTCGTAGACCACGCGCGGGCCGTAGGCTTTCGACACGCCGTCGATCACGAACACCTGATCGCCCGACCGCGGCGGCTGCCGGAAGTCGAACTTGACCACCTTGCGTTTCCTGGGCAGCTCGATCTTCTCGATCTTGTCCAGCGCCTTGACGCGGCTCTGCACCTGCGCGGCCTTGGCGGCGTGCGCCGCGAAGCGCTCGATGAAGCGCTGCTCCTTGGCCAGCATGGCCTGCTGCCGCGCATAGGCCGCCTCGCGGTTCGTCTCGCGGATGGCGCGCTCGCGCTCGTAGAAGTCGTAGTTGCCCGAGTACGACGTGATCTCGCCGCCGTCGATCTCGGCGATGCGGCCCACGATGCGGTTCATGAACTCGCGGTCGTGCGACGTCATGAGCAGCGCGCCGGGCAGCCCCTTGAGGAACTGCTCGAGCCAGATGATCGACTCGATGTCCAGGTGGTTGGTGGGCTCGTCCATCAGCAGCACGTCCGGCCTGCCGAGGAGCACGCGCGCCATCGCCACTCGCATCTTCCATCCGCCCGACAGCTTCCCCACGTCGCCGTCGATGCGGTCGTCTTCGAAGCCGAGGCCGTGCAGCACCTCGCGCGCCTGCGCTTCCAGGCCGTAGCCGCCCCCGTGCTCGTATTCCTCCTGCACCTCGCCGAAGCGGGCCAGGATGCGGTCCATGTCGTCGCCCTTGGCCGGGTCCGCCATGTCGCGCTGCAGCCCCTCGAGCTCGTGGTGCAGGTCGCCCAGGCGGCCACTGCCGGCAATCGCCTCCTCGAGCACGGTGCGGCCGGCCATCTCCTCGACGTCCTGCCGGAAGTAGCCGATGGTCATGCGCTTCGGCACCGACACGTCGCCCTCGTCCGGCGCTTCCTCGCCCACGATCATGCGGAAGAGCGTGGTCTTGCCGGCCCCGTTCGGACCCACGAGGCCGACCTTCTCACCGGGATTGAGCTGGAACGAGGCGTCGACGAAGAGGATCTGCCTGCCGTACTGCTTGCCGATCTTGGAGAAGGAGATCATGGAAGGCGGGTCTGAAGACCCGCAACTACGTACGACATATTAAGGTGTCCGTTTGAGTCGCCGGCCGACGGCCAGGCCGAAATGGTAGGCGCCTTCCTGCTGCAGCCAGACGTGGCGGGCGTGGTTGTCGGCAAGCTCCACGATCAGCATGCGCGCCGGCTCGGGCAGCGCCGCCGCGATCTGCTCCACCAGCTGCTCCTGCCGCTGCAGGTCCACTGGCGCGAACAGCTCGTCCTCGTGGATCGCCTGGAGCAACGCCTCGTACTCCTCCTCGGCCTGTTCCTCGGCGTCGGAGAACGAGGGGATGGACCGCTGCCGGCCGTCGAAATCGAGCTTCGCGGCGCAGCGCTCCGCGAGATCGAGGAGTTCCTGCGAGGTGGGCATCTGTTAATCCTACGTCGCCCGTTTGGCGGCGAGCAGCGTCGCGGCCCGGTCGGCGGCCTCGCGCACGAGGAAGCCCATCTTCGGGTGCGACGCTTCCAGATCGATGGGGACGCCCTCCTGGCGGAGCGCGTCCGACGTGGTCGGACCGATCGACGCCACGACCGCCCGCTCGAGGCCGGCGCGGACGCCGTCGGCCACGCCGAGCTGGCCGGCCACCTCGAGCAGGTGATGCAGCTGGGTGGCGGTGGTCAGCAGCACGACGTCGACGGAGCCCTCCGCCAGCGCGCGGCACGCCTGGCGCAGCGGCTCCAGATCCTCGGGGAGCGCCCACTGGTAGATGGGCACCCGCCGCACCAGCGCGCCGCGCTCTTCGAGCGCCTGCAGCAGCTCGGGATTGGGTGCGCCGTACTCCTGCACCGCCACGCGGCGTGCCCTGAGCGGCATCTCCTCGGCTCGCTGGTCGAGCGCCGTGACGAGCTCGCGCCAGGTGTTCGGCTCGGGCGCCTGCAGCCACGGCGTCAGGCCGATCTCGCGAAGGACGGCGGTGGGTTTGGGACCGCGGGCGGCGATCGGGATGCGCCCCAGGGCGGCGATGAAGGTGTCGCGCTGCGCGCGCACCGTGTCCACCAGCTCGAGGAGGGTCCGGGTGCCGACGCCGGTCAGGAGGACGATGAGATCGAACTCCTGGCGAATCACCGCGTCGGCAAAGGCCAGCGCGTCGGTATTGGACTCGAGGGGGATCTCGCGCATCGAGGGCGCCACGAGCGGGCGCCCTCCATACGACTCGACGATCGACGCCAGCTCGCGCGCGCGGCGGCTCTCGAGCATGAGTACCGAGAGGCCGTCGAACTTGGGATGACTCACAGTGCGATCTTAAGGCCTCTAGCCTCTAGCCTTTGGCCTCTTGCCGATTGCACCTGGTGCTTTGGGCTTCGGACTCAGGCCTGAAGCCCGAAGCCCGAAGCCCCACCTTCTCTACTTCCTCTACTTCTGTCCGCCGCCCTCGTGCAGGTAGGCTTCCTCGCCGTGCTGCGTCAGGTCGAGGCCGGTGCCCTCGTCCGAGGCGTCGGCGCGAATCGGGATCACCAGGTTGATGACCTTGAGGAGGACGAAGCTGGCGACGCCGCTGTAGACGATGGCGGTCACGACGGCCATCGCCTGAATGCCCACCTGGCCGGGGTTGCCGGCAATCGCGCCGTCGAAAAGCCCGTTGAGCGACTTCTCGGCAAAGACACCCGTCAGCAGCGCGCCGACGGTGCCGCCCACGCCGTGGGCCGCCACGACGTCGAGCGAGTCGTCGAGCGACGTCTTGGCGCGGATGATGAGCGCGAAGTAGCTCGGAACCGCGGCAATACAGCCGAGGATGAGGCCGTTCATCGGGCTGATGAAACCGGCCGCTGGCGTGATGGCCACGAGGCCCACCACGATGGCCGTGGCGGCGCCGACCGCCGTGGTCTTGCCCAGGCGAAACCAGTCGAGCATGGTCCAGACCACCAGCGTGCCGGCGGGCGCCAGCATCGTGGTCACGAACGCCAGGCCGGCAATCGGGCTGGCCGCCAGCGCGCTGCCGGCGTTGAAGCCGAACCATCCGAACCACAGCAGCCCGGAGCCGAGGAGCACCAGCGGCACGCTGTGCGGCAGGAGGGACGACGACGGGTAGCCCTGGCGCTTGCCGAGGACGACGGCGGCGACGAGGGCCGCCGACGCGGCGTTCACGTGCACGACGGTTCCGCCGGCGAAGTCCCAGGCGCCCATGTCGGCCAGGAACCCACCGCCCCAGACCCAGTGCGCGAGCGGGGCGTAGACCACGAGCGACCACAGGGTGATGAACACCACGTAGGCGCTGAACCGCATGCGCTCGACGATGGCGCCCGAGATGAGGGCCGCCGTGATGATGCAGAAAGTGGCCTGGAAGGCCATGTAGAGGGCGTGCGGGATGGTGAGCGCGACAATGGCTCCCTTCTCGCTCAGGTCAACGCCGTTCAGGAACAGATAGCGCAAGTCTCCGATGTAGTTCTCCGTGGCCCCGCCTCCGGCCGAGAGCGCCAGCGAATAGCCGACGAGCGCCCACGCCACTGCCACGAACCCCAACGAGATGAAGCTCATCATCATGGTGTTGAGCGCGTTTTTGGAGCGCACCAACCCGCCATAGAAAAACGCGAGGGCTGGCGTCATGAGCAGCACCAGCGCCGTCGATATCAACATCCAAGCTGTGTCGGCTTGATTCATTCTTCACCTCGAATGGTGGCGACCGTCGCGACCGCCCTCAGGCTCGGGCTTAAGGCAAGCGGGATGCCACGGTCCGGCTTGTTGAAAGTCACGTAATGTCACGGTTTTTAGGCAGAATTGCAAGGCCGATCCAACTCTTTTGGACCTATATCCAGCCATTCATACAACAATGAAAGAAATGGCTGAACCTGGACCGCCTGGGCTCTACAGCGGTCTCTTGGGGCAATGCTTTTTAGACAACGATGTCTATGGATCGAGTTGATTTCGACAAATATGTCTAACCTCGCCTCGAGGCGAGCAATGAGGCGAGTTCGGGGCTGATTGGCGGGCCCGGCGCGAACACCGTCTCGTTCGGCTGCCAGGGCGTCCGGCAGGCCTGACGGCGCTCGTACAGGCGCAAATTCGCAGTCATTCGCCGCACGTCGGGGGTGAGGCCGGCACTGGAGGCCGCCTCGAGGATGCTGCGCTGAATGGCGGCGGCCTCTGAAAAATTGCCGACTTCGGCGTACGCCATCGCCAGCGTCTCGCCCACCTGGGTCGTACGCCCCGCCGAAAGGAGCTGCTGCGTGATGGCCAGCGCCTGGCTGCCGTCGCGGGCCGCGGCGTCGGGCGCAGCGGCCAGCACGCGCGCCAGCGCGTGACGGAGCGTCGGATCATCAGGGAGCACACGCGTGGACTCCGCCAGCCAGTCACGCGCTTCCTTGAAGCGATTCAGCCGCACGAGGGCCATGGCATAGCCGAAACGGGCCTCGCCAGCCCTCGGATTCAGGCGAATGACCTCGGCGTATTCGGCAAGCGCCGGCTCGGGACGGCCGGCGCGGCTCAGCGCGTCGCCAAGCGCCTGGCGGGCCTCGAGGTAGTTGGGATTGAACTTCACCGCCGCCGAGAGATGCGTCACGGCCTCACGGCCCCGGCCAGCCGAGGCCATCAGCACGCCGAGGCTGTAGTGGGCCTTGGAGGCGGTCTCGTCCGGCCCATCCGGCGGCGCCAGCTTCACGACCTCGGTGAACTGCTCGAAGGCCCCTCGCACGTCGCCCTGGAGGACGAGCGCCGTCGCCAGCTTGTGCCGGAGCGAGCGGCCGAGCATGGTTTCACCGGGCGCGAGCGGAATGCCCTTCCGGAAGAAGTCCTCCGCCTTCTCGAAGTCCTTCGCTTCCAAGGCCCGCACGCCACGCAGCTCGAACGACAGCCCGCTCTCCATCAGGAGGTCGAGCTCCTGCCGCACCGGGTCGGGCACCAGCACGTCGGTGTTCTTCCATTCCTTGAGGTGCGCCTCGGCTTTCGCGATGTCGCCGAGGCCCCGATAGGCCATCGCGAGGGGCGAGTGGACGCTCGATGCCGTGGGGTGAACTTGCAGCGCCTGCTCGAGCACGCTGACGGCACGCGCATAGTCCTTCTGCGCCAGCGCCGCCTGCCCCAGCCCCACGATGCCGGCCACGACGTCCGGCCGCAGCGACTGCGCCCGCTCGAAGAGCGGCTGCGCCTTCGCCGGCTCCCCTCGATCGAGATACAGCCGGCCCAGCCAGATGAGAGTCGGGACGTCGTCTGGCTTGAGCTCGAGGGCGCGCGTGAAGTCCGCGAGCGCTTTGTCCGGCTGACCACGGCTCTTGTGAAGGTGTCCGAGCAGATACGGCCAGCGAGGCTCCGCGGGCGCCAGATCGGCGGCGTTGAGGTAGGCGGGCTCGGCGGCCTCGTGGTACTCGCCGGCGTGCAGCAGCATCGCCAGCCTGCCGTAGGCCTGCCCCTTCTCGGCCGGCTGCACGCCCGGCTTGGTCCGCACGGCCTCGAGGGCGGCGTAGAGTTCCTTCCCCTGTTTCTGTACGGACGGCTCGACCCGGGAGAGGTCGGGCAGCGTCACGGGACGCTCGACGGGCGCAGCCGCTTCCCTGGTGCATGCGCCCGCCACGGCGAGCGCCGCCGTCAGCACCACGATGGCCGCCCGGCGCCCGCCCGAAGGGCGGGCAATTAGACACTGCCTTAGCGAGGCGGAGCGATCGTCGTCAGTCCTGCGCGCAGCCTCGCTAAGCCTCATTTGCCCTGACCCTGGACGAGGGTCGTATAGCGGCCCGTCGGCACGGCCGTCCAGTTCTCGGCCTTGCCGTCCGGCCAGTGCACCTGCACCGCCACCGTCTCCGGCGCCGCGGACCCGAGGCCGGCGAGGACGCGCGGATCGTTGGCCGAGGCGTAGCTGCCGTCGGCACGCACCCGCCGCCAGAGCGGCGCGGCGTTTGGCCGCGTGATCTGCACGCGCGCACCGAGCGCGTCACGCTTGCCGCCCGCCAGGAGCAGCCTCACTCCGATCCACTTGCCGGCGCTGCCGACGTTGTTGATCAGCAGCCGCGTGGGACCGGCGTCCACGCCCACCAGCACGTCGGTGTCGCCGTCGTTGTCCACGTCGCCGAAGGCGCCGCCGCGGCTCACCTCTTCGCGCTGGAAGACGGCGCCGGCCCGCGCCGACACGTCCTCGAAGCGCCCGTTGCCCAGATTGCGATAGAGCTGGTTCTTCATCTTCAGCGGGAACGGATCGTTGGCGCGCGCCTGCGCCTCGATGATCGAGACGCTGCCGTTGAGCGTGACCAGGTCGAGCCACGAGTCGTTGTCGTAGTCGAACCACGCGGTGCCGAAGCCGGTCTTGGCCAGGCTGGGCGGGCCGAGCCCCGAGGCGGCCTTGCCGTCCTCGAACGCGCCCTTGCCGTCGTTGACGTAGAGGATGTTCATCTGCGCCAGCCAGTTGGTGATGAACAGGTCCTCGTCGCCGTCGTTGTCGTAGTCGCCGGCGTCGATGCCCATGCTGGCCTCGGCGTTGCCGGCGCCGTTGACCGCCGCGCCCGACAGAAAGGCGGTGTCCTTGAAGGTGCCGTTCTTCTGATTGATCCAGAGCTGGTTGGCCACGCCGTCGTTGCCGACGTAGATGTCGAGCCAGCCGTCACCGTCGAAGTCGGCGGTGGAGACGCCGAGCGCCGGACCGTAGGCTCCGCCGACGAGCGCCTTGCGCGTCACGTCCTCGAACGTGCCGTTACCGCGGTTGCGATACAGGCGGCTCGGCTGCGCGCGATAACTGTTGGGCGGACAGTAGTCGTGCTGCCCGGTCACCGCCAGACAGTCGATGTCGGCCTCGGTGGTGTAGAGCAGGTAGTTGCCGACGAAGAGGTCGAGAAATCCGTCACGGTCGTAGTCCACGAACGCCGCCGACACGCCCCAGCCGTCGGGATTGCCGGCGCCCGCCTTCGCGGTCACGTCCGAGAACGTGCCGTTGCCGTTGTTGCGCAGCAGCACCGCGCCCTTGAGGCCGGTGCGATAGAGGTCCACGAAGCCGTCGTTGTCGTAATCGCCGGCGGCGACGCCCATCCCGTAGGTGGCGACGGCGATGCCGCTGGCGTCGGTGACGTCGGTGAAGCGCAGCGTGCCCGTGGCGTTCAGATCGTTGCGATAGAGGCGATCGCTCAGCGGGCTCTTGGGAGGAAACGTCGCGTCCGCGAGCGTCTTGCCCGCGCCGAGCATCTGGCTCTGCACCAGGTAGGCGTCGAGGTCGCCGTCGTTGTCGTAGTCGAAGAGCGCCACGCCGGGCGCCATGATCTCGGGGTAGTAGCGCTCGCCGGACATCCCGTTGAAATGGACGAAGTCGATCCCGGCGGCGGACGCTCCCTCCGTAAACCAGTCGCCTGTCGGCTTCGCCGCCTCGCTCTCCGTCGGTGGGGTGGATGAGCCGCCACAGCCGACCAGCAGGGCCGCGAGCGCCAGACACCCTGCACTCGCGGTGAGCCGGGTAAGGCGGGTGGGGCGGGTAGGTCTGACCAAAGCCCTTGTCACTAAAACGCGATCGTACACGACGAGGGCCGGGTTTCCCCGGCCCTCGCTGGTCGGGCGGGTCTAAAGACCCGCCCCTACGTACTGCGACTGTCTAGAAGTCGACGGTCGCGTTGAAACGGACGAAGCGCGGATAGAGCACCGTCTGCGGACGGAGCCACGTGGCGCCGTTCGTGCCGAACGCCTGGCCATATGTAAGACCCGGGTTGGCGTTGAACAGGTTGTAGAGGTCGACGCCCACCAGCGTGCGCGTGCGGCCGAACCGCAGCACCTTGGCAAACCGCATGTCCACCTGGTTGACCCGGTCGCCATAGAGCTCGCCGGGCAGCAGCATGTTCACCGCGGCGTTGGCCGCGCCGAGCGACAGCGGACGCCCGAGCGACGCCTGCGCGACCGCGTTCGGCACGTTGTAGTTGGCCGCCACCGACGTCCCGTTGGTGGCCGTGTCGTTGCCGCCCACGCCGAGCGTGCCCGGCTTGAACTGGAAGCTCGCGCTGATCGCGACGTCGATCTTCGGGATCGTGTAGGCCGCGAGCCCGCGCAGCTGCGTCAGCCACGGCTCCTCGACGCGGCAAGATTCCGGCCGCTGCCAGGTCGCGGGCACCCCGGTGAGCAGCAGTTCCGGCAACTTCGCCGTGACCTCGCAGTTGTCGCGGATGCCGCGGCCGGTGCTGGTGCCGCCCTGGATCGTGAGGCCGTTGCGCAGCCGCGCGTTCACGTTGATGTCGACGCCGTGCCAGTACTGGATCGTCTGGCCGTAGTCGTCGGCGAACGTGACGTAGTTGTCGC
>Ga0209486_10000374_pt1 | contig 20437 bp, 16 predicted proteins | sample NCCompost_FD_187518 | JGI IMG/M metagenome (GOLD analysis project Ga0209486, IMG submission 187518) | Agricultural soil microbial communities from Utah to study Nitrogen management - NC Compost (SPAdes) (version 2) | ecosystem: Environmental > Terrestrial > Soil > Agricultural land | place...
GTGGAGCAACATTTGCGCATCTGTCGCAATTGCTGCTCACGAATGGAGTTCGAGAGTCGGCTTAAGGAGCGCCTGTCGGCGCTCTCAACTCAGGAGGTCCCGTCGACAACCCGCGACCGTGTCCGGGATCTGATCAAGAGATTCTGAACGACGACCCCGGCCCACCGCGGCGAAGGAGTCCTGCGATGGCACTGTGGAGTAACAAGAAGGAGTTCATCTTTAAGGCCGTCGAAGAGATGTACACGGACGTGGCCTCGCGACCCGACACGGTCTTCCACTTTCCCACGGGCCGCTCGGCCTGCGTATTCGTTGGCTATCCTGCAGACCGGCTCGATGCCCTGCCGGCCGAGGCCACTGAGTCGTTCGCGGGTGTAGGTTATCCGTTCGCTGCGGATGTCATCCGCCCGGGCGATGCCGTGCTCGACATCGGCAGTGGTTCCGGTACCGACGCGCTGATCGCGGCAATGTTGACGGGCGAGGGCGGCGTCGTGTACGGGCTCGACATGACGCGAGCGATGCGGGACAAGCTTCAACGCATCGTGACGGCGAAGCAGATCGGGCACGTGCGCGTGCTCGAAGGGAACGCCGAGCAGATTCCGCTTCCGGACGCGAGCGTCGATGTGGTCACCAGCAACGGCGTGCTGAACCTCGTGCCAGACAAGCCGGCCGCGTTCGGCGAAATCGCTCGTGTCCTCAAGTCTGGTGGTCGACTGCAGATCGCGGATATCGCGCTCCGGGTGCCGGTGTCGGATCAGTCACGCGCCGATCCGAAGCTCTGGGCCGAGTGCGTCGTCGGCGCAATCACCGAAGATGACTACGTTTCGCTGTTACGTGCCGCTGGTTTGTCAGTCGAGGTACTCAGCGATCTGGACTACTTCGCAGGTAGCGTCAACGAAAGCACGCGACGCGCTGCTCACGGTCTCGGGGCCCACGCCATCGTCATGCGGGGATGCAAGTCTGCGATAGCGTCATGAGTTCGGGGCTCGACCACCTCCTTCAGCCTCGGACATCTTTTGATCATCCTTGAAATCTGTCGCCGTGTACGGGTTCAGAGAACCGGTGCACATGGATCGCTGCGCGTCCGCGGCCTGTGGCAGCAACCGAATCGGATCACGCCATCCGTGTTTTCAAAAGTGGACGCTGACCCAGCCGCGAAACCCTCGACCACTCAGACATTTCGGCGGACGCCTCGTTCTCGAAAGAACCGCTACCTTCCGCGGAGGCGCGAGGCGGGTGCGCCCGAGCGTCGCCGACGGCTCGATCGCGTTCTCGGCAGGGACAATTTCAGGGACAAGCCGGGGTGAATCCAGGGTCTCGCAACTCGAACGCTGTCGTATACTTAGAAATCTCGCCGCGGTGAGGTGGCCGAGAGGCTGAAGGCGGCGGTTTGCTAAACCGTTGTAGGGCCTTTAAAGTCCTACCGAGGGTTCGAATCCCTCCCTCACCGCCAGACTTCGCTCGCATGGATCGTCAGCGAGCTTCGGCCAGGCAGCCAAAGCGCGAAGTCCCAAAAAGAAAAATCCAACTCGCAGGGCGCGAGGGCAGTCTATTTCGGCGTGATCAGCCCATTCATCGCGCATGCGCCGCGTTTGGCGACCCTCATCGGCGTCCTGATCGTGATGGGGCTCGGAGCAGTGCCCACCGCTCAGCAATCAGTGGAGTTTGAAGTCAGCTCCATCAAACCCAACGTGAGCGGCGCGCCGGGAGGGGACACGCGACGGCTGCCGGACGGCACCTACAGCGCCACGAACATTTCGATTCAGAACCTGCTTCCCATGGCATGGCCGACGGAAGACTTCGAGTACCGGAATCTGCCCGACTGGGCGAGGCGCAATCGCTACGATGTCACGGTGAAGCCGCCGCCCGGTGCGTCGGCGGCGCAGATTCAGGAAATGTGGCGCGCCCTGTTCAAGAGCCGGCTCAAGCTCGAGGCGCACAGCGAAATGCAGGAGCGGCCCATCTTCGCGCTGGTCCTTGCGCGCGCGGACGGCCGGCTCGGCCCGCAGCTCAAGCCGAGCCCGCACGACTGCGCGGCACTTGCCGCGGCCTCCGCCGCGGCGCCGGTCGTTTCTCGACCCACTCCGCCATCGGAGGACGAGGTCATGGCGACGTGCGGTTCACTGTTCCTGCAGGGCAGAGTGTTCATTGGCGGCACGTTGCTTTCAACGTTCGCGCGATCGTTGAGCAGCAGTGTCGGACGGATTGTCGAAGACCGGACCGGCCTGAAGGGGTACTACGCGCTGACGCTGACGACTTCGGTGCCCGCGCGGCCCGTGACGGACGCGGCGCCGGCTCCGGGCGATGCGCCGTCGATCTTCATCGCACTGGAGGAGCAACTCGGCCTGAAGTTGGAACCCGCGACGAAACCGCTGCAGACGGTCGTGATCGACCATATCGAGCCACCCACGGAAAACTGAGCGCTGCCTATCCTTCTGAAAAACACGGCAGCTCGAGTTCGGCGTCAGTACGTAAAGGCGCGACGTTCCGGTCAACAAGCACGCGGATCAGCCTTCCTTCTCCAAAACCAGACTCCATCGCCACCTCGTACCGCAGGTCCAGATACCTCTTCACGCGCGGATAGGTCCGTTCGATCTCCGCCGCTTGATCCACAGGAAGTATCGCCACGGGAACGCGCTCGCGCTGCAGCCGACGCACGATGAGGTTCTGCTCCTGAGGCGCCGCGCCGAGATTGGCGTGGAAGACGATGTTGCCGCCGGCAATTCTGCGGTCGGCGTAGAAGAACACTTCCGGCTGATAGCCGAGCACCAGCAGGCGGTCGGTTGGCGCCGTGCATCTGTTGACGTAGCGCGTGAGCGCGCGCAGGCCGGTGCTGCCGGCCAGCGCGAACTGCTCCAGTGGATCGCGGCGAAGATCGGCAATCGCGCCCTTCAGCCGCCTCGCAGCAGTGACCGGGGTGGAGAAGAGGTCGGTGGCCGTCAAGTGGTTCATCGACCCGGCGTAGACATCCACTGCCATCCAGATCGAGACCATGGCGACGGCTGCCGCCAACGCACGTGCCAGCGCGCCGGCGCCGGATCGCCGGATCACTCCGAGCCATGGCCCTCGCAGCATCCAGGCCCACAGGATTGCCGCCGGGACGATGACGTCGGGAAGCCTGGAGTCGAGATTGCCGCGGATGAGGAAGACGTTGAAGAGCAGGCCGAGCACAATGGCGGCGACCACCTTCGGCGTTTCATTGGTCAGGTCCGCCTGAAGGCGGACACTACGTGTTTTGCGCTGCACGACGCGTACGGCCAGAAGCACGGCAGCGAAGAACGGCGTCAGGAACAGCACGTCATATAGCCAGATCGCCGCGTTGTCCCGTCGCATGATGGGCGACTCCATGACGGGAATGTGCAGCCACCGGCGAACGACCGACCACGCCGGTTCGCGCAGGATGCGCCCTTCGCCGTCCACGTTGGTGACCCCGGCAACGGCTGGATCGGCGAGAAGGCGTCTGAGCATGGATGGTGAGCGATCGGTCAGCACGTATCGCCGCGCGTCGCCGCCATCGATCGCATGGGCAAATCGCAGTGCGTAGCGCTGCTCGAGCGTGGCGCGCTGGTCCGCGGTGATTTCCGGCGCCCACCCGACGGTCGCCAGCGGACCGGGAGGGCGAAAGTAAACGAGCGGCCGCTCGGCGGGTATCTCCGGCATTCCCAGCGACACGACATCGTCACCGCGAAGCAGATGCGTCAGCCGCCCGGTGCCGGGGCCGCTCGAGAGTGTGCCGCCCTGCGCCAGCAGAAAAATCACGAACGGCAGGCAGATCAGCGCAACGCCGCCGGCGTAGGCGCCGGCGTACATCGCGCACTGACGCCAGCGCGGCGCGAACTGAACGAGGAGTGCGATACCAAGCGCGACGCCGACCCACAGGCCGTGGTCGAATCGGAAGTAGAAGGACACTGCCGTTGCCAGGCACACCGCGGCAAGCCTGGACCACGACGGCGTCTCCACGAAGCGCCAGTACGCGAGCAGCGACACCACCGGGATGATCACCTTGGGATATGAGTAGAGGCGCGGAAGCATGGCGCCGGTGAAGATCGCGGCAAGCACGCCGAGGAGGAGGCTGCCCGACAGCCGGTATCCAGCGACAAAGACCAGCGCGGTGCCGATTGAGATCAGGCCGACGGCGACGAGCGCTTCCGCCAGCAGTTGATGGCCGAACAGCCAGAGGCCCGCGGCGGACAGATAGTATTGAAGCGGACGCGTCGCGTCGAAGAAATCGATTCCCGGAATTGCGCCGTGGACGATGTCGGCGGCGAGCGAGATGAATTCGAAATGGTCGTTGTGAAACTGAAGCTCGAGGAAGCGGATCAGGAATGAGCCGGCGACGATGACGAGCGAGATGGCCCAGACAATCGCACGATCGCTCTTTGTATCCAGAGCGCGAGGATAGCATGCGCGTCGCGCCCGCAGACCAGCCCCGATGACGTTCGACGGCGTGCTGATCGTGTCTTTCGGCGGCCCACAGGGACCCGGCGACATCCGTCCGTTCCTCGCGAACGTTCTGCGCGGCCGCCGCGTCGCGCCGGAGCGCGTGGAGGAGGTGGCTCGCCACTACGAGCTCTTCGATGGCGTGTCTCCGATCACGGAGCTGACCCGGAAGCAGGCCGACGGACTCGCATCGCGTCTTGCCGCCGCCGGATACGCGCTGCCGGTTTTTGTCGGCATGCGCAACTGGCATCCATTCCTTGCCGACACGCTGCGCGGGATGCGCGCCGCCGGCGTCCGGCGGGCCGTTGGCTTCATTGCCGCCGCCCAGCACTCGTATTCGAGCTGCGAACAGTATCGGGAGAACGTCGCGTCGGCGCGGGCGGAACTGCGCGAGAGCGGTGCCGACATCGACATCACCTTCACGGGCAGCTGGTTCGATCATCCGCTCTTCATTGCGGCCAACGCCGCTCACGTGCGGGATGCACGCCAGGCGCTGCCGGACCACCTTCGCGACGTGGCGCGGCTCGTGGCCACGGCGCACAGCATTCCGTTGCCCATGGCGGAGCGATCGCGCTATCGCGAGCAGCTGGAGGAGACGGCGCGACTGGTGGCGCATGAAGCCGGCATGAGCGACTGGGCGCTCGTGTATCAGAGCCGCAGCGGGCGGCCGCAGGATCCGTGGCTCGAGCCGGACGTGTGCGATTACCTGAAGGCCGAACGTGAGAAGGGGCTGCAGGCAGCGGTGGTGGCGCCGATCGGATTCGTCTGCGATCACATCGAAGTGCTGTACGACCTCGATACCGAAGCGGCGCAGGCGTGCCGCGAGGTCGGCCTGCCGATGGTGCGGGCCGCGGCCGTCAACGACGATCCGCGGTTTCTCGACATGATGGCGGACGTGGTGCTGGCAACCATGCGCCGCTATGAGAGCGGCCGGCCGCTGCCGATCTCACGCGGGCCGCTTTAGCTCCCAGGTGCGGAGCACCTTGCGGCAGGTGCAGTACCGTCCGAGGTGGCACGCCGCGATCGTCGTCGCGTCGAATGCGAACGGCTCGACCTCCGGCGCGCGGGCGCCGTGGCCGAGCGTGATGTGCGGCGTAAACGCGCCGAAACTGGATTCCAGCCGGAAGCTGCTTACCCAGAGCACGTCGCCGACGCGGCCGCCCTCCTCGTAGAAGGCCTGTTTCCCGCCGTGTGGCCGCTCCAGGCCGCGCAGTGCGTCCATGAGCTGCTGGTGAAGAGCGAGGAGTTCCGGCGTCCGCTCGGCGGTCAGCCACAACGTGTGGCCGCTCTGGCCGCCGCCCGTGATTCTGATTCGCACAGGTGCCCGCTTCTCGAGGACGTCTTCGATGCGCGAGAAGACGATGTCGAGCTCCTCGTGTCGTACGAATTGCTGTGTCAGCGTGATATGCGGCAGGTGTTCACCGTCCAGCCGAAGACCCTGGGATCCTTCGGCGGGCAGCGCCGCGCTGTAGGCGATCGCCCGCGACATGATGTCCGGTGGCGGAAGGATCGCCACGTCGAGGGCCACGATCTTCACCATTCCCGCATGCTAGCATCCGGCCATGGCTCGCCGGACGTTCCTCGTGTTCGCGGCTGTGATCGCGATCAACGCCTTCGAGCTGCATGCGCAGTCGGCGACGGTCTATCGGCTCACGTTTGCCGAGCGCGAACAGAAGATCATGCAGGTCGAGGCGACGTTCACCGACGTCCCTGCCGGTCCGCTGCAGTTGCGCATGAGCCGCAGCTCGCCCGGACGATATGCGCTGCACGAGTTCGCAAAAAGCGTGATCGACGTGCGCGCGACCGATGGCGCCGGCCGGCCGCTCTCGATTACGCGGCCGGAACCGCATCGATGGGACGTTGACGGACATTCGGGAGAAGTCCGCGTCTCCTATCGGGTCTCCGGCGATCGTGTCGACGGGACCTATCTCGCCATCAGCGGCGCCCACGCGCATATCAACATGCCGGCCGCGATCATGTGGGCACGCGGCTTCGATCAGCGCCCGATCACTATCCGCTTCGAGCCGCCGGCCGGTGCGTCGTGGCGCATTGCCACGCAGCTGCTCCCGGGGCGCGACTCGCTGACCTTCACAGCGCCAAACCTCCAATACCTGATGGACAGTCCCGCTGAGCTCAGCGCCTTCGCGCTGCGGACCTTTACGGTCGCGGACGAGGGGCGGACGCCGGTCTTCAGAGTGGCCGTGCATCATGGCGGAACGGACGCCGAGGTGGACCGCTACGTGCGCGACGTGGAGGCCATCGTCCGCGAGACGCGATACGTGTTCGGCGAATTCCCCGCGTTCGAGAACAACACCTACACGTTCATCGCCGACCACCTGCCCGGAAACCGCGTGGACGGGATGGAACATCGCAACAGCACGGTGATGACCTCACCGCGCCCGTTGGCTGCCGGACGGCCGGATCATCTGGCAACGGCCGCGCACGAGTTCTGTCACGCCTGGAACGTCGAGCGCATCCGCCCCGCGTCGCTCGAGCCCTTCAACTTCGAGCAGGCCAATGTGTCGGGCGAACTGTGGCTGGCGGAAGGATTCTGCAACTACTACGGCACGCTCGTTCTGCGCCGCAGCGGCTTCATGAGCGAGAGCGACTACGCCCGCGAGCTTGCGTCCGCGCTTGCGGCGGTGATCGCCGTGCCACGGCCGCGTTCCGCTGTCGAAATGAGCCGGCTCGCGCCGCTCGTCGACGACGCGGCGGTCGTCGCCGACACAGCCATCCTCGACGGCTACATCTCGTATTACACGTGGGGTGACGCCGTTGGCCTCGCGCTCGACCTGACACTTCGCGATCGCACCGATGGACGCGTGACGCTGGATGATTACATGCGCGCCTTGTGGGCCCGGTTTGGACGGTCGGCCGCGACCCGGCCCGGTTACGTCCTCTCACCGTATACCCTCGCGGACGTGCGACAAACGCTGGCCGAGGTAGTGGGCGATGACGCGTTTGCGGCCGATTTCTTCGAGCGATTCATCGAGGGGCGCGATGTCGCGGACTACGCGCGGCTGCTGTCGCGCGCCGGGTTCCTGTTGCGCCAGCGCCAGCGCTCGCCCAACACAGCGGCCGCAGCGCTCGAGGTCATCCCTGCTGAGCAGGCGGGCCAGCCGTTGACGGACGCACAGCGGAGCTTTCGCGACGCATGGCTGAGCTCGCGCGCGCGGAATACGTTTTGAAGACCTTCGCGTGGCGTCCGCCGCTGGCGGACCATGAACCATGAACTTTGCCGGCCTGCTCAAGGCATTCGACACGATCGTCGTGCTGCGCGAAGCCGCGAGGCGCTTCAAAGCGCCAAGCACGCCCGAGTCGCCGCACGAAACGGCTCTCGCCGGCACCAGTACTCCGCCGGCGGCGTTGACCGGACAGATCGAAGCGCGTCTGACGGGTGTGGTCGTCGCGGCCCTCAAGGAGGCCTTCGATCGCGATCACGCGCGCCTCGAGTTGGAGCGTGCGCAGCTCGACGAGCAGCGGCGCCGGGCCGAGGAGGCGCTGCGCGCCGAACTTCGCCGCCAGGCCGCCGACAGGGAGGTTGCGCGGCTGCGGCTGATTGCCGGCACCGCGCTCGGCGGCTGGATCGCGGCGGTGGCGACGATGGTGGTTCGGCTCGACACGGCGTCGGCGGTCTCGCGGGGTGTGAGCGCGTTCGCGTGGCTGTTGCTGCTTGCTGCCCTCGGAACGGCGTTCATGGCGCAGGGACAGGTCAGCGCGTCGGTGCCCGGTAACTCGGCGCCCGTCGAAGCGGGCCGTCAGGGGACAGCCGCGTTGTGGCTGTTGATCGCGGGACTGGCGTGTGCCGCGATCGCCTTGCTGTTCTGAGCGCGTTGGGTCCGCCTGAAGGCGGACACTACGACGAGGGCCGCCTGCAGGCGGACACGACGAAAGGTCGCACCGAGAGGACGGGTCTATGAATCGATTGCTCGCCGGCGCTGCAGCGGGGGCCGCTGCCACGGTGCCGATGACGATGTTCTGGGAAGTGATGCACCGGCGTCTCGACGGCGAGCCGCCGCGACCGCTGCCGCCGCGCGAGGTTGCGGAAGCGCTGGCGGTGAAAGCCGGGGTGAACCGGCAATTGGACGAAGTGCAGATCGAGCGGCTGGCGATGGCGCTTCATTTCGGGTACGGCACGCTGACCGGGGCGCTGTTCGGGTTCGTTGCCCCGCGCACGGCGGCGCGAGGCGTTGCCGCGGGGATGCTGTTTGGCCTCGGCGTGTGGACGGCGAGTTACCTCGGATGGCTTCCGGCCACCGGCGTCAGGCATTCGCCGCGCTGGGATCAACCCGCGCGGACGAAGCTGATTGTCGCCTCGCATCTGGTCTGGGGCGCCTGCGCCGGGGCGCTGCTGTCTCGCCGGAAATAAACCGCTGACGCGGGCGCATACGGGTGTGGCGCCGCGACCTTTATCGGTCGCGGCTTGCCTTTGCCGCTCGCTGCTTCGCCCCCGAGCGGTTGCGAACGCCCGTCTTTCTTGCCGCCGATTTCGCGGCGCGCTTCGATTTTCGATCGGCCGCGGGCTGCGTGCCCCCCGCTCTTGCCGTGCCCCCGGATGTCGTCTTCCGCTGCGTCTTCGCCGTTCCGCTTTGCCGCGCGGGCACGTGACCGTTTCCTCTGAACTGCTCGCTGTCAGCGCGATCGGTCAAATGCCGCGCCGCATCGAGTTGCCGCTGCAATGATCCGATCATGCGGCCGAGGGACTCCGCCGATCGAATGAGCAGCGAATCGTTCGTCGCGCTTTCACGGCGCGCGGGACGTGTCTTGCTTTGCCTCGCCATTCCACGCTCCTCCTCGCGGGCCGCCCCACCTTCGCCACGCTGCCGCGGGACAGGCCCTCCCTCCGGATTTCAGCAAGCCGCGAGCCAAGGTTCGCTGTTGTGTTTGGGTAAAATGCGCGAGGTGGCTGTGAAGATCGTCCTTGCGCTGCTGTTTCTCCACGTTGCGGCGCCATCCGTCTCGACCGCGCAGACGGCGTCCAGCGCCCGCCCGGCGGAGCCTATCCGCTACACGATTCGGTTCCCGGCCCCGCACACCCATTACATGGACGTGACGGCCGCAGTGCCGACCGGTGGCAAGCCCGACATCGAGTTGATGATGGCGGTGTGGACGCCGGGCTCTTACCTGGTCCGTGAGTATCAGCGCAACATCGAACGTGTCACCGCCACGGGCGCCGGGCGATCGCTCGCTGTGGCGAAGTCGGATAAGAATCGGTGGCGCATCGCGACCGGCGGCGCGGCGACGGTCACGGTTACCTACGGCGTGTACGCGCACGAATTGTCGGTGCGCACGAACTGGGTGGAGGAGCGTTACGCCCTGATCAACGGCGCGCCGACGTTCATGACCCTCGCCGATGGCGTCGTCCGCCCGCACGAAGTGACGCTCGACCTCCCTGCGGCGTGGCGCGGCTCGATGACCGGGCTCCGTGCCCTGGCCGGTGCGCACCGATATATCGCTCCGGACTTCGACACCCTCGTCGATTCGCCGATAGTGGCCGGCAATCCACAGGTCTACGAGTTTTCGGTGGACGGCAAGCCGCATTACCTCGTGAACGAGGGCGACACGTCCGGGTTCGACGCCGCGCGCGCGGTCAAGGACCTCGAAGCGATCGTGCGCGAGCACCGGCGATTCTGGGGCGCACTTCCCTACGACAAGTACGTGGTGCTCAACGTCATCGTGCCCAATCGCGGGGGCGGGCTCGAGCACAAGAACTCGACGGTGCTTCTTGCCGGCAGGACGACCACGCAGTCCCGCAACGCCTACACGACATGGCTGACGACGCTGACCCACGAAATCTTTCACACCTGGAACGGCAAGCGGCTGCGGCCGGTGGAGCTCGGACCCTTCGACTATGAAAAGGAGGCGCTGACCAGGAGCCTCTGGGTGGTCGAGGGCATCACCGACTACTACGGCGACCTCCTGGCCCTGCGCGCCGGCGTGCTGACGCGCGCCGAGTTTCTCAGCAACCTGTCGTCGGTGATCGCCGACCTGCAGAGCACGCCAGGCCGCCTGCTGCAGTCCGTGGAGCTCGCCTCCTACGACGCCTGGATTCGCTACTACCGGCCGGACGAGAACTCGCCGAACGTGAGCATCAGCTACTACGTGAAGGGTCAGGTGCTTGGCTTTCTGCTCGACGCGCGCATCCGGCAGCTGACCAACGGCGCACGGAGTCTGGACGACGTCATGCGGGCGGCGTACGCGAGGTATTCCGGCGCCCGGGGATTCACTCCGGAGCAGTTCCGTCAGGTGGCCGAGCAGGTTGCCGGCACATCGCTCGCGGACTTCTGGAGCGCCTGGATCAGCGGCACGGGTGAGTTGGATTACGGCAACGCGCTCCAGACGTTCGGACTTCGGTTCCGGGCGGCGGCTGGCAGCGGGCGTGCCTCTCTTGGTGTGACGACCCGCAACGACAACGGCCGGCTCGTTGTGACCGGGACCGGTCGAGAGCGCGCCGGCGCCGCGGACGGCCTCGCCCCGGATGACGAGATTCTCGCGATCAACGAGCGACGCGTGCGGGCTGACCAGCTCGCGCGGCGTCTCGACGACTACGAGCCCGGCCATCGCATCACCGTGCTCATCGCGCGCCGGGATCAGCTCGAGCGCGTGCCGGTGACGCTGGTCGGCGAGTCTCCACACATGTGGGAGATCGAAATCGATCCGGCCGCCAGCAGCACGCAGCGTTCGCGCCTGGACGCCTGGCTTCAACCCCCCCGCTCCTGACCGACGCACGCCCACCCTCTTGACACCCACCGCGTGACGCGAATATATTCGCGCAGCGCGAAAAAATTCGCCACAGAGAATCTGAAGGTCAGAAATCACCAATGGCGAAGCCCACCCACCTCACTCGCCGCGAAAGCCAGATCATGGAAATCCTCCACCGGCGCCGCCGAGCAACGGTGGAAGAGCTGCGTGCGGAACTGCCCGACGCGCCAAGCCCTTCGAGTGTCCGCAAGCTGCTCGAGATCATGATTGAGCGCCGTCTTCTGGCGCGCGAGTACGACGGCCCGCGGCACGTGTACTTCCCGGCCGCCAAACCGGAGGAGGCAAGCCGCTCCGCGCTCCGGCAGCTGGTGAGCACGTTCTTCGAAGGTTCCTCCAGCTCGGCGATTGCCGCCCTGCTCGACGCCAGCGAGCGCCCGCTGTCTGAAGCCGAATACAAGCGTCTGCATTCTTTGCTGAAGCAGGCACGTAAGGATGGAAGTGCGCGATGATGCTCCTTGCGATTCTCGTTAAGGCGACGGTCATCCTGGCAGCCGCTGTCCTCGCATACCTGCTGGCGGCTCGGCGCGCTTCTGCCGCCGCCCGCCATCTGCTCTGGACGCTGGTGATCGTCGGTCTGCTGGTGCTGCCGGTGCTCGTCGCCGCCATCCCGGGGTGGGCCCGCCTCGACGTGTCGGCGCCTGCGGCGGCGGTCGCCACCGCGCCCATCGCGCCACTCGCACGTTTCGCCACGGACGTGATGCCGGACGCGGCGACGCGCCCCCCGGGGGACGTTACCGGATCGTCATCTGCCCAACCGGTCACCTGGCTGAGCGTGGCGGCGTTCGTCTACGTGCTCGGGATCGCGGTGCTGCTGGTACGACTGGCGGCGCAGCGCTGGTCCATCGCGCGATTGACTCGTTGCGCGGCCGTGGTGACTGACGAAACATGGACGGGACTCGTAGCGGACAGCGCACGGCGGCTCGGTGTTCGCCACGGCGTCACGGTGCGCCGCAGTCTCGACCAGACGATGCCGATGGCGGTCGGAACACGGCGCCCATCGATTCTGATTCCTGCCGAAGCCGACGAATGGTCCGACGATCGGCGGCGCGCGGTCGTGCTGCACGAGCTCGCTCACGTCGCGAGGCACGACTGCCTCGTTCAGACGCTGGCCGCGATTGCGACGGCGACGTATTGGGTGCATCCCGGCGTCTGGTGGGTGGCTCGCCGGCTGCGCGTCGAGCGCGAGCTCGCCTGCGACGATCGCGTCCTGTCGGCCGGCGCGCCGGCTCACGACTACGCTGGTCATCTGCTCGAGATCGCCTATGCGCTGAAGTCCGACGTGGCGCCGGCTCTGGCGGTCACCATGGCTTCGCCAAATCACCTCGAGGACCGCTTGCGCGCGCTGCTCGACGACGAGCGGCCCCGGAATGCCCCGCGGCTCCGCAGCCGGGTTGCGGCCGTCGCCGTCATGTCGATCGTCGTCGTCACGTTTGCTGGCGTCACGATCGACGGTTCGCGGCTGAAAGCCCTGGGCGAGGATGGTGGTCCGCTGCTCGCGATTCAGGATGCGCCGCGTCTGACGTTCGAGGTCGCGTCGGTGAAACCGAACAAGTCAGCAGAGACCGGCGGTTTTATTCAGCGCCGCCCTGGCGGCAACTTCTCCGTCGGCAATCAGACACTGCGCACGTTAATCACGTTCGCGTATGGGCTGCAGGGATTTCAGCTTATTGGCGGTCCGGACTGGATTGGCACCGAGCGGTTCGACATCGTTGCCAAGGCGGCAAGTGACATTCCGCCGACACCCTTCGGTGGCGTGGCGCCGGAGAGCCTCATGCTGCGCGCGCTGCTCGAGGATCGATTCCGGCTGGCGATGCATCGCGAAACGCGCGAGATGCCAATCTATGCGCTGGTAGTGGCACGGAGCGACGGCCGACTGGGACCGCAGATTCGCCGACCGACGTCGGACTTCTGCGCTCAGCGGTTCAAGGAAGCAGCAAAGGCAGCGCCTCCGCCGATGGGAACGGGTCCGATTTGCGGCATCCAGGGAAACGACGAGGGTCTTAGAGCCGGCGCGTTTCCGATCGGCTCCTTCACCAACTTCCTCTCATCGCAGACGAGCCGCATCGTCGTCGACCGAACCGGCCTCACCGGAGGATGGGATTTCGAGCTGAAGTGGTCGCCGCCGAATTCGCCGTCGCCCGACCCGGACCGCCCGTCGATCTTCACGGCGCTGGAGGAGCAACTGGGTCTGCGGCTCGAGGCGGCGACCGGTCCCGTCGAGGTCCTGGTCATCGATCGCGTCGAGCGGCTGATACCGGACTAAGTGCAACCGTGCACCGCTCATGCTCGTCTGAGCGTATAAGTAAGGGCCGGCTGCGGCCGGCCCTGTGCTCGGATGACAATCCCTTACGTTCTCCTGGCCGCCGCGCTGTTCCCGTGCGGTGCGGCGTATGCGCAAACCGTTGAACCCGCCGGCGGCGCGAAAGTGCCGAAAACGGCGCGCGCGCACGTCGTTCAGGGCGCGATGTCCGAGGCGGATTGGCAGCAGGCTGAGTTGCTGCAGTCGTTCATTCAGCGCGAGCCAAGCGAGGGTCTACCGGCTACCTATCAGACCGAAGCCCGGGTCGTGACCGACGCGACGGCGCTGCACGTGATCGTCCATGCGGCCGATCCGGATCCTGGAAAGATCGTCGGCTATCTGACCAGGCGCGACGAAGACTCGCCCTCCGACTGGATCCACCTCTTCATCGACTCGTACCACGACCGCCGGACGGGTTATCAATTTGCCGTCAACGCCGCCGGCGTCAAGCGCGACGTCTACTGGTTCAACGACGACAACGACGATGCCAGCTGGGACGCCGTCTGGGATGTCGAGGTGCGGCGCACCCCGACCGGCTGGAGCGCCGAGTTTCATATTCCGTACTCGCAGCTGCGGTTCAGTGACGGCGCCAAGAACACGATCGGATTTGGTGTCGTCCGCCATATCCCGCGCCTCAACGAGACCTCGGGATGGCCGTTGATCGCCCGCAGTGTCAACGGTGTGATCTCGCAGCTTGGTCAGCTCGAGGGCGTCTCGCCGTCTGGTTCCTCAAAGCGACTCGAGCTGATGCCGTACACCGTGGCGACCGCCGTGACGGAGCCGGAACAGCGCGGCAATCCCTTGCACGACACGTTCAATCCGAACGTTTCCGCCGGAGTCGACCTGAAATATGCGATTACGCCGGCTCTCTCGTTGACCGCGACCGTGAACCCGGACTTCGGTCAAGTGGAGGCGGATCCCGCCGTGGTCAACCTGAGCGCGTTTGAGACCTTCTTTCAGGAGCGCCGGCCATTCTTCATCGAGGGTTCCGGCACGTACCGGTGGGACTGCCACGACAACTGCATCCTGTTTTATTCACGGCGCATCGGCCGCCAACCGCGCGGTGCACCCACCCTCGGCGATGACGAATACGCCGTGCAGCCGCTGCAGACCACGATCATCGGCGCGGGAAAACTCACCGGCCGGGTCGGCGCATTCTCGGTTGGCGGGCTGTTCGCAGCGACGCAGCAGGAGTTCGCGAACGTCGCATTCGGCGGCACGCGCCGCAACGAGGCCGTCGAGCCCGCGTCGTTCTACTCGGTGTCGCGAGCACGCCGTGAGTTCGGCGATCAGTCCTCGCTTGGTTTCATGCTGACGACCACACACCGGCGATTGAGCGAGCCGGTGTCTTTCCTTCCGGACAAGGCCCTGACCGGCGGCCTGGACTACGACTGGCGAATCGGCCGCCGCTTCAGCCTCAACGGCTACTGGGCCGGCAGCACCGTGCGCGGAAATCCGGCGGCGATTGCGGGGTTGCAGCGCAGCAACGTCCACTCCTTCCATCGCCCGGACGCGGAGCACGTGGAGTTCGAGGCGACGGCGGACGAGCTCAACGGCCACGCCGGCGCCGTCAACTTCGGCAAGATCAGCGGCGAGCGCACGCGGTTCAACTTCACCGCGCTCTACAAGTCGCCCGGGTTCGACGTGAACGATCTCGGGTTTCTGCAGCGCGCCGACGTCATCAGCTCGGCAGCCTGGCTGCAGATGCGGTGGGAGAAACCGGGCCGCTTCGTGCGCACCCGCAACGTGAACTTCAATCAATGGACGTCCCACAACTTCGACGGCGATCGCCTCAGCCTCGGCTGGAACGTCAACTCCCACTGGTCGTTCGTCAACAACTGGAACACGGGATTCGGCGCCACCGCCAACCCGCGCAGCTTCGACGACCGGCGCACGCGTGGCGGGCCGGGCGGTTACGGAAACAACAGTTACAACGCCTGGCAGTATTTCAACACCGACGGTCGCAAGCCGGTGCGCTTCGGCTTCGAGTGGAACTACGGGTCGGACGGCCATGGCGAGAGCTGGGGCGCGGGTCCGAGCGTCACGGTCAAGCCGAGCGCCGCGTTGTCCACCGAGTTCGGAATCTGGCTGAACCGGAACATCGAGGACGCGCAATGGATCGGCGAGGTGGAGCGCGACAGTCGGACGCGCTACGTCTTCGGCCGTCTCTATCAGACGACCACGTCGATGACGACGCGCGTCAACTACACGCTGACGCCGAACCTGTCGCTGCAGGTCTATGCGCAGCCGTTCGTGTCCGCCGGCGACTACGAGAACTTCCGGGAGATGGTCAACGGCCGCGCGCTGCGATACGAGAACCGCTACGCGCCATTTGCGTACGAAGGCGACCCGGATTTCCGGTTCCTGTCGTTCCGGACGACGAACGTCATGCGCTGGGAGTTCAAGCCGGGATCGACGCTGTTCGTTGTTTGGCAGCAGGGGAGGGAACGATCACTCGCGGACGGCACGTTCAGCGTCGGCCGCGACTACGCCGACGTCTTTTCGACGCCGTCGACGAACACGCTCCTGGTCAAGCTCGCGTATTGGATTAATCCGTAACCGCTCACGACACACCGGGACACCGAGGTCACTGAGAGATGCAACGATTTCTCGCTGCCTCGATGCCTCGGTGTGTCGCCGTCACCGAAAGCCGGCAGCGATATACTCCGAGGCATGCGGTTCGATCCGGCGTACGTCTCGCAAGTCCTCAACGAGAACTTCGAGGACGCCAAGGCGCTCTTCCTCGGACCGCTGATGGCGATTCACTACGCGCATGCGGTCATGCTCGCCGATCGGGGCATCATCAGCGCCGGCGACGCGCACGCCCTCCGCGAAGCGCTCGATCGCGTGTCGCTTGCCGACGTCCGGCGCACGCCGTACGACGGCAGCTGCGAGGATCTTTTCTTCTACGTCGATCGGCTGCTGACCGGCGCCTGCGGCCAGGAGATCGCCGGCAGGCTGCACACCGCGCGCAGCCGCAACGACGTCGACATGACGATGTACAGGATGCATCTGCGCGAGCACGTCCTGACCGTCTGCGGAGCAGTCGTGGAGCTCCGCTCGGCGCTCTGCGAGATGGCGGAACGCCACCGCGAGACGCTCATCGCCGCGCAGACCCACACGCAGCCCGCGCAGCCGACAACCATTGCCCACTACCTGCTTGCCGTCGTCGAGCAGCTCGAACGCGATTCCGGGCGGCTGCGCGCCGCCTATGCGACCACCAATCGCAGTCCGCTCGGCGCCTGCGCCATTACGGGCACCGGTTTCGCGATCGACCGTGAGCTGACGAGCTCGCTGCTGGGATTCGAGGCGCCGACTGGAAACACCTACGGCAGCATTGCAGCCGTCGACTACCTGCTCGAAAGCGTCGCGGCGGTGCACGTGCTCCTCGTGGGGCTGGGCCGGTTCGTGCAGGATCTGCTGCTCTGGTGCACGGCGGAATTCGGTTACCTGCGGCTGGCGGACGGGTTCGTGCAGACCAGCAGCATCATGCCGCAGAAGCGCAATCCGGTGGCGCTCGAGCACGCCCGCGCCATTGCCAGCAAGGCGGTCGGACAGGCGGCGGCGATTTCCGCCGTTGTCCACAACACGCCGTTCGGCGACATCGTGGATACCGAGGACGATCTGCAGCCGCTCGTTGCGGCAGCGTTCCGCGACGCCGTCCGCGCCGTGACGCTGGTTGCCGCCTCGCTTCGCGGCGCGGAGCTGGACGTCGCGCGCCTCGAGGCCCGCGCGGCGGAGGGCGGGACAACGCTGACGGAGCTGGCGGATCATCTTGCTCGCACGCACAACGTGCCGTTCATGACTGCGCATGCGATTACCGCCCGGCTGATGCAGGCGCGGCGCGAGCGGCCGGATGCGCCGCTCGGCGCGGTCCTGTCCGCCGTCTCCGGGGATCTGCGCGGAGTCCCGCTTCAGTACACGGACGCGCAGCTTGCGGCCGTCATGAGCCCGCGGCATTTCATCGAGGTCCGCAAGTCGCCTGGTGGTCCGGCGCCGGCGGAAACCGCCCGCGCCCTCCGGCAGTCGCGCGAGCGGCTGGCCTCCGATATTGCGTGGCTGGACACGGCGCGAGCGGCAATTGCGCGCGCCGCGAACGCGCTGAAGGCACGGAGCGCCGCACTATGAAGGCGACGTACCTGCGGGTTCTCACCGTCTGGGTCGCGGTTCTCGCGGCTCTTTACCTGCTGCAGGAATATTTCTCGTAGACGATGCATCCGATCGATTGGGCAATCATAGGGGTCTACCTCGTCTGGATGATTTGGGACGGGCTGCGCCTGACCAAGCGCAGCCACGAGCTGGAAGGCTATTTCCTCGGCTCGCGGAGCCTGCCATGGTGGGCGGTCGGCCTGTCAGTGATGGCGACGCAGCTCAGCGCCGTCACGATGATCGGCACGACCGGGCAGGGATACGCGGACGGCATGCGTTTCCTGCAGTTCTACTACTCGCTGCCGATCGCGATGATCGTGTTGTCGGTGACGCTGGTGCCGTTCTTCCATCGCGCGCGGATCTATACGGCGTACGAGTATCTCGAGCAGCGGTTCGATGCGAAGACGCGCGCGCTGACGAGCTTCCTGTTTCTCCTCTCGCGCAGCATGTCGCTGGGCGTGGTGATTTCGGCGCCGGCTGTCGTGCTCGCCGTGGTGCTCGGCCTCAACGTCACCTCGACGGCGCTCTTCATCGCGCTGCCGACCGCGGTCTACACGATGTTCGGCGGGGTCCAGGCCGTCACATGGACAGACGCCAAGCAGATGGTCCTGATCGTCGCCGGCCTCGTCGCCGCGGTCATTGTGTTGATCGTCAATCTTCCGGCGGACGTCGGTGTCGTGCAGGCGTTGAAGCTGGCCGGCTCCACCGGCCGGATGCAGACGTTCGACTTCACGTTCGATCTCGAAAACCGCTGGACGTTCTGGTCCGGGATGATTGCCGCGTTCTTCCTCTTCTGCTCCTACTTCGGGACGGATCAGAGCCAGGTGCAGAGATATCTGGCCACCCGTTCGATCGACGAGGCGCGGGACTCGCTGCTGATGAGCGCCTATTGGAAGATCCCGCTGCAGGCGCTCGTTCTGCTGGTCGGCGTGCTGATGTTCGTGTTCTACGTGTTCACGCCGTCGCCGCTGCTGTTCGACCCTGCCCGCGCGCGTGCGATGTCCGAGGGCCCGCGGGCGATGGAATACGCGGCGCTGGAACGCCGTCACGAAGAGATCACCGCCTCGCGCGCCGCGGCCGCGGCCGGTATGGCCCGTGCGGAGACCGCCGGCGACACGCAGCTGCTCGCCGCCGCCGGAACGGAATTCAAGCTGCGCGAAGCGGAAGCGCGTGCGGTGCGCGGGCAGGCGCTGGCGCTGGTCCGCGAGACCACCAACGTCCGGTCGTACAGCGATGTGAACTACGTGTTTCCCACGTTCATCACCACCTATATGCCGGTCGGCATTGTCGGCCTGCTGATTGCGGCGATTTTTGCTGCCGCCATGTCGACGATCTCAGCGGAGCTGGCCGCGCTGTCGACGGCGACGGTGATCGACTTCTACCGGCGATTCGTGCGGCCCGTTGCCGACGACAGCCACTACCTGCGGGTCTCGCGCCTGGCGACCGCGTTCTGGGGGTTGTTTGCAACGGCCGTGGCGATCTGGGCGGCGCAGCTGGGGTCTCTCATCGAGGTGGTGAATCAGTTCGGGTCGTACTTCTACGGCTCGATCCTCGGGGTGTTCATCCTTGCGATTGCGTTTCCACGCGCGACCCCGGCGGGCGCATTCATCGGCCTGATCGCCGGCATGACGTGCGTCGGCCTCGCCGAGCAGTACACCGACATCGAGTTCCTCTGGCACAACGTGACCGGCGCCGTCGCGGTGGTGATTGTTGGTCTGCTGGTGAGCCTGTTCACTGCGCCGCGAAAGGTCAGCTGACATGATCGGCCGCGCCATCGTCATCATCCTTCTGCTGCTAGTGGTCGCGTGGCTGATCGGGGGAATGCTGCGCGCCGGGAGGCGACGGAGGTGACGGGGGGAACGGTTTTACAGGAGCAACGGAGGAACGGAGACGAACGGAGTTTTAACCACGAAGGACACGAAGCGCACGAAAATCACGAAGTTGGGCCGACACACCGTTCGTCCTCCGGTGCTCCGTTCCTCCTGTGAATCCGTTCCCTCCGCAACCTCCGTTTCCTGGTGAACCATGATTCGCATCTTCGTAACAGGCGGAACGTTCGACAAGACCTATGACGAGATCCGGGGCGTCCTGTCCTTCGAGGACACGCACCTGCAGGAGATGCTGACTCTCGGCCGCTCTCGGGTTGATGTGACTGTGCGCACGCTGATGATGGTCGACAGCCTCGACATGACGGACGCGGACCGCGAGCTCATCGTCCGGAACTGCGTCCAGTCCGCCGAATCGCGCATCGTCATTACGCACGGCACGGACACGATGGTCGAAACGGCCCGTGCGATTGCCGCCGGTGTCGCAGGAAAAACAGTCGTCCTGACCGGCGCGATGATTCCGTATGCCTTCGGCAGCTCGGACGGGTTGTTCAACCTCGGGAGCGCGCTGTCGTTCGCGCAAGTGCTGCCGCCTGGCGTGTACGTCGCGATGAACGGGCAGCACTTCCCGTGGGACCAGGTGCGAAAGAACCGCACGACCGGCGCGTTCGAACGGATCTAATCGAATCCCTCGAAGAGGAACAGGTCGTGGTTGCCCGGTGGCTCGATGCCGCTCGCGCGCGCCGCCTGGGCCAGTTGCGCCAGATGGCGAACCTCGTGCAGGAAGACGTGCATCAGGAGCCGCCGTCGTGACAGCGAGATGGGTCCGATACCGATCGCGTTCCACCCGATCTGGCTGTCAGCAACGGCGTCCGTCACCTCCGACACGTAGCGGCGCAGGTCCGCCCGCACGAGTTCGGCGTATTCGAACAGACGCTGCCAGTCGCCGAGCGGAACGCCGCTT
>Ga0209486_10000375_pt1 | contig 20376 bp, 17 predicted proteins | sample NCCompost_FD_187518 | JGI IMG/M metagenome (GOLD analysis project Ga0209486, IMG submission 187518) | Agricultural soil microbial communities from Utah to study Nitrogen management - NC Compost (SPAdes) (version 2) | ecosystem: Environmental > Terrestrial > Soil > Agricultural land | place...
TGCAGCGACCTTATCGCGTTCACTGTCTCGTACAGAGAGAATGATGATCGGGCACTGCGTCCATTCACGCAGGCGCGCGCAAACTTCCACACCATCCATATCTGGTAAACCCAAATCGAGAATCACAATATCGGGTTCAATCGTCGCTGCCAATGTGAGTCCCTCTTCACCGCGACTGGCAGTGGTAACCTTGAATTGCTTCTCAGTGAGAATGGTGTGCATGGCACGCAGGATCTGTTGCTCATCATCGATGACGAGAATATGTGGTGCGTTGTTCATTCGATCTCTGTATCTGTTGGAAATTGTGGAGATGCGACTCCATCCCAGATCAGCGGCAAAGTAAAGTTGAAGGCAAGACCATCAGATACATTTGCCGCCCAGATGCGGCCGCCATGCGCTTCGATGATTCCTTTGCAAATCGAAAGGCCAAGCCCTGTGCCCGTGACCCGGTCTGCGGCTGTTATACGATAAAACTTGTCAAAGATGCGTTCAAGATGTTCCTGTGGCACATGCGGTCCCTGGTTGCTTACTTGCACATGGATCGATTCATCTTTCATGAAGGCCCGAATGCAAATCCTTGTTTGTTCTGGGGCATACTTCAGACTGTTGCTCACTAAATTCGTAAAGACCTGCTCTATTTGCACATAATCTACAGGAACAAGCGGCAGGCTTTCAGGTATATCCACCTCTATTTGGTGTTTCTCCACCGAATGTCGCATTCGAACGAGTACTGTCCCAAGAATTTCAGGCAGGATATTCCATTCACGTTCTGGCTGGAGCGCGCCTGATTCGATACGTGACATATCCAGTAAGTTTCCAACCAGCATGTTCAGGTGATCGGCCTCCTCATCAATTGCGGCGACCAACTCGATGCGCGCGGGAGAATCCCAACTGACTTCATGCCCGCGCAAGCTGGATGCCGCAGCTTTGATGGTCGAGAGTGGTGTGCGTAATTCGTGCGAAACGGAAGATAAAAGAATGGATTTCAAATGGTCACTCTCTTCCAGGACTTTGGCGCGCGACTCTGCCTCCACGAGCCAGGCACGTTCAAGCGCCAATGCACCCTGGCTGGCAAACGTCTTCAGTAACCGCTTTTCACTGGATGAGATGGCCGGCTCGGGCCTCCAAAGCAGGATCTCGCCGATAACCCCGCGCGCCGCCTCGATAGGGGCGATCAATTCAGGCAAACGAGCTGGCGGAATGATATTAGGCAGCTGAAACACAAAAGGATCTGCCCCTGCGATGTTCAGTTCGACGTATTCGCCTTGGGCAACAGCATGGATTTGTTTTGCAAGGATCTGCGCGATGGCATGTTCGTCGTGCAGGCCCGTCAGGGCAGTGCTCAATTCATAGAGCTGTGTGGCTTCACGTTCACGAGCCATAGCCGCATCGAGGCCTGCCTGTGCACGCGCGACCAATTGACTGATGACCACTGCCACAATGAAAAATACAATAAGGATGACAACATCTGCAGGATGATGTACTGTGAATGTGTAATAAGGCTCAATGAAAAAATAATTAAACGTGAGGAATGTGATCAAAGCGCTAACGATGCCCGGTCCAAGTCCCCAGAAAGCGGTGATCATCCCGAGAGGGATCAAATATAGTAGCGCAATGAGAGTGGAATCCAGCGCCTCACGCAAGGCGAAAAATAATGCCGTGACGGATGCAATCAATACCAGGGAAAGGATGTATTGCCGGAAGAGCGAAAGAAAAGATGAGCTCCGCATATTTGCGGAGTTCATTATACCTTTGTAAAGTGCTCTGCTTTAATCTCCCGCCTGACTTGCGTGTCGTAGATTGTGATAGATCGTAAAGAAAAGCATTTCTCGGATTGTTAATTTCCCTATGAGTGGATGTGGAAGTAGATATCCATCCAGATCATGCTCATTCCACTTCCCGGCTGTTTCTACAAGTTCGGCGCTGGCTTTTGACCACTGCTCCAGCAATTCAACCTTCTTCTCTTCGGCGTTTTCCACTGGGCTTTGTTGTTCCGGAAGGAAACGCCCGGATGCCTGAGCACCTTTGGCAATTTCTGCCTTGTACACATCACAAATTTCCTCGTAAGTTTTGGATCGTCTTTCAGGCTTCCCGAACATTGCCTGCAATGTGAATTTTGGCAGCTTCAATGCTTTCGAAATAGGTTTGTGGGATCTAATAAGATGATCCACATTATCAGAGGCAGACCATATTTCTCCCCGGCGGGTGAAGAAATTCTCAGCAGGGATCTCTGTGAACCACCGGGTAACGCGTTGATTTGCATTTTGGAGGGCGATTATCAATTCGGTTATTTTAGAGATAGTTGTCATATGCATCCATTAACTCAATGCAGGTTGTTTGATCGTTTCATTACCCCAAATAATCGCTTATATAGCTCTTGCAAGTCAAAAGGTATAGTACACCAATCATGAAATGCGCCTGGAATGTATAAGTAATCCGGGTAACCATCCCCTTGTTGTAGCAACGTAACGGTTGGAGGTAGTTCTAATTGGGATGTAATGATTCCATTCGTTCCATCATCACCCAATAGCGCCACAGACTTGGTCATAATAATAGCTTGAACAATCCCTTGCGATAATATATTTTGTGCTTCATTTGTGTTGGACACGACTTCATACGAAAACGGACATCCATTTTCCTGTAAAGCTTCTGACAGTTCGTTTCTTAAATTGTCATCAGGAATAACAATAAGTACGATCCGTTTGTCAAAAGTCATGTATTCTTCTCCACCACCCAAAAGTGAGATAGCCCCAATATTTTCAAGGGAGTCTTTTCGAGGAATTGTAAGATCTCGCGCAGGAGCTTTCCCAGTGGCCCGAACCTGGCGATAATATTATCGTATGCACCGAAGATGATCGTTCGTTCGATAAATTTTACGGGTAGCCCTTCGAATAACTTTTGCATATCCTTCGCTGAGTAGGCGCGAACATGTGGAGCAAATTTATTGCGCCAGGCGCGTGGTAGATAATTCACAAAAAGCTTATTTCCAAAATAATATTTTCCGCGCCAGTAGATCCCATGTGTCTCAAACGGATAGCCGCGATTCGGGCAGAAGATGACGGCGCGTCCGCCGGCCTGCCCCGACAACGCGTCGGGACTTCGGAGGACGCGGACCATTTCGCGGATGGCAGTCCGGTCATCCTGTACATGTTCGATCACTTCATGGCTGAGGATCAGGTCGAAGGTCCCCGAAGGAAGCGGAAGACATTCACCGGCGGCGTTCAGGATGTGAACCGAATTTATCCGTGCCTCGGCGGCGCGCTCAAAGTCATATTCCAACCCGATTACTTTCCCTCCAAAAGGGGAAAGGTGTTCCACGTACATGCCCACGCCACATCCGTTTTCAAGTATGCGCCCACGGATGCGTTCACCTGCAGCTTTGACGAGCATATCCAGCCTGCGCTGTTGCCCCGCACGCCAGACGTAGGATGGCTCACCGCGTAAGGCAGCTTTTTCAAAGTCTCTTTGATCCATGCCTGCAATTATATCTTGCACGTTTTTCCTGCCTATGCTAGAATAATAACTGCACGTCGACCAGATCACCGCACGCATCGAGAAGTGGGCAACCCCCACTTTTCTGCTTGTAAAAGAACAACAATGGGAGCAAGGTAGTAGTATGACCAAGAACGAATTCGCCCTGGCATTCAACGAAGTGTTGGAAGAAAAGCAGCTCTCCAAGGATGTGATCCTTGGGGCAATTGAGTCTGCCATGGTTTCCGCTTATCGGCGGGCCGTCAATGCATCCACTGCCCAGCATGTGGAAGCTAAAATCGATCCTGATACTGGCAAAGTCCTTGTCTTCGCTGAGAAGGAAGTTGTGGAAGACATCATGGAGCCAAAGACCGAGGTCCTGCTGGATGAGGCGCGCAAGGTCAACCCTGAAGCTCAGCTTGGTGACACCGTAGTTGTTGAAACCACTCCGGCAGATTTCGGGCGTGTCGCCGCGCAGACGGCGCGTCAGGTCATTCAACAGCGCATCCGTGAGGCTGAACGTTCGAATCAGATGCAATATTTCGAGCGTCAGACCGGTGAGATCGTGAGTGGTATTGTCCAGGCCACCAATGCCCAAGCAACTACCGTTGGACTGGATATGAAGGCTGAAGGTGTTCTGCCCGGAAATCAAAGAATCCCGGGCGAGCGTTTCAAGGTGCATGAGCGCGTGCGCGCCGTTGTACTTGAAGTGAAAGACGGTTCGCGCGGTCCTCAAATTATCCTTTCGCGTGCTCATCGTAATTTCCTGCGCCGCCTGCTCGAGAATGAAGTTCCTGAAATTTATCATGGCGTGGTTGAAATACGCGCCATCTCGCGTGAGCCGGGCGCGCGTGCCAAAGTAGCCGTTATGGCGACCCAGGCAGGTGTGGATCCGGTCGGCGCGTGTGTGGGGATCAAAGGTGTCCGTATTCAAGCCATCGTCAAAGAATTACACGATGAAAAAATTGACATTATTCAATGGGATCAGGACCCTGTTGTTTATATTTCAAAAGCAATTAGCCCAGCGCGTGTGAGTGGTGTTTATCTCTCTGAAGTGGAGGGCAACCGCACCGCGACCGTGGTAGTGAATGAGGATCAACTTAGCCTCGCAATTGGCCGCGATGGACAGAACGCGCGTCTTGCTGCCAAACTGACCGGTTGGCGTATAGACATCAAGTCACTGGTTGAAGCTGCAGGAGATGCAATTCAGAAGTTGCGCAGTGACGTTGAACTCTCTGCGCTACTGCCCAGTGCGGTTGAGTCGATACCTGCTGTTGAAGAAGTATTGGCGAAGAAGGCTGAGAATCGTGCTATTACACCCGAAGAATTTTCCATGCTGAGTCAATTCGTTGACCGTGTGGAGCGACGCACGATCCAGATCAAGGAAGATGCGGCCCGCGCGGTGGAAGAAAAAACTGCAAGCGCCCGCGCCGAAGTGCCCACTGCGGCATTTGGTATGCCACTCGAAGAGATCGGCCTCAAGGAACATGTCTTCAATATTTTGGTGGAGGCTGGCTTTGACACAGTTGGCGCGTTGATGATGGCTATGAAGATGGATGCCAACCGTGTGCTTGGTTTGCCTGGAGTAGGTCCCAAGGCAATGCAGAATATCGAAGAAGCGTTGGCTGCTCTGAACTTCCCCGAACCACTTCCTGTGGAGCCGATAGCTGAACCTGTTGCTGTGGTTGAGACTGAGCCTGAAGCTGTTCTAGCCCCTGATCCACTGGCAGTGGAGGAAGTTCCGGTTGTTGAGAAGCAGGTTCCGGCTAAGAAAGATACGAGGAAGACTGCTGAAGAAGAGGAAGATGAACATGCCAAGGATGGCGTCTCATTGGATGAGCTCTTCGCAATGAAGCCTGAGATCTTCCAAACTGCCGCTGGTGAAGAGGAAGAGTCCGCTGATAAGAAGAAAAGCAAGAAGGGTAAGAAGAAAAGCGTGGAGTTGGTGCTGGACGAAGAGCGCGGTGAGGTCGTGGGCCGCAAGAAGCACAAGCGCGGTGACGATGATTTTGGTGAGGACGAGTAAAATCTAACTCTTACTCTCACCCCTGACTCCTTTCACGAGGGCTCAGGGGGAGATCTGAAGGAGCATGTCAAAGAAACCTGTTCAGCGTGTGAAACATGTACCCCAGCGGACCTGCGTGGGTTGTCGTGAAGTTCTGCCCAAGCGGAAGATGGTGCGTATTGTGCGCACAGCCGAAGGGGTGCAGGTGGACCCAACCAGCAAACTGGCTGGCAGGGGAGCCTACTTGCATGACCGTCGCGAATGTTGGGAGCGCGGTTTGAGAGGTTCTCTGGTACACGCCTTGAAAACAACTTTGACGGCAGATGAACGTGCTGTACTGGAAGGTTTTATGAATACTCTGCCCATAGAGGCAGAGATGGCAGGGGCGGGTAAGTAACCATGTGACCTTTTAAGTAGCTCACTGGGCTTATCCGAAATGAACCGTATGTTTATACGTTCATTTGAAGTCTGTAATTTAAGGAGGTAGCCCATGAGTAGCAACGGAAACAAGATTGAATTGCCATCCAGCATCGTGATTCGCGAGCTGGCTCAGAAGATCGAAAAAAGCCCAATTGAACTCATCAAAAAATTGATGTCCAATGGCGTAATGGCGACCATCAATCAGGCTGTTGATTTTGATACAGCCGCGATTGTGATGGCTGAATATGGTTTTGAAGCAGTGCCTGAAGTTGTAGAGGAAGTTAAAGTTGAGATGGGGGAGGTGCCACTCTGGCGTCAGCTAATCGCCGGGGAGGATGAATCGCATTTAAAGAATCGCCCGCCTGTTGTGACAATTCTTGGCCATGTGGATCATGGAAAGACCAGCCTGCTCGATGCCATCCGCCAGACGGATGTGGCGGCGGGTGAAGCTGGCGGTATTACCCAGCATATTGGCGCGTATCAAGTTGAGATGAAGGGACGCCAGATCACTTTTCTCGATACTCCGGGCCATGCCGCATTCACACAAATGCGCGCGCGTGGTGCGCAGGGAGCGGATATTGTGATCCTCGTCGTCGCGGCGGATGATGGTGTGATGCCACAGACGAAGGAAGCCATTGCGCATGCCAAAGCCGCGCGTGTGCCTATTGTGGTGGCACTCAATAAGATTGATAAAGCCAACGCCAATCCGGACCGTGTAAAGCAGCAGCTGGCTGAACTGGAACTTGTTCCGGATGAGTGGGGGGGGAACACGATGATCATCCCAGTCTCTGCGCGACAAAAGCAAGGTATTGATGACCTGTTAGAAGGTATTTTATTGGTAGCAGACAATACCGAAATTAAGGCTAACCCCAACGGTAAGGTGATCGGCACAGTGATTGAAGCCGAGGTGGATAAAACCAAGGGTGTGATGACAACACTGCTCGTACAAAATGGCACCCTTGAGTTTGGTGATACCATTGTGGCGGGAACCGCTCATGGTAAATTAAAGGCACTTTCTGATTTTAGAGGTAAACCTGTGAGGAAGGCTGGCCCATCCATGCCCGTGGCTGTGATGGGATTAAGCGATGTTCCTTCTGCAGGAGATATTTTTGAAGTGGTGGCCTCTGAGAAGGAGGCGCGCGTGATTGTGACAGAGCGCACTGAACTGGCGAAATCGCAGGCACAATCAAAGAAGAAAGTGACCCTGGAAGACCTGTTCGCCCACGTCCAGGCTGGTGAAGCGAAGGGACTTAATCTGATCGTAAAAGCGGATGTGCAAGGCTCGCTTAACCCGATCGTCTCCGAGTTGAACAAACTGGGCGAGGGCACCATTGGTATAAAGATCCTCTATTCTGAAGCGGGCAACATCGGTGAAAATGATGTGATGCTGGCATCTGCGTCAAATGCGATTATCATTGGCTTCAACGTCCAGGCAGATGTCTCTGCCCGCCGCCTGGCTGAAAAAGAAGGCGTCGATATTCGGTTGTATGAGATCATTTATCGCATGACCGAAGATATCGAAAAGGCTCTCAATGGCATGCTCGAGCCGGAAGTCAAGGAAAAGGTCATTGGGCGCGCGCAGGTATTACAGGTTTTTACTGCGTCCAAGTTTGGTAAGGTGGCAGGCTGCAAAGTCACCGAAGGCGAGCTACGCCGCAACGCAAAGGTACGCCTCTACCGCGGCACAGACATAGTTTTTGAAGGTGACATGGGTTCCCTGCGCCATGAAAAGGACGATGTCAAAGAGGTTAAACAAGGTTACGAATGTGGTGTCGGTTTCAAAAGTTTCAACGATATTCAAGTTGGTGACCAGCTAATATGTTATATTCTGGAAACATCCTAGTAGTAGAAGAACCATGCCTTCAGGAACACGACTTCAACGTATAGCGGACCGCATCCGCCAAGAACTCTCGGAAATGTTGATCCGCGAGATCAGTGACCCGCGCTTGAAACAAATCTACCTGACCGACGTCAAGATAGATAAGGAGCTGGCGTACGCGGATGTTTACGTCTCGGCAATTGAGGGAGTTTCGCGCTCCAAAGAAGTTCTCGCGGGACTGGAGTCTGCATCCGGTTTCATCAAGCGGACTCTCGCCTCACGCGTCGAACTGCGTGCTTTTCCACGTCTGCGCTTCCACTGGGATATGACGCCAGAGAATGCTGATCATATCGAGAAAATTCTTGCAGAGTTGCGGGAAAAGAAATAAACTCCATATCTTTATGATATAAAGTGATTAAGAGGAAATTTAATAATTATGAATGAAGAAATATCAGGGGCTATCAAGGCACGGCTTGAGACAGCAAAAAATATTATCATCGCTTCCCACGTCCGCCCGGATGGTGATGCAATAGGCTCGCTTTTGGGTTTGGGATTGGCTCTCCAAAACGCAGGGAAGTCTGTGCAAATGGTGCTGGTGGATGGTGTACCTGCTTCGTTCAAACATCTGGAAGGCAGCGACTTGATTGTCACGGCACCCAGTGGCGATCACGATACTTTTATCACGGTGGATTCGGCTGACTTCAAACGCACCGGGAAAATATTCGAAAATTTTGGCCAGCCCGATATCAATATTGACCACCACAAGACCAATGAAAGATTTGGCAAGTTGAATCTCATCGAGGCTGAGGAAGTGGCTACCGCTGCCATCCTCACCAATCATTTGCGGGAATGGGGATACGAAATTACCAAACCGATCGCCGAAGCATTATTAACAGGTATCATTACCGATACACTTGGTTTTCGTACATCGAATACCAACCCATCTGCGCTGCGTTTATGCGCCACACTGATGGAAACCGGTGCCAATATGCCGGATCTTTACATGCGTTCCCTGGTTAAGAAATCATTCCCGGCCGCGCGCTACTGGGGGGCAGGGCTTTCCAGTATGGAACAACAGGATGGAATCGTGTGGGGGACGTTGACTGTTGAAGATCGCAAAAGGGCAGGTTACAGCGGAAATGACGATGCTGATTTGATCAATATGATCTCCGCAATTGATGGAAACAAAGTTGGTATGATCTTCGTCGAACAGACAGATCAGCACGTGAAGATCTCGTGGCGCGCACTTGAGCCAGGCGTTGATGTTTCACCCATTGCAAAACACTTCAAAGGCGGTGGTCATGCCGCAGCTGCCGGGGCTGATATTCCCGGATCGTTACAGGACATTCAGCCCCTGGTGCTCCAAACAACCCGTGAAATGCTCGGGTTATAATAAAGCATTGAAAAAAATTACATAAAATAATTTGAACGTGATCAGTGATCAAAGGAGGAGTTTGACAATGAATAGTCAGGATGTTAAGAATGCCATTTCGGGCGTTTTGGTAGTAGATAAACCCGTTGGTATGACTTCACATGACGTTGTGCAGGCAATTCGTAATGGAACAAGCCTGCGTCGCGCCGGACATACGGGAACACTCGACCCGCGGGCATCTGGCGTGCTTGTGATTTTAGTGGGACCCGCAGTTCGTTTGAGTGAGTATGTTTCAGCTTCCGATAAAAGATACCAGGCCATCATCCGCCTGGGTGGCAGAACAGATACTTTCGACGCCGATGGGAAGGTCACACAGGCAAGTCAGCCGGTGAACGTTACCGAAGCTCAATTTGAAGAAGTGTTAAAAACTTTTGTTGGTGAGATCGAACAGACTCCGCCGCCTTATTCGGCAGTTAAGGTGCAGGGACGCAAAGCCTATGAAATGGCGCGTAAAGGTGAGGAAGTCGAACTGGAACCGCGCAAGATCACGGTCCATCATCTGGAAGTGCTCGAATGGGCTCCTCCTGAAGTTGTGATTGATGTACATTGTTCGTCCGGTACCTATGTGCGGTCACTGGCGAATGACTTGGGTGAAAAACTGGGATGTGGCGCGTATCTCGTTGGGTTGCGTCGCACCAAGAGTGGACGTTTCTCGTTGAGGGATGCAGTGCCCCTGCGCAAACTGCAGGAATCATTCCACGCTGGCAACTGGTATCAATACCTTATCCCTGCCGCGGAAGCACTTGGTGACTGGCCCGCCCTCGAACTCAGCCCCGACGATGTGGAAGGTGTACGCCACGGACATCGCGTCAAAGCCGCAGCTGATGTTGAGTTGGGCAGCCGCGTCCGCGGTGTGAGTACTCAAGGTGAACTGGTTGCCTTAATGGAATGTATTACTGGTGAAGATGGCAGCCCTGCCTGGCAACCCAAGAAGGTGTTCTTTACTTCAGAATAAAAACAACGCATCCCGCCGATTAGCGATGATATCAATATAGCACTGGCGGCCTGGATGCTTACTAATAAAGTAAACCATATTCCAGCGCTGTCCACAGGATGCTCACCTGCACTGCACAAAAGGCAGTGAGGTGCAAGTGTCGCAAGGACGGCGCTGGAATCATTTATGAATATGCAACATTATCGTTCTATCGAAGAAATCACTCTGCAAAATTCCTGGCTGACCATTGGTGTCTTTGATGGCATTCATTTGGGTCATCAGGAGATCATGAAGTTGCTAACAGCTGGTGCGCATGTGAATAAAATGCCTGCCGTTGTTTTAACTTTTCATCCGCATCCGGCAAATATATTGGGACGTGGAGAGATCGGACTGTTGACACTGCCAGATGAAAGAGCGGAGTTGCTGACCGGCATGGGTGTGGATATAGTCATCACTGAGCCTTTCACAAAGGAACTTTCAACTGTTTCTGCCTTCGATTTCATGTCCAGGCTGACGCGCGCACTGGGGCTAAAGCATTTGCTGATCGGCTATGACTTTGCACTTGGAAAGGGCCGCGAAGGCAATGCCACGCGCTTAACAGAGATCGGCAGGCAGCTGGGATACACTGTCGAAGTGGTATCCGCTTTGGGCGATGAAAGCGGCGTGATCTCCTCCACTGAGATCCGCAAATTGGTTTCGGTGGGAAGTGTCTCAGAGGCTAGACGCCTGTTAGGTCGGCCATACGCATTGCAGGGGGTTGTTATCCGCGGGGATGGCAGAGGCAAAAAGATTGGTGTGCCAACTGCCAACATTGATTATCCACATGAAAAGATTGTTCCAGCTTTGGGGATCTACGCTGGCTGGGCTTATGTCGCTGATAAGAGACATAAGGCCGCCATTAGTATTGGCATCAACCCTACATTTACGCCGGATAAAAACGTTCCCAGTGTGGAGGCATACATCCTTGATTTTGACGAGGACATTTATGGAGAGCAGCTCAAAATTGAATTTATTGCTCGCCTGCGTGATGAGTTGAAATTCGATTCTGTAGAGACCTTGGTGAAGCAGATCTGGCAGGATGTGGAAGAAACGAGAAAACTTCTTAACGCATAATGGCAATTTTTGATGCCATTGTGTTTTGGTGATTTCCCAGTTTATTGAGGAGAGATTTATGCCTGAACGTGAAATATATTTACTTTCGCCGCGCGCCCTCAGCCCTGAAACCATCGCGGTTGCCTTCGCAAAAACATCGCGCTCGCCGGAATCATTTCGTGCGATTGCTGCTGAGTTAAGTGACGAAAAGTCTGCGCAATTCCATGAGAAGTGGGTGGTGGGATATGGTCATGCCTCAGTGGCGGAACACGCGGTACTGCATATCGCGTTTGAGAATGTGTCGCGGCTTGCCATTGAGAGTATCGAGTCAAACCGGCTTGCATCTTATACTGAAAAATCCACGCGCTATCAAAAATGGGGGACGGATGATTTTACGGTTCCTTCCGAATTGATGGATCATCCGCTTCGTGATGAATATATCGATACCATCCGTTTTCTTTTCAAAACATATGCCGAGTCTCTTGGCCCTGTGCGCGGCCTTATCCTTGAGCGTTTTCCGCGGCGTGAAAACGAAAAAGATGAAGCTTGGGACCGCCGCATCCGTTCGAAGTATGTAGATGTATCTCGTTTCATTCTACCAGCCGCCTCACTGGCAAATGTGGGTATGACTGCCAATGCACGCGTGCTGGAAAATATGATCCGCAAGATGTTATCGCACGAACTGGCAGAAGTACGCGAGATCGGCACAAAGGTGAAAGAAGTAGCGAAGGCTGAGACACCCACGCTCGTAAAATATGCAGATGCTGTGCCTTATTTGGTGGAGACGTTTAAAGAGATTAGAGAATTAGAGAGTGGAGAATCAGAGATTGAAAATGGGGAATGGTGTAATTTGATTGATTATGATGCAGATGCAGAGAAGAAAGTATTGGCGGCGGCTTTATACCGTTTTGGTGCAACGAGTTTTGCAGATAGTCTAGTCTATGTGAAAAACATGACAAAAGCTGAGGTTGATAAATTAGCAGAATCGCTTTTGGGGCGACTGGGAAAATTTGATGTTCCTTTACGCGAACTGGAATACTGCACCTATACCTTTGACCTTGTAATGGATCAAGGCGCGTATGCCGAGTTTAAACGTCACCGTATGATGACACAGACGCCGCAGCGTCTAACGACGCGGCTGGGATATGCGACTCCTCTATTGATAACGGAAGCAGGCTTCAAACCCGAATATGAGGCGGCGATGGAATCCGCTCTGAACTTGTTCGAGAAGTTATATCAATTTAACCCGGATGTGGCGCAGTATGTGGTCCCCAATGGATTCAATCGCCGTGTGCTGGCCCAGTTCAATTTGCGAGAGGCGTTCGCATTTTGTCAGCTGCGCTCGGCGGCGAATGCGCATTTTTCGATTAGAAGGGTCGCTCAGCGTATGTACGAAGAAATGGCGCGTGTGCACCCGCTATTGACCAAATATATGAAGCTGCATGAAGAGACATGGCAGGGTGTGGAAGAGCGATATTTTTCGAGCATGTAATAAAAACTCCGAGTTTTAATAACTCGGAGTTTTTGATTTATTCGATCCTCTATGGATGGTCTACTAAAACCCATTTTTCTTAATCACGTTCCTGTACCATTTTGCGCTGTCTTTCAGGGTGCGTTTTTGGGTTTCAAAATCCACCCAGACAATGCCGAAGCGTTGCGCAAAGCCTTTTGCCCATTCGAAGTTATCCATAAGCGACCAGGCAAAGTAGCCTGCCATAGGCACCCCGGCTGCAATGGCGCGATGCACGGCGGCAATATGTGTGCGGTAGTAATCGATGCGAAGATCATCCTGCACACGCCCTTTTTCATCCGGGGGAGTCGAGTAGCTGGCGCCATTTTCGGTCACGTACATTTTCAATGGCTTGTAATCAAAATACAAACGCGAGAGCACACCGGTGAGACCTTCAGGATAATTTTCCCAGCCCATCTCGGTCCAGTTTTCAGGAGTCCTGGGTTTTGAGAATAAAACCTGTGGTTCATTGTTTGAGGCGTCCGAGCGAACGACTTCGCGGTTATAGTAGTTGACTCCCAGAAAATCCAATGGGGTAGAAATGACCTTCATATCACCGTTCATGATAAAGTTCATGCTGTTGGGCATGGCATCCTGTCGTTCAAAATCGGCGACCACGTCTGCCGGGTAACCGCGACCGTAAATTGGGTCACTGAACCAGCGTGTCCATTTGCCGTCGCTTTCTCGCACGGCGTTCAGATCCGCGGCTGAGTTTGAGGCGGGCATTCTCCATCCAACGTTGAGTGTGATCCCCACTTCAGAGCCCGGGCTGTTACGTCGAATGATGGGAACAGCCCATCCGTGTGAAAGCAGTACATGATGACTCACTGGCACCCCTCTGGCAAGGTCCTTATAGCCTGGTGCGTGCTCGCCTGTGTCATTGCCAATCCATGCAACCACTGCAGGTTCGTTATGTGTGATCCAATTCTTGACGCGGTCACCGAGTGATTTCGAGATGGCCTCCGCGTACTCCACAAAGGCTTCTGCCGTGGAACGGACTTCCCATCCGCCTTCATCCTGCAATACCTGAGGCAGATCCCAATGATAGAGTGTGACAAAGGGAATGATGTCTGCCTCAAGTAATCCATCGACAAGCTTGCTGTAGAAATCGAGACCTTTTTGATTGACCTTTCCGCGTCCATTTGGAAGAATGCGAGGCCAGGCCGTAGAGAAACGATAGGCCTGCAACCCAATTTGCTTCATGAGGCGGATATCTTTTTTCCATAAGCGATAGTGGTCGTTGGCGACATCGCCGGTGTCGCCGTTATGAATCTTGCCGGGAGTGTGTGAAAAGCGATCCCATATGGATTCGCCTTTGCCGTGTTTGTCCCATCCGCCTTCGATTTGATAGGAGGCGGTTGCCGCACCCCAGATGAAATTCTCGGGGAATATGATCTTGGTTGCCATGTTTGGATTCCTTTGTTGTTTATGAACTGTATTTTTAATCTAAAGCGAATTTTACTTTTTACGCATCATATTCCAGAATGCCAAATGTGTTGTACCTTTTATACCTTTGCCAGATCCTCACTGATGGCCTTTAGTTTTTCCGGAGGCAGCAGGTCAGGGATGAATTCAGATATCTGGCTGAGAGACATCTCCCTGCCCATTTGCACCATGGGGCTTTCAATCATGTCGCCAAAGTAGCGTGTCAGCACACCACGCCCTGCTTCACTTTCCAGAAGAGCGCGCAGTGGCAAGCCAACATGGAGTTGATTGCCTTGGCCTGAGAGGAGTGTGAATTTTTCACGCAATCGGATATCGCGGCTGGACGAACCGATCAACACTTCCATTTCGCCGGGTTCCGTTACCCAGCCATTTCTAGCTGTATCAAAGAACCAGAACGCCTCTTGATCGAGATGAAAGTTAACTGTCCTGGTTTCACCTTCAGCGAGTTCAATCTTTGCGAATGCCTTGAGTTCCTTCTCCGGGCGCGCCAGGGAGCACTTCACATCACGCACATAAAGTTGGATTACTTCCTTTCCTGCGCGTTTGCCGGTGTTTGTGATATCGAGACTTACATTTAATCCTTTTTCAGGGGTGGTTGAGTCTGCATCCAGGCGCAGGTTCCCGTATTCGAACGTGGTATAGGAAAGGCCATGCCCGAAAGGGAATTGAGGTGTGAGTTCTTTTTTGTCGTAGTAGCGGTAACCCACAAATATGCCTTCACCATAACGGACGCTTCCATTTTCACCAGGGTAGTTGATGTAGGCGGGGTTATCCTGCAAACGGACTGGGATGGTGGTGGGGAGCTTTCCAGACGGATTAACTTCACCATACAAGACATCGGCGAGGGCATTTCCCTCTTCCTGGCTGTTATACCAAAGCTGGATTACTGCCGGGACTTTATCGACCCATGGCATTTCGACCGCTGAACCCACGTTCAAGACGACAATGGTATTTGGATTCGCTTCTGCGACACGTTCTATCAGTTCGTCCTGCTTGCCCGGTAGCTTCATGTCCACGCGGTCGAAGCCTTCAGATTCCCATTCTCGATTCAAACCTGCGATAAGTACCACGACGTCTGAGCGCTTCGCCAGGTCAACGGCTTCCGAGATCAAGTCCGGGGCATGAGGCGGCTGATGTCCAAGTGATAGCGAGCGCCAGCGTGGGTTGCCTTTCCATGAATATTCCACGCGCATCGGGTATCCTTTATTGGCAGTTAATTCAAGTTCAACAGTTTTCTGTTTTCCAGATTCGGATTCGGTCCAATGGTCGATCACCAGTTTATCGTCAATGAACAGACGTGCCTGCCCAATGGCGTTCAACCCGAAGGTGTGTTTTCCGCTCTCCTGCGGCATGATGAATCCGTCCATACGCAAAGAAAAGGCCTCCTGATTCACCTTTGGTACTGTATTCTCAAACCAACCAAATTGGGTGCGTGTAGTGACTTCTGAGTATGCAGGCTCACCTGAAAAATCAGTATTATCGAACAGATTCAGGCTGAGTCCCGAGCGCTCATCTGCGGTGAATAATGTATCAGGCGCAACAGGCGGAAGATTTTTATATATAAAAGCACCTGGTGCAGTTTCCACATTGATGTTTTTGCCACCGGTACGGAGGCCATCAAAAGGAGAAACCGCATAATGAGGTGTTACGCCAGCACTGCCGCCGCCCAGAATTTGAGCTGTACGCGCATAGGGGCCAATGACCGCCACTGACCTGACTCCCTGCAGTGGCAGAAGCTTATTATCATTTTTCAGGACTACGATCGCTTCGCGCGCCGCCTCAAGAATGATGGCGCGATGCTCAGGTCTATTATCTGCGCGTTCAGGCTGAAGTTCCGGGTTCTCGAAGACGCCAGCCTTTTCCAGCACTCCAAGCAAACGTCTCACTTTATCGTCCAGTAGCTCCATCGTCAGCGTGCCAGCATCTAGCGCCTTTTGGACGATCTCCTTTGCCATCCAACGCCCTGGACCAGGCATTTCGAGGTCAAGCCCACTGGTGGGTACGGCTTCATCGTATGTACCGAACCAGTCAGACATGACAATGCCATCATACTTCCACTCGCCTTTGAGGATCTCAAGCAAAGTGTGATCATTCTCGCAGGCATAAATTCCATTGACGCGGTTATAAGCAGACATTACTGCCCACGGGTTGGAATTACGAATGGCAATGCGGAAGGGTTCAAGATAGATCTCGCGCAATGTGCGTTCGTCCACTTCTGAACTCATGGAGTGACGCTCGTATTCCTGATCGTTGGCGATGAAGTGCTTGATGCAAGCGCCGACGCCTTTATCCTGAATCCCTTTTATATAAGCTGAAGCGATCATACCGCTCAGGAATGGATCTTCTGCGAAACATTCGAAGTTGCGCCCGGCGATGGGTGTGCGATGAATATTGACCGTGGGTGCCAGCAGAATGTGTGCGCCCTTGGCTTTCACTTCATCTGCCAGCACATTGCCAACCTTTTCGATCAATTCGGGGTTCCATGTGGCGCCCATGGCAATACCCACAGGTGTAGCAACTGATTCTGGTCCCATATCGCCCCAGGCGCCGCGCGCACCGTTGGGACCGTCGGTCACCTTGAGTTGCGGAATCCCCAAACGCGGAACTGCGACAGTATGCCATAGGTCCGCACCTGCCAGCATGGATATTTTTTCATCGAGGGTCATTTGTGAAAGAAGTTTTTCAATACGAGACATGCAATACTCCTGAGGATAAAATTGGAATCAGCCTGTCCCTCGCTCAAGGGGAGAGGGGATTAAAGGTCGGCGAATGTGATCAACTTAATTCCATTGGTTTCAATGGCTTCTTTGATAGTTGGGTCTGTTAATATCTTCAATTCTCTTTCACGTTGAAAGTTGTACACTGATTCTTTTGCAAATGCTTCGTCCACGTAGCCGGGATGACACATGATCTCGGTCGTGCCTTCTCTTAAATTGTTGATCAGACGCAACAGTTCTTCATGGGTGGCCTGATCGTCATAGAAATCGACCAGGAAACTATCAGGTCTGCGCGGGTTAAATTCCCCAATTAAGTTTGGAACCTGCTTAAAAGTTTCTTCCACTTCAGAGGAAATTTGATCTGTGAAGGGAAAGCGAATGGCGCAATCGTATTCCTGTGCCAGTTCAAGCATCCTGCGAAACATTTGTGGAGCGAAATAAGAAGAATGATGATGCGAATCGATGTGTGTTGGTGTGCGTCCCGCGGCCTTGATAAATGCTTCGATCTGCGCCTTCCATTCTGCTTTTACCTCGTCCATATCCATCTGCGGGACATGTTTGATGAAAGGGTCATATTTGAAAAAATTTCCATTTTCATCTGTGATGGACGAACCTCCTTCACGCCTGACAATGGGTCTGCCCATCGTTAAGACGAGATGGACTCCCATTCCCATTTGCGGTGTTTCAGCCAAAGCCAAAGCAACATCTGCAGCAGTCGTCGGAATGTTCATCATACAAGTGGTGGATGTAACTACGCCCCTTAGGTGTGATTCGCGTATTCCGCGCGAGATCTCCGGCGTCCGTCCATAATCGTCTGAGTTGATGATGAGCCTTTTAGGCATTTTCAATACCTTTCAAATATTGTGTATAGAAATCAAGAAGGAACGGTGTCGGGTCTGCATAGAACTCATCTGCATCCACCTTGAATTTTGCATAATCAGGAATGGGTTTCACCTGTGGCCTGGACTTTGCAAATTCCTGTATCACTCTGGCATGTGGCTTGAGTGAGCCATCAGGGCGAACAAGCCCAAAAAATCTTTCATGCACAGAATTCTGGCAGGGAGGCAGATCCCATAACTCAGGGATGTAATCTGCATAGCACCATAACATGGCGCCTGTGGCACCGCTTTCCTGCAATTTGGGAATGGTAAGCCTCAGAAATTCTGCAAAGTCCTCTTCGCTTGCCATGAATTGCTCGCGTTCATGTCCATTTATTTCCGTCCATTTCATTATGTACGTGGCTTCGCCGGGCAGGGCAGTGCATCCTCCAAATTCCTCCATGAGAACAGGCTTGCCGCTTAATGCCGCGGTCAACGCGCAGGTGAACGGAACGAAATCCGAGTCCAGTGGCTGACGCGCCCAGGGTGTGTACATGGGATACGAGTGCATCACAGCTACATCCGTGTGTGCGTAAACTTTATCGATCCTTAAGCCGTTATCACGATGCAGGCCATCACCATGTAAACCAATCGTAACAGGGTGTATGGAGTCAATCGATTTGATCAGCTCAACCATTTCCTTCACCCAGCCCGCACCTTCATCTGACGAATTGGGCCACGCAAAGAGATCAGGCTCGTTGCCGAGATTCCACATCCAGATGGCGGGATGATCTTTGAGGGCGCTCACCACCGTTTTTAGCAGCAATCTTTCTGCATTCAAAGCCATCTCATCATGGAACATGTTGCGATAGCCCTGATCAGTCCTTTTGCCTTCACTGACAACATCGCGCAGCCAATGCTGGTGGACTGATGGAGGCAGACTCCCGCCCAGTAGCCAGCGCGGACTCCAGTTCGGTCCGCTCATGTGACCGGTGAAGAAGGTCATATCGATGCCAAGCCCGGTCTCAGCGGCGATATCCGCGACGGTAAATAGATTCTTAAGAGCCTCTTGCGAAACGCTGTTGGGCTCCGGCTGAAAATCATCCCAGAGCAGGAACATTCGCACGACGTTCAGCCCAATCTCTTTGAGGATTGCAAACTCTTCGCGTACTTCACCAGCGTCGAAGTTACTCCACCAATACATTGCTTTGCGACGGGGCCAGTAATTAACGCCGAGGGTGAAATCTGTCATGTGCTCTCCAAAATTTGGATTAGGATTAGTTACGAACTAATAGGAAAATGATGTACAGGCAATCTGGTACTTGCGCTTCAGCCTTGCCGCGCAATGCGAATAAATCATTTATGGTTGATTTACAGTTTGATAAATTGCGTTGACCAACGACAACTCGCCCTGCGCATCATGATCCAATGCCCAGAACATGACACCGCTGGCTTGTTGCATGGCGATTTTCGTTTTTGCCTGGATGGTTGGTATGCCGTTATAAACCTGCGTCATTCCATAATAATCAAACTCATCAACCTGCGCAGCGGCTGGGTCATTTTGAACAAGCTTTGCATAGGTGATCCCGGTAGCCGCAGATTCTTTTACGTGTGAATAGAACGGTATACCCATGACGATCTTTTCCTTCGGCAGGCCGCGTGCGCTCCAATACGATAGTCCATTTTCAAATTGTTCCATTGTTCCATGATCGGGGCCGTCGTAGGTCATTATGTTCACAAAGTCGAACAATTCAAAGGACTCATCGGAAACGCCAGCTCCGTTATCGTCGCCATGAGAAACTACGGCAGTTGTCAATAATTTATCTGGCATGGCGGCGCGCAACTCTGTGATCAGCGCCAAGAAGTTCTGGGATGACTGCCCCGCATCTGGATATTCCCAATCGATGTCTGCGCCATCCAATTGATATTCATTGATGAAGGCAGTCAGGTTCTGGACAAATGCGGCTCTTGACTCAGGGCTGGCTGCCAGCTCTTCGAATTGACTATCCCAGCCCCAGCCGCCCACAGATATGCTGACGCGCACATTGTGTTGATGCGCAGTCGCGACAATCTGTTTTAACTTCCAACTATTGTTGATCAGGTTGAATGTGCCATCCGCTTTTGGGGTGAGGAAAGAGTAATTAATATGGGTCAGTTGGTGATAAGGGATAATATCGGCAACAATGCCATCCGTGGCATACGCCAGGATAATGAAAGGAGAGGGGGACGGAGTTGAAGTAGGAGTCACTGTAGGTTGAGACGTAGGTGCTGGTGCGTTGGTGGGAGTGGCAGAGGTGGAGCAGGAAGCCAATAATATGGCGAACAGGCTGAGGCTTGGGAAGATGCGGCGCATTTTATCCGAGAGTTAGGTTCAGGCGTTCCGCCAGGGAGTTCATCGCCTGGGTCACAGTCGTGTCTAAATCTGCATTTGGATCTTTAAGTAGTTGGTTGACCGCTTGACCCAGTTCTACTCCAAACTGATGTTCGATGCGATGCCACAGGGCTATGGTGCGATAAGAACGGCCAGTTGAGATAAGCTGAAGCATCACAGGACGCAAAATATGCTCAGGAGGGAAAAGTTCGTCAAGGGCATCAGTTCGGGCTGGAAGGGCGTAGGAATTGCTGGCAAGATCAAGCATAGTTTGTTTGCGGACGAGGAACTCGGCAAGTTTATAGGAGGCTTCGAGACGATCAGGATAGCCATAAGTATGG
>Ga0209486_10000376_pt1 | contig 20365 bp, 17 predicted proteins | sample NCCompost_FD_187518 | JGI IMG/M metagenome (GOLD analysis project Ga0209486, IMG submission 187518) | Agricultural soil microbial communities from Utah to study Nitrogen management - NC Compost (SPAdes) (version 2) | ecosystem: Environmental > Terrestrial > Soil > Agricultural land | place...
TCGTGTTCGGGGCCACAAAGCCGTGGCATGCGATGAAGCAGAAGAGCGGCACGAGAATGCCCGGGAAGCCGCCGAACCCCGTGTAGGCGTCAACGAGCAGCGTCACCCCGGCGATCACCGCGATCGGCAGCACCGTGCGAACGATCACCTCGGGCCGCACGCGTGACGCGAGATACCGGTTGACCTGCGACGCGATCATCAGGCCGATGGCGTTGGCGCCGAAGTAGAACCCGAAGCGTTCCGGCGACACGTCGAACAGCTCGATGAACACGAACGACGACCCCGAGATGTAGGCCAGCAGCCCCGAGAACACGAGCCCGCCCGACAGCACCCAGCCGAGATATTCGCGATCGCGCAGAATGCCCAGGTAGGTCGTCGCGATCGCCGTCACCGACTGGCGCCGCCGCAATTCGGGCCGCAGGCTTTCGGGCAGCAGCCATGCCACCAGCCCGAACAAGGCGAGCCCATAGCCCGCCAGCACGAGGAAGACGGATCGCCATCCGAAATGCACCAGGAGCTGGCCGCCGACGAACGGCGCCACGATCGGGGCGATTCCCATCACGAGGATCAGCATCGAGAGCATTCGCACCGACTCGCGCCCGTCGAAGTAGTCGCGCACGACGGCCCGCGGCACCACCAGCGGCGCACAGCCGCCGAGCGCCTGGAGGAAGCGGAAGACCACGAGCTGCGTGACGTTGGTGGTGAAGGCGCAGCCAAGCGACGCGCCGACGAAGATCGCGAGCCCGACATAGAGCGCCGGCTTGCGCCCCAGTCGATCGGACAGCGGACCGTAGAGAGCCTGCCCGAGCGCGATGCCGATGAAATAGCTGGCCAGGCTCGCCTGTACCGCGGCGATGGGCACGTCAAGCTCTCGCGCGATCTCCGGGAGCGCCGGCAGATACATGTCGATGGCGAGCGGGCCGATGGCGGTGAGGGCGCCCAGGATCACCGCGAGGCGATGACGGTAGTGGTGTCCGTCGGGCCCGGCGCCGGTCATGCCTTGCGTTGGTAGTGACCGCCGCGGCCGCCGGATTTCTCGAGCAGGCAGATGCCGGAGATGACCATCGCCTTGTCCACGGCCTTCACCATGTCGTAGATCGTCAGCGCCGCCACCGACACCGCCGTGAGCGCTTCCATCTCGACGCCCGTCGGACCGGTCGTGCGCACGCGCGACTCGATACGGTAGCCGCGCCGCGTTGGCGTGAGGTCCACGCTCACGTGCGTCAGCGCCAGCGGGTGGCACAGCGGGATGAGCGCGGCCGTCTGCTTGGCGGCCATGATGCCCGCCAGGCGCGCGGTCTGCAACGGGTCGCCCTTGGCCACGCGGCCGGCGCGGATGAGACGGAGCGCCGCCGCCGACATCGTGATCTCGCCCGTGGCGCGCGCCTCGCGCGCGGTCGCGGGCTTGTCGCCCACGTCCACCATGCGCGCCTTGCCGGTGGCGTCGAGATGCGACAGCGTCTTCTTAGCCACCGCTCGCCTCGCCCTGCGCCAGATAGAAGGACAGGCTTTCGAGCGACACGGTCAGGTCCACGCTCTTGAGCTTCACGTTGGGCGGTACGGTGAGCGCGCCCGGCGAGAAGTTGAGGATCGCCTTGATGCCGGCCGCCACCACCTGATCCACGACCGGCTGCGCGCGCGGCGCCGGCACCGCGATGACGGCGATGTCGAGACGATCCTTCCGCGCAACCCGGCGCAGCTCTTTGATGTCGTGGATGGGCACGCCGCTCCGCGACTCGTGGCCGATCTTCTCGTCGGCGGCGTCGAAGAGCGCGGCGATCTCGAAACCTTCCTGCCGGAACCCGGGATAGTCGGCGAGCGCCAGGCCGAGGTTGCCCGCGCCCATGATCGCCACGCGAAGCTGGCGATCGAGTCCGAGGATCTTGCGCAAGTGCCGGCGCAGTTCCTTGACGTAGTAGCCGACGCCGCGGACGCCGAATTCGCCGAAGTACGCGAGGTCCTTGCGAATCTGCGCCGCGTTCAGATGAAACCGCTCGGCGAGCGCCTGCGACGAGATGGTCTGCACCCCCGTCTCGTCGAGTGTGTTCAGGCACCGCAGGTAGACGGAGAGCCGATTGGTGGTCAGCTCGGACACCTGGTCGGGCACCTGCCTGCGCTTGTTCGCCTCCTTCACAAGGTTCAATGCTACCATCTCGCGCCTATGCCGAGGCTCACGGCGGAACGGCCCGCGGACACGCCCGAAACCACATTCAAACCCTACGTTCCCGCGTCGCAGTCCCCCCCGGAATTCACCAGCAAGGCCATCATCCTCGGCGCCCTCTTCGGCCTCCTCTTCGGCGCCTCCACCGTGTATCTCGGGCTGCGCGCGGGCCTCACCGTGAGCGCGTCGATCCCGATTGCGGTGCTCGGGATCTCGGTGTTCAAACGGCTCGGGGGATCCACCATCCTCGAGAACAACATCGTGCAGACCATCGGCTCGGCGGGCGAATCGCTCGCCGCCGGCGTGGTGTTCACACTCCCGTCGCTCATCTTCCTGCTGCCCCTCGGTCCCCAGTACTTCAACTACACGCAGATCACCATGCTCGCCGTGGCCGGCGGCATCCTCGGCGTGCTGATGATGATCCCGCTCCGGCGCGCGCTCATCGTGAAGGAGCACGGGGTGCTGCCCTATCCCGAGGGCACCGCGTGCGCCGATGTGCTCGTCGCCGGCGAGCGCGGCGGCGCGTTGGCCAAGACCGTGTTCATGGGCCTGGCGGTTGGCGCCGCCTGGAAGTCCGTCTCCTGGATCGTCCAGATTTTCCGGACCGCGGTCGGCTATTCGTTCGCCCGCACGAGCTTCTTCCCCAACGCCACGCTCAACCTCGACCTCTCGCCGGAGTATCTTGGCGTCGGCTACGTCATCGGCCCCCGTATCGCCGGCGTGATGTTCGCGGGCGGCGTCCTGTCCTGGCTCGTCCTGCTGCCGCTGCTGTCGTATCTCGGCAACTTCATGACGGTGCCGCTGCCGCCGGTACCGGCGAGCGGCCTGCGCATCGACGAGATGGGCGCCGGGCAGCTGTGGAGCGCCTACATCCGTTACACCGGCGCCGGGGCCGTGCTGGCGTCCGGGCTGATCACGCTCGCTCGCACGATTCCGACAATCGTCACGTCGTTCCGCGACAGCATGAAAGACTTCGGCGCCGGCGCCGGCCAGACGGGGCAGGCGCGCACCGAGCGCGACCTCCCGCTCAGCGTCGTGCTGGTGGGTTCGCTCCTGCTGGCGATCTTCCTGGTGATCGCGCCGGGCACGCCCACGCAGGGCAGCATTCTGTCGGCGGTCCTGATCGTCGTGTTCGGCTTCTTCTTCGTCACCGTGTCGTCGCGCATCACCGGGCTCGTCGGCAATTCGTCGAACCCGATCTCCGGCATGACGATCGCGACGCTCATCCTGACCTGCACCATCTTCGTGGCGCTCGGGCGCGTCGGCAACGACTACGCGCCGATCGCGCTCGGCGTCGGCGCCGTGGTCTGCATCGCGGCGGCGATTGCCGGCGCCACGTCGCAGGATCTCAAAACCGGCTACATCGTGGGCGCCACGCCGTCCTCACAGCAGATCGGCCTGATGGTGGGCGTCGTCGTTTCGGCGTTCGTGATCGGCCTCACCACGCTGTACCTGCACGACGTGATGACGATCGGATCGGCGTCGCTGCCCGCGCCGCAGGCGACGCTGATGTCCACCATCATCCGGGGGCTGCTGGCCCAGAACCTGCCGTGGGGTCTGGTGCTGGTCGGCGTGTTCATCTCGGTCACGCTCGAGCTCTGCGGCGTGCGGTCGCTGTCGTTTGCCGTCGGCTCCTACCTCCCCATCGCCACGACCGCGCCGATCTTCGCCGGCGGCGTCGTCCGCTGGTGGGTGGAGCGGCGCACCGGCAAACGCGACGAGTCGGACATCAGCAGCGGCACGCTCTTCAGTTCGGGGCTCATCGCAGGTGGCTCGCTGGCAGGCATCCTCTACGCGGGCCTCTACGGCCGCAACCTGCTCGGAGCGGCCGACGACGACGCCACGACGGGACTGATTCCCTTCCTGCACGAAGGGGTGGTCGGGAATCTCGCCGGCGGCCTGCTCTTCCTGGCGCTCGCCGTCATCGTGGCCCGCATCGGCATGCGGAAGGTGGAATAGACCGGCGAGGCGTAGAATAGAGGTGTGAAACCGACCAGAGCGCTGGCAGTTGCAGCCATCCTGGTCGTGCTCTGCGGCGCCGTCCCCGGCGCGCAGGGCACACAGCGCCGGCTCACGACCGTGGACGCGCTGCGACAGTTCCCGGGCTTCTTCCACCTGCAGAACGTGCTCGTGCACGGTGAATTCGCGGAGAACGGACGCCGCGTCTCGCTGCGCGCGGCCGACACGGAAATCCGCGTCCAGCTCTCGTCGAACGTCACGACGTCGAGTGGGCCGGTCGAAGTGCGCGGCCAGCTCATCGACGTCGGCCGGCTCGAAGCGGGCGATCCGCGGGCCGGCGCTGCGATCGAAGGCCGCGAGTCGTCCGCGTGGCCGCGGCCTGGCGAAGAACTCCTGCTGCAAGTCACTGCCGTCGCGCAGTCGCAGCCGATGGTCACGCCGACCGTGCGCGCGCTCGCGCTCGAACCGTGGAAGTTCGCCGGCCAGACCGTCACGGTCACGGGCAATTTCCGTGGCCGCAACCTCTTCGGCGATCTGCCCGATGCTCCCGGCAAGGGCCGCTACGATTTCATCGTGCGGGGTGGCGAAGGCTCGGTGTGGGTCACCGGCATCCGCCCGCGCGGCTCGGGCTTCGACTTCGACGTCGATCGCCGCATCGACAGCAACCGGTGGCTCGAGGTGACCGGGCCGCTCGTGCACGACCGCGGGCTGGTGCGGATCGAGGCGATGAAGATCGCGCTCGCCAAGGCGCCAGCCAGCAGCGAGCCGGACCGCGACGACGGCGCGCCGGTGTCCGCGGTGCCGCCCCCGCCGGCGGAGGTCGTGTTCAACTCGCCCACCGAGGGCGAGACGGACGTCAGCGCGTCCACGAGCGTCCGCGTTCAGTTCTCGAAGGGGCTCCTGGAGGCGTCGCTTGCGGGCCGCGTGCGCGCAAGCTACGCGGGCGCGCCGGCCGGCGCCGACGGCCCGCCGCTCAAGGCGACCTACGACGCCGCCAACCGCGCGATCGAGATCAAGTTCGACAAGCCGCTGGAGCCGTTCCGCACGGTGAAGATCGAGATCCTCGACGGCGTCACCGCGTTCGACACCGCCCCGTTCGCGCCCTGGAGCCTCACGTTCACCGTCGGCGGATAGGCTGCGCCCGTCAGCGCGGACTCACTGTCGGCGCGGGCACGACGGTCATGCCGGCCAGCCGCTTGGGGTCGCGTTCGCGCGCGTTGACCACGTCGCGGATGACGATCTCCAGGACTCGGCCGCCGAACCGCGACGCGATCGCCTGGTACACCTCGGGGTCCTGCTCGCCCGAATCGCCAATCAGGACGAACGTGCGCCCCGGAAAGCGCTCCATGAGCGTGGTGATGGCCGACACCTTGTGCTCGAACGTGCCGCCGGCCATCACGAACTGCGAGAGCGCTTCGAGCGACGTCACCGGCCGGGTGATGCTCCCGCCAATCCGGCGCATATGGAACGAGCCCTCGGGGAACCGGCCCTCGCCCGCGAGGAACGCCGACACTGGGCGATAAATCTGCCAGGGCCCACCCGACACGTAGTGAAACGCGGCAGCGCCGGCGTAGCGGCCGGCGAGCTCCGTCGTGGCCACGAAGGGGCGATAGAAGGTGTTCACCGCCACCGTGCTCGCCCCGGCGGGAATCTCGGTCACTTTCACCGTGTCGTCGACGTCCGAGACGACCGACACGCCGGCCGGCTCGATCAGGCGCACTCGGCCGGTGCCTCGATGCTCGCTCGACGTCGCGCGGAACGATAACCAGCCATCGGACGACGCCTGCCGTTCGAGCAGTCGCCGCGCCGCCTCGTCGGCGAGCGTGATCACCCCTTCGACGACGCCGTCACCATCCGTCTCTGGAAATCCGCCGCGTCCGTCGGTCATCCGGTGCTCGACGTTGTCCGGATCGCGCTCGAACCGCAGACGGACCGACTCGCCCGACTCGTCGTCCGCCAGGAAGTCGGCGATGCGGGCCCTGAACCGGGCCGTGTCGTCGGTCCCGCGGGCCGGCAGCCCGGCAAAGAGCGCCGTGAACACGGCCTTCACGTCGCGCGGCTCCTGCACCTTGGCCCGGAGTGGAATCACCCACGAGGCGCCCTGCCGGAAACCATACGTGGGATAGAAGATCACCTCCTCGCCGTCGATCTGCGCCGCGCGCGGCAGCGCAGACACGACCACGGCAAGGACGATCGCGAAACCGGCCAAGCGAACGATCGCGCTGAGAGCATGCATGCGATCGATCAACGACGGGGAGCCCGGAAACTCACGGCACGAGCGTGAGCTCGAACCTCTGGCGGAGCGACCCGAGCGTGACATCGATGGCGTACTGCCCGGGGGCCAGCGGCGCCAGCACCGCGTCGGCCACGATCCAGCGGAACTGACCGGACTCGTCGGGCCTGGCGCTCACCTGCACCGGCACCTGCAGCGGCTGCCCCGCCCGATCGAGCAACCGCGCGACGGCCGTGCCGGGCACCGTGGTGGCGAGCTCGAGACGGATGCGCTCGCTGCGCGAGAACCGCGCATCCGCCGTCTGCACATGCCGCGGGCCGGTCGAGGGGCCACGGCGCCACACAACCGGGGTGCCCAGGTCGTCGCCTCGCGGCGCGGGCATCACCACGCGAGCCGTGTCAGTGAGCACCACGCTGTCGTTGGCGTCCGGACGCAGTTGCACCTGCACCGCGTACTCGCCCGGTTGCACCGCCCCCCGTTCGGGCACGCGCACGGCGAACGACCCGTCTGACGGCTTCACCGTGAGCGTCTGCGACAGCAGCTCGGTGCCGTCGGCGGCAAGCACCACCACGTCCGCCGTGGCGCCCGCGGTCCACTCGAGCTCCTGACGCGTGCGGTAATCCAGCTCGCCGACAATCCAGAACGTGCCGCCGTCGGGAGCCGTCCACGACGAGGTGCGAATGCGGAAGGGGCGGCGCGCATCCGGCGCGGCCGCCGGAATCGCCGACACGGCACGGGCCGCTCCAAGTGGCCGGCGCGCGCTGAGCAGCTCGTCGGTCGTGAGCCCGCGATAACCGCGCCGCGTGCGGATCTTCACGCCTGGACGGGTGGTGCGCGCGCTCAGTGTCCGGAAGCGTCCATCCAGCTTGGTGTTGAGCGACCGATAGGTGACCAAATAGTACGAAGATTCATCGGCGACGATGCGCGGCAGCGCCTCGTCGACCGCCGTGCGCTTCAGCACCGCGAGCCCGTCGGTGCCGTCGGCGAGCAGGCGCAGGCTGTCGGCACGCGCGGCGGCGTGGTCGATCTCCGGCACCGCCCGTGACATGCCCTGCGGCGGCACCGTCGCCTCGGGGGCGAACAGCGTATAGAACGACACGTTGGCGCGATTGGCCCCCTCGGTCAGGTCGCGCAGGTGCTGGCTGTTGTCCACCAGCGCCAGCCGGCGGCGGTCCGCTTCACACTCCACCCGCATCACCGGCGTCGCCGGCGAGCCCTGCACCGATCCGCGATCCCCGGACCGGCGCAGCCGATTCGACCGCGAGCTCTTGTCGTCGTCGGGCGCGCCGAGCGTGCGGCTGGCGGTGAACAGCTGCCACCCGTCGCTGATCGTCAGCACCGCTTTGCGCTCCTCGCGGACGGCGGCGAGATGGCCGACCAGATCGTCGAGGGCGGCCAGCGTCGTCTCCTCGCGCCACCGTGCCTTCATCTCTGCGCCGCGTGCGCGATCCGCGGCGCGCGTGGAATCGAAACACTGGTCGTAGAGGGCTTCCTTGGAGCCCGGCGCGCGGCGGCGTCCCCGGCGCGCCCAGGCCCAGTCGGCCTGCATCAGGTCCGAGATCACGTCGCCCTTGCGCCGGAATGCGAGGTCGGCCGCCGCCAGCTCGGGGCTCGCCAGCGCGACGAGATCGTCGCGGTCGAGCAGGCGGTCGAGCAGCCGCACGAGCGGCACGCGGGCCGACGGCTCGTCCTCGATGGTGGTGTGGTAGGTGTCCACGAACACGACGAACACCCGCGAGCGAGGGCTGCCGGGCGCCACGACGACGCGCTCGAACGAATCGATGGTCTGGGGAACGCCGTCCTCGAGCAGTTGCAGCTCGTCCTGACGCAGATCGTCAACCACGGCACCGTCGCGGACCGCGAACAGGTCCACGCGGAGCGTGCTGGCAGGCGGCGATTGCGCGGCACCGGCGGCCGCGAACGTCATGGCAACGACGCCGGCGAGGAAGCCGAACCTCACTGGGGCGGGCATGCACCCTCGAACGTGCAGAACGCTTGGCCCACTGAGTGTAGCCCAAGCGACCGGGCCTCACTACGTCGAACCGGCAGGCCCTGGCACGCGCCGAGGCGGCTAGGACGGATGCGCCGCGGGCATCGGGCGGCGCGCGGAAAATCGCCGGCGCACCGCTCGCAGGATGGCGGCGGCAAACACGACAATGAGCCCCACGAGCACAGCCGTAATCACCAGCGCCGTCACGGGATAGGTGAGGGCCAGGATCCCGAGGCCGACGACGAGTCCGTCCTCGGCAAGGCTGAGTGCCCAATTCGAGAACGGTTCCGGGCTGGTGTTGGCCACGGCGCGAGTGCCGGCCTTGGTCAGGTGACTTCCGGCCGCGAGCGTGCCGCCGACGAGCGCCGCCAAGCCCTGCGCCGCGGGCGACACATCTCCGATGCTGGCCACCGCGACGAACGCACCACCGAGCGGCCGGATGGCGGTATGCACGATGTCCCACACGGTATCGACGTAGGGCACTTTGTCGGCGAAGAACTCGATGAGATACAGCACGAGCGCGACGCCGATGACGAGATTACTGTCGAAGATCCCGAACTGTGGCGGCAGCGTCACCCAGTCGAACCGTGACGCCAGGCCGATCACGGCCACGGTGGCGTAAAGGTTGACGCCGGCGGCAAACGAGAACGCCGCGGTGCGACCGAGGAGGGCGATCAGTTCCAAGCCGACCCCTGTTCGAGCAGCCCCTGGAGCGCCGTGCGGACCCGCTCGATCAGCACGTCGCGGTCGTCGATGGTCAGCCCCGCGGTCGGAATCGGCTGGCCGATGCGCACCGTCACGCGTACCGGCCGTACGATGGCGCTGCCCTTGCGCATTGACGAGCGGCCGCCGCTCACCGCGACGGGCACGACGGGCACCTGCGCCTGCAGCGCCATGATGAACCCGCCCTTCTTGAACGGCAGCAGCTCGCCCGTGCGGCTCCGCGTGCCCTCGGGGAAGACCAGAAACGAATTGCCCTGCCGCAACGACGCGGCTGCGGCGTCTACCGACGCGAACGCCCTGTGGCGGTCGGAGCGCTCCACGGCCACGAACCCGCCAAGGTCGAAGGCCGTCCCCATCAACGGCACTTTGTGGAGCTCGGCCTTGTAGAAGACGTGCAGCATCGGATGCAGCCCCAGGAACAGCACCGCCGCGTCCACGTTGCTTTCGTGGTTAGAGCAATAGACGACCGCCCCGTGGGGAACGTTCTCGCGTCCAATGATCTTGTACCGGATGCCGGTCAGCCCGAGGGCGAGACCGACGCCCCCGTGGCCGAGTCGGTACAGGATGCGCTTCCAGCGGAACATCCAGCTGAAAAGAAGCCCCGGCGGGCCCACGATCAGGATGTAGAAAACGATAGCGACGTAGGCGAGAGCAGAGCGGAACGCGGCAAGCGCGGAGGATGGGGACACGAAAAAGGGCCCGGACATCGCTGTCCGGGCCCAGAGCATAACAAACGGCGCTGAAGCTCGCTATGTAGCGGCGCCTGAGGCGCCAGCTACGACGCGCGCGCCGCGGCGCGGCGGTTGGCCACGAGCGGCGGAACCGCCGCCTTCATGGGCTTGGCGCTCATGACGGTCTTTGCCGTCACCACCGGCTTGGCGGCTGTGGCCACCACCGGCTTGGCAGCAGTAGTCACCATCGGCTTGGCAGCAGTAGCCACCATCGGCTTCGCAGCCGACGCCACGACCGTCTTTGCAGCAGTCGCCACAATGGGCTTGGCGACTGGCGCCGCTACCGGCTTCGCGGCCATCACCGGCTTGGGCGTCACTTTCGCGCGGGCCTGCGTGCGGTTGATGTTGCGGACCTTCGTGGTGAAGCACTTCTCGAGCGCGCGATCGACCTGCTCCTCGACCTCGAGCGCCTTTTGCCGCATCACTTCCGAAACCTCGGAGATGATGAGCGCCTTGGCGCGATCGAGCATCCGCTTCTCGCGGAACGACAGGCTCTTCGACTTGCTGAGGAAGGTGAGACTCTTGAGGACGTCGGCCATGTCGTAGATCGACCCGGTCCGCATCTTGTCGGAGTTGTCCTTGAACCGGCCCTTCCAGTTCTGGTGGTTGTCGATCTTGCCGTCGCCGAGCAACGTGAAGAGACGCTCCACTTCGGCATCGTCGATGGCCTTGCGCAGGCCAACGCCGTCTACGTTCGCAACCGGCACTAGTACGGTGGTGTCGTTTGCGACGATCCGCAGGTGAAAAAACCCGCAGGTCGTGCCGAGAATCGTCTTTTCTTCAATTCGTTCAACGATACCGAGCCCATGGTTCGGGTAAATGACCTTGTCTCCGACCTGGAATGTCACGTGTGCCTCGTTCCGGTAGGTTGTGGTTGGCCGGTTTGTGCTCTGGAGCAGCCCACTGAGTATAGCGCATTCCTGGCGGCTCGACAACGTGAAATCATCGAAAATGGCAGTGTTTTGGCCGGTTTTTGTCAGCTCTTCCGGATGCCCGAAACCGCCCAGACACTCCCTCGGATGGACCTCCGGCTGAGGCCTTAACTATCACGCGCGTCACGACTTGAAAGTCTCGCTGGAGGTAGATTGGCGAGCCGCTCCGGAGGGCGACTGTTGTCTTCCCCGGCGGCTCTCAGGCGCGGGTCATGGCCAGCTCGACAATCTCCTCGACGAGCTGCGGGTAGGTGCGTCCGGCTTTCCGGGCGGCCATGGCGAACTCAGCCTTTGAGCTGAGCCAGGGGTTTGGATTGGCCTCGATGACGTGAACCCGCCCGTCGGGCTGGAGCCGCATGTCCACGCGGCCGTAGTCCCGCAGCTCGAGCGCCTGATAGGCGGCCACCGCCGTCTGCTGCAGCGCCTTTGTGATCTCTTCCGAGAGGTCCGTGGCCACGGCGGACTTGGTGTCGCGGTACGCCTTCGTGCCTTTGCCCCACTTCACCTCCGCGGCGGCAATCCGCGGCGTGCCGTCCGGCAGCTTCGACAGATCGAGCTCGATGACCGGCAGCGCCTCGGGCTTGTCGTTGCCGAGGACACCCACATACATCTCGCGCCCCTCGATGTACTCCTCGATGAGAACCGGCGAGTCGAAGTTGGCGTGCAGCCAGTCCATGCGCTCCATCAGCTCGCGGATGGAACTGACCACTGCGCTGAACTCGATGCCGATCGAGCCGTCCTCGCGCGCAGGCTTCACGATGACTGGAAACTGCAAGTCGTGCGAGAAATCGAGACGGCCGCGGAACGACTTGGCGAAGACGGGCGTGTGAATGCCGTGAAACGCGAAGATCTTCTTGGCGATCGCCTTGTCCTGCGCCAGCATCAGGCCGTGCGTACCCGACCCGGTGTAGGGCTTGCCAATCAGCTCGAGGAAGCCGGCAATCTTGAAGTCGGCGGTGTCGTCATCGGCAAACGACTCGGTGAGGTTGAACACCAGGTCGCATTCGATGCGGGCCAGCGCGAGCAGGCTCTTGGGGGTGCCGTCGAGCTCGTGCTTGATGGCCTCGTGACCAAGCTTGACGAGCGCCTCGGCCACTTCGTCCTCGACCTCCTTCTTGTCGAGGGTGCGTGTCACCGGCGACTTGTCGGTGGAGGCGGCCTGCTCGGCGTCCTCGTCCACCAGGACGCGATCGTAGAGAACGACGATACTCAGTTTGCCCATCGAGTCGAACTGTCCTCCTAGTCGAACTGCCCTCGCGTGAGAAAGTTCATGGCGAGCGTGGTGGCCAGCGCCGTCACCTCCACCAGGTAGCGGGGCTCCTCCCCGACCTCGCCCCACAACCGCATGCGCTCGCAGGTCCGGCACACCGAATCGATCAGCCCCTTCACCACCGGCCGTCGCACGCCGGTCCAGTACGTGATCTTCTCCACGAGCTCGTGGGTGTATCTCTTGACGATATCGGCCGCAGGTTTGGATTCCTTTCGCCTCCGGGCCAGGAAGATCTGCCCCAGATGCGCGTCGAGGGCGATGTCGATGCGCGCCTGGCGCTCCTGGTCGGCCTGTTCGTAGAACTGTTCCACCGTGACGCTGATGTCGTCGGGGGTGATGTCCACCTCGCCGGTCTTCACGATCGGCTCCACGGTGGCCAGCGTCTTGGCCATGCGCTCGACGTAGCGAAGCTTCCTCATGGCCGGCCAGCCTTTGTACTGGCGCCGCCACGGGCTGCGCGGCGTGAGCCACACGGCAAACGTCTCCGCGAAGTCCTCGTCCGGGTGCTTCTGCGCGTACCACCCCTCGATGTGCCGGACGTACTTCTTGCTGAACGGCACCGGACGGTATTCGTCACGATAGGGGCGGAAGAACGACCCGAACAGCTCGCGCCACTGCGGCGTCGTGTAGAGGCGATACGCGTAGTTGAACACGTGTCCGGCCTCGTGCCGCATGTACATCATGATCTGCCGCTCGCTCTCGAGGGCGTCGGCCGCCTTCTCGATCGTCCGCAGCTTCGGGTCGGCCAGGTAGAACGGAATGCCGAGCACGGGCTGCTGATCGGGACAGCCCCACTCGTCGGTGAGGTAGCAGACGGGACGGAACTTCTTCAATCCGCGGCGATCCAGCTCGTGGTACAGCTGATCGACGTACTTCTGGACCGGCGATCCTTCCACGCGGAGCCCGAGCTCGCTGACCTTCTTTCCGAGCACGCCGCGGATCTCGGGATCGAGCGCCTCGAATCTGGCCACTCGCCGATTATCGCCGCTTTTATATGATGTGGGCCATGCCCGCCGACTACGAGAAGCTGGGTGCTTTCTATCTCGGGAAAGAGTACGACCTGGCCGCCGGTGCTCGCCGGCCCGATCTGGTGCTCTACGACTCGAAGGACCTCGTCACCCACGCCGTGTGCGTGGGCATGACCGGCAGCGGCAAGACCGGCCTCGGCATCGCCCTCATCGAGGAAGCGGCCATCGACGGCGTGCCGGTGCTTGCCATCGATCCCAAGGGCGATCTGGCCAACCTGCTGCTCACGTTCCCCGACCTCGCGCCGGCGGACTTCGCGCCGTGGGTCGATCCGGCCGACGCCGGGCGCCACAGTCTCACGCCCGACGCGTTCGCCGCGCAGCAGGCCGAGCGGTGGAAGACGGGGCTCGCCGATTGGGATCAGGACGGGAGCCGCATCGCGCGGCTGCGCGCCGCGGCGGATTTCCGTCTCTACACGCCCGGCAGCCGCGCCGGCGTGCCGCTGGCGCTGCTGAACTCGCTGCGACCGCCTGCCAACGAGCACGAGGACGACGCGCGCACCCGAATCACGACGACCGCGTCGAGCCTGCTGGCGCTCGCCGGCCTCGGCGATCTCGCGCCGCACAGCCGCGAGCAGGCGTTGGTAGCGGCGATTCTCTCGGACGCCGCCGCGCCAGACGACCTCCCGGGCCTGGTCGGCGGCATCCAGAAGCCTCCATTCGACAAGATTGGCGTTCTGGACCTCGAGACGTTCTACCCGGCCAAGGATCGCCAGGACCTCGCGCTGCGATTCAACAGCGTCCTGGCCACACCGGGCTTCGAAGTGTGGCTCGCCGGCGATCCGCTCGACGTCGGCACGATGCTCTACACACCGGAGGGCCGGCCGCGCGTGGCCATCGTCTCGATTGCCCACCTGGGCGACACCGAACGCATGCTCGTCGTGTCGCTGCTCCTGAGCGCACTGCTCGAGTGGACGCGACGGCAGGGCGGCACCACCTCGCTGCGGGCGATGCTCTACATGGACGAGGTGTTCGGCTACCTGCCGCCCGTCGCCAATCCGCCGTCGAAGGCGCCACTCCTGACGCTGCTGAAGCAGGCCCGCGCGTTTGGCGTGGGCGTAGTGCTGTCCACGCAGAACCCCGTGGACCTCGACTACAAAGGGCTGTCGAACACCGGTACCTGGTTCCTGGGCAAGCTGCAGACCGAACGCGACAAGGCACGTGTGCTGGACGGCCTCGAAGGCGTCGCCGCCGGGCTCGATCGCAAGTCGCTCGACGCGACGCTCTCCAGCCTGAGGAGCCGCGTGTTCCTCATGCACAACGTCCACGAGTCGGCGCCGGTCGTCTTCGAGACGCGCTGGACGATGTCGTATCTGCGCGGGCCCATGGGCCGCGAGGAGTTGAAGCGCGTCTCCGGCACCCCTGCCAGCGTGGCCACACCGAGCGCGGCCACCAGCAATGGCGGCGGTCACCCCGCAGCCGGTCGTGGCGCGCCCTCCGGCTCCGCTGCAGCGTCGGCGGACAAGTCAGGCTCGCCCGACCAGGTTCGGCCGGCGGCGGCCAAACCCATCGTGCCCGCCAACGTGCCGGAGTACTTCGTCAACGCCACCGCCACGCGGTGGCGCGGCGTACTCTTCGGATCGGCCCGGATTCATTACACCGACACGAAGCTGGGCATCGACACGACCCAGGACCTCAACGTGGTCGCCCCTTTCACCGACGGTGCCGTGCCGGTGGACTGGGACAACGCCGAGCCAGCCGGCCAGACGCCCGAGGATCTGGTCGGCACGCTGCCGAATCCGAGCTCCTCGTTCGACACGTTGCCGCCAGCCGCCCTCAACGCCAGGAAGTACGCGGCCTGGACGAAGGACTTCGGCCAGTGGGTGATGCGCGCCGAGCGCCTGACGCTCTACTCGGCGGCGGCGGTGAAGCTGACGTCTCGCGCCGGCGAGAGCGAGCGCGACTTTCGGCTTCGGCTCTCGCAGGCGGCCCGCGAGTCGCGCGACGCCGAGGTCCAGAAGCTGCGCGGCAAGTACGCGCCGAAAGTCGCCCGCCTGACGCAGCGCGTGCAGACGGCGGAAGCGGGCGTGACGCGTGAACAGGATCAGGCGTCGCAGCAGCGCACGCAGACGATGGTGTCGTTTGGCGCCACGGTGTTTGGCGCGCTGCTGGGCCGCAAGGCGGTGTCGGCCTCCACCCTCGGCCGCGCGACCACTGCCGTGCGCGGCGTGGGCCGCTCGGTCAAGGAGACGCAGGACGTCGGGCGCGCCAAGGAAAAGCTCACGGCGGCGCAAGAGGAGCTGCAGGCGCTCGAGAACGAGCTGAACGAGGAGATTGCCGCGCTCTCCGCCGTGGATTCAGCGGCCGCGGTCATCGAGACGATCGAGATCAAGCCCAAACGCGGCGGAGTGGACGTGCGTCTGGTTGCGCTCGCCTGGAAGCCGGTCGAGTGACCTGTCCCCGCTGCGGCGCGGCGATGCAGGAGCAGACGCTCGACGGCCACGTCGGCCGGCCGGTCTCGATCGACATCTGCCTGCCCTGCCACTCGTTCTGGTTCGACTCCCACGAAAGCGTGCGGCTCAGTCCCGGCGGCACGCTGGCGCTCTTCCGCCTGATCGGGGAACACTCGGGCAAGCGTCAGTTCTCGAACGCCGATCTCGCCAAGTGCCCGCGGTGTCACGCGCGGCTGCGTCTGACGCAGGACATGCAGCGGGCGACTCGCTTCTCCTACCTGCGCTGCCCCAACGACCACGGCCGGTTGACCACCTTCTTCGACTTCCTGCGCGAGAAGGACTTCATCCGCCCGCTCACAACGGAGCAGTTGAAGGAGCTGCGCCAGAACGTCCAGAGCGTGAACTGCTCCAACTGCGGGGCGCCGGTAGACGTGGCGCATACCTCGGCCTGCGCCCACTGCCGCTCACCGCTGTCGATGCTCGACATGCGCCAGGCAGCGGCGCTCGTGGAGCAGCTGCAAAAGGCCGACGCCCGCGAGCGGCAGCCGATCGACCCCGCGCTGCCCATCGAGCTCCTGCGCGCCAGGCGGCAGACCGAAGCGGCGTTCCCCGACGACCGCGGCATCAACTGGTCCGCCACCGATCTCGTGGAGGCGGGCCTCGAGGCCGTGGCGGGCTGGCTCAAGCGGAACGGCTAACCGGCACTGGTCACAGAAGCCGGAACTGGATCGTCCAAACGATCCAGAGCCGCGTGGCGGCCGGGAGGAAGCCCATGCAGATGTTCGACGTTCAAGGCATCGAAATCACCGCACCGCCGGATGCCGTATTCGAGTTCGTGCGCAAACCCGCCAACCTGTCCCGCTGGGCACAGGCGTTCGAAACCGCCGACAGCCGCCGCGCACGGTTGAAGACGCCCGGCGGCACTGCCGAGATCGCCCTGGCCACCTCGTCCGACCCCGCCGCACGCACCGTGGACTGGCGGCTCGAGTTTCCCGACGGCAGCGTGGCCCTGGCGCAGTCGCGAGTGACCGCCACGACGCGCGGTACATCCATCTACAGCTTCGTGCTCCACGCGCCGCCCGTACCGCTGGAAGAACTGGAGGGCGCCCTGAACGCGCAGCGGCAGACCCTGCGGACAGAGCTGGCCGCGCTGAAGCAGCTGATGGAGACGGCCTGATGCCGCACGGCACGATCGAGGACCACGCGCGCCGCGCCATCGACGGCGACCGCGAGGCCCTCGACGCGCTCGTCCGGGCGCTCCAGCGAGACGTCTACGGCCTGGCGCTGCGCATGCTGTGGAACCGGGCGGACGCCGAGGACGCGACGCAGGAGATCTTTGTGCGCGTCGTCACACGCCTGTCTCAGTTCGACTTCCGCAGCCGCCTGAAGACGTGGGTGTATCGCGTGGCCGTCAACTACATCCTCGACGTCAAGAAGAGTCCGATGGAGCGCCTGCACCTGACGTTCGACCGCTTCGCGGACGATCTGAGCGACGGCGTCTCCGACTCCGGCCCGGCCGAGACCGAACGGTCGGTGCTGATCGAGGAGGTGAAGGTCGGCTGCACGCTCGGCATGCTGCAGTGTCTCGACCGGGCGCACCGCCTAGCCTACATCTTCGGCGAGATCCTGGAGATGCCAGGGCCCGAGGCGGCGGAGGCGCTGGACATACGGCCCGATGTCTTCCGGAAGCGGCTGCAGCGCGCCCGCGACGAGGTGGCGCGGTTCACCCGTGCGCATTGCGGGCTCGTGTCGGACGCCGCCGCCTGCCGCTGTCACCGCCGCGTGCCGGCGGCGCTGCAGCGCGGTCGCGCGCGCGCCGACGCCATCGACTTCGCCACCGCGCCGGTGTCGTTCGACGAGGCACGCGCGCTCGTCCGCCAGGTCGAGGACGCCCGGCGCGCCCTCGCGGTCCACCGCAGCAGTCGTCCGCGCGATTCTGCGGTGGATTTCGTCCGGCGTCTGGCCGATACGTTCGGTCAACCGTAGTCCGGCGGCGTGCTAGTGTGAACATCCTCCGGCCGGGTTACGTCGGAAGAAACTGAGGCCGGTCTGCAGATCGGCGGCTACGTAGAGGAGAGCGACAGACGATGGGCATCATGGACTTCATCAAGGGCGAGCTGCTCGAGGTCATCGAGTGGACCGACGACTCCCGCGACACGCTGTCGTGGCGGTTTCCCGACGAAGACAAGGCGATCAAGAACGGCGCACAGCTCATCGTCCGCGAGTCGCAGGTGGCGCAGTTCGTCTACCTGGGCGAGTTCGGGGACACGTTCGGCCCCGGCAAGCACACGCTGACCACCGACAACATTCCGGTCCTCACCAAGATCAAGTCGTGGCCGTTCGGCTTCAACTCGCCCTTCAAGGCCGACGTCTACTACGTCACCACGCGCCTCTTCACCGGCAACAAGTGGGGCACTTCCAACCCGGTGATGCTGCGCGACGACGACTTCGGCATGGTGCGGGTGCGCGCGTTCGGCACCTACGACTTCAAGGTCGTGGACACCAAGACCTTCCTGCGCGAAGTCGCGGGCTCCGACCACAACTTCCGGCTCGACGAGTTCAGCGACACGATGCGCTCACGAATCGTGAGCGTGTTCACGGACGCCATCGCGTCGGCCAAGGTGCCGGTGCTCGATGTGGCGTCCCGGTACAGCGAGCTCGGCGAAGCGCTCCTGCCGCTCATCAATCCGGCCGTCATGGCGAAATACGGCATCGAGATCGGCAGCTTCATCGTGGAGAACGTCTCGGTGCCGCCGGAGGTCGAGGCCGCCATCGACAAGCGTTCGAGCATGGCGGCGATCGGCAACCTCAACGAGTTCGTGAAGTACCAGATGGGCAAGGGCTTCGAGAGCGGTGGCGGCGGCGGTGCCGCCGGCACCGCCGCCGAGCTCGCCATGGGCTTCGGCCTGGCGCAGCAGATGATGAAGGACGGCTTTGCCGGGCACGCGGCGCCTACCATCGCCGTTCCGCCCATTCCAGGTCCCCTGCCGTCAGCGGCAGGCGTCGCGGGCACGCCCGAGCTCCTCAGCCCGGGCGAAGCCGCGCAGGCGCTCGGCGTCTCGGAAGCTGACGTGATGACGGTGCTCGAGTCCGGCGAGCTGAAGGGCAAGAAGATCGGCGCGACGTGGCGCATCACGCGCGCCGCGCTCACCTCGTACATGTCGGCCTGAGTTGGACCAGGTCCTCACCGTCACCAAGCACGAGTGCCCGGCCTGCGGCGCGCAGGCCGAGTGGAGTCCGGGCAAGCAGAAGCTCGTGTGCCCGTTCTGCGGTACGGAGTCGCCGTACCAGATCGATCGGGACACCGGCAAGGTGGCCGAGCAGGATCTCGCACGCGCACTGCGCGAGCTGCCCGACGAAGCGCGCGGCTGGCACACCGAGCGGCGCAGCGTGCAGTGCCAGAGTTGCAAGGCGGTGATGGTCTTCGACCCGGCGCGCGTCGGGCAGAACTGCGAGTTCTGCGGGTCGCCTGCACTGGTGGGTTACGAGGAGATCAAGGCGCCGATCAGCCCCGCCGGCGTACTGCCGTTCCGTGTCGACACCAGCACCGTCCGCGACAGCATCCGCCGCTGGTGGCGCAGCAAGTGGCTGGCGCCGGGCAAGCTGTGGCGCACGGCGCTCGTGGACACCGTCAAGAGCCTCTACATCCCCTACTGGACCTTCGACGCGCGGGTGCACTGCCCGTGGGACGCCGAGGCCGGGCACTACTACTACGTGCCGGTCACGACGACCAACGCCAAGGGCCAGCGCGTGACGCGCATGGAGCGGCGCGTGCGGTGGGAGCCGGCCTCCGGTGCCGTCGATCACTTCTTCGACGACGAACCGGTGCCCGGCACGCAGGGGCTGCCGATGGACCTGCTGAAGCAGGTCGAGCCGTTTCCCACGCCGGAGGTCGTGCCCTACGACACCGCGTTCCTGTCGGGGCACGTCGTCGAGCACTACCGCGTCGTGCTCTTCGACGCGGCGCAGCGGTCGATCGACCAGATGAACGCGGCGCTCCAGCAGCTCTGCGCCCAGCAGATTCCCGGCGACACCTACCGCAACCTGCGCATCTTTCCTGAATTCTCCGGCCGCACGTTCAAGCACGTGCTCGTGCCGGTATGGCTGCTCTCCTACACCTACGGCCCCAAGGCCTTTCAGGTGATCGTCAACGGCTATACCGGCCAGATCGCCGGGCGGTACCCGAAGAGCATCTGGAAGATCGTGCTGCTGGTGCTGCTGGCCGTCATCGCGGGCCTGATCTTCGTGCTGCTGAACGTCGACCAGGGCGGCTACTGACGCGCACCCGCTACCGCTCGACGCTGAACGACGCCAGCAGGGTCATCAGATCGGCGTAGTTGACCGGCTTCACGAGATGGCCGTCGAAGCCCGCCGCGCGCGTGCGCGAGCGGTCCTCGTCCTGCCCCCAACCGGTCAGCGCCAGCAGGATCACATGGCGGCCCCAGGGCTGCCGGCGAATACGGCGGCACACTTCGTAGCCGTCCATGCCCGGCAGCCCGATGTCGACCAGGGCGATTTCCGGCCGGTGTGTCTCCGCCGCGGCGTACGCCGACGGGCCGTCGTGCGCCGAGACGATGGTGTGGCCGTCGAGCTCGAGCAGCATCGCCAGCGATGCCGCTGCGTCGCGATTGTCGTCGACGACCAGTATCCGCCGCCGATCGATGGCGGCAGGCGCCACCGCGGGCGCGGGCGCCGCCGCGCGCGGCTCGACCACGATCGGCAGCCGGACGATGAACTCGCTGCCACGTCCTGGCCCGGCGCTCCGTGCCTCGACGGAGCCACCGTGCATTTCCACCAGCCGCCGCACCAGCGTCAGGCCGATGCCGAGCCCGCCCTGCGCCCGTTCGCGCGACGCCTCGACCTGCGCGAACATCTCGAAGATGCCGTGCAGGCGATCGGCTGGGATGCCCGCGCCGGTATCCGCCACGGTCACGACGACTTCGTTGGC
>Ga0209486_10000377_pt1 | contig 20361 bp, 17 predicted proteins | sample NCCompost_FD_187518 | JGI IMG/M metagenome (GOLD analysis project Ga0209486, IMG submission 187518) | Agricultural soil microbial communities from Utah to study Nitrogen management - NC Compost (SPAdes) (version 2) | ecosystem: Environmental > Terrestrial > Soil > Agricultural land | place...
CGCGGTCGCCGGCATCGTCGTGTGGGTCTTCTCGAAGAGATCGGCGACGCTCTTGCCCTGCCAGCTGGCCAGGAAGTCCTTACCCGCCAGCGCCGGCATCGGGCCGGAGCCCTCGAGATTGTCGCCGTGGCAGGTCGCGCACTGTTCCTTGTACAGGACATCTCCGCGCTTGGCCTGCGCGTCCGAGTAGATGCCATCGTTCACAGACTTGCCTTGCGCGCCCACGGCCGCGTACAGCCCGGATACCAGAAAAACACCGCCCAGAATCATTATGAATTTCGTTCTCATGTCACCTCTAGGTCCGCCTAAAGGCGGACACTACGCCATCGTAACTTAGGATTTCTTCTTCCGTCGAACCACCCGGCCGCGTTCCCCGCCGGTCCACCCGAGCTGCACAGTTGTGCCAATCAGTCCGAGCACAATCCACGCCACCGGAACCCACCGCTGGCCCGGCGCCGGGCTGAGCGGATACGCGACCCAGACGTTCCCGGCCGCGGCCGCCGAGATCGCCGTCGGATTGCCCAGCAGCGCCATCATCCCGACGATCAGCGTCCACGCACCGCCGAACGCGGTGCCGACGATGATGAAGTAGCGCTGCAGATACATCGCCGCCGCGGCGCCAACCACGGTCATGAACACCAGGACGAGGTAGTGCGGGCCCTGTCCGGTCGCGGTGAACAGCAGATTGGCCGCCACGGCGCCCAGCGCGGCACCGGTCAACGCCACGCCGACGAAATACGCGGCCAGCATCACGGCCGCGCCGGCCAGGCCGCCGAGGCCCGCGGCGATCAACATGGCCCACGTATCGCTCACGCCGAAGATCGAGCTCGCGAGCAGCGCACCGATCACGAACCCGGTGAACGCCAGCACGATGCGGAAGAGCCGGTAGCCGAAGAAGCAGGCGACGAGCCCGCCAACGAGCAGCACGATCGCTGCGGGAAGCTGGTAGGTCGCGGGAAGCATCGGCAGCGGTCAGATATCGCGACGGTTTTCCATCGCGCGCGTCATCGTCACTTCGTCGGCGTATTCGAGATCCGATCCGACCGGAACGCCCATCGCGATGCGGGTCACACGGATGCCGAGCGGCTTCAGCAGCCGCGCCAGATAGAGCGCGGTGGCCTCGCCCTCGACGGTTGGATTCGTCGCGATGATCACTTCGTCCACCTGCCCTTCACCCACGCGCCCGAGCAGCCCCTTGATCTTCAGATCGTCCGGGCCGACGCCGTGCAGCGGCGACAGCGCGCCCATCAGCACGTGGTAGACGCCGCGGAACTCGCGCGTCTTCTCGACAGACGTGACGTTCTGCGGCTCCTCGACGACGCAGATCAGCCGCTGGTCGCGCGAGGCGCTGGTGCAGAACGCACAGGGATCGGTGTCCGTGATGTTATTGCAGGTCGAGCAGTATGTAACGCGATCCTTGACGTCGCGGATGGCGTCGCACAGGCGGTCGGCGTCTTCCCGCGGCGTGCGCAGGACGTGGAAGGCGAGACGCTGGGCGCCTTTCGCGCCGATGCCTGGCAGCTTCTGAAACTGCTCGATCAGCCGGACGAGAGAATCAGGGAGCGACAAGCGGCGTCAGAGTCCGGGGATCTTCATCCCGCCCAGCATTCCGGACATCGACTGACCGAGCTGTTCGTCGACTTTACGGTGGGCGTCGTTGACGGCGGCGACGATCAGGTCCTGCAGCATCTCGACGTCGTCCTTCGACACGACCTCGGGATCGATTTTGATCGATTGCAGCTGCTTCGCGCCGTTGACAACGACGGTCACCATCCCGCCGCCGGCAGTGGCCTCGACGCGCAGATCGGCCATCTGCTTCTGCAGGCGCTCCTGCATCTGCTTCGCCTGCTGCATCACGTTTGCGATGTTCATGGCTCCATCTCTTCGACGTCGCGGATTTCCGCCGGAAAGACCTCGAGCATCGCCTGAATCGCGGCCGAGTTCCTGGCGTCCTCCTTGAGATCGCGCTTGCCGGGCGCGCCGGCGGCCTCGTTCTTGGGAGCGCTCGCTGGCCCGCCGGACGGGGCGGCGCCTTGTGCCGACTCCACCATCACCCGCCGGCCCGCAACACGCTCCGCCGTTGCTTCGACCCAGCTGCGCGACTGCTCGAACTGCTCCCGCAGCGCGCGATGCGTCGGCGAAAAGACGAACGTCACGCGGTCGCTCGCCACCTCGATCTTCTGCGCTTGGGCGACGACGGTGTTGTAGAAGAAGGGTTTGCCCGCTCTGATCTCGGCCAGTAATGAGTCTTTGAGATTGGGGGCGGTTGTCGGCTTCGCGGTCGGTGCGAGCTGGCTACTGGTCGGTGCAATCGGTGGCTTCGCGGTCGGTGCGACGTGGCCGCTGGTCGGTGCGATCGTCGCTTTCGCGGTCGGTGCAAGTTGGCTGCTGGCCGGTGCGACGGGTGCGATTGCGCCTGTGCTATCCGCACCCATTGCACCCCTTGAACCTGTTGAACCTGTTGAACCTGTTGAACCCTTTGAACCTACTGCGATCGGAGCGAGCAGATCAGCGAGCGGCACGAGCTTTCGCAGGTGCATCCAGCGCAACAGCACCATCTCGAAGTAGTACCGCGGATGCGAGGCGGTCCGGATCTCCTGCTCGGCCTTCGACAGCAGGTCGAACGCCCGCATCAAGTCCTCGCGCGAGAAACGGCGGCCCAGCGCGGTGAGCCGTTCACGCTCCCCGTCGCCCAGCTCGCCGTCGCCGGCACGCGACGGATCGACCGACAGCAGCATCATGTCGCGGACCACGCGCGACAGCTCGCGGCAGACGAGCCGCAGGTCGTGCCCCGACTCGACGGCGCGGTCGGCAAGCGCGAATCCGCGTGGACCGTCTTCCTCGACGACCGATTCGATCAGATCGAGCAGCAGATCCCGTCCGACGAGGCCGAGCACCGTCGCCACGTCCTCTTCGGTCATCGTCTGCCCGGCAAACGCAATCACCTGGTCCAGCGCGCTCTGCGCGTCGCGCATGCTCCCTTCGGCGGACCGGGCGATCAGCGACAGCGCGGCATCGGTTACCTCGACCTTCTCGGCGTCGGCGATCCGCCGCATCTGCTGCGCGATCATTTTTGTCGGGATCGTGCGGAACTCGAAGACCTGCGACCGCGACAGGATCGTGTCGGGAATCTTGTGCAGCTCGGTCGTCGCCATCATGAAGACGACGTGCGCCGGCGGCTCTTCGATCGACTTCAGCAGCGCGTTGAACGACGCGCTCGAGAGCTGATGCACCTCGTCGATGATGAACACCTTGTAGCGGTCGCGCGCCGGCGCGAACGACAGGCTGCCAATCACCACTTCGCGGATGTTGTCGATGCCGGTGTGGCTGGCGGCGTCGATCTCGAGGACGTCGATATCACGTCCCTGGGCAATCTCGATGCACGCGTCGCACTCGCCGCACGGCTCGGCGGTCGGCCCCTTGTCGCAGTTGAGCGCCCGCGCCAGGATGCGCGCGGTCGTCGTCTTGCCGCAGCCGCGCGAACCGGCAAACACGAACGCCTGCGCGATGCGCCCGCTCGCAATGGCGTTCCGCAGCGTCCGCGTCACCGCCTGCTGCCCGACGACGTCGTCGAACCGCTGCGGCCGCCATTTGCGCGCGAGGACCTGATAGGCCATGTAGAGTGGAAAAGTTGAAAAATGGAAAAGTGGAAAAAGTGAAACGCGGAAAGGACGCTCAGCTCGCGACGGCGAACGACCTACTTTTCCACGGTTCCACTTTTCAACTTTTCCACTTGGCGTGAGCCCCACCGCAGCCCGGATGGCCTGCGGCACACCTCAGGGTCTACTTAGCGCTGCTGCCTTCCGGCCCTGACGCGGTTCGCAGGCTGAAGTTGCACAGGGTCCGGGCCGCGGTGCGGCTCACCCAAACACTCAGTGTAGCAGGAGTCGCTTGATCAGCGATTCATAGAGATCGACCGCCGAATTCAGCTCGTCCACGGCGATGTGTTCCTCGTCCGTATGCGCCACGTGAATCGAGCCGGGGCCGACCAGCAGCGGCGTTCCCCACCCGGTCAGCATCGGCACATCGGTCGTATACGGGAATACCGCCGTTTCGAAACCATCGAGCGTGTGCAGCCGCACGGCCGGCACTTCGTGAATCGGCTCGACGCTGACGAGCCCTTCCACCACGCGCAGCGCATCACGGATCGGCTCGCCGCTGCCGACGGTCCTGAACGACAGCTCCGCCGACGCGTGCGGCGAGACGACATTGGGCGCCACGCCGCCGTCGATCAGTCCGACGGTGTAGTGCGTGCGGCCGAGCAGCGCGTCGTCCGGCAGCTGCACGCCGCGGATCACCATCAGCGCGTCGAGCAGCTTGTCGATCGCCGACTCGCCCAGCTCGGGAAACGACGAGTGCGCGGCGCGGCCGGCGGCGCGCAGACGCACGCGGTAGAGACCGCGCGTCGCGGAGCCGAGACGGCTGTCGGTCGGCTCGCCATTGATCAAATAACGCAGCCCGGCAGGCGCCTGCTGGTTCGCGACCTTTGCGCCGTCGCTGCCGCGCTCCTCGCCGACGACGTACAACAGCGCGAAGCGCGATTCGCCGGACGCGCGAACCCGCTCCGCGGCGGCGACCTGCGCCGCCAGGATGCCCTTCGCGTCGCACGATCCGCGTCCGAAGATCAGGCCGCGTTCTTCGCGGCTCGGGAAGAACGGCGGCACGCAGTCGAAATGCGTGGACAGCGCCACGCGCGGAGCGTCGTCGAGCGTGGCCAGGACGTTGAAGCGGCCGTCCGCAACCGGCTGCTCGGTCACGCGGTAGCCGCGCGCGCGGAGGTACGCCGCCAGCCATTCGCCGGCGGCGCCTTCGCGGCCGGTGGTGGAATCGATATCGACCAGGCTGCGGGTAAGAGAAACGGGGTCGACCTGCGAAACGGACTGCACGATTTCTTTTTTCTTCGTGCCCTTCGATCTCTTCGTGCCTTCGTGCCTAGATGACGCGGGCTGCGGCTCCGAGCATCTTGAGCTGCTGGAGCACGCTTGTTACTTTGTCGCGCGTCGCCGCCGACGGCGGGACGAGCGGCAGGCGGTAGTTCTCTTCGAGGAGCCCCATCGCCGCCATGGCGGCCTTGCACGGAATGGGGTTCGATTCGGCGAAGTTCACCTGGATGAGCGGCAGCAGCCAGTGGTGCAGCTTCCGCGCGGCCGCATAGTCGCCCCGCTCGCACAGCTCGACGATCTGCACCATCTCCGACGGCGCTTCGTTGGAGGCGACCGAGACCACGCCGGCGCCGCCCACGGCCATCGTCGCCACGGTCACCGGGTCGTCGCCGCTGAGCACGATGAAGTCGTCGCGGGTAGCCGAGATGATCTCGGACATCTGCACCAGGTCGCCGGGCGCCTTGATCGCCACGATGTTCTGGATCTCCGACAGGCGCGCCGTCGTCTTCACGTCCATGTTGATGCCGGTGCGGCCGGGGACGTTGTAGAGCACCACCGGCACGTGGATGCTCTCGGCGATCGCCTTGAAGTGTTGAAACAGGCCTTCCGGCGTCGGCTTGTTGTAGTACGGCGTGACCGACAGGATCCCCTGGACGCCCACACGCTCCATGTCGCGGGCGAGCTCGATGACCTCGCGCGTGTCGTAGCCGCCCGCACCGGCGAGCACCGGAACACGGCCGTTCGCTTCCTCCAGAACGAGCTCGACGACGCGCAGCTTCTCGCGATGGTTCAGCGTCGGCGCCTCACCGGTCGTGCCGCACGGCGACAGGAAGTGGACGCCGGCGTCGATCTGACGGCGCGTCAGCCGCTTCACCGCCGGCTCATCGAGGGACCCGTCCCTGCGGAACGGAGTGACGAGTGCGGTACCAACGCCGGTAAACAGTCTGCGCATGTCAGGATCCTCAGGAACGCTGATTATCCCTCAGCACGTCGAGCATCGAGAACCACCCTTCTCTTTTCTGGATCCAGCGTGCCGCCAGCAGCGCGCCGCTGGCGAAGCCGCGGCGGTCGCGCGCGGTGTGGGTGAGCTCGATGGTGTCCGAAGCGGCGTCGAACCCGATCGTGTGAGTGCCGGGAATCGTTCCGGCGCGGGTTGACGACATGTCGATGGGCCGGTCGAACCCGGCCTGGACCATCGCGTCGCGCAGCAGGAGCGCGGTTCCCGACGGTGCATCCCGCTTGGTGGCGTGGTGCGCCTCATGGATCCATGCGCCATATTGTTCCTGCGGACGCAGGAGCCGCGCGGCCTCGGCGGCGAGGAGGTGAAAAACGTTCACGCCAATCGAGAAGTTGGCGGCGGCCACCACGCCAAGGCGCGCTGTCGCCGCCTCCACGCGCAGCCGATCGGCGTGCGCGTTCCATCCGGTCGTCCCGATGACGAGCGGCACACGCAGCTCGAGGTAGCGCGGAAAGTTCTCGACGAGCGCGTCGGCGGTCGAAAAGTCGATGGCGGCGTCAGCGGGCGCCCATTCCTCGCGGCCCGCATCCACACGGCCCACGACCTCCATTCCCTGCTCGGACGCGAGCTGGTCGATGAGCCGGCCCATCTTCCCGTAGCCGACGATCAGAAGTTTCATGGCTGGCACCCTTGACCCTTCGACAGGCTCAGGGTCATCCCGAGCTGCGTCGAGGGATGAAAGGGTGCCCGACGATGAGCGTTCACTGGAAGAACTCCTCGTGGAGACGTTCCATGGCGTGGGCGAGGTCGTTCTGGCGCAGCACGACGGTGATGTTCCGGCGCGACGCGGCCTGCGAAATCATCTTGAGCGGGACCTCTTCCAGCACGCTCACGACCTGAGCGGCGATCTTCGGCTCGTCGCGAAGACGATCCCCCACCGCGCACAGCAGCGCCATGTCGCGCTCGATCGACACCTCCGCGAATTCCGAGAGCGCTTCCGTAATCGCCGGAATCGCCTTCGGATCGTCCACCGTCACCGAAACGCTGACCTCCGACGTTGTCACGACGTCGACGGCCGTCGAGAATCGCTCGAACACTTCGAAGACGCGGCGGAGGAACCCATAGGCCATCAGCATCCTCGTCGAGGTGATGTCCACGACGATGACGTTACCTTTGGAGGCAAGGCCGGTCAGCGGCGTCCCGTCCAGCGATGGTTCCGCAGTGATCAGGGTGCCGCTGCCGTCGGGGCGCATCGAGTTGAGGATGCGCACGGGAATGTTCCGTTCGACCGCCGGCAGAATCGTACTCGGGTGCAGCACCTTGGCGCCGAAATACGCGAGCTCGGCGGCCTCGGCAAAGGACAGCTTCGGCACGAGGCGAGGCTGCTTGATCACGCGCGGATCGGCGGTGAGCATGCCGTCCACGTCGGTCCAGATCTGAATCTCGCGCGCGCCGATACCGGCGCCGACAAGCGCGCCCGAATAGTCCGAGCCGCCGCGGCCAAGCGTCGTGGTATGCCCGTCAACCGTGGCACCGACGAATCCGCCGAGCACCGGAACGCGCTTCGCGTCGAGCGCGGCAACGACGGTGGCGCGCAGCGCACGCGCGGTCTCGACCGTCAGCGGCGTGGCGCGCATGTGGTCGGCGCTCGTGACGATGGCCCGGCGCGCGTCCACCCATTCCGATGCGACCCCGGCCGCATTCAGCGCCGCCGCGACAATCCGCGAGCTGAGGAGCTCGCCCATCGCGGCGATGACGTCGAGCGTGCGCGGCGACACTTCACGGAGCACCGTAAGCGCCTGCGCCACAGCCGCGAGCTGATCCAGCGTCGCATTGATCTCCGTCGTCAGCGCGTCGTGATCATTCGCGGCAGCCAGTTCACGCACCGCGGCGAGGTGCCTCTCGCGCAGCTGTTCAATCCTGGCGAGGGCATCCGCGGTGCCGCCGCCGGAGCCCGCAGCTGACGCAATGCCGAGCAGCAGGTCGGTCACGCCGCTCATCGCGGAGACGACAACGGCCGGACCACGCCCGTCGCGGCCCCTCGCGGTCCGCACGATTTCAATCAGGCGCCGGATGGCGGCGGGATCGGCGACGGACGTGCCGCCGAATTTTTGAACAACCATTTCGAATGCTTTGATGATCGGGGCGCGGACCTTGTCAGGTCCGCGAGGCAAGCCTCACACGGCTTGCCCCACGAGAGATTCTAGTGTGCTTATCCGCTAGTGTCCGACGGCCTGGGCGGAACGAACCGCGGCCGGCGTTTTCAGAAGAATCCGCAGCATGCGGCGCAGCGGCTCTGCCGCTCCCCAGAGCAGCTGATCGCCGACGGTAAACGCCGTCAGATATTCGCCGCCCATCGCCAGCTTCCGCAGCCGACCGATCGGGACCTGCAGCGTGCCGGTCACCGCGGCCGGCGTCAGTTGTGCCAGGCTTGCCTCTTTCGTGTTCGGTACGACCCGCACCCACTCGTGGGCGGACTGAATCAGCGACTCGATCTCGTCGAGCGGCACGTCGCGGCGCAGCTTGATCGTCAGCGCCTGGCTGTGACACCGCATCGCGCCGATCCGGATGCAGAGCCCTTCCACGGGCAGGGACCCGGGCGCGAGGCCGAGGATCTTGTTGGCTTCCGCGGTGGCCTTCCACTCTTCCTTGCTCTGCCCGGTGCCGAGATCGTCGGCGATCCATGGCAGCAGGCTGCCGGCAAGCGAAACCCCGAAGGTGTGCTTGGTCGGCAGCTCCGCCGACCGCATACCGTCCGCCATGCGCTTGTCGATCTCGAGGATTCCGGAGGCAGGGTTCACCAGCAGGTCGCCAACCTGCGCGTTCAGATATCCCATCTGCGCAATGAGCTCGCGCATCTGCGGAGCACCCGCGCCGGATGCGGCCTGGTAGGTCATTGCGGTGACCCACTCGACGAGACCGGCACGGAACAAGCCGACCGTCGCCATCAGCATCAGGCTCACCGTGCAATTGGGACCGGCGAAGTTCCTGATCCCGCCAGCGACGGCGCGATCGATCACGTCGGCGTTCACCGGATCGAGAATCAACGTGGCGTCAGGCGCCATCCGCAGCGTGGACGCCGCGTCGATCCAGTAGCCGTCCCACCCGGACTGGCGCAGCCGCGGATAGATCTCTGAGGTGTAGTCGCCACCCTGGCAGGAGATCAGAACGTCGTTCGCGGACAGTGCCGCGAGGTCTTTGGCATCCTTGACGGCGGGGACCCGCTTACCAATCTCAGGCGCGGCTGCTCCGGCCTGAGAGGTCGAGAAAAACACGGGGTCTATCTGATCGAAATCACGCTCCTCGCGCATCCGCTGCACGAGGACAGACCCCACCATCCCGCGCCACCCAATGATCCCGACGTTCATCTCCTAAGTTTAGCTGAGCCGGCCGTTTCAGCGCTGCTTCTGGCGGCGCTTGCGCGTGACGGTCACCTTTTGCTGGTTGTCGCGCCGTTGGTCGCTTAGCTGCCGGTTAATCTGGCGGCGGAGGCGTGCCGCGTCGCTCATCACTTCATCGAGGCGGGCAAGGAGTTCGGATAACCGTTCGGGTGTGAGAGGCGCGTTCTCGGCCATCCGGGCGGCAACGATAACCGACTGCGTAGAGGCCGTAAAGCTCAGCCTAGGGCACTTGCACGTATTTGCGTAGGGCGGCGCGGGTTCGAGAGTACGTAGGGGGAGGGATCAGAGGAGCAACCGAACTGCTGTGCTCGCGCGACGGATTCAGGGGCCGCGATGATGGTCGCGCGGTGGTTTGTCGCTGGACGGGAATCTCGGCTCGCGCCGGCGCTCTGGCCAGAAAGGCTCTTTCATCGCGCGTTCGGCATGGCCACGCGTTCGCTCGCTCTCGTTGCGAACGCGATCGACCTCCTCGATCAGGTCGCGAATCCGTTCAGACCACGTCGGTTCCCGTGCCATACCCACAAAACAAACAGCAAAGGGCTTGCCCTCTTACCACGACAATAAAGTGCCGTCGAAGTAAACCGGCGGACCGCCGCTGTTCGTCATCGTCAGGCCGTCGATTACCTTGATGAGCCCGCCGATCACATCCGGCGCCTTCCCCTGCCGGGCCGCGTTTTCCGCGCCGATCAGCTGTCGCAGCATGTCCGTTTCCGTCGGCGGCGGCGACACGAGCGCGACGATGATGTTGCGGTCGCGGACTTCGTCGGCAAAGACGCGCATCACCATGTTGAGCGCGACCTTGCTCGCGCGATAAAACGACGGCCCGCGGTACCCCGGCTGCGAGATGATTCCGGAGCGGCTCGTGATCGAGACGATCTTCTTCTGGGTGCTGGCAGCCACGTGATCGCGGAACACGTCGGCAACCGCAAGCGCACCGAAGACGTTCACGGCCATCACCTCCTCGAACTCCGCATAATCCAGCGCTCCCGACGACTGCGCCTTCATGTCGCCGAGCACGCCGGCGTTGTTGATCAACACGTCGATCGCCGTCCCCTGGTATTTCGCGGCGAGCGCTTTGATCGCGGCGACGTTCTCGACATCCAGCCTGTCGAGCGTGACGTTCCGGTTTTTTGCGGCGATCGCCCGCAGCTCCGTGGCGGCTTCGGGATTGCGCGCCGTGGCGATGACCTTCCATCCCCGCGCGGCGTACTGCCGGACGAATTCGAGCCCGAGACCACGGTTCGAGCCGGTGACCAGCACGGTGCCCTGAGGCTGTTGGGCAAGGACCGCGGCACTCGCGAGACAGACCGCGAACGCGAGGACGATTGGGAGTTGCCCGGGTTGCCTACGTGGCCTGAGTTGCCTGGGTGGTCGATGGGTCATGAGATCCTCCAGGGCCGCTCGGAGTTATAGTTCGCAGCATGGCACATGGCAAACGCCTGTGGATCACCATACCTGCGCTGCTCTTCGCGTGCGGCGTGATTGTGTCCGCGCAGACGCCGCCGATGGGGCGGACGGTCTGGGACGGTGTCTATACCGACGCCCAGGCAACACGCGCCACCGGCGTCTTCGGCGCGAGCTGCGCCGGCTGCCACACGCTGACGCCCGACGGAAACCGTCCGCTCAGCGGCGACAGATTCTGGCAGAGCAACACGCAGAAGGGCGTTGTCGATCTGCTCAACTACATCAGCAAGAACATGCCGAACGGCAACGGCGGCTCGCTCTCGCAGGAAAGCTACAACGACCTCACGGCGTTGATTCTGCGATCGAACGGGCTGCCGGCCGGCCCGACCGAGCTTTCGCCGCAGACGATTGCCGGCGTGCAGATCATTCCGAAGGACGGGCCCGGCGAGCTCCCGGCGAACACGCTCGTACGCGTCGTTGGCTGCCTGGCGAAAAGCGGAACCGAGTGGACGCTCACCAACGCGACCAAGCCGGTCAGAGCGGACAAGACGCAGTCGGATCCCGCGGACGCAACGGTCGCGCTTGGGACGGGGACGATGGCGTTGAAGTTCGTGCTGACCAAGCTGGACGCCTTCGTCGGTCACCGCATGTCCGTCGCCGGCATGCTCATCGGTGTGGGCGGCACGGGCGGCCTCAACGTGGCGGTGGTCAACCGGGTTGGCGAAACGTGCCCGTAGGGTTGCCTGGGTTGCCTGGATTGCCTACTTGAGGCCACCATACCCAGGCCACTCAGGCCACCCAGGCTACTCAGGCAACCCACTGCAACGCCCGCCTTTAGCCTGTTTTTTGCCACCCTGGTGACCCGGCTGGCGGGGTAATATCACCGCAGAATTTTCGCGGGGATATCTATGTCTAATCGTCACTCTCTCGCCGGCGTCGCGCTCTTGCTGGCAGTCCTCCTGCCCGTGCTGCAGGCGGCGACGGACAGCGCTCTCGTCACCGCCGCCAAGGACGGCGATCTGCGCGCCGTTCGTGCGCTTCTGGCGAAGCGGGTCAACGTGAACGAGACGGCGCGCGACGGTTCCACCGCGCTCCTGTGGGCCGTCTACCACTCGGACGTCGAGATGACGAAGGCGCTGCTGGCTGCCGGGGCCAGGGCCGACGCGCAGAACAAGTACGGCGTCACGCCGCTGATTCAGGCGGGCCGCACCGGCGACACGCCGCTCATCGATGTCCTGTTGAAGGCCGGCGCGAAAGCGACCCTTGCGCATCCGGATGGCGAAACCGCGCTGATGGCGGCGGCCCGCACGGGCCGCCTCGACGCGGTGCGTCTGCTTATCGAGGCCGGCAGCGACGTCAACGCCGCCACCTATCAGCAGGAAACCGCGCTGATGTGGGCCTCCGCTGAAGGGCACGCCGCCGTGGTCAAGGCGCTCGTCGACGCCAAGGCCGACGCGAACCGCAAGACGCGCATCACCACGCTGGATCAGCGCAAACACGCCGATCATCCGACGGGCGGATTCACCGCGCTGATGTACGCGGTGCGGAACGGCCATGAGGGCGCCGCGCGGGCGCTCGCGGCCGGCGGCGCGGATCTCGGCCTCGCCAACGGCGACGGCGCGACGGCGCTCATCATCGCCATCGTGAACGACCGGCTTGATCTCGCCAGCACGCTGGTGGACCTTGGCGCGAATGCGAACGACGGATCGCTCTACTTCGCCGTGGATATGCACGACGCCACGACCGACATGCGGGCGCGCGACGGGTCGCGGCTCAGGGCGGACCACCCGAACACGATGACGGCGCTCGACCTGATCGCCAGGCTGCTCGAGCGCGGCGCCGATCCGAACAAGGCGTTTACCGGTCAGCTGCACTCGTCCACGCTGTGCTGCGGCGAGGAGATCAACGCCTCGCCGTTCTATCGCGCCGCGGTGGCGGCGGACGTCGAAGCGCTGAAGCTGATGATCAAGCACGGCGCGGACGTCGAATGGAGCCCGAAACCGGTGAAGAAGGCGGGCAACGACGAGGACGGCGGCGGCGGCCGCGGCAACGCCAACGTCGGGCGCACGCCTGTTCTCGCGTCGATCAACGGCGGCCGCGGCGCGGCGTTTGCCGCCGGACCCGGGTTCGAACGGCTCGGTCCGCCGCCGTTCCGCGAAGCGTCGAACCGCGAGCCGGTCGAAGCGATCAAGGTGCTGCTCGCCGCCGGCGCGAATCCCAACGTCAAGGCGCCGGACGGGTCGACGCCGCTGCATCAGGCCGTCACCGCGCGCCAGGTGCCGATCATCCGCGAGCTCGTCGCCGCCGGCGCGAAGCTCGACGCCGTGAACAAGGACAATCTGACGCCGCTGCAGGTTGCCGAAAAGCCCGAGCCGCCGCCGCCGCCCGGCAACAACACCGACTCGCGCGCCTACCGGCCGAAGCGCAATACGCGCGAGGAAGTCATTGCCGCGGTGCGCGAGCTGATGAAACTCGGCCCGAACGATCCCACGCCCGTGCCGCCGCCGGTCGCCGAGGAGAAGAAGGCCGAGGAAAAGAAGGAAGCCCCGAAATGAGCTTCGTAGCTTCCGCCTTCAGGCGGAAGATCCTCAGGCGGAAGCTCGTTCTCGCTGCCGCCGTCCTCGTCTGGATGGCGGGCACGATCATGCTCGCGCAGGCGCCATCTGGACTTCCGGCTAAAGCCGCAGCGGATCTTCCGGCTAAAGCCGGAAGCTACGGGACCGCGGCGACGCATCGTGCCTGGCTGGACAAGAACTGCGTCGGCTGCCACAACACACGCAGCCCGCAGCCGCCCAACGATCCGCTGAATCTGGAGACCGCGAGCCTCGACAACGTGCTGCCGCACGCCGCGACATGGGAGCGCGTGCTCCGCAAGCTGGCCGCGCGCGCGATGCCGCCGCAGGGAATGCCGCACCCGGCCGAGGCCGAATACGTGGCGTTCACCACCTGGCTGTCAGGCTCGCTCGATCGCGCCTGGGCGGCGCGAAACACGCCCGGCCGCTACGTGGTGCACCGGCTCAATCGCGCCGAGTACCGCAACGCGATCCGGGATCTGCTGGCACTCGACGTGGACGTGTCGGCGCTGCTGCCGAACGACGGCGGCGATTTCGGCTTCGACAATATCGCCGCCGCGCTGCGGACGTCACCGCTGCTGCTCGACGGCTACCTGACAGCCGCGCAGCGGATCAGCACGCTGGCCGTTGGCGACGTCAGGGCACCGACGGGCACCACTGAGTACTCGATCAACCGCGACTTCAGCCAGAACGCGCACATCGACGGCCTGCCGCTTGGCACGCGCGGCGGCCGCGTGGTGCGGCACGTCTTCCCCGCCGACGGCGAATACAAGCTGTTCGGCCGGCTGGTCCGCGGCATCGAAGAGGGCTACGCCGGCGTCGAGAGCCACGACCTGCCGCATACGTTCGTCATCACCGTGGACGGCGCCGAGGTGCATGCCGCCGAGATCGGCGGCCACGAGGATCACAAGGTCCAGGCCAAGGACATGAACGAGGCGCGCACGATTCTCGACGCGCGCATGACGGCGCGCGTCACGCTGGCCGCCGGACCGCACGACATCGGCTTCACGTTCAAGGAGCGGCCGGGTCAACCGCAGGACGTCTGGCAGCCCTCGGTACGGGACAGCCAGGAGATTCACTTCATCGGTGGTCTGCCGAAGCTCAAGACCGTCGGCATCGAAGGACCGTACAACGCGACGGGCGTCAGCTCGACGCCGAGCCGCGAGCGGCTCTTCGTCTGCGCGCCCGCTACGGGTGCCACCGTTGCCGCGCAGACGGCCTGCGCGCAGCGCGTACTGTCGAATCTCGCGAAGCGCGCCTACCGTCGTGCGGTCACCGCGGACGATCTCGAGGCCCCGATGGCGTTCTACCGCAGCACGCGCGAGAGCGGCGGCAGCTTCGACGCCGGCATCCGCGCGGGTGTGGCCCGCATTCTCGCCAGTCCGAATTTCACCTATCGCATCGAGCGCGACGCGCCGGGCGTGAAACCGGGCAGCGCTCATCAGATCAGCGACGTCGAGCTCGCGTCGCGGTTGTCGTTCTTCCTCTGGAGCAGCATTCCGGACGCGCGGCTGCTCGATCTCGCGATCGCCAACCGCCTGCGCGAGCCGGGCGTGCTGACGGCCGAAGTGCGCCGGATGATTGCCGACAAGCGGGCCGACGCGCTGGTCGCCAACTTCGTCGGCCAGTGGCTGCAGCTGCGCAATCTGGAAGCGAAGGTGCGGCCAGACATCCTCGCGTTTCCGGACTTCGACGACAACCTCCGCGAAGGGTTCCGCCGCGAGACCGAGCTGCTCTTCTCGCATATCGTCCGCGAGAACCGCAGCGCGCTCGAGCTCCTGAACGCAGACTATACGTTCGTCAACGAGCGGCTGGCGCGGCACTACGGGATCCCCGGCGTCTACGGCTCGCGCTTCCGCAAGGTGCCGGTCACCGATCCGAATCGCCGCGGCCTGCTCGGGCACGGCAGCATCCTGTCGATGACGTCGGTGGCGACGCGAACGTCGCCGGTCTTCCGCGGCAAGTTTGTCCTGACGACGTTCCTGAACACGCCGCCCCCGCCGCCGCTCCCGAACGTTCCCTCGCTGGAGGAGAGCGCGAAGGGCGCGGCCAAGCAGCCGAAAACGGTGCGCGAGCAGCTCGACGTGCACCGCGGCAGCCCGGCGTGCGCCGGCTGCCACCGGGTGATCGACCCGGTCGGCTTCGCGCTCGAGAACTTCAACCCGGTCGGACAGTGGCGCACGGCCGACGCCGACGGCACGCCGCTCGACACGCGCGGAGTGCTGGCGGACGGCTCGAAGGTGGACGGCCCGGTTGCGCTGCGCAACGTCATCCTCAGCCGTCCCGAGGCGTTTGCCACCACGCTGACCGAGCGAATCATGACCTACGCCCTGGGGCGCGGCGTGGAGCCGGCGGATATGGCCGTAATTCGCGGAATCGTCAAAAAATCGTCGCCACGGAATTACGCGCTGCAGTCGATAATTAGCGGGATCGTCGAGAGTGCCCCGTTCCAGATGCGTACGCGTCTGGAGGCCGAACCAGCGACCAGGGTGGCTCAGGAACGTGGAGTCCGGCTTCAGCCGGATTGAGAGAGCAGCCATGATCATTACCAAGAAGCATCTGTCCCGTCGGACATTCCTCCGGGGCGCGTTTGGTGCCGCGGTGGCCCTTCCCTGGCTCGACGCGATGATGCCGGCGCTCGTCGCGCAGTCGCGGGCGAGAGCGCCGTTCCGCTTCGGCGTCATCTACATGCCGTGCGGCGTCTATCCCGACACGTGGCATCCGGAGCAGACCGGCAGCAACTTCGTGTTCAAGCCGGTGATGCAGCCGATCGAGCCGTTCCGCGATCAGCTCGTCACGATCAGCAAGATGAAGGCGCCGTGGGGTGAATCGGTGCACGTGGGCGCCAGCTCCGCGTTCCTGAACGGCATCGGCCCGGTGGTCGACCGCGAAGCAACCGGCGACTCCTTCAATTTCCTGCAGTCGAAGAAAACCGTCGACCAGCACATCGCCGACCACGTGGCGGGCGACACGCCGCTGCACTCGATCGAGGTCGGCACCGAGGACATGGGCACGGCGGCCGGCGCGTGCGACGGGTTCCCGTGCGTGCTGTTCGAGACGCTCGCCTGGCGCGACGATACACGTCCGCTGCCGGTGTCGATCAACCCGCGCGTGACCTTCGAGCGGATGTTCGGAGAAACAGGGTCAGCCGAATACCGCGCCGCGCGGCTGAAGGAGAAGCAGAGCCTGCTCGACTCGGTGACACAGGAAACGGCAAAGCTGCGCCGCTCGCTCGGCGCGCCGGACCGCGCGATCCTCGACGAGTACCTGAGCAACATCCGCGAGGTCGAGCAGCAGCTCGATCGCATGGAGACGCGGCTGTCGACGCTGACCGGCAGCCCGGAATCGCCGATCGGCCTGCCCGAGGCGTTCGACGATCACATGAGCGTGACCTACAACCTGATGCACCTGGCGCTGCAGGGCGACATCAGCCGCGTGTTCACGTTCATGATCGGCCACGAGCCGACCGACCGGAGCTACGCGCACATCGGCTGCCCGGAAACGCACCACAGCATCTCGCACCACGGCAACGACGCCGAGAAGCTGGCCAAGTACGCCAAGATCGGCACCTATCAGATGGTCAAGTTCGCCGAGTTCCTCGAGAAGATGCGGGCGACGAAGGACGGCGACGGCAACCTGCTCGACCACTCGCTCCTCTACTGGGGCAGCGGCATGAGCAACGGCAACGCACACGACCGCAGCAACCCGCCGGCGCTGCTCGTCGGCGGCGCGCACGGCCGCCTCAAGGGCAACCGCCACCTCGTTGCCGGCCAGGACGAGCCGACGGCCAACCTGCTGCTCGCCATCGCCCACCTCGCCGGCGTCGAGATCGAGAAGATGGGCCCGAGCACGGGACGCTTCAATCTCTAGTTGGTAGTTGGATAGTTGGCTGGTTCGTAGTGTCCGGCTTTAGCCGGACCCTCCAGCGTGTAAGCCGCGAAGATGAAAAGGGCCGCCTCCTCAGGCGGCCCTTTTCTTTGCGATCACCCGAACTCCTCCTCGAAGCGCGTCCGCTGCTCCTGGCTGCCGAGCACGATCAAATCTCCGCCGGCCGGCAGGATCGTCTCGGCCGTCAAGGGAGCAGTCAGCACGTCGCCCTCCTGCACCGCGACAACGCTCAGACCGCTGTGCGACCCGATCGCCGACTCTTTGAGCGGGCGACCCGCCAGTGACGCGGGAACGTGAACGAAGAACAGCTCCACACCTTCGCCCAGCACCAGCGGCGGGTGTCCGCGCAGCAGCGACAGCACACCGTCGATGCCAAGCGTCGTGTAGCTGAGCACGAAGTCCGCGCCCGCGCGATGAATCGCCTCGAGATTCCGCTCGTGCGTGATCCGGCTGACGATGCGCAGGTCCTTGTTCAGCCGGCGGCAATACACCGCCAGATAGATGTTCATCGCATCGTCGTTGGTGGTGAGCAGCACCGACCGCGCCTCCATGATTCCGGCGCGGCGGAGCAGGTCGCCGTCGGCCGCATCGCCGGCGAACACTCCATCGACCACTCCGGCGATCGGCGCGAGCGCAGCCTCGGTCCGGTCGATGACGTGGACCTTCAGTCCCTTCCTCTTCAGCGTCCCAACCGCAGCCTGGCCAACCTTGCCGGCGCCGATCACCAGCACCGGATGCGAGGTGTCGCCGCCATCAGGGAGCAGTGCGTTCAACGCGCTGATCTGGGATGACGTCCCGGCGACGACCAGCACGCTGTCCGGCTGAATCAGCGTCTCGGGATAGGCCGGACGCAGCTTGCCGCGCTCCCACAAGCCGACGATGCTCACGCCGGCCTGCTGCCGCAGCTTCGTGTCACGGACGATCCTGCCGACGAACGGCGTATCGCGGGCCGGCAGCTCGGCGATCTGCAGCCGGCGGAACTCGCCGACAACGTGCGCCTCGGGACGTCCCGTCTCGATGCGCCCGGCCAGATAGGCGCCAAGCTGGTGTTTCAGCGCCAGCACCGATGTGGCGCCGCTGAGCCGCAGGATGTCGACGGCGTCCTCTTCCTCGACGATCGCAACGATTCCGACCGTCGGTGCCACTTCGCGGACCGTCAGCGTGATGTTGGTGTTCGTCGTGTCCTCGCAGTTGGCCAGGACCAGCCGTGCCGACGCGGCGCGGGCGCGTTCGTAGGTCAGCCGGTTGTCGTTCTCGCCGGTCAGCACCTGCAGACGATCCCCGAACATCTGCGCTGCGCGGATCGGATCCGGTTCGATCACCACATAGGGAATCTGTTCCGCCGCGAGCCGCTCGGTCAGCCCGGCGGCAATGGCGTCGTACTCCGCGATGATCACGTGGCCTTTCGTCGTTGCCGGCAGCTCGCGCGGAGCCCGCAGCCGCACGCGGGCTTCGAGCCACGGCGCGTAAAACAGACGGATGAACAGAAACGGCAGCATCACCAGCAGGAACACGACGCCCGAGAGCAGCACGACGATGCTGAAGACGCGCCCGATGTCGCTGGTGAACGTGATGTCGCCAAAGCCGAGCGTGGTCATCACCACCAGCGTCCAGTAGATGCCGGTGACCCAGGAGTGCGGCTCGCCTTCGACCTGCAGCTTGATGACGTGAAACAGGACGGCGTAGACCGCCACGAGCACGATCAGGAACGCAAAGTACTTGGCCAGCGCGCCCAGGTTGGCGCGGGCCTCCGGTTCCGACGTCAGGAATGCCAGCTGGCTGAGGAGAAACTTCATCGCTGGAGAGATGCACCATTATCATCAACCGTGCCCGTCGCGTTCCGCTTTGGCGTCGTCTATCTGACGCTGTTCTGCCTGACCACCCAGATCTCCGGCAGCCTGATCGCGAATCCATGGTTCACGTATCGAGGGCTCGGCAGGTTATGGCCGATGCGCGAGCTGACGCACTGGGTGGCACGGACGTTCTTCGGCGTGGACGTGCCGCTCGACGACCTCAGCGGCGGCGAGACGCTCTTCTTCTGGATCCAGTGGAGCTGGGTGATCGTCGCGTCGGTCCTGATCACCGCGGCCTGGTCGCTGATCGATCGCCGGCGCAGCCACGCGGCCTGGCTGCCATGGTTCCGAATAGCGGCGCGTCTGGCGCTGGCAGCCTCGATGATCGAATACGGGATGACCAAGGTGATCCCGACGCAGTTTCCGCAGCCGCCGCTCACCGCGCTCGTCACACCGGCCGGCGAGATGACGCTCAGCGCGCTGCTGTGGACGACGATCGGAGCGGCGCCCGCGTATCAGATCGCCACTGGCTGTGTCGAGGTGCTTGCCGGTGTCCTGCTGCTCCTGCCGTGGACGGTGCCGCTCGGCGTGCTGCTCGCGCTCGCGTCGCTGCTGCAGGTGCTGCTGCTGAACCTGACGTTCGACATCGGCGTGAAGCTGGTGACGACGCATCTGATCGTGCTGGCGCTGATCCTGCTGGCGCCGTTCGCGCGCGAGTTGGTGACCGTGCTTATCGGTCGAGGCTCCGTGGAGTCCGGCTTTGGCCGGATACGAGTGCCCGCTGCGCCGGCTATCCGGCTGAAGCCGGACTCCACAGCGGTCCTCTTCCCGATCGCGCTCGGCGTGTATCTGCTCGCGACGCAGACGTGGATCAACTGGAGCTTCTGGCAGGTCGCCGGCGGTGGCAGGCCGAAGTCAGTGCTCTACGGCATCTGGAACGTCGAGCGGCTCTCGGTCGACGGCGAGGCGCGGCCGGCGGAGTTGAACGACTACGACCGGCGCTGGCGGCGCGTCATCTTCGACGCACCGGACGTCGCCGTGTTCCAGCGTACCGACGACTCGTTTGCCCGCTTTGGCGTATCGATTGACGAAGGAACGGGAACGTTCGCGCTAACGAAGGGCGCGAGCCACACGTGGTCCTCGCGCTTCACCTTCGACCGTACGTCCGAGGAGAGGCTCAGCCTGGAGGGCGAGATGGATGGCCAGAGGATTCAGGCCGATCTCCGTCGAGCCGATCCATCCGCGTTCCCGCTGCTCAACAGCAGCTTCCGCTGGGTACGGCCGCACGACCCGTGATCCTTCGAGGCAGGGAGCAGCAGGAGGTTACGGAGTTTAACGGTCTCACAGGAGAAACGAAGCAACGGAGACAAACGGAGCGTCGGCCGTTCGATGGTCGGCGTGCGACGCACGCCGCCAGCCGTGATGTAAGAGCCTGCAAACGCAAGCCACGTCGGCGCATCA
>Ga0209486_10000378_pt1 | contig 20358 bp, 21 predicted proteins | sample NCCompost_FD_187518 | JGI IMG/M metagenome (GOLD analysis project Ga0209486, IMG submission 187518) | Agricultural soil microbial communities from Utah to study Nitrogen management - NC Compost (SPAdes) (version 2) | ecosystem: Environmental > Terrestrial > Soil > Agricultural land | place...
GTTTTGAAAGCTGGTTGATATAAGCGTGGTTAGTCGCGGTGCTGGCGAGTGATTGCGTCGTCATCTAAAAAACCCGGGAGGATGTCATTTGATAGTTAATCCGTTCCTTCAACATGCGTCGCAGGGTGGGGAATCTTTCGAGCCAGTCGATCGCCTGCAAAACGATCTGAAGTGTTGGTTGAATAAAGTGCTGGTAAGCGGCGCCACGTCCGTACACCGCGGTTTGACACGAGAAAGTTCCGGTGGCTTTCAAGCCACGTTGAATGGTCATCAACCGGAACTCCTGCGCGAACTCGTCCGGATCGATCGCGCCGAGGCCTAACAACCGTCGTTCTTCGAGGAAGAACAAGCGATGCGCGCGCAACTCCGCGAGCGAGGGTGGGCACGGTTGTCGATCCAGAAGAAACGAAACGAGGTCGTAACTTGCCGGCCCCATGCGAGCATCCTGATGATCGACAACTCGCATACGCTTCTTGTGATCGATCATCAGATTGGCCGAGTGATAATCACGATGGCAGAGCACACGCGGCGCGGCTGCCAGTTCCGCGGCGATGTCGTTGAGTTCGGCTTTTAGTTCCGCTGTTTCGGCGTGACGCAAGGTCTCCTTACGAAGGCTGCCGAAATAGTGATCGAAGAAGAAGTCGAGCTCCCACGATAGCTTTGCCTCGTCGAAAGCCAGCCGACTCGCAATCGAGTTCATCGCATACGCCTTCTCGGAGGCTTTTTGAATCTTCGCGATCAGCGAAATCGCCTGCTCCTTATACTCTTCACACTTTTCTTCCGGCTCGTCTTCGTAAACCTGAAACAGCTGCGCGTCGCCGAGATCTTCCTGCACGATGATGCCGGCGTTTCCGTCGACCGCATAGATCTCAGGCACCGGAATATCGCATTCCAGAAACAACCGGGTGACGTCGAGATACGGATGAAACTCGGGATCGAACGGTTCCTGATAGACGGCTGCGACTGCCGTGCCTTTCTTCCAACCGATGCGGTAATACTTGCGAGTCGAGGCATCGGGTGTGAGCGGAATGACTTTCCTGCTGGTATTTCCCTCCTGCGCGATGAATCTCGCAAGCCGATCTGACGCGGAAGACTCAAATGCGTTGGAAATCACCTGTTTAGCGGAACTCATTTAGTGAATTGACCGATATGCCGGGTGGCGGGCGGATTGTATCACAACGGAACGACAAAGTTTTCACCACGAAAATCGCCCGGAAGTGCCTTTTCTGGACGCTTTTTGCCCTCCACTAAATCGCGCCGCACGACGATTGAATTCTCGATTCGCTCACCACCCGGAACCGTGACGTTGTCCGCAAGGATACAACGATCAATCGTCGCGCCGGCACCAACCTGTACGTTGTCCCAGATGATCGTCTGCATCACGTCCGCCGTTGGGGCGATGACAGAGTTCGCGCCGCTGAAGTATGACGATTCAGCGTCACTCAGCATCTCGAGGCTAATGTCGAGATACCGCTTCAGGGTCGAAAGCTCTCGCCACTTTCCCTGCGCGACATGTGCGGCAATGATCTCGCCGTTCGCCATGGCCTGCGGGTAAACGTGCGTCACCGAGTCGGAGAAAATATCGCGCGGGATGTAGTCGAAGATTCGCGGCTCCATGATGTGAATGCCCGTGAACATCAAGGGCGCTGGACCATCGGCTTGTGGATCAGGCATTCCACCGAAGCGCGTGACCCGTCCGTCCGCCGTTTCGACAACGCTAAAACGTTCACGCCGCGTGTTGGACAGCAGAACCAGCGTTGCCAATGCGTTGGTCTTACGGTGCGTGTCGAGCGCTGCTTTCAGATCGATGTCGGTGATGATCTTTCCGTTGACGACGAGAAACGTATCGCGATCGAAGAACTCACGCGTGTTGTCGAGCGCGCCACTGGTGCCGAGGATCTGCGGTTCTTCAACGTAGTGCAGCTTCACTCCGAAGCGGCTGCCGTCGCCGAGGGCCTTGCGCACCGACTCCGGGCGGTGATGCAGGTTGACGACGATCTCGTCAAAGCCATACGCGGTCAGATATTCCGCCACGTAACCGACAAGCGGTTTACCAAGAATGGGAATCGCGGGTTTCGTGCGATCTTCGGTAAGAGGCCAGAGGCGTGTGCCGTAACCGGCGGACAGAATTATCGCACGCATGGTCGCACCACGGATGTCACTGATTAGGAGGCTTTCGACGCGTCGCGCATGACGAGGTCGAACGTGCCGGGGGCGACTTTGCGGAAGCGTGTATTGCGGTTTAGTGAGACTGCGACGCTAATTGTCGGGTTTTGACCCGTAAATCTGAACCCGCCTTCAAGCAGTCGGTTGTAGATCTCGTTGACGTGCAGTGCCCCACCTTCTTCGCGCAGCAGCAGCGTGACTGCCTGTGGAATCGTGCGGTCCATAAAGCGATCGCTTAGTGCTTCGACGTTGTTGCGGACAGTGGGAATCTGTGGCCGGCGTTCTACAGGAATGTGATTGCGCGCCGGCGGGTTCGCCTGGTGCATCGCCGCTTCGAGCTCAGCATCGGATGGGAGGCCCGCTGAGAAGTTGCCGGAACCAATCACGGACGAGAGGAGCCGGTAAATAGCGGCCTCGGTCTGCGAGGTTAACAAATCCATTTCGGCGAGTTCGGCACGCACGCTGTCGGCCTCGGCTTCCAACTCACGCAGACGAGCCGCCAGATGCATTCGCGCCGCTCGCGATTGTCGCAGGCTTTGTTCGAACCGGGCCAACAGGTTTTCGTTATACGGCCGTTCCATCGCGAGCGATTCTAGAGGTGTTTCATGGATTGCACAACAAGATTCTTGGCGAGATTCCCGTTACCGGTCGCGCTTGAGCACGTAGATAGGCAGGGCGCGTAGCGAGTCGGTGTACTCGGAATCGGGCAGATCGTCGAGGGCTGCGCGTGCGTTTTCGGCGAATTGATCGGCCAGGGCCCGGGCCTGTTCCAGCGCGCCCGCACGGTCCAGGGCCTGGCGGAGATCTTTCTGGCTTACGCTCTCGTACCTACCGTCAAGCAGCACGCGCTGGACCATCGAAACAGCGTTGGCATCGACCGCCATGAGGTATATCAGGGGCAACGTCACCTTTCCGTCCAGCAGGTCTGCGCCCGCAGCCTTGCCCAACGCCGCATCGCTCGACGTGAAATCCAACAAATCATCCGTCAACTGAAACGCCGTGCCAAGATTCAGTCCGTACTCGCGCAGAGCAGTCTGTTGCTTTTCATCCCCGCCGCCGAGGATTGCGCCGATCTCACAACTCGCACTGAACAGATACGCCGTCTTGCGTTTCAGGACGTCGAGATACTGCCCTTCGGAAATGTCCGCATGGCCCAAGAGGGTCAACTGCAACAACTCGCCTTCGGTCATCTTGCGCGTGACGCTCGTGAGAATGTCGAGAATCGGCAACGATCGTTCCGCCAGACTCGTTTCGAACGCCGACATGTAAAGCCAGTCGCCCATCAGCACCGCGGTCTCGTTTCCGTAAAGTGCGTTGACGGTCGGACGGTTTCGCCGCGTGGCGGCTTTGTCGATGATGTCGTCGTGCACGAGCGTCGCCGTGTGGAGAAACTCCATCACGGTTGCCATGCGAATTGAGTTGTAACGCGCGCCATCACCGCCGACGGCGTAGTTTGCAAGGATAGTAAGCGCGGGCCGCACGCGTTTGCCGCCCGACGCGCGGAGATATTCTCCAAGGTACGCGATCACCTGCACGTTCGAACGCGCCTGTCGCTCGAACTCGATCTCGACCTGTTGCAGCTCGTTCCCGATCACACTGAAGATGCGCCGGGCCGAGAGCGTCGCCTGTGCGTCGATTGTCAGTGTGTCGCCTGAAATAGTCATGCTTGAGCTTTTGTGCCTTTTTGCGGCTCTGTTTTGCGCCTCTTGTGCTACTTAGTTCGACCGGTAATTCGTGAACTGCATGTGAATGCCGAAATCTTTGTCCTTCAATTTTGCGATGATGTCCTGCAACGTATCGCGATCGCGTCCCGACACGCGCACAACGTCGCCTTGAATTGAAGCCTGCACCTTCGCCTTGCTGTCTTTGATGAACTTGACGACTTCTTTCGCCTTCTCCTGCGGAATTCCTTGTTGGATCTGCGCGCGTTGCCTGACGGTGCCACCGGCCGCAGGTTCGATGTTGCCGTAATTAAACGCCTTCAACGGGACGCCGCGGCGGACGAGTTTCTGTTGCAGGATGTCGTTCATGTTGCGCAGCTTGGTCTCGTCTTCGGCGCTGAGCACCAGCTCGGTTTTTTCCATGACCACAGTCGCCGCGCTGCCTTTGAAATCGAATCGTTGGCGCACTTCCTTGATCGTCTGATTGAGGGCGTTTGAGATCTCCGCCGCATCAACCTGCGAGACGATATCGAAAGTGTTTTGTTGAGCCATCGGTGTGTTCAGTGTTTGGAAGAAATCATGTCCGTTTGGCATTGAGAATAACATCAAAAGTGTCGCATGTGAAACTTATCTCTTACTCAAAACCGCTAGCAAATTCATCATTATGGCAAACTGAAAAACCGCATAAAGTTCTCTGTCGTGATATGACCCAACTGCTCCATCTCGAGACCGTGAAGTCCCGCAAGACAACGCGCTATTTCCACAACATAAGACGGTTCATTTCGCTTACCACGATGCGGAACCGGAGTGAGATACGGGCAGTCAGTTTCGATCAGCAAATGGTCCAAGGGAACCTGGCGCGCGATGTTACGCAACTCTTCCGCCTTTTTAAAAGTGACGATCCCGGAAAACGAGATCATAAAACCGATCTGCAGTGCCCGTTTCGCTAGCTCTTCACTGCCGCTGAAGCAATGAAAGACGCCGCGACGCTCCGCGCCGTCGTAATCGCTCTTGAGAATCTCGATCGTTTCTGCCTCTGCTTTGCGAGTGTGAATAATCACCGGCAGATTGAGATCGCGCGCGGCGCGAAGTTGACGTTTAAAGACATCTACCTGCACGTCGCGTGGTGAATTGTCGTAATGAAAGTCGAGACCGATTTCGCCCCAGGCGACCACGCGTTCGCCGCTATGGATCAGCGAGCGCGTTTTCTCTTCAGCTTCGTCGTTGTAAAAGCGAGCGTCGTGCGGATGCGTGCCGATGGCCGTGTAAACAGTTTGGTGAGACTTGCCGAGCTCGATCGCGCGCTCGAACGCGCCACTGTGCGGATCGCCTGTGCCAACGTTCAGGATCGCCGAGATACCCGCCGCATGCGCACGCTGGATGACCTCCTCGCGATCCGCATCAAACTCAGGACCGTCAATGTGCGCATGCGAGTCGACAAACATTCAATCAATTTCGAAATTCGAATTACGAAATTCGAGTTCTCTATTACTTCAAGCGCGCGCCGTTCGGCACGTCTTCAGTGAATGTGGCGATGACGGGGCGGCCTTCTTCGCCGTATGACGCCGCGACCACCATTCCCTGCGACTCGTAGCCGCGAAGTTTGCGTGGTTTTAGGTTAGCGACGATGACTACCTTGCGGCCGACGAGTTTTTCCGGTTCGTAATACTGCGCGATCCCGGCAAGCACCTGGCGCGGTTGTTCCTCATTCAGGTCGACCTTTAACAACAGCAGTTTGTCAGCCTTCGGGACACGCTCGGCTGATAAAACGGTCCCCACACGCAAATCGACTTTCGCGAAGTCGTCGATCTCGATGAAGTTTTCAGGTAACACCGATTCCTTGGGGACGTCGGGAACGACTTGCGTTTCCTTGTTTTGGATTGCAGACATGATCTGAGCTTTATCGAGTCGTGGAAACACAGGTTGCACGTCGCCGATAGGCGTACCTTCGCGAAGCTCTCCCCACTTAAGTTTCGCCGGATCGATCTTGTCAGGTGGCAGGTCCATGCCGAGCTGTTTCGCGATCGCGCGACTCGCTTCAGGCATCACCGGGTACAACAACACACTCAACCAACGCAGCGTTTCCGCGGCTCGATAAAGCACGGCGCCGAGCGTGTGTTGCTGGTTCTCGTCTTTAGCGAGGTCCCATGGCTTCGCGTCAGTAATCATCTTATCGACGCGAGCGACGACGGACCACGCGACCTCGAGCGCCCGACTAAACGCGAGGTTTTCGAAGTGCAACAAAAACTGATCGCGCGCCGTTTCGATGAACCCGACGACCGTCGTCTCGTCTGTATCAACTCCTGATCGTTTCGCCAGCAACAACTTCTCTTCCGGAATCTGCGGCGAAGGAATTCGCGACTCGCAGTAACGTGCGATCATCGTCAACGTGCGGCTCGAAAGGTTCCCTAAACCACTGGCAAGATCGCTATTGGCACGATCGATCAGCCCTTCATAACCGAAACGCCCGTCCTGTCCGAACACCATCTCGCGTAAGCAAAAGTAGCGAATCGCGTCGATGGAAAAATGCTTCTGCAACACGTCGAGCTCAACTGTGTTGCCGAGCGTCTTCGACATCTTGCGACCGTTTGGATCCAGCCACATGCCATGGGCCACAATCGCCCGCGGTAGGTGGACTCCCGCGGCCATCAGGAAAGCCGGCCAATAGACCGCGTGAAAACGCAGTATGTCTTTGCCGACCATGTGCAGCGCGGGCCAGTATTTTTCAAAACCAACGGCACGCTCCCGCTCTTCGTTACCGAATCCGATAGCGGTGATGTAATTAGTCAACGCGTCAAACCAGACGTACATCGTATGGTTCGGATCATCAGGCACCGGCACGCCCCAACTCACCGACGTCTTCAATCGACTGACGGAAAGATCCTGAAGCCCACCACGCACAAAACTGCTGACTTCATTCCTGCGCGACTCCGGTCTAACGAAATCCGGCTGCGTTTGATAGACGTCGAGCAACGCTTCGGCGTAATCGGAGAGCCGGAAGAAATAACTTTCTTCCGATACGCGATCGAGCGGCGTGTCGTGAATCAAACACGTCGGGACTCCGTTTGGATCCGACGGGGCGCGGTACTCATCTTCAGTCTTGTAAGCAGCACACGGCGCGCAAAACCAGCCTTCGTAATGACCTTTGTAGATCGCGTCGTTACCTTTCGGCGTCTTCGCTCTTGCGCAGCGACGCCATAACTCGCTGACGCCCTGATAGTGAAACGGCGCGGTAGTACGCATGAAGATGTCGTACCCGCCGTGTTCAGTATCGAGACCAAACTCGCGCGTCATCTGCTTGAAGTAATCGACTACGTAATCGGCCTGTTGTTGCGGCGTGCGGCCTGCCTTCTGGGCCGAGCGTTCGATGTTGATACCGTGTTCGTCGGTGCCGGTGAGAAAATAGGTTTCGATGCCGCGCTGACGCTTCGATCGCGCGATCGTGTCGCACACGATCATCGTGTAGAGATGACCGAGATGCGGCAGGCTATTGGCGTAGTAAATCGGCGTAGTGACGTAGAACGTTTTCATGTATTCGTCAGTTTGCAAGAAGCTACCGCAAAGGCGCAAAGACGCAAAGAAGAATCTGTTTTACCGAGGAACTGATTGCGTTTGCCCCTTTGCGTCTTTGCGCCTTTGCGGGAAACTTCCTCATCTTATTTGGTAGGTGCAGTTTCAAATGAAAACGAGATGTCACAAATCGTCAATCCTTTCCTTTAATAAGTGCCATCGCTTCGGCGCGGGTGCGCGGGTCGCTGCGAAAACCACCCAATACTGCCGACGTCACTGTCTTTGCGTCGGCTTTTCGCACTCCGCGCAACGTCATGCACGTGTGTTCTGCTTCGATCACCACCATGACTCCAAGGGGCTTCAGACCTTCGAAGAGAGTATTGGCGATATCCGTGGTCAAACGTTCCTGAAGCTGTAGTCGACGCGAGAACGTCTCCGCAAGTCGCGCGAGCTTCGAGATGCCGAGAATGCGACCACCCTTAGGTATGTAGGCGATGTGACACTTGCCGACAAACGGCGCCAGGTGATGCTCGCAGAGCGACGCGATGCTGATGTCTTTCACGATCACCATCTCGTCATGCTTGTCACCCGGCAGCGGTACGACGTGTTGCTGCGGATCTTCTCGCATGCCGGAAGTCAGCTCGGCATACATCTCGGCGACACGTCGCGGTGTGCCGTGCAGACCGGGCCGATCCGGATCTTCGCCAATGCCTTCGATGATCATGCGCACGCCCTCTGCGATCAGATCGAGATCGACCGCGGGCGCCGCATCTTGCTGTTTATCGTTAATCACGGGTCTTCGCTAGCGCGACACGCGCTGCCTCCTCCACCACTTTCAACGGCACATTTGCACGAATGGCAGCCTCTCGACACTGCTCAAACTCCGGCATTTCATTTACCACGCGGCCATTCAGGTGCGCTACTTTAACAAATATTGGCCCATACGGCGTTTCGACCTGCACCATGCTCCGAAGCAACGCGCGCCGTTCGACTTCGTAACTGCGAATACCGAGTGTTGTTGTCTCAGTGAACAACAACGTCATCACCCGTTCCTTTTCGCTCGCGCTACACAGCACCGACAAAAGCACACCCGGACGGTTCTTTTTCATCTGCACGGGGGTGAAGTAGCAATCGAGCGCGCCCGCTTCGAACACGCGGTCCATGACATGGCCGACGATCTGCGGCGACGCGTCGTCGAGATTCGTTTCGATCATCCAGAGACGTTCAGATGCCGCTTCCGCAGCATCGGTTTCGCCAACAAGCACGCGCAGAACGTTCGGAAAGTTTTCATACTGACGCGTTCCGGCGCCGTAGCCCGTGCGATCCGTTTTGATCCGTGGTATTGGTCCATACTCCTCGCAGACCGTGGTAATGATCGCAGCGCCGGTGGGCGTCAGCAGTTCGCCCTTTATCTCGCCGGAGTAGAAGGGCACGCCACGCAGCAATTCCGTAACGGCAGGCGGTGGGACCGGGAAACGCCCATGCGCCATTTCAATCATTCCACTACCAACGTGCAGCGGCGAACTAACAAATCGATCGATCTTCATCAGATCGAAACAAATCGCCGCTCCGACGACGTCGACGATCGCATCGAGCGCACCGACCTCGTGAAAGTGCACCTTCTCTACGGGCTCGTTATGAACGTGGGCTTCCGCTTCCGCCAGCCGGGTGAAGGTACGGATCGAAAGTTCCTTCGCCGCGTCGGTCACGCCTGAATGTTCTATTATTCGCCGTATATCTGATAAGTGCCGGTGTTTGTGTTGATCCGCGGTTGCGACTCGCGCGTACGTCGCGCTCAATCCGGATCGATCGACAGTTTCAAAGTCGATCTTAAAACCCTCAACATTCAGCAACGAGAGCTGGTGTCGCAGGGCGTCAGGATCGACGCCGGCCGCCACCATCGCGCCGAGTATCATGTCGCCGCTCGCACCCGCGAAACAATCGAAATACAGAGTCCTCATAAACCGATCTGTGGCACTATCTCCCCCGCCCTCCCTGCTATCACCACGTCGCACAGATCCGACAGCGGCGTTCGTTCCGGATTCACCTCACAAAGATACGCGCCTGCCGACTTCGCTATTCCAGGCAGTCCGGCAGCAGGATAGACCAGCGCTGACGTTCCGATCACAAAACAGAGATCGCACTGCGCAGCTTTACTGGAAGCGAATTCAAACGCGCCCCGCGGCAACATCTCTCCGAACAACACAACATCGGGCCTCAGCTCGTTGGCACATGCGGGACACGCATCCGGTCGCGCGCTCTGCGACATGTCATGGTCCAACCTGCAAACGGTGCATCGCGCACGCCAGACGTTCCCGTGCAGCTCGACGACGTTGCGCGATCCGGCCTTCTGATGAAGCCCGTCAACGTTCTGCGTCACGAGGGTAAACTCCGGAAAGCGATCCTGCCACTGCGCGATTTCGTAGTGCGCCGGGTTGGGATTCAGCGACGCCAGCACTCCGCGACGGTAATCAAACCATTCCCAAACAGCCGGCAAATTGCGCTCGAGCATCTGTCCGGAAGAGATGACATCGAAAGGCATTCCCTTCCAAACTGCGGTATTCCCACCGCCCCGAAACGTCGGCACACCCGACTCGGCGGAAACACCCGCCCCGGTCAGCACCAACACCCGGCGCGCCTCGGCGAAACGACGCCGCAGCTCGGCGGAAATGGAAACTTGCATGACGGGCGCGATGGTAGCATATCCGTGTTATCCGCTATACTCTGCCCTTTTGCACACATGACCCTACGCGACCTGCAACAAAAATTACGAGATCTAATCAAGTCGTCCGCGCACGAGATCTTCGGCGTGGAACTCGATCAGATAAACACGGATCAGCCACCCAAGCCCGAACTCGGCGATCTCGCCTTCCCTGTCTCATTCGAGCTTGCCAAACTCATCAAACAAAAGACCGGTGAGAAACTGAATCCACGCGCAATAGCGGAACAGCTCAAAGTGCGGCTCGAAAACATCGAGGAACTGGCACGGGTTGAGATCGCCGGCGCCGGATACATCAACGTCTTCTTCGATCGCGCGAAACTGCTCAGTCTCATTGCTTTGCCAGATCTTGGAAGAACGCGCCAATCAGACGATGAGCGTCCGAAGAAAATGGTCGAGCACACGAGCATCAATCCAAACAAAGCTGCGCACATCGGTCACGTGCGCAACGCTGTGCTCGGAGATACGTTTGTGCGAATCCTGCAAGCCGCCGGTGATCGCGTCGAGGTCCAGAACTACATCGATAACACTGGTGTGCAAGTCGCCGATGTCGTCGTCGGTTTCATCCATCTCGAAAAGATGGACCTGGATCAAATCAAAACCCTCGACGCGTCGCTATCGAAAGACTATCCGTTCGATTACTACTGCTGGGATCTTTACACCAAAGTCGGACTCTTCTATCGCGATGGCAATCCGGGCGCAGACATCAATCCTGAAAAAGCAAAACTCCGCATCGACGTCCTGCACGCCGTAGAAGCCGGCGATAATTCGATTGCGGAATTGGCTGACTACGTCGCGACGCGCAACGTCGAATGCATTCTCGACACGATGGAGCGACTCGGTATCCGTTACGACCTGCTCGCACGCGAGTCGGACATCCTGCATTTGCATTTCTGGGAACGCGCGTTCCAGCTAATGAAAGAGACTGGCGTCATTCGCTACGAGACCGAAGGCCGCCACGCAGGCTGCTGGGTGATGCCTTTCGAATCGCACACCGGCACTGACGAACACGAGTCAGACAAGATCATCGTGCGCTCGAACGGCACCGTCACCTACACGGGCAAAGACATCGCCTATCAACTGTGGAAACTCGGCAAGCTCGGTCTCGATTTTCATTACAACGTCTTTCGCAACTACCGCGACGGACATGTGCTCTGGGTGACGACGAGCGATCCCGAGGCCGAGATAAGCGGCGACATCGCTCGTCCACACTTCGGCGGTGGCGTGACGGTCTACAACGTGATCGATTCGCGTCAATCGTATCCCCAGGACATTGTTGCGCGCGGAGTCGCCGCGGTCGTACCGGAGATCGGCGATGACGCAAGCGTCCACTTCAGTTACGAAATGGTCGCGTTGTCGCCGGCAGCGTGCGAAGAGCTTGGTATTGAATTAAGTGAAGAAGATCGCGCGCGGCCTTACATCGAGATGAGCGGTCGTAAGGGACTCGGAGTCAAAGCCGACGATCTGATCAATCAACTTGAAGCGGGCGCGCTCGCGGAAGTCGAAAAGCGCAACCCTGAGCTTTCAGACGAAGAAAAGAATGCGACCGCGCACGAAGTTGCCGTCGCGGCGCTGCGTTATTTTCTGCTCAAGTTTACGCGCAACACAGTCATTGCTTTCGACTTTAAGGAGGCGCTTTCGTTCGAAGGTGAGACCGGACCGTATTGCCAGTACGCTGCGGTTCGGACGAATTCCATCTTCCGGAAGCTAGGTCGTGAAACTGTTCACGAGGCGGATTCGTTAATAGAAAGCTTGGCGGACGATGCCGAGGTGCAGCAGAAAGCAAGCGAGGTGCTTTCAGGCGATAGCGGCACGGAGATCTGGTCTTTGTTAATGTTGACGCAACAACTCGATGATGTGATAGTACAGTGCCGTAAGTCCGCTGAGCCCGCCAACCTGGCGAAGTACACTTTTTCGCTTGCGCGCACCTTTAGCAGGTTTTATCACGATCATCGAATTCTCACGGAGAAGGATGTTGTCCGGCGCGCAGTATTAATCGCGGTGACGAAAGTGGTACGTGCTCGCTTGACCGCTGCCCTGGGAATCCTGGGCATCAACGTTCCCGACCAGATGTGAAGGTGGAGCTTTGTACTTTGTTTTTTGTTCTTTGTTCGCTGGTGAACCGGAGAAGCTGAGTCGTGAGTTCTCACTAGCGAACAAAGTACCAAGCACAAAGTACAAAGTACTGAAGAAGGATCAGGGCCGGTAAGACCTGAAAAACAAACACCATGCTAATCGTAATGAAAGCCGACGCCACTGACAGCCAGCTCGATGCTGTCCTGCGCGTCATCGAACAACTCGGTTTCAAAGCGCATCCGATGCCGGGCGCAAACCGTACGGCCATCGGCATCACCGGCAACCCCACGGCAATCGATCCGTCGCACTTCGAAAACCTGGCCGGCGTTGCGGAAGCGATTCGCGTTACTAAACCCTACAAACTGATCTCGCTCGACTTGCGCCCCGAAAAGACTGTTGTACGCGTCGGCGACGCGACGATCGGTGGTGACGAATTGGCGATCATTGCTGGTCCATGCGCAATTGAGAGTCGCACGCAGGCTTTCGCGATCGCTGAAGCAGTGCGACGCAGTGGCGCACGCTTCTTCCGCGGCGGCGCCTACAAACCGCGAACTTCACCTTACGCTTTCCAGGGACTCGGCGAAGAAGGACTTAAGATACTGGCCGATGTGCGCGACAACTACGGTTTGAAGATCGTTACGGAAGCACTCGACGAAGCGGGTGTAGACCTCGTGGAACGTTACGGCGACGTGATTCAGATCGGCGCGCGCAACATGCAAAACTTCACGCTCCTTCGTCGCGCCGGCAAAGCGCGTATTCCCGTCTTGTTGAAACGCGGACTATCGGCCACGCTCGACGAATGGCTGCTGGCAGCCGAGTACATCATGGCCGAGGGCAACTATCAGGTCGTTCTCTGCGAACGAGGCATCCGCACCTTTGCGCAACACACGCGAAATACTCTCGACCTTGCTGCCGTCACTGCCGCCCGGCGCATTTCGCACCTGCCGGTCATCGTCGATCCTTCACACGGAACGGGAAAGAACTTCATGGTGACGCCGCTCGCTCGCGCAGGTGTCGCGGTCGGTGCTGATGGGTTGATCGTAGAAGTACACGACCAACCGGAACACGCGCTTTCAGACGGCGCCCAGGCTCTAACACTCGATCAGTACGAACAGATGGTGAGTGAGGTTAGGTCGATTCACGAAGTGATCGCGCCGGTCACGGCTGCGCTGTAGCGAGTATCTGGCCGAGATCGCGTGCGAACATGGATCTCGGTATGACTTGATCGTAGCCGGCAGCCGTCGCATTTCGTTGCAAATCCGTTTGAACGTGTGAGAAGAAGCCAAGCAGCCGGACCTGCCGCAAATCCTCATTCGACTTCAGCTCGGTGGCTACAGCAACCGGATCAAGCTTCGTGTTATGCAGGTCAACTACTACTAGCCCCGGCTTCACCTCCCGCGCGGTCTCAATCAACTTTTCCATCGATCTCACGAACTTAACTTCGACGCCAACGGCCTCCGCCGACGCGCGGATTTTCGATGCGAACAACATGTCGTCTACAATTGCCAGTACGATGGACACTGCAATTCCCCCGTTAGCGGAAGCTGAAAAACTCGAGTTCGGCAACCATGCTAACAATCATTCTAGCAATCACCCGTCAGATCCCGAACGATCGAAGCTCGTTATCGCTTCCTACAACATTCGGTACGCCCGCGGTCCGTATTTGATTCCGGGCGGGATCGTGCGAAAGCTCGGCCTGATGAGCCTGGGGCGGCGCCCACAGCACATCGGCAATATGATCTCGCTCGCGGCACGCGCATTCAGTGCCGGAAAACTACTGCCCGCCGTGGACGTCCTCGCCTTGCAGGAAGCAGACAAACGTACCATTCGCACCGGCGGTCATCACGTCGCCTGCGAACTCGCTTCGCAGTTAAACATGAACTGGGTTCACGCCCCGGCGGGAATCCCGCGCGGCATCAAACCAGTGAAGCGTCAATGGTGGCTCGACTTCGAAGAACCGATCGATCTGCACGATGAAGGCGACACGGGTGTCGCGCTGTTGAGCCGTTTGCCAATGACTGACCTCGTGCGTCTCGATCTTCCGTGGCAGGAGTGTCCGTGGCGCCCTCGACTGGCGATGGCCGCAACGATTTCAGCCGGACCACATGAGATTCGTATTCTTAACGCGCACGTTGATCCGCATGCCGCCAGCGACGGACAAGTCGCACAACTCGAAGTGCTCGCCGCGCATGCAGAATCAACGACACTCCCAACGCTAATCCTCGGCGACTTCAACACGCTCTCCACTCAAAAGTGCATCGTAACCCGCCAATTCCTCGAATCACGCGGTTATACCACGCCCTACCCCACTGGAACGTCGACCTGGCGTGGTGGCGGCCTGCTGATGCATGCCGACTGGATCTTTTCTCGCGGATTGAAGATCACGCGTTGGGGTGTCGCGAAACCACTGAATGTTTCAGATCATTGGCCTATCTGGGTCGAGGTAGATCTTGGTGCTTAGTTCTTTGTCCTTTGTTTTTTCCTCGCTTGTCAACTAAACAAAGTACCAAGCACAAAGCACAAAGTTCTTGAAAACCTCGACTTATTTCATTAGTGTAAGCGCCCATGACACAGATTCCCCTGGGTTCCCCAAATGGACCCTCAGACGGCGGCCGATTGATCGTCCTTACCGCACCGCTTACTGAGGCAATCGATCACGCCGGTTATTTCATTCAGATGGCGATGGCGTCAATACCGATCTGGATGGAAGGCGTCATCAATCGAAAGTATCCGAAGTGGCGTGAGGTCGAACACAATGCCGACGGTTCGGCGCGGTACATGCCCGCCGGCGTGCGCGTCGTTGAGAAGTCGCTGCTGCGCGAATACCGGAGCGACGACGTCGTCGCCTGCTTCCCTGACGACCTCGACAAGTTCGTTGGTCCACGCACACGAGTCGTCGCCGTGTCGACGCACAATCCGCTCGGCGTAACATTTGCCGCCGGTGTTTACACTTCGATCTTCGGCTCGTCGAAGATGCCGATCAATTCTCATTACTCGCGGCAACTATTCGCGAAGATCAAAACAAGTCCTTATCGAGAGAATTTCAAAGTGATCGTTGGCGGCTCAGGTGGCTGGCAGATTATTCAAACCGACACGTACGACGAACTGAGTGTCGATTGTGTCGTCGAAGGACGAGGCGAATCAGCCGATACGCTCGAACTCTTTCGCAAAGCCATTCAAGGTGAGCCACTGCCTCGTCGCCTCGACGTAAAACATCCGGTCGAGCGAGACGCAATTCTCTTCCCGGATACGCGCACGACGTTCGGCGTCGTCGAGATGACCACGGGCTGCGGGCGGCGCTGCAAGTTCTGCGTCCCCGATTTGAATCCGCAGATCGATCTACCGAAAGACAAGATCTTGGAAGCGGTGCGCGCCAACGTGCGCAACGGCAATAAACAGATCTCGCTCGCGACGGAAGACATGTTCATCTGGGGACAGGTCCACACTGATACCCCTTTTTACTTTCCCAACCGCGAGGCTCTCGTCGATCTTTACTCTGACATTGTGAACACGCCGGGAGTCGAACAGCACGTGTTGAGCCATTGCACGATCGCGCCCGCTGTTGTCGATCCGTTGCTCATCAAGCAGCTATCGGATCTGCTGCTGCCGAAGAGTCCGATCCATTTCCCGTACCTCAGCAGTCATCCGGAAAAGAAAGCCCTCGCGCCGCTGATTGGTTTGGAGACTGGTTCTCTTCGCATGGCGAAACAGATTATGTCGAGCAAGGGAGTTCCGTTTTCGATCGAAGACTGGCCCAGCGTCGTCCTCGAAGGACTGCGCGTTCTTAACGAAAACAACTGGTTCCCCGCGATGACGTTGATCGTCGGCAATCCGGGCGAGACGGACCAGGACGTCATGGAGACGATCGATCTGGTTTACGAAATGGAACGTCGTGGGCTGTTCGCGTTTCTGATCCCGTCGATCTTCACTCCCCTGCACGACACGCGCATGGAAAAAGAAGAAGGCGTGCGGCAAACGCGTCAACTGACGCCGCTGCAATGGCAATTGATGATGAAGTGCTGGAAGATGAACCTGCGGCCGGGCCAGTATAGCTGGTGGGGACCGATGGCCTGGCGCGTGGGATCCATTGGCATGTGGCTCTACAAGTTGCGCCGGCTCAATGGTCCAAACTTTACCTGGCCGTTGTGGATGTTCTCCGGCGCGATTCCGGAGAAGACGTTGCAGCGAATGGGAAGGATTTATCCCGGCAAGCCCGTGAAGACGAAGAATCGGAAGGAACTCATCGCTTCATTGAAGCCGAAGGATTGGCAGTACCTGCGCGCTGATAACGGCGACATGCCGATCGAATATGTTCCGCCGCAGGTCCAGTACCAGACACAGACCGCATGATCGCTCTGCTGTTGATCGATTGGGGTTACTGGGGAAAAGCGCTTCTTCCCTCGGGTTTGTTCCTTGAAATCATCCTCCGCGGAACGATCGTTTACTTCTTTATTTTCATCATCTTCCGGTTCCTGCGACGTGGCGCGGGAGCGATTGGCATCTCCGATCTGCTCGTAGTCGTCCTCATTGCCGACGCAGCACAAAACGCAATGAGCGCCGAGTACAATTCCGTTGGGGATGGTCTGATCCTCGTAGCAACGATCGTCGGCTGGGATTATCTTTTTGACTACCTGGGATTTCACTTCCCTGCCCTCAACAAGATACTCCGCCCACGCGCGTTGCTGCTGATTAAAGATGGACGAATACAGAAACGAAACATGCGCAGGGAGATGATTTCTGAAGAGGAATTGCTTGGTGAACTGCGCGAGCAGGGCGTCGATGATTTCAAGGACGTGAAGGAAAGTTACATGGAGTCAGACGGTCATATCAGCGTTGTAAAGAAGGACGGCGGCGAAACGAGTAAGGGTAAAGATCATTTGGCACAATGAAAGATTTAAAACGTCTTCTCGATAAGAACCGGGAATGGGCAGAAGCGATCACGGCAAGCGATCCGGAGTTTTTTCAGACCTTAGCCAAACAGCAGACGCCGAAGTTTCTTTGGATTGGCTGTGCCGACAGTCGCGTTCCGGCGACGCAGCTCATCGGCATGGTTCCGGGCGAGATGTTCGTGCACCGGAATGTTGCGAACGTCGTCGTGCATACAGATTTCAATTGCCTGTCGGTCATGCAGTATGCCGTAGACGTGCTGAAAGTCGAGCACATCATTGTATGTGGCCATCATGGCTGTGGCGGCGTGAAGGCCGCGATGGACAATTCGCAACTCGGTTTGATCGACAACTGGTTGCGTCACGTCCAGGACGTGATACGCGATCACGAAACGGAGCTCTCGCAAATCACGGACGAGACGAAACGGTTGGACAGGCTCTGCGAATTGAACGTCGTCGAGCAAGTGCTGAACGTGGCGAGCACAACGATTGTACAGACCGCATGGCAGCGCGGTCAGGAGTTGGTGGTCCATGGTTGGATTTATGGTTTGGAGGACGGTTTGTTGCGCGACCTGGGTGTCTCAATCGACGGCGCCGAAGGACTTGCTGCTGCCATACCACGGCGCGACTGAAAGCTCGGGTCAAGACCGGGAGCGTTAGCGATGTATCCAAAACTCTTCAAGATATCGGTTGTGCTGTTTTTGGCAGTCGTGTCGATTACGGTGCTGGGCCTGGTTATTAGCATGTTGATGACACTTCTGTCGCCGCAACTGATGGCGGAGACTGACGGTATCATCGTCATCGCTGGTGGATTGAGTGATAGGCAACTGGGTTACATCATTATCGCTGCGTCACTCGTCGTCGCAGGCTTCTTTATCTTTTTCCGTCGTCGCAGGTTTCGTCGTTGAGTTAAGTTATGCAGCGGCGCGCGTTTCTCCAGTCATTGAGTGCTCCCCTCGGCATGGTTCTGTTCGACTTCGTCTTTTCCTCACCCCAGCAAACAGTTGATCTGGAAAAATTCGCAGGTCTTCGCGCGAACCTCCTCGAGATGGTTAATGAGGAGCGTGCGGTTGCGAAAGTGCAACCGCTGGCGATGGATCCGTTGGCAACGCGAGTCGCCACGCAACACGCAACCGAGATGGCGATGCACGAGTTTGCGAGTCATTGGGGCCGCGACGGATTCAAACCTTATCACCGCTATTCGTTCGCCGGAGGTACTGACGCGACGCAGGAGAACGTCTCCGCTGCTGACAATACGTGGTCCAATAAGATGAGTGACTTGAAGCAGGATACGTCGTACTTACACTTGCGCCTCTACCAGGAACAACCGCCTAACGATGGTCATCGAAAGACGATCCTCGCGCCGCAGCATACGCACGTGGGCTTCGGCATCGCGGTGGAAAAGCTGCGATTACGACTGGTTGAAATGTTCGTCGCGAGGTATGTCGAGGTAGAGGCAATGCCAAGGGTGGCGAAACCGAGGGGGGTGGTCCAGTTTGCGGCGAAGATGTTGAAACGAGGTCACAGTCTCAATCACGTTGAGGTTTTCTACGAGCCGCTCCCGAAGGCGCCGGAGATGAGCTGGCTCAACGAGGCGAGGTCTTACGAACTGCCGCACAATTCGAAAATGCTGCGTCCGAAGGTGACGCCGCCATTCATGTATATGGACCGCACGAGAGGTGATGTCGATGTCGATCTCGATGGAAACTTCAGCGTGCCGGTCACGCTTCTTCACGACAAACCTGGGATTTACACGATAGTTGCGTGGCTCAAACCCGGCTCAGGCAAGGCGTTTCCGGCGACTGAGGTTTGTATTCAAACGACGGAACGTTGACGTGCGGCTTCAAAGAGCAGAATGCCCGCCGCTACGGATACGTTGAGGGATTCGACAGCGCCGTGCATGGGAATGCGCACGATGTGGGTGGCGCTGGCGGTTTCAGCGTCGGTGAGTCCCTTTGATTCAGGTCCCATGATGAGTGCCGTCGTTTGGGTCCAGTCGAATTCCGTGTGGGCCAGCGGCGCGCTGGCATCCGCACAGACTGTTGCGATCTCGCGCCGGCGACACCACTCAATCATCTTCTCGTAAGTTGGACCATTCCAAATCGGCAATCTGAACGCCGAACCCATCGCGCCGCGCAACGACTTTGGTGAAAACGGATCGCTCGTGTTCTGCGTCGCGATCACACCGCGGGCGCCGGCCGCTTCCGTGGTGCGCAGGATAGCACCTACGTTCACCGGGTTGTTGATCTGATGCAGTACGACGATTAACGAATTGTTGTCGATAGCGAAGGCGAGTCGAGTTTCAGAAGAGTCGGGTCGTCGCGCGAGCACGACGATGCCTTGCGGCGTCTTCGTGTAAGAGATCGATTCGAGTAGTTTTTCGCTGACTGATGCGCTGCGTTGTGCTGCCTGTTCCAACTCGGCAATCGCTGTCGCAGTTCGCTCTTTTCGCAACAACTCTTCCGAGACGATCATCGCCTCGATCTCGAGCACAGACCGAAGCGCCTCCTCGCACAACCGCAAACCTTCCACGAAGACGTACTCGGTGTCTTTGCCGTCGCGCACCGCGCGCGCGAGCCGAAGTAACGAGTTGTCGCGGCTCGTGACGGATTTAATCATTTACGACCGTGCCTTTTCCTTTCGAGACTGTCAGCGAGAAGCTGCAGCCCGTCGCGATCGATCTTTATCACATCTTCAACCTGTTGCGCCGTCAGACCGGCTCTTGTCGCTTCGCCGCGTGGGTTTGCGAGAAACTTCGCGCGCGCCCCAGGATCGACGTAAATGCCGGCGAGAAAGGTTTCGAGTCGCGAATCGTTCATGCCGCTACTGCACTCCGTCGTGTTCGTCCGCGGGCCACAGCTCGGCGCGCACGGTCAAGCTGTTCGAGCAACCATTCAATGGGCGGAAAGTTGCCGTCCCGCTCGAGAATCACTGTCAGCGGACGCGTCGCACAGGCGCCCACTTTCTCCAGCAACTGATAAACGGGATCGGGAACATCGTGCAAGTGATCGTCGAGTAGCCGCCGTGCGTCCGGACGTCCGATCCACTTGCCGCCCGCAAGATGGATGGCGCCGATGCGTTCGGGCGGAATGCGCGTTATGTAATCAACCGGATCGAAATTGAAGTTGATTGAATTAGCGTGAAGGTTATGTAGATCCAGTAACAGATCGCTTTCAGAGTGAAGAATGATTTCTGAAACCCACGTTGCTTCGTCGCGATCGCTACCCGGCGGATCGATTAACGTCGCCACGTTCTCCACTTGCGGCGCTACGCCTACGATCTCTCGCGCCCGGCGTAGGTTTGCGATGGCGCCGTCAACAGTCGCAGCGGACCGTGGCGG
>Ga0209486_10000379_pt1 | contig 20191 bp, 20 predicted proteins | sample NCCompost_FD_187518 | JGI IMG/M metagenome (GOLD analysis project Ga0209486, IMG submission 187518) | Agricultural soil microbial communities from Utah to study Nitrogen management - NC Compost (SPAdes) (version 2) | ecosystem: Environmental > Terrestrial > Soil > Agricultural land | place...
GCCCGCGACAAGCAGGACTGAAGCAGGCGGCTGCATGTTGACGCCCGCCGAGGCCGAATCGGCGATCGCTGCAGCCGTCGCGCCGGTGTCGCATGAACCGGTCCCGCTGTCGGCCGCTGCCGGCCGCATCCTGCGCACGGCGCTCCGCGCGGAGCGCGACGCGCCGCCGTTCGATCGCGTGGCGATGGACGGCATCGCGTTCGCGCGCGGCGCCGGGAATCTACGGCGATTCCGCATCGCCGGGACCCAGGCCGCCGGAGCGCCGGTTCTCGCCCTGGCCTCGGAGGCGGACTGTTTCGAGGTCATGACGGGCGCGGTGATGCCGCGCGGCTGCGACACGGTCGTTCCAGTCGAACAGGTCGAGACGGCGGACGGTCACGCCGGGCTTCAGCCCGGTTGCGAAGCGGCGCCCTGGCGCCACGTGCATCGGCGCGGTGCCGACGCGCGGGCAGGCGACGTCCTGCTCCCTGCCGGGACACGGCTCGCGGCACCCGAGCTTGCGATCGCCGCATCGGCGGGCCATGCCGAACTCCAGGTTTCCCGTGCGCCGCGCATCGCGATCCTCACCACCGGCGATGAGCTGGTCGAGCCGGGCGAGCCGATCCTCGAGCACCAGGTCCGCCGTTCGAATGCGTATGGCCTTGCCGGCGCACTCTCGCTCGCTGGGTTTGCGCCGGCCGCGAACCTGCAGCTGCCCGACCGGGAGGACGCGATATCCGCTGCGCTCGCCTCGGCGCTCGAGCAGCACGACGTGCTGGTGCTATCCGGCGGAGTCTCGGCGGGGCGGTTCGACTTCGTCCCCGCCGTGCTCGCTTCGCTCGGCGTGCAGGCGGCGTTCCATGGCATCGCGCAGCGGCCGGGCCGGCCGATGTGGTTCGGCAGCGGCGCAGCCGGCACGCTGGTGTTCGCCCTGCCCGGCAATCCCGTGTCCGTGCTGGTTTGTCTTGCGCGATATGTCATCCCGGCGCTCGGCCGGCTGGTGGGGATGTCGGCCCAGACCCCGCCGCAGGTCGCCCTGGCGCGGGATTTCGCCTTCGAAAAGCGGCTGGCCTGTTTCCTGCCTGTCACGCTCGGTTACGATCAGCACGGTCGGACGCTGGCCGAGCCGCGGCCGACCGGCGGGTCCGGCGACTTCATCGCCCTCGCCGGCACGGACGGGTTCGTCGAGCTGCCGGTTGGGCCGGCGACTCACGCCGCGGGACTCGCCGTGCCTTTCTATCACTGGTAGGCCATGACGGAAAAAACGCCAGACAACCTCGTGTCCATCGAAGCGCCGCGCGCGGCCGTCGACCTGCGCGGACGGCCGCTGCTCGACCTGCGCATCTCCGTCATGGACCGCTGCAATTTCCGCTGCCCATATTGCATGCCGCGCGAGACCTTCGGCGAGGGCTATCGGTTCCTGCCCGCCGCCGAGCGCCTGTCCTTCGACGAGATTCAAAGGCTGGCGCGCGCGTTCGCGGCCGAAGGCGTCCGCAAGATCCGTCTCACCGGCGGAGAGCCGCTCCTGCGCACCGGGCTTGCCGACCTCGTGGGAGAGCTCTCGGGCATCGACGGGATCGAGGACCTCGCGCTCACCACCAACGGCGTCCTGCTCGCCCAGCACGCCGCGGAGCTGGCGGCCCAGGGACTCGCGCGCGTGACCGTCAGCCTGGACTCGATCGATCCCGCCACTTTCCGCCGGATGAACGGCGGCTTTGACGGCCTCGACCGCGTGCTGGACGGCATCCGTGCCGCTACCGAGGCGGGCCTCGCGCCGGTCAAGGTCAATGCGGTCGTCGAGCGCGGCATCAATGACGGACAGGTGCAGGACCTCGCGCGCCACTTCCGCGGGACGGGCGTGGTGGTCCGCTTCATCGAGTACATGGACGTCGGCAACCGCAACGACTGGCGGCCCGGGCTGGTCGTGCCGTCGCGCACGATACGGGACACGATCGCAGCAAGCTGGCCGCTCGTGCCACTGGCGCCGGCCCAGCCCGGGGAAGTCGCCGAGCGGTACGGGTATGCGGACGGCGCGGGCGAGATCGGCTTCATTTCGTCGGTGACGCAGCCGTTCTGTGGCGGCTGCACCCGCGCACGGCTGTCCTCGGAAGGCGTCTTCTACACCTGCCTGTTCGCGACGGCAGGAACGGACTTCCGCTCGATCCTGCGCGCGGGCGCAAGCATCGACGAGCTCCGCCGGCACATCCGCGCCGTGTGGCGGCAGCGAGACGACCGCTACAGCGAATTGCGCGAACAACCCGCAGGGGACGCGCGGCCGCGCAAGATCGAGATGTACTACATTGGCGGATGAAGCAAAAAGGCTCTCGCACGTCGGTGCGGACGGCGCGCCCGCCATGGTCGACGTGAGTGCGAAATCACCGACCCTGCGCGTCGCGCGCGCCGCCGCGGTCGTGCGCTTCCCGCGCGACGCATTCGAAGCTCTCGCTGCCTCCGGCTTCAGTACCGCGAAGGGTCCTGTATTCCACACCGCGATCGTCGCCGGCACGATGGCCGCGAAGCGCACGCACGAACTCATCCCGTTCTGCCACCCGCTCGGCCTCGAGCGCTGCGACATCGCGATCGCCCCGGCAAGTTCCGACGCGCTCATCGTCGAGTGCACCACCGCCGTCCACCACCGGACCGGCGTCGAGATGGAAGCGCTCACGGGCGCGTCAGTCGCGGCCCTGACCGTCTACGACATGTGCAAGTCGCTTTCGCATGCCATCGTCATCGAGTCGCTGCGCCTCGTCGAGAAATCCGGGGGCAAGGGCGATTTCGCCGCGGGAGCGGCGCCGTGACGCCGCTCTATGGCCTGGTGCTCGCCGGCGGCCGGTCGCGGCGCATGCGGTCGGACAAGGCGTCCCTCGCCTACGGTGCGCGGCCCCAGCTCGCTGAAGCCTTCGACCTGCTTGCACGCCACGTGGCCCGCGCGTTCGTCTCGGTGCGCGCCGAGCAGGCCGGCGAGCCGCTGCGCGCCTCGTACCCGCAGATCGTCGACGGAGCCGACGGCCGCGGCCCGATCGCGGGCATCATCGCCGCGCAGGCGCAACACCCCGAAGCGGCCTGGCTGGTGCTCGCCTGCGACCTGCCGTACCTCGATGACGCAACGCTTGGGACACTCGTCGCGCAGCGCGACGCCGGCCGGATTGCGACCGCCTTCCGCAGCCGCTACGACGGCCTGCCGGAACCCCTGTGCGCGATCTACGAGCCGCGAAGCCGTGAGGCGATCCTTGCGCATGTCGCGGCCGGCCGAGATTGCCCGCGGAAGTTCCTGCTGGAGCAGGGCCCCTTGCTGCTCGAGCCGGTCGCGACTGCGGCGCTCGACAACGCCAACACGCCCGACGATGCGGCCGCGGCGCGCGCCGCCCTCGTTGCGCGCGGGGCCGCCTGATGCGCGTCAACCTGCGCTACTACGCGCTGCTGCGCGAGCAGGCCGGCCGGCAGCTGGAGATCGTCGACACTGCGGCCGCGACGCCGGCCGCGCTCTATGCCGAGCTCGCGGCGCGCCACGGCTTTCGCCTGCCGGCCTCGCAGCTCCGGGTCGCCGTCAATGCGGCTTTCTGCGACTGGCAACGGCCGCTGGAAGACGGCGACGAGATCGTCTTCATCCCGCCGGTGGCCGGAGGATGAACGCCTTCGAGTTCTCGACGGCGCCGATCGACGGGACCGCACTCGCCGCCCCTCTCGCCCGGCCCGCCGCGGGCGGGTTCGCCGCGTTCGAAGGCCGCGTGCGCGACCTCAACGAGGGCCGCCGCGTGACCGCGCTCGACTACGAGGCCTTCGAGTCGCTCGCGACCGCTGAAGGCGCGCGCATCGTCGAGGCGGCCGTCGCCCGCCACGGTGCGATTGCAGGGCGCTGCGTGCACCGGCTCGGGCCGCTTGCCGTCGGCGACGTGGCGATCTGGGTCGGCGTCGCCGCGGCGCATCGCGCCGAGGCCTTCGCGGCCTGCCGCGAGATCATCGACGCCATCAAGCACCGCCTGCCGATCTGGAAGAAGGAGCACTACGCCGACGGCGACAGCGGCTGGGTGAACTGCGAGCATGCGGCGGCGCAGGGGGCCGGGGCGGCGGCCTTCGACTATTCGCGGCAGCGCACGCTGCCGGAAGTGGGTGATGCCGGGCAGGCGCGCCTGGCCGCGGCCCGCGTGCTGGTCGTCGGCGCCGGCGGTCTCGGCTGCGCGGTGCTCGCAAGCCTCGCGGGCGCGGGTGTCGGCGAGATCACCATCGTGGATCACGACGTCATCGACGCCTCGAACCTGCACCGCCAGCCGCTCTATGCCCTCGCCGACGTCGGACGTCGCAAGGCGGAGGCCGCCGCCATGCGGCTTGCCGCATACAACCCGGAACTGTCGCTGCGCCCGGTGACCCGGCGCTTCGACGCCGCGCTCGCCGCCGAGCTCGTCGCCGCGGCCGACGTGGTCGTCGACTGCACCGACAACTTCGCCACGAAGTTCCTGGTAAACGACGCGGCCATGCGCGCGGGCGTGCCGGCCGTGCTCGCGAGCATTTACCAGTACGAGGGGCAGCTGCAGGTCGTTCGGCCCGACCGGGACGGCTCGTGCCTGCGCTGCCAGTGGCCGGAGCCGACACGGGACGGCCTCGTCGGCAATTGTGCCGAGGCCGGCGTGCTCGGACCGGTGCCCGCCGTGCTTGGCCAGATGCAGGCGATGGAAGTGCTGAAGCTCCTGCTCGACCTGCCGGGCCAGCTCGAAAACGAGATCGTCCTGGTCGATCTCCTCGCGCAGGACACGCGTCACCTCGCCGCCCCGCGCAATCCTGGCTGCGCCGGCCGCTGCGTCCGCTTCGGCGCCGCGACGGCTGCCATCGACGTCGACGTCACGCTGCCGCTCGAAGCCGCGGCCGCGGCCGGCTATCGCATCGTGGACATCCGCGAGCCGATGGAGTGCGAGTTCGAGCCGATGCCGGTCAGCGGCCACGAGGCCGTGCCGCTCGGGCGCCTGCTCGACGGTGGGCTCCAGGTGGAAGGGTCGCGGCCGTGCCTTCTCGTGTGCGCGCACGGCGTGCGCAGCCGTGCCGCCGCCGAGTTCCTGCGCGCCCGCGGCCACGCGAACGTCTGGTCGCTGCGCGGCGGCCTCGCGGCGCAGGCGCCCTGAAACGCTCTAGGGCAACTCTGCACAGGGGCGTGGGCGCGGCCGTGGCGGATTTGCGATCCGGCAAGGAACGAGGAGCGATGTGTATCACGATACATGAGCGACGAGTGACGCCGCCCGATCGCAAATCCGCCCGGCCCCGAGGGGTTGCGCACGGGCCGCGCGTGCAGAGTTGCCCTAAAACTGGTCGGCGGGGATTTCCATCAGCGGGCGGGCGCCCGCGGACATGGCGTCGAGGTGCGCCTCGGCGCGCGGCAGGATGCGCTGGAAGTAGAAACGTGCGGTCGCCAGCTTGGCGCGGTGGAACCCGGCATCGGACGCGCCCGACTTGAGCGCCGATGCCGAGACGGACGCCATCCAGGCCCAGCACCAGGCGACGCAGAGGTAGCCGGTGAGCTGCAGGTAGTCCATCGACGCCGCGCCGGTCTCGTCGGGATTGCGCGCCGCCCGCTGGGCGACTTCCTCCGTCGCAACGCTCCATTCCTTCAGGAGGCCGGCCAGGCGCGAGACCAACTCGGCCTGCTCGCCGCCGCCCGCATGGCGCTCGCAGAAGCCGCCGATCAGGCCGCCGAGCCGGCGCGCAAGCGCCCCGCCCGAGCCCAGGACCTTGCGCCCGAGCAGGTCCATCGCCTGCACGCCGTTCGCGCCCTCGTAGATCATCGTAATGCGGGCGTCGCGGAAGAACTGCTCGACGCCGGTTTCGCGCACGTAGCCGTGGCCGCCGTGGACCTGCAGCGCGTCGCTCGTGCACTCGAGCGACATGCCGGTGACGAAGCCCTTGACGACGGGGGTCAGCAGCGACAGCAGCTCTCCGGCCTCGGCGCGAGCCGCGGCGTCCGGGTGGTGCAGCATGCTGTCCATCTGCGTCCCCGCGAACAGGATGAGGACGCGAGTGCCCTCGACGAGCGCCTTCTGCGTGAGCAGCATCCGGCGCACGTCGGGATGACCGATGATGAAATCGGCCGGGCCCGGCCCGCCCGCGGACGTGCGTCCCTGGCGGCGCTCGCGCGCATAGGCGACCGAGGCCTGGAACCCGCGCTCGCACTGCGCGAGGCCCTGCAGGCCGACCCACAGCCGGGCATGGTTCATCATCGTGAACATGTTCCTGAGGCCGCCGTTGACCTCGCCGATGAGCCAGCCCTGCGCGCCGTCGAAATTCATGGTGCAGGTGGCGGAACCGTGGATGCCGAGCTTGTGCTCGACGCTCGCGCAGTGGACGCCGTTTGCGGCGCCCGGCTTGCCGGCGGCATCGGGCAGAAACTTCGGCACGAGGAACATGCTGATTCCGCGGCTGCCGGCGGGCGCGTCGGGCAGCTTTGCCAGCACGAAATGCACGATGTTCTCGACAAGGTCGTGCTCGCCGCTCGTTATGAAGATCTTCGTGCCGCTCACCCGGTAGCTGCCGTCCGGCTGCGGCTCGGCCCGCGTGCGCATGAGGCCGAGGTCGGTGCCCGCGTGCGGCTCGGTCAGCACCATCGTGCCGCTCCAGGCGCCGCTGACGAGCTTCGGCAGGTATGCGCTCTTCAACGATTCGTCGCCGTGCTTGTCGAGGCAGAGGACAGCGCTTTCGGTGAGCCCGCTGTAGAGCTTCCACGACATGTTGGCGGAGACGAGCATTTCGCCGACCACGCCGCCGATGCTCTCCGGCAGACCCTGGCCACCCGCCTCCGGCGGGCCGCACAGCGCCGCCCAGCCGTCGTCGACGTACTGGCGATAGGCCTCCTTGAAGCCGGGCGGCGTGACGACATGCCCGTCGTCGGTCCGGCGCACGCCGATGCGGTCGCCGGCCTCGTTCGTCGGTGCGACGACGTCCTCGGCAAAGCGCGCGGCGCCCTCGAGCACCCCCTCGATCAACTCGGCGTTGATGTCGTCGCGGCCGAGCCCGCGATAGCGCGCCGCGACGTCGAGCACGTCGTGAAGCACGTATCGGAACTCGCGCAACGGGGCCTTGTAGGCGGGCATGCTCCTGTCGTCAGCCCGCCGCTGCCGCGCAGGTGATGCAGCGGTCGGAATAAGGGAGCGCCTGGAGGCGCCGCGCGTCGATCGCCCGGCCGCAGCGGCTGCAGACGCCGTAGGTGCCGGCCTCGAGCTGCGCGAGCGCGCGGTTGATCTGGGCGAGCTCGGCGGCCGTCGCTTCGCCGATGCCGGCGAGCACGGCATCGTTCTCCATCTGCACGACCTGTTCGGCAAAGTCCTTGTCGAGCGGGCCGGAGGAGCGCGTGATGTCCGCGCGCACCTTGGCGGCGCGCGCCATCAGCTCCTGCTTCTGTTGTTCCAGCTTGCGCCGGATGGCCTCGAACTCGGTCGACATGGGAGCCTCAGATGGCGTGGGCGGCGGCCCCGGGCCGCCGCCCACGGGTCCCGTCAGTTTACCTGTACTTCGACCGTCCTGGGCTTCGGCGCGGGCGTCTTGGGCACCCGGACTTTCAGCATGCCATTCCGGCTCTCGGCCTGGATCGCCGCGACGTCAGCATCCTCCGGCAGCCGGAAGCTGCGCGAGAAATGGCCGTAGAAGCTCTCCACGCGGTGCGCCTTCTCGTCCTGGTGCTCCGCTTCCTTGCGGCGCTCGCCGCTGATCGTGATGACGTTCTCGTCCACCGTGACCTTGACGTCTTCCTTGCTCACTTCGGGCAGCTCTGCCTTGATGAGGTACTCGGTCCCGGTCTCCGAGATGTTGGCGGCCGGTGTCCAGGCCGCGTCGTCCCCGTCTACCTGGCCCGCGCGGGCCGCCATGCGGCCGAAAAGCGGGCTGTAGCGCGAGAAAATGTCGTCCAGTTCCCTGAACGGTTCCCAGCGTATCAATGTCATGTCGTGTCTCCTTCCGCTTTCAGCGGGTACGGGCCCATGGATGGGATCCGGCAGCGCCCGTTTCAAGGCCGTCCCCGGGGCGCGATCGAGGGCCCGGCGTGCGGTTTGCTAGCCGTCGGCCCGCGCCCGTAATATCGGGGCGAACAGCTGAGGGGATCCATGGGTCGCGATCACAATCCCGTACCTGGCCAGTGGTATGAAAGCCTCGACGACGAAGAGGTGTTCCAGGTCCTGTCGATCGACGAGGACGCGGAGCTCGTCGAACTGCAGTACGAGGATGGCGACGTGGAGGAGATCGACTACGAGACCTGGCAGGAGCTCGACCTCGACCTGACCGATGAGCCGGAAGGCTGGTCGGGCTCGGACGACGAGGACGAGGATGACGACGAACTCGACGAAGACGAAGACGACGACGACTGGGATGACGAGGACGACGAAGACGACGACGACGAAGACGACTACGGCGACCGCGACGACTACTAGGGCGAGTCTCTCCAGGTGGCGTTGGCTCGGCCGGAACCGGCGCGCGGACCGCCGGTCCAAGCTGCAGGACCCGCCAGGAACGACTTCATGAACGCATTCCGGCTCATCGCCCCCGCCTGCCTGCTCATCGCCGGTTGCGTGAGTTCCGGTCCGGAATCGCAACTCGGCAAGGAAGACAAGGGACCGAAGCGCATCGAGATGTCTCGCACCAGCGACTGTGTCTTTCAGTCGACCATCAGCGACTTCCAGGCGATCGACGACCGCTACCTCGTCCTGTACGCGTCCGGCCGGCGCAAGGCCTACCTCGCCGAGATCGCGGGCGGCTGTTTCGACGTGAAGTTCGAGACCGCGCTTGCCGCTGTCGACGGCGACCGCAACGGCCAGATCTGCGGCTTCGGCCGCGACTCGATCGCTTACCGGCGCCTCGGCATGGTCGAGGACTGCCGGATCCTCGGGATGGAACAGCTCTCGGACGAGCGCCGCCTCGAGCTCGGCCTCGGCGTGCCGCAGTCTAAGCCGCGCACGGACGAGGAAGAGGACGAAAAGAAGGACGAGAAGCCCGGCAACGAGGCGAAAGACGGGCCACGCTGACGGCGGGCCTTGAATCGCCGGCAGCCCGCATTCACATGCGGATGGATCGCCACAAGCCGACGGAGCGATGATGAAGAGAGTCCTGCTGTTCCTGGCCACCAACTTCGCGATCCTGATGGTCGCGAGCGTCACGCTTCGCCTGCTCGGCATCGAGCCCTGGCTCGACGCGAATGGCATCAACTTCACTTCGCTGCTCGTCTTCGGCGCCGTGCTCGGCTTCGGCGGCGCGTTCGTGTCCCTCGCGATCTCCAAGTGGACCGCGAAGCGGATGATGGGCGTGCAGGTGATCGAGAACCCGCGCAACGCAGACGAGGCCTGGCTGGTCGAGACCGTGCGCCGGCTTGCGAGTCAGGCGGGCATCGGCATGCCCGAAGTCGGCTACTTCAACTCGCCCGAGCCCAATGCCTTCGCGACGGGCGCGCGCCGCGACAAGTCGCTGGTCGCCGTGAGCACGGGGCTCCTGCAGCGCATGAGCCGCAGCGAAGTCGAGGCCGTGCTCGGCCACGAGGTGAGCCACGTCGCGAACGGCGACATGGTGACGCTGACGCTCGTCCAGGGCGTCGTGAACACCTTCGTGTTCGTCGCGTCGCGCCTCATCGGCAACGTCGTCGACAGGGTGGTGTTCAGGAACGAGAACGGCCATGGCCCGGCGTTCTGGATTACGACGATCGTGGCGGAGCTCGTGCTCGCCTTCCTCGCCACGATGATCGTCATGTGGTTCTCGAGGCAGCGCGAGTTTCGCGCCGACGCCGGCGGCGCCCGTCTCGCCGGAAAGCAGAACATGATCGGCGCCCTGCAGGCGCTCGGCCGCGTGCACGGGGACGCGCTGCCGGAGAAGATGGCCGCATTCGGCATCAGCGGCCGCAAGGGCGAGGGCCTGCGACGCCTGTTCACGAGCCATCCGCCGATCGAGGAGCGAGTTGCCGCCCTGCAGGCCGCCACCGCAGCCTGAGCGGGCGCCGCCACCGCGTGCGGCTCACGTAAGATGCCCGGAATGAGCCGTCCCGCCACGTTGCCGCCCGCGACGATCGATGCGCTCAAGGCCATCCTCGGGACCGGCGGCTGGCTGGACGCGGCGTCCGACCGCGCGCCGTTCGAGACGGACTTCCGCGGCCTGCACCGGGGCACGACGCCGCTCGTCGCCCTACCCGACTCGACGGCGCGGGTGGCCGAGCTCGTCGGATACTGCGCGCGCGAGCGGATCGCGATCGTGCCGCAGGGCGGCAACACCAGCTACTGCGGGGGCGCGACGCCGCGGCCTGCCGGCAACGAGATGCTGATTTCGCTACGGCGCCTGCGCAGGATCCGCGCGGTGGAACCGTTGAACGACTCTCTCACCGCGGAAGCCGGCTGCGTGCTCGCCGAGCTGCAGGCCGCGGCCGCCGCCGTGAACCGCCTGCTGCCGATGTCGCTCGGATCCGAAGGCAGCGCCACGCTCGGTGGCATCGTTTCCACCAATGCCGGCGGCACGGCGGTGCTGCGCTACGGCATGATGCGCGCGCTCGTACTCGGACTCGAGGTCGTGCTGCCCGATGGGCGCGTGCTCGACCAGCTGTCGGCCTTGCGCAAGGACAACACGGGATATGACCTCAAGCAGCTCTTCATCGGCGCCGAGGGCACGCTCGGCGTCGTGACCGCCGCGACGCTGCGGCTGTTTCCGCACCCCGCCGCGCGCGAGACCGCGTTCGTCGCGCTGCAATCGCCCGCCAGCGCCCTGGCGCTGCTCGGCCGGCTGCGCGAGGCGATCGGCGACGCGGTCACCACCTTTGAGATCCTGCCGCGGATCGCCCTCGAGTTCGTCGTCCGCCACATGCCCGGTGCGCGCGACCCGTTCGACGCGCCGCATCCGTGGTATGTCCTCGCCGAGGCCTCGCTCGCCGCCGGCGACGCGACCATGGCGGACCGGTTCCAGGCCTCGCTCGCAGCGGCCGTCGAGGCCGGCGCGGCCGGGGACGCCGCGCTTGCGGCGTCGGAGACCGAGCGCCTGGCGTTCTGGCGCCTGCGCGAGGCGATTCCAGAGGCCCAGGGCCGCGAGGGCGCGAGCCTCAAGCACGACATCTCGGTCGAGCCGGCACGCATGCCCGGATTCGTGGAGGCTGGCCGCGTGCTTCTCGAGCGGCTCGCGCCGGGCGCGCGCCTGGTCGCCTACGGCCATCTCGGCGACGGCAACCTGCACTACAACCTGAGCGAGCCGGCCGGCGGCGACGGCGGCGCGCTCGCGGCACGCACGGCCGAGATTCGCCGCGCCGTGCACGATCTCGTCGCGCAGCATGGCGGCAGCATCAGCGCCGAGCACGGCATCGGCCAGTCCAAGGTGGCCGAGCTCGAACGCTATGAGAACCCGGCGGCGCTCGACCTCATGCGCGTCCTCAAGCGCGCCATCGACCCGCAGGGCATCATGAACCCGGGCAAGGTCCTGCGCGATCAGCCGGAAGCCGCACCTGACCGGCGGAGCCGCAGGAACGCATAGAGCACGACGAGCAGCGCGAGGGCGATTCCGATCGCCGCCCATTCGAGCGCGGTGAGCGTCGTCACGATGGCGGCCATTGCCCCCACGGCAACGACCGGAATCAGCGCGCCGCCGGGCAGGTCAAACGGCCGATCGCCGCGCTCGCGGATGTCCCGCGACTGGGCGCGCCAGGCCGCAAGGCTGACCAGCGCGTACACGAGGCAGATCGCGCCGCCCGAGATCAGAGCGAGCGGGTCGAAACTGCCGGCGATCGCCAGCACCCACGCAAGACCCGCATGAACGGCGAGCGCGCAGAGCGGCACGCGGTGCCTCGCGCTCACGGTGCCGAAGGCGCGCGGCAGGTAGCGGTCCCGTCCGAGCGCGAACACGAGGCGCGCGGTGCCGAGCAGGTTTCCCAACAGGAAGCCGGTCATCGAAATGCACGCGGTAACGAGGAGCAGCGCGCGCCCCGGCGCCCACACGCTGCCTGCAGTGTCGGCCACCGGCACGCCGCTCGTCGCGAGATCCGGGCCCAGCAGGCCCTGGCCCACGATCTGGAGCGCGAGATAAAGAAGTACGACGAGCGCGATCGCAGCCAGCGTCGCGCGAGGCACGTCCCGCGCGGGCTGGTTGATCTCACCCGACGGCATGAGCGCCGTCTCCATGCCGGAGTACGCGAACATGACGAGCACCATGGAGGCGCCCAGCGCGCCCCAGGAGGGCACGTCGCCGATCGCAAAGCTCACCTTCGACCAGTCGACCAGGAAGATCCCGACTGCTGCGAGCAGGAACAGGGGAGCGAGCTTCAGCGCCGCCAGCGTCGTGATCGCGCGGGCGCCGAGCTTGACGCCAAAGGCGTTGAGCGCGAACAACCCTCCGTATACGGCGGTGAGCAGGAGCGCGCGCGGCAGGGGCGGGGCCAACGAGGGCACCAGGGCGGCGACCTGGACCGAAAGGGCCGCGGCGACTCCCGCACTCGAAGCGATGTTGGAGATCCACATCAGCGCGCCGCCGACAAATCCCGCGAAGGAGCCGTAGGTCGCCGTGAGGTAGCTGTACGGCCCACCGGTAACCTGCACGCGGCTGCCGACGGCGGAGAAGCAGAGCGCGATCGGGATGATCGCGAGCGCACCCGCGATCACCGCCAGCGGCGCGGCGGGCCCCATCTGGGTGGCGAGCGCGGACGGCATGCGGAAGATGCCACCGCCGACGATGGAATTGATGACCGCGGCTGTCAGCGCGAACGTGCCGATTGCCCGGATCAGCGCAGCCTCGCCTTGCAGCACCGAAGCCGGCCAGTGCGAATTGTCGTTGGACATGCTGTGGCCTGCTCTCCCTAGACCTGCTGGCCCGCAGGCCGCGTCCAGCTGCTGTCCTCGCGGATCAGGCCTTCCTGCGCGACGCTGGCGACGAGCGCGCCATCCCGCGCGTAGATGGCGCCGCGGCTGAATCCGCGCGCGCCGGATGCGCTCGGGCTCGCGATCTCGTAGAGCATCCACTCGTCCACCCGCAGGTCGCGGTGGAACCAGATCGCATGGTCGATGCTCGCGACCTGAAGCTCGAGGAAATTCACGCCGTGCGGCATGGTCGCGGTCGCGAGCAGGTGATAGTCGGACACGTACGTCAGCAGGCAGCGGTGCAGGGCCTGGTCGTCCGGCAGCTGCCCGGTGACGCGGAACCAGACGAGCTTGCGCGCCGGGCGCTTCTCGCGCGTCAGATAGTCATCGGGGCTCACGGCGCGGAACTCGAAGGGCCGTTGGTTGCGGAAATAGCCGGCGGCCTTGTGCGGCATGCGCTCGATGACTTCCGCCACGATCTCGCCCAGGTCCCGCAGCGATTCGGGCGGCGGGGCCGTCGGCATGGGGGCCTGGTGTTCGAAGCCGGGCTCCGAAACCTGGAACGATGCCGACATGGTGAGGATCGGCTGGCCATGCTGGATCGCGACCACGCGCCGGCTGGTGAAGCTGCCGCCGTCGCGGCTCCGATCCACCTCGAACACGATCGGCACCGAGAGGTCGCCGCGGCGCAGGAAATAGGCGTGCAGCGAATGCACCTGCCGTCCCTCGACGGTGCGCGACGCCGCGACCAGGGCCTGGCCGAGCACCTGGCCGCCGAACACCTGGGGCGCGCCGACGTCACGGCTGTCTCCACGGAAGAGGTTGTCCTCGATCCGTTCGAGGTCGAGGATCTTGAGGAGCTCCGGCAGGCGCGCGGACGTCATGCGCTCACTGCGGCGGCGCGACGCCGAGGCGCTCGCGCATCACCGGGCTCGTCGTCGTGTACTGCAGGAACTGCCGCTTGGCCGGGTAGACGTAATGCTGCACGCCGAAGGCCGCGAGCGCGGCCTCGTGGAACCCCGACAGGATCAGCTTCTTCTTGCCCGGGTAGGTGTTGATGTCGCCGATCGCGAAGATTCCGGGCTCGCTGGTCTGGAATCTTTCGGTGTCGACCTTGAGTGCCTTCTTCTCGAGCGCGAGTCCCCAGTTTGCGATCGGGCCGAGCTTCGGGTGCAGGCCGAAGCAGGCGAGCACGAGCTCACAGCCGACCTCGACGGTCGACTTGTCCGTGCGGAGGATCGTGGCGCCCGACAGGCGGCCGTCCGACGACGCAAGCGACTGGATGGTTCCCTCGTGGAAGCGGATCCTGCCTTCCGCGGCCAGCGCCTTCATGCGCGCGACCGACGCGGGCTGTGCGCGGAATTCCGCGCGGCGGTGCACCAGGGATACACTCCGCGCCTTGCCGCAGAATTCGAGCACCCAGTCGAGCGCGCTGTCGCCGCCGCCCGCGACCAGCACGTCCCTGTCGTGGAATTCCTCGGCGCGTTGCACACGATAGTGGAGCTGCGTGCCTTCGAAACGCTCCGCGTCGGGCACCAGGAGCCGCCGCGGCTGGAACGAACCGAGGCCGCCCGCGATGATGACGCTGCCGGCGTCGAAGCGCGTGCCGGCCGCGGTCTCCACGGTAAAGCGGCCCGACGCCTGCCTCGCGACCGCCGAGACTTCCTGCCCGAGGTGGAACCCGGCGTGGAACGGTTTGATCTGCTCCAGCAGGCGGTCGATGAGCTCCTGCGCACCGCACACCGGCAGCGCGGGAATGTCGTAGATCGGCTTGTCGGGATAGAGCTCGGTGCACTGGCCGCCGGGGTGCGCCAGCGAGTCGACGATCTCGCACTTCATCCCGAGCAGGCCGAGCTCGAACACTGCGAAGAGGCCCACCGGGCCGGCGCCGACGATCAGGCATTCTGTCTGGATGGCGGCGGCCGCGGTTTCGTTCACGGTCAGGTTCCGGTGAGGTTCCGGCCGCGCTCGTGCGGCGAGGGCCGGCATTCTAACCGATGATAGGCTTTGGCATGTCTCACGCCCTGGAAACGCCACTCGCCCCGCTGGTACGGGACTTCCGCACGCTTGCCGCGCGAGGCGAAGCCCTCGCGCTTGCGACCGTCGTCGAGACCGAGGGCTCGACGTACCGCAAGGCCGGTGCGCAAATGCTGATCGCGGCGGGCGGCGAGCCGTTCGGGCTCCTTTCCGGCGGTTGCCTCGAGGCCGATCTCGCACTGCACGCACGCGCGGTCGTCAACACCGGTTCCGCTCGCCGCTTGAAGTACGACATGCGCGGCGAGGACGACCGGCTGTTCGGCATCGGCAGCGCGTGCGAAGGCGCCATTTCCGTGCTGCTGCAGCGGGTCGGGCCGGTGGAGGACTGGCAGCCGCTCGCGGCAATTGCCGCGTGCGTCGAGTCGCGCGGGCGCGGCGCGCTCGCGCTCATCGTCGAGGGCGCGGCGAGCGGCCGCGCGTGGTGGCACGGCGGCGGCGATGCGCCCTGGCCGGAGCCCGACGACGTGCGCGCCGCGCGCGAGGCCGGCGACGCCGTGCCGCGGCAGCTTGCGTTCGCGGGCGGCGCAGAGCCGGCAGCAGTCCTCGTGATTCCCCTGTCGCCGCCACCGCTGCTCCTCCTGTGCGGCGCGGGACCGGATGTGCGGCCGTTGGCGCAGCAGGCGGTCGCGCTCGGATTCGCCGTGACCGTCTGCGACCATCGCCCGGCGCTCCTCGATCCCGCGCGCTTTCCGCACTGCCGCCTGTCGTGCCAGCCCCCGCAGGCATTCCGGGACCTGCCGGCGGTCGCGGAATGCGACGCGGCAGTGGTCATCAGCCATCATTTTGACGCGGACCTTGCCTATCTCGAGGCGCTCGCCGACCGCGGCACGATCGGCTACGTGGGCCTGCTCGGTCCGGCGCCGCGGCGCGACCGCCTGCTGGCCGCGCTCGGCAGGCGCGGCGCTCAGCTTGCAGGGCGGCTGCACGCGCCGATCGGGCTCGACATCGGTGCGCGCACGCCGGAAGCGATCGCGCTCGCTGTCGCCGCCGAGTTGCACGCCTGGTTCGCCGGCCGCGGCGGCGGCCCGTTCCACGCGCACATCGGGACGACGCCGGCGTGACTGTGGCCGCCGTGACGCCGCGGCGCGAGGCCGCCCTGCCTGCCCTGCGCCTCGACTCCGAGGGCCGGCGCCACATCGACATGCGGGCGGTCGCCGTGCTCGCGCTCCCGCTCGTGCTGAACAGCACGACACAGGCCGCGCTGAACCTGACCGACACCTGGTTCATCGGCCGGCTGTCCACCGCGGCGACGGCCGCGATCTCGGCGGTCCACTGGCTCGCGCTGCTCGCGATCTTCCTGATCGGCGGGGTCGCCATGGGCGTGCAGACGCTCGCCGCGCAGGCGTATGGCGCGGGCCGCTTCCGTCGCGCCACGCGCACCGCGTGGCTGGGGCTGTGGGCGTCCATGCTTTCGATCCCCGCCTTCGGCCTGACGGTCGCATTCGGGCCGGCGATGATCCGGGCCTTCGGCCTGGACCCGGACGTGGAGGCGCTCGCGATCGAGTTCTGGATCCCGCGCATGATCGGCGGGCCGCTCGCGGCGGCGCTGTGGGCCGCCAACGCGTTCTTCAACGGCATCGGCCGCACCCGCATCACGCTCGCGGTCGGCCTCATCGTGCTGGGCTCGAACGCGGTGTTGAACGAGATCTTCATCTTCCGCTTCGGCTGGGGCATCGCGGGCGCCGCGTGGGCGACGACGGCCGCCGAGCTGATCGGCGTCGCGATCGCGATCCGCATGATCCTTGCGCTCGACCGCCGGCAGTACGCGCCGCAACTGACCTGGCGCCCGGACATGGGCCGCATCGCGGCGCTGATCGCGCTCGGCCTGCCGATGGCGATGACCGCCTCCGCGGATCTCGGGGCCGCAGCGCTGTTCCAGCTCATGATGGTGCAGTACGGCGTGGTCGACGGCGCGGCGACGCAGATCGTCACGATCTTCACCGCCCTCGCCTACATGCCGGGCATCGGCCTCGCGCTCGCGGGTACGACCCTGGTAGGCCAGGCGATCGGCGCCGGCGACCACGGCTGGGCGGCGCGGCTCGGCAACCGCGTCATCCTGGTGGTCTCCTGCTACATGGGCGGCATCGGCGTCGTGATCGCGCTCACCGGCAACTGGCTGGTGCCCCTGTTCGTCAACGCCGACGACCCGCGGGCCGCCGAAGTCATCGCGCTCTGCGCTTCGCTGCTGTGGCTCGCCGCCGCCTACCAGTTCTTCGACGGCGTCAATCTTGCGAGCGCCTTCTGCCTGCGCGGCGCCGGCGACGCCCGGGTCCCCGCGCTCATCGTGCTCGCCTGCGGCACGCTGCTCTTCCTGCCGCTGACGCACTACCTGACGTTCGCGCCCGGCCAGGGCTGGTTCGATGCCGCGCCGGGCCTCGGCCTCGGCGCGGTTGGCGGCTGGAGCGCAATTCTCGTGTACGTGCTCGCGATCGGAAGCGCGCTGTGGCTGCGCTGGAAGAACGGCGCGTGGAAGCGCATACGTCTATGAGGGAACGCTCACCTTTACGGAAATGCGCCGAACGAGCGGTCACCCGTTCAGCAGTCAAGCATTTCCGTAAAGGTGAGCGTCCCCTCAGTAGTCCCGCACGACGCGAAAGCCGAGGTCGGACTGACGCAGCGACGCAGGCGCGGCCGAGCGTGCCGGCGCGCGTGCATCGCGCGGCCGGCTCGCAAACGAGCCTCCGCGCACGCCTTTCAGCTCGCAACCGCCCTGCCAGGTCCAGGCGCGCGCATCCTGCGGCCGGCCGGCATAGCTCGCCGTGTAGCAATCCATGACCCATTCGCGCGCGTTCCCGATGATGTCGTGCACGCCGAAGGCGTTCGGCTTGTACTGGCCCGCCGGCGCGAGCATCGGCGCGCGGTCGCTGCAGCGCGCATTCGGTCCGGGCAACCCGAGCGCATCGACGGCCGAGGCGTCGTAGACGTTCGCATAGTCGCAGGCCATCGCGAGGACGAGGTCCTCGCGCGAGTCGTTCTCGCCCCAGAAGCGGGGGTACGAAGTGCCGCCGCGCGCGACGTACTCCCACTCGGCCTCGGACGGCAGCCGGTAGCGCTTGCCGGTTTCCGTGGCCAGCCATTCCGCGTATGCGCGCGCGTCGTCCCAGTTCACGCACACCACCGGCTCGTCGTCGCGGGGTGCCGCGGCGAAGCCGGGATCGCGCCAGCTGCGATCCGGATCCTGGATCCACTGCCCGCCTGACCACACGCGGCAACCCGGGACGGCTTTCGCGCCCGTCGCCTCGACGAAGCGGCGGAACTCGCCGACGGTGATCTCGCGGCGCGTGACCATGAACGGGCGCGAAAACGCGAGCGTCACCGGCGGAGATTCACCGCTTGCGGGGTCGAGCTCCGGTGCGACCGGCGCGGAGCCCATCTGGAACTGACCGGGCGGGACCAGCGCAAGCTCCGGGCAGGCCGCGCAATCACGCGGAGCAGCCGCCGGCGCTTCCTGCGGCACGGCCTGCGTGGCGTAAATCGAGAGCAAGATCGCCAGCAGCGCAGGCCTCATCGCTCATCCCTCGCCTTGCTCGCGAGGTCGAGCGCGACGCGAAAGCCTGCGTCGGCGGCGCGTTCCCCGGACGGCGCGGCCGCTCGCGCGCCGCTGCGGCTGGCCTCGGCGGGCGTGACCCAGCTGCCGCCGCGCCGAATGCGCTCGTCGCATCCGCCCAGCCATTCCCAGGCACGCGCATCGCGCGGACGGCCAACGTAGCTGCCCGTCGCGCAATCCTGCACCCACTCGCTCACGTTGCCGATCATGTCCTGCAGCCCGAACGAGTTCGCGCCGTACTGCCCGGCCGGCGCGAGGTCGGCCTGCCCGTCGCGGCAGCGCGCTTCCTCCCACCCCAGGCGATAGCGCGCCGCGGCGACGAGGTCGTAGGTGTTCGCGAAGCCGCAACCCTCCTCCGCGGCGTCGCCCCACGGCCGCAACGTCCGGCTCCCGGCACGCGCGGCGTATTCCCATTCGGCCTCGGACGGAAGCCGGTAGCGCCCGCCGGTCTTTGCCGAGAGCCACTGCACGTAGGCCTGGGCATCGGTGAACGACACGCAACTGACCGGGTAGTCGTCGCCGGGTTCCGCGGGCGTCGCGATGTCCTGCCAGCCGCGGCGTGGATCTTCGTTGAAGCGCAGGAGCGCCGGATCCCAGACGCGGCAACCCGCCTGTGGCTCGTGGCCGCTGTCGGCGACGAAGCGCGCGTACTCGCCACGCGTCACCTCCAGCCGCCCGAGTGCGAACGCGCGCGGAATCTCGACGACGACCACCTGGCTTTCGGCCGCGCCCGCCCCGCGCTGCGCCTCCGCGCCCGGCGTGCCCATCACCAGGCTGCCGGCCGGTAGCACGACCATCTGCGGGCAGCCGTCGCAGTCGGCGAACGCCGTCCCCGGCGGGCGCGCACCTTCGGCTGCGTGCGCGGCTGGCGCCGCCGCCATGAACGTCGCCGCGAGCCAGGAGCGGACGGCACGACGCATCAGGAGTCGATCCGCACCGGGACGAAGATCTCCGCCCGGTCGCGCTGAATCAGGAGCGCGACGGTCTTGCCGGAGGCGTCCACGGCTGCGCGGAATTCGCCGATGGAGGCGACCGGGACGTCGTTGACGGCGAGGATCACGTCGCCACGCTCGACGCCAGCGATCGCCGCCGGGCCGTCGGCATTCTCGACCACGAGGCGGCCGGTCGTCCCGAGATGCTCGCGCTCGCTGCCATTCAGCGGTCGCACGGCGAGTCCCAGCTTGCCCGTCCCGCTGTCGCTCGGCGCGGTGCGCTGCGCGACGACCGGCTCCTCGTCGAGCTCGCCGACCTTGACCCGCACCGATCGCTCGGACTTGTCGCGCCAGATCGTGAGCGTCACCTGCTTGCCGGGCTTGATCGCCGCGACCAGCGGCGGAACCTCGCTCGAGAGCTCGATGTCCTTGCCGTCGACCGCGAGGATCACGTCGCCCGGCTTGACGCCGGCCGCGGCGGCCGGGCCGCCCGCCTCGACCTGGCTCACGAGCGCGCCGCGCGGGCGCGGCAGCCTGAAGGCATCGGCGAGCGCCTGGTTCACCTGCTGGATCGTGACGCCGATCCGGCCGCGCTCGACGTGGCCGTTCGCGACGAGCTGGTCCTTGACGTTGATCGCGACGTCGATGGGGATCGCGAACGACACGCCCTGGTAGCCGCCCGTGCGGCTGTAGATCTGCGAGTTGATGCCGACGACCTCGCCCTGGAGGTTGAACAGCGGGCCGCCGGAATTGCCGGGATTCACCGCGACGTCGGTCTGGATGAACGGGGTGTAGGTGTCGGGCGTGCCCAGCGAGCGCGCGGTCGCGCTCACGATGCCCGCGGTGACGGAGTTCTCGAACCCGAAGGGCGAGCCGATGGCGATGACCCATTCGCCGGCCTTGAGGCCCTGCGGGTC
>Ga0209486_10000380_pt1 | contig 20077 bp, 20 predicted proteins | sample NCCompost_FD_187518 | JGI IMG/M metagenome (GOLD analysis project Ga0209486, IMG submission 187518) | Agricultural soil microbial communities from Utah to study Nitrogen management - NC Compost (SPAdes) (version 2) | ecosystem: Environmental > Terrestrial > Soil > Agricultural land | place...
TGCGCCGGCAGAGCTCGATCGAGTACCCGGCAGGCTGGCCCTTTGCGTCAGTGAACGACATCGGCGGCGCGTCCGTGCGGTAGCCGAGCCGGATCTCGCCCGATTTCTTGATCTGTCCGAGCGTATCGGCATGCGCGGCCACCGCGAGCATGCACGAAGCAATGAGAGTGAGCAGCGAAGCTGCAATCCTGTAAGACATCGATCCCCCCTTCCCTGACCTTGCTCCGGACTTTACTCCTCGGCAGGCATGCCTGCGCGATACCCGGTGCGTCCAGATCGCCGCCGGCCGCCAGCCGGGCTCATCCGATGAGCCACCCCTGCGTGGCACAATGCACCGATGTCCCCCGACGCCCTTTCCGGCTTCCATCCGGCCATCGCCGGGTGGTTCCGCAGCCGCTTCCCCGCGCCCACGGAGGCGCAGGCCCGCGCCTGGGCAGTAACGTCCCAGCACCGTAACGCCCTGATCGCCGCCCCAACCGGGTCGGGCAAGACGCTCGCGGCGTTCCTCTCGGCCATCAATGACCTGGTGATCGAAGGTATCAAGAAAGGCCTGACGGACGAAGTCCACGTCCTCTACGTCTCACCGCTCAAGGCGCTCTCGAACGACATCCAGAAGAACCTCCAGGAGCCGCTCGCCGGCATCCGCGACCAGCTCCTCGAGCAGGGCCTCGACGACGTACCGATTCGCGACGCTGTCCGCACCGGCGACACCTCGGCCTTCGAGCGCAACCGCATGCGCAAGACGCCGCCGCACATCCTGGTCACGACGCCGGAGTCGCTCTTCATCCTGCTGACTTCGGAATCCGGCCGCGCGATGTTGAAGAGCGTGCGCAGCGTGATCGTGGACGAGCTGCATTCGGTCGCCGGCTCCAAGCGCGGCTCCCACCTGATGCTGTCGCTGGAGCGGCTGGATGCCCTCTGCGGAAAGCCGCCGGTCCGCGTGGGCCTATCCGCCACGGTCAAGCCGCTCGATGCGATGGCGCGCTTCCTGGTCGGCAACCGCGAGGCCGACGTCGAGATCGTGGACACTGGCCACGTGCGCGATCGCGACCTGGCGCTGGAGCTGCCGCGCTCACCGCTCGAAGCGATCATGTCGAATGAAGTCTGGGGCGAGCTGTACGAGCGGCTCGCGGAACTGATCCAGGCGCACCGGACGACACTGATCTTCGTCAACAACCGGCGCCTCGCCGAGCGCGCAACGCGGCATCTCGCCGAGCGGGTCGGCGCCGAAAACGTTGCGACCCACCACGGCAGCCTCTCCAAGGAACACCGGCTGCGGGCCGAGCAGCGGCTGAAGGACGGCCAGCTCAAGGCGCTGGTCGCCACCTCCTCGCTCGAGCTCGGCATCGACATCGGCGACATCGACCTCGTCTGCCAGATGGGCTCGCCGCGGCTGATCTCGGCGCTGCTCCAGCGCGTCGGCCGCGCGGGACACGCCGTCGGCGCGACACCGAAGGGACGGCTATTCCCGCTCTCGCTCGACGACCTTGTCGAGTGCACCGCCCTCCTCGACAGCGTCCGGCGGGGCGAGCTCGACCGCATCCGGGTGCCGGCGAAGCCCCTGGACGTGCTCGCCCAGCAGGTCGTGGCCGAAGTCGCCTGCCGCGAATGGGGCGTGGAGGAGCTGTTCGACGCCTTCCGCCGTGCGCAGCCTTATGCGGATCTGACGAAGGAAGAATTCGAGCAGGTCCTGCAGATGCTCGCCGAGGGCTACTCGACCCGGCGCGGCCGGCGCTCGGCCTACCTGCACTACGACACGGTGAACGCGCGGCTGCGCGCGCGGCGCGGCGCGCGGCTCACAGCCGTGACCAACGCCGGCGTGATCCCCGACCAGTTCGACTACGACGTGGTGCTGAACCCAGAGGGCCTGCGCATCGGCTCGATCGGCGAGGACTTCGCCTTCGAGAGCCTGCCGGGCGACATCTTCCAGCTCGGCAACACTTCGTACAAGGTGCAGAAGGTCGAGGTGAACAAGGTGTTCGTCGAGGATGCCCGCGGCCAGCCGCCGACGATGCCATTCTGGTTCGGCGAGGCGCCGGCGCGAAGCGACGAACTCTCTGCCGCCGTCTCGCGCCTGCGCGAGGATGCGCTCGCGCGCCTGGACGGTGAGCCGGAAGCGCTCGAACGCTGGCTCGGCGAGGACATCGGGCTCGGCCCGGCCGCCGCCCAGCAGCTCGCCACCTACTTCACGACCTCCAAGCTCGCGCTCGGCACCCTGCCGACGCTCGACACCGTCGTGTTCGAGCGCTTCTTCGACGATGTGGGCGACACGCACCTCGTCATCCACTCGACCTACGGCTCGCGCGTCAACCGGGCCTGGGGACTGGCACTCCGCAAGCGTTTCTGCCGCCAGTTTAACTTTGAACTTCAGGCCTCCGCACTCGAGGACAGCATCGTGCTGTCGCTCGGGCCCACGCACAGTTTCCCGCTCGAGGATGTAAAGGCCTTCCTGAAACCAGACACCGCCTGCGATGTGCTGGTGCAAGCGCTGCTCGACGCGCCGATGTTCGGCACGCGATGGCGCTGGAACGCCGCGGTCGCGCTCGCCGTCAAGCGCGTCCGGAACGGCAAGCGACTGCCAGCCCCGTTCCAGCGCGCGGACTCCGAGGACCTCCTGGCGGTCGTATTCCCCGACCAGCTCGCCTGCGCGGAAAACCTGACGGGCCTACGGATCGTTCCCGACCATCCGCTGGTAAGGCAAACGGTCGACGACTGCCTGCACGAGACCATGGATATGGATGGATTCCTAGCGCTGCTGAAGCACATCGAAGACGGCACGGTCGCAGTCGAGTGCCGCGACCTGACTGGGCCCTCGCCGCTCTCGCACGCCGTTCTCGGCGCGCGGCCATACGCCTTCCTCGATGACGGCGACGCCGAGGGACGCCGCACGCGCTCCATCTCGATGGATCGGCACCTCGAGCCCAAGGACGCCGCCGACCTCGGCAGGCTCGACCCAGAGGCGATCGACCGGGTGAAGACCGAGGCCTGGCTGGAGATCGGCAATCACGACGAGTTGCACGACGCGCTGATCGTGCATGGCTTCCTTACGCAGCCCGAGATTGAACCGTGGAAGACCCAGCTCGCGCGGCTGCGCGACGAACGGCGAGTCGTGTTTCACGACGGACTCTGGGTCGCGGTCGAGCGGTCCGCGGAATTCGAGCGCGCGATGAGCGGCGAGCTCGAAGCACTCGTCGAGATCCTGCGCAGCAGGCTCGAACTCGTGGGGCCGGTGACGGAAACGACGCTGGCGGGCGTGATCAACTTGCCGGCTAGTCAAATCCGCGCGGGACTTCTTGCCCTCGAAGCGCAGGGCTCGGTCATGCGCGGGCGATTCAGCGGTGGACACGAGGAAGAATGGTGCGAGCGGCGCCTGCTGATCCGCATCCACCGCTACACCCGCGACCGCAAGCGGAACGAAGTCCAGACCGTGCCGCCGGCGCAATTCATGCGCTACCTGTTCCGCTGGCAGCGGGTGGCGATTGAAGGCCGCGACGACCGGCGCGAGGGCGAGGCTGGGTTGCTAGCCGTGTTGCGGGAGCTTGAGGGATTCGCCATACCAGCCGGCGCCTGGGAGCGGGACATCCTGCCGTTGCGCGTGAAGAACTACGTGCCGCAGGACCTCGACAAGCTGTGTGCTGCCGGGCGCATTGCCTGGTATCGGCCGGTCGAGGTCTCGGCGAGCGAGATCACGCCAGCGTCAGGGCCCATTCGTAGTACCCCAATTACCCTAGTCGAGCGGGAAGCGCTGGCGCACTGGCAGAATCGAGGTGCCGCACCAGACTCTACTGAGGACTTATCGTCGCGCGCCCAAAAGATCCTGGAGAGTCTCAGCCAACACGGGGCTTCATTCTTCGACGATCTCTTGCGCGACACCGGGCTTCTGCGGAGTGATATTGAGCAGGGTCTCGGAGAGCTAGTCAGCCGTGGGCGTGTCACGTCTGATTCGTTCGCCGGAGTTCGCGCGCTGATCACATCCAGGAAACGTCGCGAGAAGTTGCGCCAATATCGACGACCGTTAGTCGATGTGGACGCGGCCGGACGTTGGAGCCTGCCACGGCGGATGCATGTGCCTGAGACCGTAGAGGCGCTTGGTAACCCGGCCGTGGATCATATCGCCTTTATCCTGCTGCGGCGCTACGGCGTCGTGTTTCGGAAACTACTGGAACGTGAGAGCGGTCTGCCGCCGTGGCGGGAGCTTTTCTATGTGTACCGCCGCATGGAGGCACGCGGCGAGATACGCGGTGGGCGCTTTGTAAGCGGATTCGCAGGGGAACAGTTTGCGCTGCCAGAGGCGGCAGATCTCTTGCAGGGCGTATCGCGTGACGTGACGGTGGATAGAGTCTCAATTTCTGCGGCGGATCCACTGAACCTCGCCGGTATTGCGACGTCTGGTGACCGGGTGCCGGCGCTGACGGGAAATCGAGTCTTGTTCGAACAAGGAATTCCAGTTGCCGTGCAAGCAGGCGGCGAGGTGCGGTTCCTCAAGGACGTAGCAGACGATTCGCAGTGGGAAATTCGAAACCTGCTGGTTCGTCGCCAGGCAACACATTCATTTGTTGCCGGTCCCCAAGTAAAACACTAGTTTTTCGCGGCTTTCAAATAGACAGCTGGTAGCGAAACCCCGGCGCATGGGCCGGGGTTTGTGAGAATGGTCGGGCGGGCACGTGCTCCCCGCACGGCCAGCGGTCGAGATTTATTGTTGGCTCAGACTACCGCGCGGGAAAACCTCTACCACGGCGAGCATCTTGTCGTTGAAGTGCGGCAGCAATGCGCAAATCACAAGGAACCGACCTTTCTTCAGGAACGAGACCGATTCAACCCGGTTGACGGCAGCAGACGCCTGGGCGAAGGGCGGCGCAGGCGGAGGCGCGGCTAGTGGGTTGATCCCCTCGTAGTAAACCGGCAAGTCGAACGACGGGATCACTGACACCGGACTTGCGACATTCCCGAAGTAACATTGCGGCGCGTCGCTCGCCGACGGCACCGGGTTTACTTCGCACTCATCCGGGATCTGGTTCCTGATATCGCCCGCGAACACGCCCGGTTCGTAGGCTCGGATGATATGCAGCCCGCCAACAACGAAGTTCACGACGTCGCCCACCTCGATTTGAATCTTCTTGGGCACGACGTGATGATTCGCAGGATTGCCAGGCTGAGCCGTGTTGAGACCCGCGCCGAAAGACACCGTAACGGCATTTCGCCCGTCTGGATCGACAGCGCTCGCCGTCGTGGCGCCAAGTGCACAAGCTACGGCAGCCGTCAGTGTTACCGTCAATTTCCTGGAAATGCTCATGGAGTATCCCCTTTGGCCGACTTAGCGGACGGCCGGCTGTTTTTTCCGCTGATGGAGCATACGCTCTTGGCCGCGCGCGTGTTGCGCCCTGCGGACGTCTCCAAGACGACATTGAGGCAGCGGTCGCCTCTGCCGCCCGCCCAGGAATCGGTATCTGGGTGCACCGCCCCGGTACCCTCGGGCGAGGCTTTTCGTAGTTCCGATCCAGCTACACCCGTGAGAAGCCATTTCGTACGCCACCGGACTGACAGACGGAATTCACGGGCGTACGTTTCGCGGGTCGGGGGGTTACCAAAATCCACGAGGGATTTATGAACCTGTCACCTTTCGCCAGGGAGAGGGGTGAATCCAAACCATCCACGGCTTACCCGGAATGGGTAGAGAAAAAAGGCCGGGACCGCTTTCAGGACCTAATCGAGTCCGATCTGACCGCCGTCTATACCTGCGACTCGACAGGCGTGATTACCTATTACAACGCGCTCGCGGCGGAATTTTGGGGACGTAAGCCAGAAATCGGTGACACCGATGAGAGATTTTGCGGGTCACACAGGCTGTATCGCGTGGACGGCCACCTTTTGCCGCGTGACCAATCTCCGATGGCCGACGTGCTTGGCGGCAAGGTTTCGGGTATCTATGACGCCGAAGTCCATTTCGAACGTCCCGATGGCTCGCGAGTCATCGTCTTCCTGAATGTTGCGCCGCTAGTCGACGACAACGGGGCCATCGTCGGGGCCGTTAATAGTTTTTGCGAGAGTCGCCTGCGCAAGCGGCCCAAATAACGCACTCGGAGGGATTCCGCAAGAAAGGGGCCCGCACCCGCAAGGTGGCGGGCCTCTTTCTAACCCGCCAACAGTGCACTAAGTTTGTTTCGGTCGGCAATGCGTAGTGTCTGAGTTTCTATCAGCGCAGCCAATACCAATTTTGCGGCCTTGGTAGATCGACGCGATTGACGCAACCTAAAAATATGCTCCCGTTGACGTTTTATTAGTCGTTCCCCTCGGCAAACTTCGCTAATCGCGTTCGCTAAGTGCTCAGTTGACGAGATCCCGTCCATCGTGGCGTCGTCTATTCCGACGAAGGCGACTCGGTGTCGTCTTCAGCTGCGGTGTCGTCTTCGGCTGCGGTGTCGCCATCATAATCGTCGTCAGACACCGCGGGCGTGTCGGAGAAGGACGAGATCCACGCGGCCGCCCGCGGCGGCAAGCCCGAAGCCATCGCGTGTATAACCGCAAGAAATCCACCGACTGCGAGCGCAACAATTACGCTTACAACTAACCCTTCCCGGATAGTCCGTTGGCGGCGCCAGTAGTCGTAGTGGTTCAAGATCTGGACGTGTACGCGCGCGAGTCGTCGCTAGTCTGTAGGCGTCAGACGCGTGATGCTGAGAGACTTACCGGTTCCCTAGACCTGCGCCCCTAACCACCCAGTGCGACGAGGGCCAGGATTCCGCAAAAACCAATAGCCGGCGGGGTGCTGGCGCCGGCGCGGAGGCTCAACTTTAGGAGTGGGTCAAGCCACCACTGTCACGCGATGACAGTTTCCTGCGCGAGCGAGATCCGAAGAATCCGGGCTCAACTGGGCGAACCCGCGTCGTCAGCGGATGCTGCCGTCTCGGCCGTTTGAGGCAGACTCCCGCCTTCGGGCTGCGTGTCAGGACCTAGCGCCCTGACTACCACTAGAAAAAACCCGATTGCGACCGCGTTTACGAGTACTACGATCATCGAATCTCGCAGGGGCATCTGCCGCAGGGAATTGAGAATGTGGCTCCAGACATCAGTGAACTTGATCTCACGCATAACGTGCGCACTCCAAACCATTGCCTTTTCCAGGCTCGACTGAGAATCCGACACATCGATGCGGGTTGTGTTCCTTCTATGACAGGCGCTGTCACCGCTCGTCTTGCAGGACTTGAGGAGATGGCAAGTCAGACTGCAAATACCGTATGCCGCTCACATAAACATCATCCACGAAGATTCAGGTATGTACGCCAATTCTGACAATTCGACGTGAATAATCGCGGACTTCCTAACGCCTCGTGTCGCGCCATCATTTTGGCTCCGTGAGTTTCGACCAAGACAAGCCGCCTGTTTCCCGCGTGTGCCCGCACTGCGGAAGGCCCACGAGATTGGCGCACCTGCTTGGTCGGCAGTCGATGCAGGGCAGTTGGGTTAAAGGGCATATTGAGATGTCAATGCGACCGGCGACGAGGGCGACCACCCTTCCTGTACTGTCGCGACTCGATTCTCTGCGCTACAAGTTCTGACCAAATACCTCCCAATTCACAGCCCGTTTTGGCGGCTCTCTTCTTGACCCAAGGCTCAATTCTTTCGCACAAAAAGGTCTTGGTACGTGAAACCGTAAGCCTACGCCGCCACCGGCATCGCCACGCACACCTGATTCCTTCCCGCCGCTTTCGCGACGTACACAGCCGAATCCGCACTCCTGACGAGCTCTTCGTCCCACACATTGAGTGAGTCGCTGGCCGCCACGCCGATGCTGCAGGTGAACCGGATCGGGTCGCCGAACCCCTCGATCTCGAGCTCCGCCACGCGCTCGCGGATGCGCTGCGCAATCGTCTGCGCGGCGTGTGCGTCCGCGCTGCTCAGGATCACGATGAACTCCTCGCCGCCATAGCGGCCGATCACGTCGGACTTGCGCAGCTCTTTCTGGATCGGCCTGATCACGGCGCGCAGGCAGGCGTCGCCCGCGAGGTGGCCGCGCGTATCGTTGATGGTCTTGAAGTGGTCGAGGTCGATGAAGAGGAGTGCAACCGGGAGCCCGCGCGCCTGGGCGCGCGAGCAGGCGGCGTGCAGGCGCTCGATCAGGGAACGGCGATTGAGGACACCCGTGAGCGGATCCGTTTGCGCCCGCCGTTCGGCGTCCGACAGCGCGAGGCGCTGCTCGCGCAACCGGTCCGCAATGCCGAGCGCAACCAGGATCGATGCCGCGACCATGGAGAGCGGCAAGCCGTAGAACAAGAGGTGCTCGGCCGCCCCGACGATGGACTTCGCGGCAGTCCAGATGGTCATGACCTCGAGCAGTCCCCAGGCGACCAGGAACCAGCCGGCCGGTCGGCTGCCGCGCAGCCACGAAAGGAACGCAATGACCAGCGTGTAGACGGCCGCGAGCAGGAAGATAAGGTTGCCGCCTGCCGTGATCACGGGGTTCGTCTCGGGACTGCGCAAGAAGTTCGAAATCGCGAGCAGGACGAAGACTCCGGCCAGCCAGCCGAACAGGACGTAGTGGCGCGGGTAGTAGCGCCGCATGTCCGTGATCTTGCGGGTGAACAGGCACGCCGCCGCGCCCGAGAGTGCCGCGGGCACGTTCCAGGTGTTCGAGCCAAGCGGCGCCAGCGGACTGAGAATTGGCCATTCGAATCCCTGGCCGGAGATGAAGACGATGTAGAGCGCCTGCATCGTGAACAGCGTCGCGTACCAGACGAAGATGCTTCCCGGCGTGACGACGCAGATGAGAAGCGCCGTCACGGACATGGCCAGCAGCGCGCCGAATGCGACCGCAACCATGCGCGTCTGTGCCCGGCCACGCGCGAGGGCGTCCGCGAGCAACGGCAGCGAGAAGTTGAGCTGCTCGGCGCCGGTGCCCACCACGTCGACGTGTACGTAGATCGGATCGCCCGGGGTCCGGCCGGCGGGGAGCGCATACAGGGCGGTATGCTCGGCGCGGTATTCCGGCAGGACCGCGGCCGCAATCAGGGGCTGCCCCGCCCGTGCCTTGGAGTCATACGCGCGCAGGTAGAGGTGCCGGCCCTTGCGCACGGCGAGCGCCGTGCCGGAACGCGTGTCGATGCCGGCTTCCGGCACGAGGCGCAGCCAGAACGGCTCGCCGCGTGCGCGCGTCGCGCCGAAGTCGAAGGACTTGAACTCGCCGTCGAACCGCCCACTGGTGACGCTCTCGACCGTCGCATCGGCGGCCGAAAATGGCAGAACTGATACAGCAAACGGGCCGGTGTTCGCCTCGGCGAAAGCCGCAACGGGCGATAGCAGCAGACACAAGGCAAGAACGAGCCGAAACATGGCCGAAACCCATCCTTGGGTTCGTCACCGTACCACGGCCGATAGGCATCGGGAGCCGCCTGTTGGTGCAGGTGGCACGCCGCTACGATATGTCACACCACCGGGAGATTTCTCATGCAGCTCGCCTGGCTTTCGCTCGCGCTGATCACGACGGTCGGCTATCACCTCGTCATGAAAGTCACGCCAGCCGCGGTGAACCCGTTCCTGTCGCTGGCGGCAAGCTACTCGCTCGGCGCGGCCGTGTTCCTGGCCTGCTACGCGCTCGCACCCGACGGACCGACGCTGCGGGAAAGCCTGAAGTTGCTCAACTGGACGGCGCTCGCCCTCACCCTCATGGTCGTCGGCCTGGACGTGGGATTCCTGATGCTCTACCGCTCGGGCTTCGACGTGAGCCTCGGGCAGATCGTCACGCAGTCCGGCGCCGCGCTGATCCTCGTGGTCGCGGGCATCGTCCTGTTCCGGGAGAAGATCACGGCTGCGAATCTCGCAGGCATTGCGTTGTGCGTGATCGGGCTCTGGCTGATCAACCGGAAGTAAGGCTAGGATTGCCTCTGAAACCATCGTCCAATCATTCGTGAGGATCTCCCAATGATCCGGCTCACCCTGACTTGCACCCTGCTGGCGTGTTCCATCACACCGGCTTTCGCCGGCAGCACCGCCGCCACCTCGGCCGGCGCCGGCACTTCCGCCGGCGGAACGTCGGCCTCGTCCGAGACCACGACCCCCGAGGATAAGGTGGTGCTGCAAGCCCGCGATGACGCGGCCAGCTTTGTCGCCAGCGACGGACGTATCCGCGGCGCCCAACTGGAAGCGGCGCTGCGGCACCTGCGTGAAGGCAACGCGGGCGCGCAACGCGCCAGCGATATGCAACTGGCGCAGGCGATCCTGGCGTTGTGAACCTGGGGCGCCGGCTGCGATCCGCGTCGCCGGCACTTTGCCTGGTGGCCTGCATCGGTACGGCGCAGGCGACACCGCGACTTCAGCTCATCGATGAATCACTGACTCCGGACCAAGCTGCGGCCACACGCGAACTCCTTGCCGACGTCGTCCAGCGCCTGCCGACCGGCTGGGTGGACGCGCTGGAGCAACGTATTGAAGTGGAGTGGCGCGACGACCTGCCCGCGCAGATCCATGGTCGTGCACAGGCACGGCGGCTGCTGCTGGATCGCGCACTGCTCGACGCCTGGATGGCGCGTCCGCGCGACGCCGGCATCGAGGATCCGGCCACGCGCGCCGCGCTGGCGGCCGTCATCCACGAACTCGCGCACTTCTACGACCGCACGCCGCACGGTCAACTCTCGCGCGATCCGCGCCTGCTCGACCTCGCCGGCTGGCAGGTCAGCCCGATGCGGCTGGGCCTGCGCAGCCCGGACAACGCCTTCCGCGATCGCAGCCCGGACCTGTACGAGCTGACGAGCCCTGGCGAGTTCGTCGCCGTGAATCTCGAGTACTTCCTGTTGGACCCGGCCTACGCCTGCCGCCGGCCGGCGTTGTACCGCCATTTCGCGACGCATTTCGGCAGCCACCTTTCGCCGGCGGAATGCGCGCCCGACCTCGTGTACCTGCAGGCCAGCACCCAGCCAGACCTGCCGCCGCTGCTGCGTCTCGATGCCGAACGTGTCTACGCGATCGATTACCTGCTGGCCGAAGGCAACGAGAAGCCGTTGAGCCGCTGGGGCCACAGCATGCTGCGGCTGGTGATCTGTGCACCGGGCCGCGCGCCCGGGCCGGACTGCCGCTTCGACCTGCAGTACCACCAGGTCCTGTCGTTCCGTGCGTTCGTGGGTGACGTGCAGATATCGACCTGGCGCGGGCTCACGGGCTCCTATCCGTCGCGCCTGTTTGTGCTGCCGCTGGAGCAGGTCATCGAGGAGTACACCAAGGTCGAGCTGCGGGGATTGCAGTCGATCCCTTTGCTGTTGGATCCGGGTGAGATCGACGCGCTGCTGGAACGCAGCGCGCGGCTGCACTGGAGTTACGACGGTCACTACTACTTCCTCAGCAACAACTGCGCCGTCGAGACCTTCAAGCTGCTGCACGACGGCGTACCGCGGTTGGCCGGCGAGGATCTGTCCAGCATCACGCCCACCGGCCTGCTGCGTCAGCTTCAGCGCGCCGGCATCGCGGATGCTTCCGTGCTGGAGGATCGCATCGAAGCCCTGCGCGTGGGCTACTACTTCGAGGCCTTGAACGCACGCTACGAGGCCATGTTCGAGGTGGCACGGCAGGCGTTGCGGCTGCCGCAGGAAGACGCGCGGGACTGGCTCGACCTGCCCGCGGGCGAACGTGCGCCGTGGCTCCCGCACGCCGACATGCGAGCAAGCGCCGCGCTCTTGCTGCTGGAGCAGGCCGCGCTGCGCCGCCAGGAGCTTCTAGCGCGCGATGAACTCAAGCGACACTTCCTGGGTCTGGATACGGACCGCGGCGCAAGCCGCGCAGACGTGCGGGTCGCGGTGCAGGACGTCTTGCGCCTGGAGGGCTTCCTCAGCCGCCCGGCCGCGCTACTGCCGGACACCGGCTACGGCCTGCCGCAATTCAAAGAGCGCGAGATGCTCGCGCAGGAAAGCAATCGGCAGGCAGCGCAGTGGCGACAGCAGCATGACTGGCTGCGGAGCGAAGCGCGCAAGATGCTGCCGCTACATCGGCAGGCTGCGCTCGAAGCGACCGCAGCCAATGTCGATGCGCTGGGCGAGCAGCTAAGGCGGCTGCATCGGGAACAGGATGGTTTGCAGCTGTGATGAAACGTTCACTTCCCGCGATTACAGCGAGCTGCGATTGCGGCCTCGCATTTTGCGCCACGGCCGTGTTTGAAGGATAGTTTCCCATGACCGAACAATCAGAGTTGCGCGAGTACCTGGTCCTGTCCCGTGGTCAGTGGAATGCGACAGCTTCCAGGGAGGAGATTCAGGCGGCGATAGATGCCTTCTACGTCTGGTACCAACGAAGCCTCGAATCGGGCCTGATGAAGCCAGGTCATCGGCTTACCCGGGACGGAAAAGTTGTCTCCAAGTACTTAGTGACTGATGGTCCCTTCGCTGAAACCAAGGAACTCGTCGGCGGCTACTGGTTCATCGTTGCGCGGAACCTCGAAGAAGCCGCGGCCATCGCCGCGCAGAACCCGACCCTGGCCTTCGGCCTCAAGCTCGAGATCCGGCCGCTAGAGCTTGCCCGGGCAGACGTCTTGGTACCAGCCAACGAAACGCCAGCAGAGTGGGACGCAAAGTAATGCAAACGAAAGTCTGGGCATACGTTTTCATTTCGTCGCGTCATCCCAAGCGTTTGCTTCCGCGAGTCCGCGGCATCGCTGGCGTCGTGCATGCTGATGCTCTTTTCGGTAGTCCCGATGTCATCGCGATTGTCGCGGGCCAGGACATCAAATCCATGGACGAGGTCATTGATCGTATCGCTGAACTGGACGACGTGCTGGCAACCGAGACCAAAGTGGCGCGTTGGCTCGATGGCGTGGGTCCTCCAAGGTCCCACGCGCCCGCGACCTGACTATGCAATGGATTTCCCATCCGCTGCCATGGATGCCCTGATCGCCGCCGCCGCGCGCGCACTCGCCGCGGGTGACGTTCTCGGCGCTCTCAGTCGTCTCGCCCTCCGCGCCGATCCGCCGGCGCTCGCGCTGCGCGGCATCGCCATGTCCCAGCTCGGCGAGTATCCGCGTGCCCGGAACCTGCTCAGGCGTGCCGCGCGCGCCTTTGGCGCCCACGAGCAGCTGGCGCGCGCCCGCTGTGTCGTCGCCGAGGCCGAGGTGGCCCTTGCTATGCGCGATCTGCACATCTCTCCGCGTGCACTTGCGGCCGCGGTCGCCACTCTCGCGGCGCGTGGCGACCTCGCCAACGCCGTGCATGCTCGCCTGATCGCGGTTCGCCGGCTGCTCCTGCTTGGCCGTCTCAGCGAGGCCGCCAGCGCACTGGCCGGGGTCGACGTGCGCGGCATGCCACCGGCTCTGGTGGCGGTCGCTGAGCTTGCCTCGGCCGAGCTGGCGCTGCGCTCGCTGCACACCGCGTCGGCACGCGCAGCGCTATCCCGCGCTCACGAGGCCGCCGCAAGCGCGGGCGTGCCCGCGCTACTGGCGGAAGTGGTCGAGACGCACGCCACACTCGATCGTCCGGCCGCCAGGCGTCTCTCTGCCGGCTCTGAGCAGCCCATGCGTCTCGATGAGGTCGAAGCACTCCTCGCTTCGGGTTCGCTCGTCGTCGATGCGTGTCGGCGCGGCCTGCGCACGGGCCGCACGTGGCAGCCGCTGACGCGCCGGCCCGTGCTCTTTAAGTTGGCGCGCGCGCTTGCCGAGGCGTGGCCCGAAGACGTGGATCGCCACGCGCTCATCACGCGCGCGTTCCGTATCACCCGGCCCGACGACTCGCACCGGGCCCGCCTGCGTGTCGAGATCGGCCGATTGCGCGCGCTCGCGGCGCCGTTTGCGCGCGTTGAAGCCACTGCGCGCGGCTTCGGGCTCACGCCGCGGGGAACCCAGGATGTTGTCGTGTTGCTGCCGCCCATCGACGGCGAACAGGCTTCGCTGCTGGCCTTACTCGCCGACGGCTCTGCCTGGTCGACTTCGGCCCTCGCGCTCGCCCTCGGGTCGAGCCAGCGGACGGTCCAGCGCGCGCTAGTCGAACTGGAAGCGACGGCGCAACTGCGCTCGATCGGGCGCGCGCGCACTCGGCGTTGGCTATCGCGTCCGCTGGCAGGATTCACGACGATCTTGTTACTCCCTGCGGTCTCGCCGACGGCGTAGATTGGTCCCGCGGCGCAGTTTCGATACGCGCCACGAGGAGCAGTAATGACCGCAAAGCAAGTCCAGAAACTTCATGCAAAAGAAAAGGCACCGGCGCACCCGGCTGAAATCGTGCGCGAATATGGCCCGTTCGAGGGGGCCAGCGAAATACACGGTGTCACCTACGATGGACGCCGCGTCTGGGCCGCCACTGGCGCGAGAATGATCGCTTTCGATCCCGAAAGCGGCCGGGTCACGCGGACGCTCGTCCGCGCCGGAGACGCGGGTACCGCCTTCGACGGCAAGTATCTCTACCAGATCGCCGAAGCGCGGATCGACAAGATCGATCCGGTCAGCGCCGAAGTCGTGGCGTCGATTCCCGCGCCCGGTCACGGCCGCGACTCGGGCCTCGCCTGGGCCGAGGGCAGCCTGTGGGTGGGGCAGTACCGCGATCGCAAAATTCACCAGATCGACCCCGACACCGGCGCCATCCTGAGCACCGTAGAGTCCAACCGCTTCGTCACGGGCGTGACGTGGCTCGACGGTGAACTGTGGCATGGCACCTGGGAGGGTGACTCGAGCGATATCCGGCGGATCGACCCCGGGAGCGGCGCAATACTCGAGCGGCTCGAGATGCCGAGTGGCACGGGGGTCAGCGGCCTCGAGTCGGACGGGGCCGAGTTGTTCTACTGCGGCGGCGGTTCCAGCGGCAAGGTGCGGGCCGTACGCCGGCCCAGGCACTGACCAAGGGAGCGCGCGATGTGTCCCGTGTGCCTGGCCACAACCGGACTCTATCTCGCCAGCGGGATTTCGGGCGGAGCCGCCTCGAGCTTCCTGGTCGCCCGTTGGATGCGCCGGCGACCCAACGCACGCGGCCGTGAATCACAGGAGAAACGAAATGACAATGCACAAGACCGGAACACGCAAAGAGTGGCTCGCGGCGCGACTTAAGCTGCTCGAGGCGGAGAAGGAGCACACGCGGCATGGCGACGAGCTTGCCCGGCAGCGGCAGGCACTGCCGTGGGTGCGCGTGGACAAGGCGTATCGATTCGAAACCGACGAGGGGAGCGCTACGCTGGCGGACATCTTTGGAGGGCGCTCGCAGCTTATTGTCTACCACCTGATGTTCGGGCCGGAATTCACCGCGGCGTGCCCTTCCTGCTCGTCCATCGCGGATGGGTTCAACGGCTTCGTCGTGCACCTGGCGAACCACGACGTTACGCTTTGCGCAGTGTCGCGTGCGCCGTTCGCGAAGATCCAGGCGTTCAAGCGGCGGATGGGGTGGACCTTTCCCTGGGCGTCGTCGTTCCCGGGCGACTTCAACTTCGACTTCAACGCCTCGTTCACCGAGGAGCAACAACGCGGGGGGCCCGATTACAATTTCCGGCGCGACGACCCCGTCATGACGATCGGAATGGCGGCAGCGCCGCCGCCGGAGTTTGTCGCGTGGGCGGCGGCGACCGGAACCGACCCCGCCACGTATTCGCGCGAAAGAGAAGGCCTGAGCGCGTTCGCGCTCGAGGATGGCGTCATCTACCACACCTATTCCACCTACTCGCGCGGCGTGGACGCCATATGGGGCATGTATCCGTGGCTCGACCGCGCCCCGAAGGGCCGCAACGAGACCGGTTTCTGGCTGCGCCGCCACGACGAGTACGGCAACGGTTAGGCGAAGGGATCAAGGTGGTCTGCAGCTCTGAAATCGGCGGTTCCCACAGGCATCGGCGGCCAGTTCCTACTGCGTTTTGGACGGTTGCGGTGCTAGTAGATGAGGGACTTCAAGGAGAGTCCTCATGAAGACCGCACGACGCGCGCAAGAGCCCACACCGGATCTTTTCGCCAATTCGTTCGCCAGCGTCCTGCACGCGCCCGGACCGGATCCAGAGCGCAAGTCGAAGCTCGCGCTCTACGCATTCCTCGTCGGCCAGTGGGAACTGTACGTAACGGTCATTGCCGAGGATGGAACGACTCATGTCGGCAATGGCGAAATTCACGCCGGCTGGGTATTGCGAGGCCGTGCCATCCAGGACGTGTGGATGATCCCGCGCCTCATCGATCGCAAGCCGGGCATCGCGCAACTGCCCGGCGCCGGCAACTGGTACGGCACCACATTGCGCGTCTACGATCCGAACCTGGACGCCTGGCGAATCCTGTGGAGCGACCCGGCAACCAACTTCTTTTCGCAGCAGATCGGCCGTGACCACGGGGACGACATCGTGCAGGAGGGACCCGATCCGCGCGGCGGGCACATGCGCTGGACATTCACGGACATCGAAGACGACTCGTTCCACTGGACGGCTGAGCACTCTTTCGACGCGGCCAAATGGAGAAAGGTGGTCGACATTCGCGCGCGCCGCGTCGGCTAGCGAACGCCTGACCCTGATCGCCAACGCCCTATTCGGGCGCGCTCGGTTATGATCGTCGTGGAGTAATCGCACTCCGCCGGGGGGGGGTTTTCCACCATGAGTTTTCTCTACGATCTCCCGTTGTGGGTCGTCGGACTCTTCCTGGTCGTGGTCATGGGCGGGCTGGCCGCCGTCGGCCTGCGCTTCGTGCGGGGCCGCGTCCTTCCGCGCTTCCAGTCCTCGGAAGAGGACGGTCACTTCACCAGCACCATGGTGCACTCCATCATGGTCTTTTATGCCCTGACGGTCGCGATGATCGCGATCACCGTCTGGGAAACCTACGACGCGGCCGCGAAGATCGTCTCGGAAGAAGCGACGGAGCTGGCGACGCTCTACCGCGACGTGGGTGCCTATCCCCCGCCGACGCAGGCGCAGCTGCAGGCCGCACTGCGGGAGTACACGGAGTCCGTGATCCGGGAGGCCTGGCCCGAGCAGCACAAGGGGCTCATCCCTCGCGGGGGCGTCGAACGGATCAATCGATTCCAGAAGATATTGACGGACTTCGAGCCAGCCACCGAAGGGCAGAAAATCCTGCACGCTGAGACCCTGCGAACCTACAACCAGATGATCGACGCGCGCCGGATGCGCCTCGACGCCGTCCAGACTGCCCTGCCGGGACTGCTGTGGACGGTGATTTTCGTGGGCGCTGCCCTTGGCGTGGCGGCCTCCTACTTTTTCCGGGTTAGAGACCCTCGCCTGCACATGACGCTGGTGGTGCTGCTGACCGTGTTCTTCGCGATGGTGATCTTCGTCGTCTTTGCGTTCGATCGGCCGTTCCGCGGCGACATGGGCATCGAGGCCGAGCCGTATGAGCTCGTTTACGATCAATTGATGATGTCCGACTAAATACTCGGCATCACTGACATCTTCATCGGCAAGACTGTAGGCAGCAACTTACGCGCGCTTGCGTGCAATGCACGTTGTTGTAAGCGCTCATAGGTTTAACTTGGCGCCAAGTCTTTCGCCACCCTAAGGAAGGGGATACATCATGGAATACACAGTCGGTTCTACGACTCGGACAGGCACGGCGGGTCGCGGATCCGTGGAAGCGCCCTGGGTCACGGGACTATTCACGGATCGCGAGAGAGCGGAACAGGGCTATGAGGCGCTCAGGGCCCGCGGCTATGATCCCAAGGATATCAACGTCGTGATGTCAGACGACACACGAAAGAAGTACTTCGTCTCCGGCGAACAGACGGAGCTCGGCACGAAAGCCGCCAAGGGTGCCGGCGTAGGCGGCGCGATTGGCGGAACCGTGGGTGCGATAGCGGCGGCAATCGCGGCTGTTGGCACCTCGCTTGCGATTCCTGGCCTTGGATTGGTAGTTGCGGGTCCGTTGGCGGCTGCGCTGGCGGGCGCAGGCGCGGGCGGCGCGACCGGCGGGCTCGTCGGTGCCCTCATCGGCGCGGGAATTCCAGAGGAACGCGTGAAGCACTACGAGAAGGGCATCAAGTCCGGTGGCATCCTGCTGGGCGTGCGTCCCCGTTCCGACGAGGACGCGGGTTACTTCGAACGCGAGTGGAACAAGGTCGGTGGCACTCACGTCTATCGTTAAGCGATGACGCCGCAACTGACTTGAACATGCTCAACTATTTGGGTGGTTCGCAGCGAGGCCGCGGCACGGTGTCACCCACCGTGCTCGCGGTGCTCGGCTTGCTCGCCTATCGCACGCTGAAGGGAAAAGGGCGGCTGGCGGAGGTTCTGCAGGGATCGCCACCCGCGCCCGGTGCTCCCGCCGCAAACTCGCCCGTCGCCGGAGTGAGCGGCGGCGCGCTGTTGGGTGGCCTGAAAGAGCTGCTCGATCGCTTTCGTCAGAACAACCCCAACTCCGCAGCGGACAGCTGGGTGTCCAAGGGCCCGAACCAGGCGGTTTCATCCAAAGAGCTGGAGCAGGCCCTGGGCGGAGAGCGCATTGAATGGCTCATGGCCCAAACTGGAATGACCAAGGATCAGTTGCTCGCCGGCCTGGCAACTTCGCTGCCTGATGCGATCGACAAGCTGACTCCAGACGGGCGCGTTCCGACCGAAGAAGAACTCGCGCAGCTGGAGGCGAAGGCCGACTAGCCCTTCGTTTGGACCTTGGGGAAGTAGCGAATCACGAAGAGCACATAGACGAGCCAGAGTCCAACCCAGACAGCCCCGACGGCCAGTAGTCCGATCGAGAAGAGAATCAGGCTAGGGGCGAGGAACAGCAGGCTGTAGCCGAGCAGCCAGAAGCGATCGCCTCGCCGGGCGAACGTTGCCTTCTCGGCATCGGAGACCCGTCTGGCCGCCGATACGCAGTAGTAGCAGAACGACGCGAACACGAACGAGAACGTCGCCACGGCCATCACCACGATGGTGGCCTGGAACAGCAAGGCGTTTGCCTCGCCGTTCACGAATCGCGGGAACAGAAAGAACAGCGTGAACGTGAAGATCGCGATGCTGGTCGCGGCGAGCGAGTACGAGCGATTGACGTTGGCTGAAGCGAGATCGTCGCCCATGTGCTACCCCTGATGCTGCACCGCCCGGTAGTCTATGCGCCAAATACCTGCAACATGAAATCGAGATATTCTTCCGGCGTTCGCACGCACAGAGAGGGATGCCATAGCCATGAACTCGAAGCTGCGCTTGCTGCTTGTCGCACTCCTGTGTGCACTCATGACTTCGAACACACCTCCCGTATCCGCTGCGGGCGTGGAGGCAGAAAAGAAAGCGATTCTGGCACTGATCACGCAGATGGAGGCCGCCTGGAATCGAGGCGACTTCCGTGGCTACATGGAGGGCTTTGCGAATCCCGACGTGATCTTCGTGTCGCGCGGCGAATTCCAGAAGGACTGGCAAGGCACGCTCGACCACTACATCCGTGACTACGGCACCTCCGAAGCGACGCGTGGCCGCCTCCGCTTCTTCGACATCCGGATCGAGATGCTGGCGCCGGACACCGCGCAGCTCATCAGCCGCTACCAGCTCGACCGCCCGCAGAACCCGCAGGACGGCATCAACACGCGGCTGATGCGCAAGCGCGGCGACAAATGGGTCATCGCCCTCAACCATGTTTCCTCACGGGAGTTCCCATGCCCAAGCTCGTCCTGACCTATTTTGACTTCGACGGCAGCCGCGGCGAAGCCGCGCGCCTGGCGTTGCACTTCGCCGGAATCGCATTCGAGGACAGGCGCATTGCACGCAAGGACTGGCCCGCGCTGCGCGACCAGACGCCGTACCAATCCTTGCCGGTGCTGGAAGTGGACGGCGAAGTGATCGCGCAGTCCAACACCATCAACCGCTATGTCGGCAAGCTTGCCGGCTTGTACCCGAAGGACGACTGGCAGGCAGCGCTGGTGGACGAGGTGATGGACGCGATCGAGGACATCACATTGAAGATCGGCAACACCTTCGCGCTCGAGGGCGAGGCCAAGAAGAATGCGCGCGAGGCGCTGGCGGCCGGTCCGATTGCGCGCTTCCTGCTGCAGTTCGAGGCGCGGCTCAAGGCGGGCGGCGGCGAGTGGTTCGTCGAAAAGCGGCTGACGGTCGCCGACCTCAAGTGCTTCCTATGGGTCCGTTGGCTCAAGTCAGGCGCGTTGGATCACATCCCTGCCGACATCGTGGACCGCCACGCGCCGCTTGTCGCGAAGCACAT
>Ga0209486_10000381_pt1 | contig 20061 bp, 17 predicted proteins | sample NCCompost_FD_187518 | JGI IMG/M metagenome (GOLD analysis project Ga0209486, IMG submission 187518) | Agricultural soil microbial communities from Utah to study Nitrogen management - NC Compost (SPAdes) (version 2) | ecosystem: Environmental > Terrestrial > Soil > Agricultural land | place...
CCATCTTGGCCAGCTCGAACGTGCCATCGTCCACGCGCAGCAGCGCACACACGCCGACCGGCTCGCCATCACGCACGGCCACGAGGATGTGGCCGCCCTTGTCGAGAATCTGCTCCTGCGGCGCGTCGAGCATGCGCTGGTCCGGCGCCTCGATCCGGAAGTAGCGGCGGATCCAGGCCTCGTTCAGCCGCCGGAACGCGTCGTGGTACGACGCGTCGTACGGCACCAGCTCCACGCGCACGTCATCGGCTCGTTCGCTCGTGCCCATTGGCGTAACCGGTCCACACGAGAATCTCGCCCTTGCCCGGCTCGCCGGCGTCGCCACAGTAGCGATCGAAGCGGCCGGCCACCAGACCCGGATCGCAGGGAAAACCTAAGCGGCGGCGCAGCGACGTCAGCAGCAGCCGCACGTGCGGCGGCTCGTAGGCGCAGGCGAAGCGATACGACGCCGGCACGGCCACGCCACCCGCCGCGATGATCGAGCCGCGCTTGTTGCCCACGCCGGGCAGCTCGCCCACCGGCCCGAGCGCCAGCAGCGTCCCCGCCATCATGCCGCGGCCGGCGCAGGCCCCGACGCCGCCCGCCACCGCCACGAGGCCGCGGCGCATCAGCGCGCCGGCCGACCCGCCGGCCGATCCGAACACCACGATCTCGCCGCCGGTCATGCCCCTGGCCGCGCCTGGCAGCCCACCGCCCAGGCGTTCGCCGGCGTGACCGTCCACGCGCAGCACACCGCCCGCCATCGCCTGCCCCGCGTCGTCGCCGACGCTCCCGTGTACGTGCAGCAGCCCGCCGGTCATCCGCGCGCCCACGCCGCAGGCGTCGCCGAGATCGCCCTTGATCTCGACTCGCGCCGATCGCTCGCCGCGCACGTCGAAGATGTCGCCCACACGCGCCTCGGTGGCGCCCAGCCAGACGGGCAGCCCGGCAATCTCGCTGGCCGAGAGGTTCGCGCAGCGGTCCGGCGTCACGCCGGTCAGGTCGAGACGCGCGTCGGGCCGCGCCCGCACGGTGAGCACGACGCCGTCGCTCACACCGGCGCTCCCATGATCTGGCGCAGGTGGAAGTGATGCGGCCCGAGCTTGCCGCCGTAGTTGCCAGCGGAGATCGCCCGCACGCCGGGCCGGCACGCGGCGTCGATGCCGGCGCGCATCGCGGCGCTGATCGCATCCGGCGACAGGCCGTCGAGCACGAGCTCGAGCACCGCGTTGACGCCGTCCGGCAGGGCGGTGGCCGTGAACGGCCGCAGCGTCGGGCAATAGGCGTCGTTGGTCGACGCGATCATCCCCTTGTAACCGCGCGACCCTATCTTGCTGCCGCTGCGCACCACGCCGCCGGGAAATGGCAGGATGACGCCGGGCATGCCGTCGATGGCCGCCACGGCGGCCTCGGCCGCGTCGAGCGCGGCATCGATGTCCTGGGCGAGGATGAGGAAGTTGCCGCCGCCAACCCCCTGCTTCTGCATGCCGAAGCTTTCCTGGAGCAGGCACTCCCCTTCCATCACCGGCACGCGCCAGTAGCGCTCGCCGTTCACCACCTTGCTGATCTGAAAGCGATCGCCGAACGTGCGCAGCGCGCGCGCCGCCGGCAGGCGATCGGGCACGTCGGGCAGGCCGTCGAAGCAGCTCGCCGTGGGGCACGTGAGCACGGTCTGGCCGATGCGCTCGGTGAGACGTTTGCCGAGGCTGTCGGTGTCCATCGTGAACAGCAGCGCCGACACGCCGGGCCGCGCGTCGGGCGTTTCGTCCGGCGTGAGCTCGCGCTCGATCGCCGCCTCGCACTTGCAGGCGATGACCGACGTGGCAAAGCCGGTGAGCTTCAGCGCCGCCGCACGCGCCCACTTCATCGTCCGGGCGGTGATCACCACGCGCGCCGCGCGCATGGCGAACGCTTCGGCAAAGGTGTCTTCGATGAAAACGCCGCGTATCTCCACGCGGCGAGCGTAGCATGCAGGACTGGTGGGACGGGTGGGACAGGTGGGACTGGTAACAGCTTGCCCAAGGCCCAAGGTCTAAGGCCCAAGGCCGACGTCAGACGCGCGCGATTGGTACAGGCGCGTCTCGAAGATCGCCCACGGGGTAATTGCGGAACGACACCGTCGAGTGGCGATCGAAGAACTCGCGCAACGGCGTCTCGACGGCGGCGTCGTAGCCAGGGCGCACGTGGAGCCGCTGCCCGCGCGGTGCGCGGCGCAGCTGCCCTTCTTCCACGACCACGGTGCCGCCCTTCACCACGTAGCGCGGCGTGGCGAACATCCTGGAGACGTCGGCATCGCGCGTGTAGATCGTCACGTCGGCATCGGCGCCGGGCCCCAGGTGCCCCTTCCGCGCCAGGCCGAGCAGCCGGGCAGGCGCCGCGCGCGTGACGATCGCGATCTCGTCGAGCGTGTACTCGCGGGCGATGCCGTCGGCCATCGCGCTGCCGGCCAGCAGCGCCTGGTTCACGCGCGCCAGGCAGCTGTCGCGATAGGTGCGGTCCATCAGCAGCCGAATGAGCTCCGGGTAGGCCAGGAACGACCCGCCGTTGGGATGATCGGTGGAGAGCACCATCCGCCACGGATCGGCGGCGAGCAGGAACAGTTCGAGGCCGACCACCCACTGCAGCGCCGAGACGGCGTGCTGTTCCTTGTAGGTGTAGGGCACGATGCCGCAGCCGGTCTCGAGCTCGATGTCCACGTTCACCCAGCGCCGCCCGCTGCTCTTGTGCAGCAGGTACTCGACGGCGCCGTCGGCCGTCAGCGTCGTCGCCGGGCCGAACATCACCTGCCCGACGTCGCCGCTGACCTCGGGGTGCGCGTTGATGTACTCGATCAGCCGGCGCGCGCCCGAGCGCCGCGTCCCATCCGGTGCGGCGTCGTAGGCGTGGAACTGCAGGTGGGTGAAGTGCGCCCGCCGCCCCTCGACGGCCCGCATGCTGGCCAGCGTGGTGTCCACGTTGCCCGCTGCGCCAAGGTCGTTGCAGTGGATGTGCGCGGCGTGCGGCAATCCCAGTCCGTTGGCCACTTCCACCAGCGTCTCGAGGATGGCGCGCGGCGTCACGCGCTCCGAGCCCACCGGCGTGTCGAGCCCGACGCGATCGCGCAGACCGCGCTTCCACAACTCCACGCCGCCGGGATTGACCACCTTGACGGCGTAGCCGCCGGCGGCGCCGAGCAGCCACGCGGCGTATTCGCGCGCCTGGGCCCGCTCACCCGCCGCGATCAGCCGCAGCAGGTACTCGTCGTTGCCCATCAGCACGAAGAACCCGGCGTCCACGATCGGCGTGTCGTCGAGCTCGCCGTGCGAGCTGCGCGCCATGATCGGCGCCACCGCGGCGTCGAACACGGTGGTGTAGCCCAGGCCCGCGTAGCGGTACCCGGTGGTGAACGTGCTGGGCAACGTGCCGCCGCTGCCCGAGCGGGCCAGTTCTTCGCCGTCGAGCCGCGGCGCGGCCGCCGGATCCGACTCGTGCTCGTCCGGCAGGAGCCGCCGGGCCAGGTTGACGCTGCTGCCGGCGACGTGGCTGTGGATGTCCACGCCGCCGGCCATCACCACCATGCCCGACGCGTCGAGCCGCGGGGCCGACGCGGGCACACCCTCGACGATGCGGCCGCCGTCGACGCAGATGTCGCGCACCTCTCCCGACACGGCGTTGGCCGGATCGTAGACGGTGCCGCCGGCAATCCGCAGCTGGCTCATGGGCTACCGACGCAGGCGGGGCTGAAGCCCGCCTCCACGGGTGTCACTTCCGTCCGAGCGACGCGTTGAGCTCGGCGACCGTGGTCAGCCGATCGGGGTTCAGCGAATGCACCGACATGATGCGGTCGGGTGTCAGGCCCAGACGCGCGATGTTGTCGGAGAACACCATCGTGCCGACGACCGGCGGGTTGGGCACCGGGGTGGCCGCCGGCGGCAGGTTGAACATGTCGGCGTAGACGAGGATCTTCTCTTTCGGCAGATAGCCCACGACCAGGCCGTCGGCGTGCGGCAGCCCCTTGATGACGTGCACTTCGAACGTGCGCGTCGCGTCCTGGAAGACGCGCTTATCGCCCGTGAAGCCTTCGACGATCGGTTTCTTGGGGTTCTTGGCCAGCGCGTCGCCGACGAGCGTGCGCGGCGCCGAGAGCGCGCGCTCGAGGAACGCCTTGTTGACCGCCGGCGTGACGATGGTGATGCCCTCGGCCACCACGTTGGCGATGCCGCCGGTGTGATCGAAGTGGTGGTGCGAGATCACGCCGTAGCGCACCGGCTTGTTCGGGATGACCTTCTTCGCCTCGGCGATGATCGCCTGCGACCGCGCCTCGTTCTGCGGGCCCGGTTCGAAGATCAGGATGTGATCCGCGAACTCCACGGCCAGGCCGTTGTAGGCGCCGTTGATGCGCCACACGCCGTCGGCGAGCTTCTCGGAGGTCGGGCCCGGCGCCGCGCCGCCGGGACCGCCAGGGCCGCCAGGTCCGCCGCCGCGGCCCGCCGGCGGCGGGGGCGGCGTCAGGAGCGCCTGGAGGTTGTCGGGGTTGGCGCGGATGCCGAGCGTCTGCAGCTCGAACGTCGGCTGCCCGCCGCGCTTCTGCACCCACTTGGCCGGATACATCACGCCGTAGGCGTCGCGGTACTCGGTGTAGATCTGCTCGACGAGCATGTCGCCGAACACGGGATCCCCAAGCCACGTCTCCACCCGATCCACCATTCCGCGCGGGCTGATGTAGCCCACGACGCGATACGCCGGCCCCCCCGCCGACTTCTGCGTCGTCATCCAGGTCACCACCTGGTAGCGCTGCCCACCCACCGTCTGCGCCCTGGCCGTGGCGTTGTTCGCGGCGGCGCCCTTCAAGAAGCCCCACGGAGTCGTCCAGATTTCCAGCTGCTGCGCCCACGCGTTGGCCTGCGCCGCGGTGATGTTCTGCTGGAACTGCCCCTGCACGGCCACCGGGCCCGTGACCGGCGCCGCCCAGGTGACGGCGGTGGCGCGCGCCGTGGACGAGGCGAAGTCGATGGCGCGCACGTAGTCGTTCAGGTTCGTGCGCGGCCACTCGCCATTGGCGTTGTTCGACTGGCCCAGGCCGTAGTTGGCGCCCGAGCCGTTCAGCACGATCGAGTTCAGCCCGTCGGCGCCCATCGCCTTCGAGGCGTTCGCGATCACCGTCTTCGCATCCTGCGCCCCGGCCACCGCCGGCAGCAGCGCCGCACTCATTGCGATTACCGCTGCCGCGGCCATCCACGTTTTTCTCATTACGTCCTCCGCTGTGAGCCTACTTCTGCCTGCCGGTTACGACGACGTCACGAACGGCCTTTACGACCGCGGCGGCCGCCGGCGGCCCCGGCACCACCGCCCGCACGGGCAGCGGCACGTCGTCGAGCCGCAGCGCGGTGCCCGCGTCGTGGACACCGGCCAGCCCGGTGTCGATGGCCACGCTGCGCGGCCCGAGCCGCGCCGCGGATGCGGCCGGCCCGATCAAGACGGACGGCACCGTCGTCAGTAGTGCCGACACGCCAGCGGGCAGATCGTCCACGCGGCCCGCGACGAGCACGGCGTCCACCTCGCGGCGCGCCGCGAGCAGCGACCCGGTGCCGTCGAACGGCCGGTAGCGCGGCGCGCCCCGCGAGAAGTCCACCGCCGCCGGATAGCCGGTCTGCGACGTCAGCACCGCATCGGCACCCGAGCGGTTGCCGCCGGCGCGCAGCAGGCTGAGCGCCGCCCGCGTCGGCCCGTTCATCGCCTGCACCAGCGCGATGAGCGACGACAGGCGCACGTGGTCCGCCGGCGCCGGCACCATCCCCGGACGCGGCTCGGCATCGGCGACCACGAGCACATATCGTCCAGCCACGAGAGCCGGCGCCAGCACGCGTGCGCGGGCCCAGATCGCCGCGGCCACCGGATCCGCATCGTGCGGCACACCGTCCGCAGGGGGCACGCTCACGATCGACCGCAGCGCGGCGAGCGTCGCCACTTCATCCTCCGCTGGCAGCAGAAAGCGCCGGTCCGCGTCGGAGGGACCCACGGCCGCTCCGACGTCCACCGCGATCACCGTGCGCGACGCGCGCCCCTCCGGCGTGTACAGACCGCGCGGCATCGGCGCGTATCGCTCCGCGTATCGCGGATACCGGCTCGCGGGATCGATGCCCCACCACACCACGACGTCGGCACGCTGCCGCACCTCGCCCAATGTCGCCGACGCGCGGCCACGTTCCTGGGACGCGAGGATGGCGCCGATCGCCGTATCGGACGTCACGCTGTCGAGCGCCGCGCCGAGCACGTCGGCAAGCGCGACGGCCTCGCGCACCGCTTCGTTCGTCAGGCCAGGCGCGAGATACACGAGCGGACGCCGGGCGGCGCGCACCAGCTCCGCGGCGGCTGCCACGGCGTCGTTCAGAGCGGCCGGCCGCGTGTCGATCGCGGCCGAGGCCGGCAACGCGCCGTCGCCAAACCACGCGACGCCCAGCGCGCAGGCACGCGCGGCCTCGACGATCCGGCCGCCGCGCACGGTGACGCGGATGTCGTCGCAGGCGCAGCCGCAGCCCAGGCACGTGACGTCCTCGACGAGACGGTCCGTTGTTGGGGAGTGCGAGGACGGCGGCGGCACGGGCCCTCATTATCTCCCGTAAAATTGGGGGTTGACAGAATAGGCAGATATCTGCATATTAACGCCGTGCGCAGGAAGGCCGGCTCGCTCGTCCCGTTGGAACTCGCCATCTGCACGGCCGCGTTGGACCTTCGCGAGCGGGGCGTCGAGCAGTTCCACGGCTATCTGATCGCCAAGGAGCTCAAGGACGCCTCCGACGCGAAGCTCCTCACCGCCTACGGAACGCTTTACCGCGCGCTCGGCCGGCTCGAGCAGATGGGGCTCATGGCGAGCGCGTGGGAAGACCCGCAGATTCCGGCCGACGAGAACCGGCCGCGGCGCCGCCTCTACGCGCTCACGCCGGACGGCCAGACCGCCGTCGCCAACGCCGCCCGCGAGACCGCCGCGCCGCTCGCGACTCCCAGGGTGAGCACCACATGAATGCCGTGTCCGGTTGCCCGCCCTCCACGCGTGCGAGGGCGGCCGTGGGGCTGACGCGCTGGTGGACGCGCGTCTACACGGCGGGCCTGCCGGTCGATCTGCGCGACACGCGCCGGGCGGAGGTCGAGTCCGATCTCTGGGAGTCCGTGTCCGACGGCGCGCCCTCGCGCCACATCCTCGCCCGCCTTGCGCTGGGCATCGCCGACGACCTCACATGGAGCTTGACGCTCATGGATACCAGCACACGCGCTACCGCCACATGGTCCGTTGGCTCCCTGCTCGTGTTCGTGCTCGCCTGGATGTGGCTCACGCTCGCGCCCGAAAGCCTGGCGATGCGCGAGTCGAGATGGGCCTTCCCCGCCGCCTCGATCTTTCATCTCCTCGGCATGGTGCTGTTCCTCGGGATGCGTCTCGTCCTCGACCTCCGCATGACCGCATGGGCGTTCGGCGGCACATCCGCCGCGGAGATGGTGAAGCGCGTCGGTCCCTGGAGTCTGGTGGGGGCCATCGTCACCGTGGTCTCCGGCCTGGCGCTCTACTCGGCCGACCCGTCGCGCATGGCGGGCAGCGCGATGTTCCAGTTCAAGGTCGCGGCGCTCTCGGCCGCGCTCGTCAACGCATGGTTCTTCCATGCCGTGCTCACGCGGCGCATACGCGAGTGGGAGACCAGCACGGCGACGCCGGCACCAGTACGGGCCTCAGCGTATCTGTCGCTGACCTTGTGGGGTGTGATTCTCGTGGCCGGTCGGCTCATCGCGTTCGTCTGAACACGGAGGCTCTTATGCCACCCCTGCGGATCCTCGCGATCGGCGGAGCCCTGCTCTCCGCCAGCGCCGTCGTCGCACTGGCGCAGATTCCCGCACCGCCGCCGGGACGCACGTACGCGTTCGAGGTGGCCTCGGTCAAGCCGAGTGCGCCCGAGGAGCGGCTGCGTGTCTTCGATTTCAAGCCGACCGGATCGCTCACCGTCAGAAACCAGACGCTGCGCAAACTGATCGCCGCGGCATACGGCACGCCCTTTCCGATTCCGCTCCCCGACGAGCGAATCGTCGGCGGTCCCGGATGGCTGGGCACTGCGCGGTTCGCCATAGACGCGCGGAGCGCGCTCCCTCCCGAGGGTGCAACCGCCGCGCGCGACATCGGCTTCATGCTCCGCACGCTGCTCGCCGATCGCTTCGGGCTCCAAGTACGCCTCGAGCCGCGGCCGCAGCGTGTGTATGCGCTCGTGCGCGCCCCCGGCAAGCGCAGCGCCCGCGTCACGCTCCGTCCCTCGGAGGCAGACTGCCTGAAAGAGCACTGTGGCATCGGCGGCGGCGCCGGTCGGATGGAACTGCGGGGCGCGCCGCTCGATCTGGTGGTATTCGCGCTGGCGGAAGCCGTGGGACGTCCGGTCGTGAATCAGGCGGGGCTCGCCGGCCTCTACGACGGCACGCTCGAATGGGCACCGTCGCCGGAGGAAATGCTGGCGATTTTCGGCGGCGCACCGGTGGCTGCTGATTCGCAGGGGGGCGCGTCGATCTTCACCGCGATCGAAGAGCAGTTCGGGCTCAGGCTCCGCGACGCCCGCGCTCCACTCGAGACGCTCGTCGTCACGAGCGCCGCACTGCCGGAACCGAACTGATGGCAGGGCTGAAGCCCGCCCTCTACATCCGCTGGGTTATGGATGGGGCCGTGAGCGCCGTTCCATAATGCCGCCACGATGCTTCGCCACGTCCTCTTGGTCGGAGTGCTGGCGAACGCCGCCGCGCCGGCGCTCGCACAGACGCACTTTCATCACGCCCACCTGAACTCGCTCGATCCCGCCGCCGCGATCGAGTTCTACACGACGCACCTGTCCGGCGAGAAGGCGAGGTTCGACGGCAAGGACGCCGTGTGGACGCAGAAGTCGTGGCTGCTCTTCACCAAGGTGAAGCAGGCGCCGCCCTCGGAGATCGTCTCGCCGCTCTTCCACATCGGGTGGGGCGCCGAGGACATGAAGGCCGAGTTCGAGCGGCAGATGAAGCTGGGCACCACGTTCCAGACCGTGCTCACCGACGGCGTCGAGCTGTTCGGAGCCGGCACCCGCGATCGCAACTTCTTCATGTATCTCGACGGCCCCGATCACGTGACCATCGAGGTGCAGAGCGCGATGCACCACGACTTCATGCACGTCCACCTGTTCAGCGACGATCCGGTGGCCGCCGCAGCCTGGTATCAGCAGCACCTCGGCATCACCACGCGCACGAAGCTCGAGACCGTGCGCGCCTTCCGCGGCATCCCGACAGGTCCGGCCGCGTCGATGCAGCTCGACAACGTGACGATCTGGATCTATCCCACCGCGCATGTCCGGGCGCTGTACGGCGGACAGTGGAAGGGGCGCTCGGGGTTTGCCACCAACCGGGGGCGCGCGCTCGATCACGTGGCCGTCAGCGTGGACGACCTGGACGCGACGCTGGCTCGACTGAAACAGGAAGGTGTCAAAGTCGTCTCGGGGCCCCGCAAGGTGGACGGCCTGCGGTCGGCCTTCGTCGAGGCGCCCGACAAGATGGAGCTGGAGATCGTCGAGGGCCAGGCGAAGAGCCCAAGGCCTTAGACCTGATGCCTTTGGAAGCGGAACCCGTCGGCGCCCGTCCTCGTCCTTTGATGGCATGAAGCGCGCCGCTTTTCCCGCCGCCGCCTTTCTGATCGTCTTCTCCACCACCGCCTTCGGTCAGGCCACGGCGGCCTTCGAAGTCGCATCGATCCGGCCGAGCGCAGACCAGACCACCAATGTGCGCGTCGGCTCCTGGCCGAGCGGTTTCAGCTGAAGCTGCACCGGGAGACCAAGGAGCTGCCGGTCTACGTGCTCGGCGTCTCGAAGGCGGGGGCGAAGCTCACCGAATCCAAGCCGGACCCGAACGCACCGGCCGCACCGCCCGACACCGTGACGGTCACCGGCGGCGGCAACAACTCCACGATCGGTCTGGACCTCGGGGGCGGCAAGTCGTTCACGATGGAGAACAACCAGGTTCACATACGCCGGATGACGATGCTGGACGTGGCGGAAGTGCTGACGCGCGTCGTCGATCGCCCGGTCGTCGATCAGAGCGGGCTCACGAAGACGTACGACGTCACGCTCGACGTGCCGCCCGACGACTTCACCGCCCTCCGCATCCGGTCGGCCGTGAACGCCGGAGTGCCTCTGCCGCCGCAGGCCCTTCGGCTGCTCGACAACGCATCGCCCGATACGCTGTCGGGACCGCTGTCAAAGTTTGGCCTCACTTTCGAGGCACGACGGGCACCGCTCGAGGTGATCGTGATCGATTCGGCGCTGAAGGCGCCGACGGAAAACTGAGGCGGGTCTAAAGACCCGCAACTACGTACCGAGGCGGCACTCCACGCGGCCGAGCGCGCCGAAATCCATGCGCACGTGATCGCCGGGACCGATCTCGAGCGGCACGAGACACGTGCCCGTCGTCACCACCTGGCCGGCGCGCAGAATGACGCCGAGCGACGACAGCTCGTTGGCGAGCCACGCCAGCGCGATGCGCGGATCGCCCAGCACGTTGGCGCCGACGCCGTCCCGCGCCAGCTTCCCAACCACCTCGCCCTTCACCGTGTGCGCGCTCAAATCGATCGCGCGCCACGTCTCCGGCGCGGCCTCGCCCAGCACGAAGTAATGCGCGCAGGCGTTGTCGGCGATGAGCTGCGCCGCGCCGACGATTGTGAAGTCGTCGTAGCGTGAATCAGGAATCTCGATGGCCGGGTGCAGCGAGCCGGCGGCCTCGATGACCTCGGCCACGCTGAAGGGCCCCCACTGCGGCGTGAGATCGCGGCGCATGCGGAACGCGAACTCGGCCTCGGCCACGCGCATGTGGTTCGCGCCGAACGGCACCGACGCCCCGCTCTCGAACGCGCGCTCGCGCAGCAGCCGCCCGGCCAAGGGGCCATCCACGTTGATGTGTTTCTGCCCCGCCACGCTGGTGGCGGCAATCTTCCAGCCGAAGAGCGGCGAGCCGCTGCGGCGCTCGAGCGTCGCCTGCACGGCATAGCCTTCCGCCCGCGACGCTGGACGGATCGCCTCGGGAATAGCGGCCAGGCGACGTCCCCCGTTCCAGTGTTCCCACAGCAGCGCCGAGGCGTCTTGAACGGGGTTGGCGTTGTCAGGCATGCATTCTCGGCATGAGCGCGGTGAGAGGCATCCACTGCCGCGCGCGCTGGTAGATCACGGCTGCCTGCTCGACCAGACGGCGGTAGCAGGTGTTGGCGTCGTCGGCTTCAGCGAACACCGTGCAAATCGGCTCGCCGGGCCGGATCCACGTCCGCGAGCGCGGCAGGTCGGCGACATCCAGGCCACCAAGCACCTGGCGGGCGTGCCGCACCATCACCCCCCACCGGGCGAACACGATCGCCTTGCCGACGGCGCGCCGCATGCACAGTCGAGCGCGGTCCACGGGCAGTTCGCCGCGCGAGCACGCCAGCGCGTGCAGCTGGAACATCGAGATCCCATGCGCGCGCTCCACGAGCTCCATCGAGGCGGACCAGCGCGGGTTCACCTCGAGCGGGTACGCCACGCCGCGGCTGGCCACGAAGTCCAGGCCGTTGAGACCCACCAGTGCGTAGTCCCCCGCCAGCGTCTGCGCCATCGCGTGCGCCGTGGACGCCACCGACACGCCCTGCTCGAACAGTCCCGCGGGGTGCGACAGGACACTGCCGCAGTACCGGTAGCCGCTGGCCCCGAACGCAGGGTCGCCCGTGAGCTGTCGCGAGATGCCGAGCGCCACGGCGCCGCCCTTGGACGCGGCGAAGACGATCGAGCCGGGCGTGCCGTCGATGAACTCTTCGAGATAGCAGCCGTCGGAAATCGCCGAGCCGCTCGTCCAGCGGCGAACGCGATTTCCTCCGCCCGATCGAACCGGCTTCTCGATCCAGGCGACCCCGGCGGGCGGCACGACATCGTCGGCCCTGGGCTCGAACACGCGCGGCACGCGATAGCCGCGGCGCGCCAGTCCGCCAAGCAGCGTCACCGGCGAACGCACCTCCCGTAGCACCTCGGGTGGATTGCCCCACAGCGAGCGGCCCTGTGAGAGGAACTGCACCACACGCGGCTCGTCTTCGAAGCCCGAACCATAGACCACGGCGGACGCCCCGATACGTCGGGCCTTCCACCACGCGAGCCAGGCATCGAAGCGCCCCTCCGCGTCGAAGGGGGCTCGCTTCCCCGGCCAGACGCAGTCGAGGTCGCGGAACGCGTCGACCGTCCAGGGCGCGAAACCCGCGCGAAGCGCCGAGGCCGCCGCCGCGCGCATCGAAACGCCGGCAAGCAGGACTGGCTCCATGGAAATACGACTACGCCTTCGGCGCCGCCAGCGCCTGGGCGACGTCGGCAATCGTCTCGGCGTCGAGCACCGCGTCGTTGCTCTCGAACAGGCGCGCGATGCAGGCCTTGTGAATCTTCATCTTCAGGCCGCCGACGCCGAGCGCGCCGAAGACGATCACCCCGTCCCGCTCGGTGCCGTTGTCCTGCACCTCGATGCCCTCGACGCCCTGCGGCGGCACGGCATTGAGATCCGCGGCCACGCGAAGGCCGGCGCGTCCGGCCCACGCCGCCCGCGGCACCATGCACACCCCGGCCGGTCCGGCGCTGACGAGCAGCGCGGCGCCGTCGAGCACCTGCTCCGCCTGCGCGGAGTCGGTCATCGTGACGGCTCGAATCGCACCACCGAAGCGCGTCTGGAGCGCCTCGAGGAACGCCGAGTCCACGGCGCGGCGCGACGTGATGGTGACGTCGGCACCCGCCTTGGCCAGCAGGCCCGCCGCCCGCATGCCGACGGGGCCCGTGCCGGCCGTCACGACCGCGCGCGCGCCCTTCACGTCGCCGCCGGCGGCCTGCACCACCTTGGCGACGGCGGCCACCGCCGTCGTGTTGGAGCCGTTCGAGTCCAGCATCACCGAGACGCGCATCGGACCGAAGAACGTCTTCCGTACCACGCCGAACACCTTTTCGCCCGCCGCCATGTCGGTGCCGCCGACGAAGATGGCGGTGTGGCGGAGGTCCTTCGGGCCGCGTGTGAAGATGCACCCGTGCACGAGGTCGCGGACCGCGTCAGGTGTGATGCCGCCGTAGGCCATCACGTCGTCGGCGCCGCCGTCGTGCGCGACGACGCGGTCGAAGACGCTGGGCAGCGGCGAGGTGTCGAGTTGGAGGAGCAGCTTCTTCACGAATGAGCCGGGCCGGGAAAACGAGAACGGCCGGAGGAAGGGCAGCTCTGCCTCTCCACCGGCCGGGTTGGTAAGCGAGGCGTGCTACTTCGGGCTGAAGGGGTGCTTGACCGACTTCGCGCCGGCGAGCACTTCGTCAACCGTCGGCTTGCCGCCGAGCGCGCGCGCGATGGATTCCATCGTCGCCTTGTAGTTGTAGTCGAAGATCTTGGTGTCGTCCGCCGCTTCCCAGTGGATGAACACGCCCACGAGGATGCAGAGGTCGTTCGCCTTGCTCTTGTCGATCGTGCCGTTTGCGACCGAGTCCACGACGGCGCGGGCCACGGCGGCCTGGGCGGGTCCGAACATCTGAACCGCCTGCTTGGCGCCCTTGATCGTCACTTTGTTGAAGAGAAGCGTGTCGGGCTTGCAGGGCAGGTTCGGTGCGACGACTGCCAGCAGCGTCGTGAACCCGTCCTTGTTGTTGGCGAGCGCGTTCGCGAAGGCGGCACCCGCATGACCCGACTTCGAGCCAATGATCAGGTCGATGTGCGCAACCTCGTTGCCGTCGCCGACCAGCGACTCACCAAGAAAGAAGTCCGCTGCCATGTCGTTCAACTCCTGTTCGGAAAAAGTGCGTTCTGTCTGGGTCTGGTCGTGCCGGTGTCTAGGTGACGTAAAAACACGCCCAGGAGCCTCGGAAGTCTATCTCACGATCCGGGCGCCGTGCGAGCCCCCAGTGTCTAATTGCCCGCCCTTCGGGCGGGCGGCTTCTGCGACCGACCTTTCCTTCAGCGGCCGCACCAGCAAGGTCAGCACGAACCCGACGGCAAGCAGCCCGGCCAGCACTTGTAACGGCTGGTCGTAGATGTTCACGCGGTCGGCACCCGGCGGCAGCGCCGCCTTGGCACGATTCGAAAGTTCGGTAATGATGACCGGCCCCACGACAGCGGCCACGCTCCACGCCGTCAGCAGCGCGCCGTGGATGGCCCCCACGTTCTGCGGACCGAAAATGTCGGCCAGGAACGCCGGGATCGTGGCAAACCCGCCGCCGTACATCGTGAAGACCACGAACAGGGCGGCCTGGAACGCCCACCAGCTGCCGCGGGCCGCCAGGCCGGGAATGAGGAGGAACAGCACGAACTGGACGGCGAAGAAGATCGTGTAGGTGTTGCGGCGGCCGATGTAGTCGGAGCCCGACGCCCACAGGAAGCGCCCCCCGGCGTTGAACAGGCTGATGATCGACACGACGGCCGCGGCCTCGAGCGGCGTGCGCTTGAACATGTCCTGCATCATCGGCGACGCCTGCGCCAGGATGCCGATGCCGGCCGTGACGTTGATGCAGAGGATGCCCCACAGCAGCAAGAACTGCGGCGTGCGTATCGCGGCGTTGCGCGACACGCTGGCGGTCGCGATCATCGGGTTCGAGTGGGCTTGCGGCGTCCATCCCTCCGGCCGCCAGCCGGCCGGCGGCGTGCGCATCAGCCGGGAGCCGCCGAGCATGATGACGAGATAGATGGCGCCGAGCGACATGACCGTGATGGCCACGCCCACGCGCTCCATCAGCGCCACGTTGAGGTAGCCGGCCATGAAGGCGCCGCCGCCGAATCCCATGATGGCCATGCCCGTGGCCATGCCGCGCCGGTCGGGAAACCACTTCACGAGCGTGCTCACCGGCGAAATGTAGCCGAGGCCGCAGCCGATGCCGCCCACGACGCCCATCCCGAGGAACACGAGGACGTTCTGACGGAGCATCAAACCAAGGCCGCCGAGCAGCAGTCCGGTGCCGAAGAAGAGCGCCGCGGCGGTGGCCGCCACGCGCGGCCCGCGGCGCTCGACCCACGGACCGCCGAAGGCCGCGCTCAGTCCAAGCAGCGCCAGCGCGGTGGTGAAGGTGGTGTACGGCGGGCTGAACCACCACGGCGAATCCGGAAACAACGCCTGGATCGGACGGTTGAACGTGCTCCACGCGTAGACCGATCCGATGCACACGTGCACGAGCACGGCGCCGACCGGAATGATCCAGCGATTCTGCGGGGAATTTGACGGCGGACGCGTCGCGGCGTCTGACATGGCGCGAACTATACTGCGGCGCCATGGGGACCCTGATCGCAGGGCGGCCTGAAGGCCGCCCTCTACGTTCGAAACACCGCCCTCTACGTTGGTTCTTTGCGATGACCGTCGCCGTGTGCGCCGCGGTCGCGCTTGCGGCGCAGTCTCGTGCGCCAGAAGTGTCCGGCGACTGGCCGATGTACAGCCACAGCCTGTCGGGCCAGCGCTACTCGCCGTTGACGCAGATCACGCCCGCGAACGTGGCGGGCCTCGCGCCGGCCTGGTCATTGCGGCTGACGCAGCCGGCCGCGGGACGGCGTGGCGGTGGTCCGCCCGCGGCGGGCAGGGGTGGAGCTCCAGCCGCGGCAGCGCCCGCGGCACCGGCGAACCCGGAGGAAGCCGGCACCGGGAGCAATCCGCAAGCGACGCCGATCGTGATTGCCGGCGTCATGTACCTGCCGGCGCGCGGCAACCAGGTCCTGGCGCTCGACGCCGACACGGGGAAAGAGGTGTGGCGCCGCGTGCTGCCGCGCCATGTCACGACGACGGCGCGCGGCGTCGCCTACTGGCCCGGCGACGGCCAGACCGCGCCGCGCATCCTGGTAACGGCCGGCGCCCGGCTGGTGGCGCTCGACGCCGCCACGGGCGAGCTCTCGGCCGGCTTCGGCACCAACGGAATGACGGAGATCGGCGTGCCCTGGAACGGGGTGCCGACGATCTACCGGAACGTCGCAATCCTCGGCGCCACGACGGGCGAAATCGCGCTCGCCGAGCCGGGCGACACGCGGGCCTTCGACGTCCGCAGCGGCAAGAAGCTGTGGGACTTCCACACCGTGCCCCTCCCCGGCGAGCTCGGGCACAACACGTGGCTCGAGAATGGGTGGCGCAATCGCTCGGGCGTGAACGTGTGGGCGTGGTACATGACGCTCGACGCCGAGCGCGGCCTGCTCTACATGCCGGTGGCGGGTGCCGCCGGCAACTACTGGGGCGGCGACCGGCCGGGCAACAACCTCTTTGCCAACTCGATCGTGGCGGTGGAGGCCGAAACCGGCCGGTACCGCTGGCACTTCCAGACGGTTCACCACGACTTGTGGGATTCGGACATGCCGAACCCGCCGGTGCTCGTGGACATCATGCAGAACGGCCGGCGCGTCCCGGCGCTGGCGGCGGTCGGCAAGACCGGCTGGATGTTCATCCTCGATCGCGTGAGCGGCAAGCCGATCTTCGGCGTCGAAGAGCGGCCGGTGCCGAAGGGCACCGCGCCCGGCGAGTGGTATTCGCCCACGCAGCCGTTTCCGGTGAAGCCCGCCAGGCCCCTCTCGCGCGTCGAGTTCAACAAGGAGCGCGACATGGTGCGCCCCGAGGACACGTCGGCCGAGCACGTCGCGGAGTGCCAGGCGCTGTGGGACAAGAGCGGCGGCTTCTACAACGCCGGGCCGTTCACGCCTTTCAGCTATCAGGAAGAAGGGCAGCCGCCGAAGAGCACTATTCAGTTTCCCGGCGGCACGGGCGGCGTGAACTGGGGCGGCGCGGCCGCGGATCCGACGACGGGGTACGTGTACGTGAACGCGCACGACACGTCGCTGGTGGGCTGGATCGAAGCCAGGCGTCCAGGCCTGAACTACGGCAACGGCGTGGCCGGAACGCGGACGCCGTATGACCGCGGCAGCGTCAACGGCGCCGGACCGTACTTCACGTTCAGCGCCCCGTACAAGGACTCCACCGGCCGTACGCTCACCAACTTGCCGTGCCAGCGTCCACCGTGGGGGCGCCTGACGGCCGTCAACGCCAACACCGGAGAGATCGCCTGGGAGGTGCCGCTCGGTCTCACCGAAGCGCTGCCCGAAGGCAAACAGCTCACGGGCAACAGCGGCAGCGCCGGGCCGACCGTCACCGCCGGCGGTCTCGTGTTCGTCGGGGCGACGAGCGATCGACGCCTGCGCGCGTTCGACTCGAAGACCGGTCAGGAGCTGTGGTCTACGCGGCTCGACGCGCAGGTGAACGCGAATCCGATGACCTACCGGGGCAAGAACGGCAAGCAGTACGTCGCGACCGTGGCGACCGACCAACTCGTCGTCTTCGCGCTGCCGTGAGAAGGGCGCTCGTCAGGGCGGCCTAAGGCCGCCCTCTACATTCCCGCCGCCCACCCGATTCCCACCGCCATCCGCCCTACCCGCCGCTTTTGCATTTCGTCCCAGCAATTTGATTCTGGTGCGCAAAATCCCTGTGCAGGGCGACTAGAGGTTTCGCTCTCCGAACAGCCGCCGGACCGCTCATCAGGCGCGACTCACCTGATCCATAAAGCGCATCCAACCAGCTGAATCTGTGGTGGTTACGGTCGAAATTCTAGCCCGATCCTGAGGCGACCCGGCCGCGCCGATCGGCAGAAAATACGACGGAACCCGGAGGTTCCCTTGTTCAAAGTGGTCCCAACAGCGGACTAGCTGTGACGAGCCGTTATCCTTGCATTACGAAATGCTTTGGATCCATGATTTTGGTCATTCAGAGTGCTTCCGATGGATCGACTCATCACGATCCGGGCGTTACAGAGACTTAAACCACTGACACTCAAGCGATTCGTGCAAGTTCCCACTCTGGTACGCCTTTTCCTACGCGAGTAGCCAAATCGAGGAAGCAAAGCCTTACAACGAAGTTCGTTTCGAAGGAGTGACAACTGATGTACGCACGTATAACCGGCTTTCTGCTGGCGCTTGCGTTTGCCTTTACGGGCATCGCGGCGGCGCAGGAGCGATTCGGCGCGTTGACGGGAAGGATTACCGACCAGACCAGCGCCGCCCTCCCTGGCGTCACCGTGACCACCACCAACACCCAGTCCGGCGAAACCCGCGTGTTCGTCACCGGGGCAGATGGGATGTTCAGAGCCCCGGACCTCGTGCCCGGGCGCTACACGGTCAAGTTCGAGCTCAGCGGCTTTTCCAGCGCCGAGCGGGCCGACGTGCTGGTGCTGCTCGGGCGTGAGTTCGAGCTCAACACGCAGTTGAACGTCGGCGCCCAGACCGAGACCGTGCAGGTCGTCGGCGAGGCCACGCCGCTGATCGACACGCGGAGCACCGTCATCGGCCACAACGTCACGGCGGAGGAATTCGACCGCCTGCCGAAGGGCCGGTCGTTCCAGTCGGTCGCGTTCAGCGCCCCGTCGGTCAGCCAGGGCGAGATCGAGGGCGGCATCCAGGTGAACGGTGCCAGCGGCGCCGAGAACGCCTTCACCGTCGACGGCATCGTGACGAACTCGCTCGTCAACGGCGCCTCGCGGCAGAACACGGTGTTCGAATACCTGCAGGAAGTCCAGGTCAAGACCACCGGCATCTCGGCGGAGTACGGCGGCGCGCTCGGCGGCGTCGTGAGCGCCGTCACCAAGAGCGGCGGCAACACGTTCCGCGGCGAGGGTCACTGGTACTTCGACGGCAGCGCGCTCAGCGCCGGACCGGTGAAGCGCCTGGTCCTCGACCCGACCACGGAAGCCACCGCCTACTACGTGCAGGACGCGGAGCAGAGCAACAAGACGAACGAGTTCGGCGGCTCGATCGGCGGCCCGATCGTCAAGGACCGCTTCTTCTTCTACGGCGCCTACTCGCCCCGCTACCAGCAGCGCGTCAACAACTACAACTTCTCCGACAACACCAACGGCGACATCCCGCGCGACACCTGGAACCAGCAGGCCTTCGGCAAGGTGAGCTTCGCGAGCCGTCGCGTCAACGCCGGCTACTCGGTGCTGTGGACGCCCACCACCGTCACCGGCACGCTGAGCGCCTATAACGGCGCCACGCCGAACTCGCAGACCTCACCGCAGGCCGCCTTGGCGCCCAACATCCCGCGCGGCTGGGAGCAGAACCAGGTCAACACGAGCGGCACGGTCGACTTCACGCTCACCAATGCGTCGTTCCTGAGCGCTCGCGGTGGTATTTTCCACGACCGCTACACCGACACGGGCGTCTCGACGGTCACGTCGTACACCTATCTCAATCCGACGACGCCGCTCAATGCCGTCCTCCCCGCGTCGCTGCATGGCGGCACCGGCCTGGTGAACACGCCGCGCGCGCAGATCACCAACTTCGACACGACCAAGCGCAAGAACTTCAACGTGGACTACAACCACACGTTCCGCGGCGGCGGCTACCACACGATCAAGGGCGGCTACGGCTTCCAGCGCGTGCTGAACGACATCGACCTGGCATATCCCGGCGGGTTCGTCGAGATCACCTGGGACAGCTCGTTCACGTTCAGTGGCGTGAACCGCGGCCGCGGCACCTACGGCTACTACGCGGTGAACGATCGGCGCACCACGAACGAGGCCGGCTCGGACATCAGCTCGCTATACATCCAGGACCAGTGGACGGTCGGCAACCGCCTCACGCTCAACCTCGGTCTGCGCACCGAGGATGAGGTGGTGCCCTCGTTCCGCCCGGATTACCTGGCGGAAGCCATCCACTTCAACATGAAGGACAAGCTGGCCCCGCGCCTGGGCGCGGCCTACGATGTCTTCGGCGACGGCCGCATGAAGGTGTTCGGCAGCTGGGGGTTGTACTACGACTGGACGAAGTACGAGCTGCCGCGCGGCACGTTCGGCGCCGAGACGTGGTGCATCTACTACCGTGGCCTCGACACAACGAATCTCGGCAGCCTCAATCTGACCAACATGCCGGGCGCGGATCTGTGGACCACCGCCGGCAGCTGCCGCGACCGCCGCGTTCCGTCGTTCGGAACCGAGGAGGGTGTCGGCACCCGGATCGACCCCAACATCAAGCCGATGCGCCAGTCGAGCTTCTCGGCCGGCACCGAATATCAGCTGAACCGCAACAGCGTGTTCACGGTGCACTTCGTCCGCAACGACCTGCTCGAGACCATCGAGG
>Ga0209486_10000384_pt1 | contig 20002 bp, 19 predicted proteins | sample NCCompost_FD_187518 | JGI IMG/M metagenome (GOLD analysis project Ga0209486, IMG submission 187518) | Agricultural soil microbial communities from Utah to study Nitrogen management - NC Compost (SPAdes) (version 2) | ecosystem: Environmental > Terrestrial > Soil > Agricultural land | place...
CGGCGAAACTCGGCCGCCAAGATTCGCGAATGCTGTGTAAGCCGAGGCAATCTGCAGCGGCGTCGCTTCGTTTGTCCCGAGGGCCATCGCCGGATACGCGCGCGCAGGCTTCGGTAGACCTGCCTTCGCGGCGAGATTCATCACCCGGCCGATCGTCACTTCCATAGCGACGTCAACAGTCACGACGTTCAAGCTATGGACCAGGGCGTCGCGCAACGTCACCGGCGCGTGACTGTAGCTATCGCCGAAGTTTCCGGGCGAGTACTCCTGATTATCAAACGTGAACGTTTTCGGCTCGTCCATGTAGGTCGTCGCCGGCGTGATCAGACGAGGCACCGGATCGTAAGCAGTATTCAAAGCGGTCGCATAAACGAACGGTTTGAAAACTGAACCTGGTTGACGTAAGGCATCTGACGCGCGATTCAACTGGCTCTTCGAGTAATCGCGCCCACCAACCATCGCTACGATCTCTCCCGTCCTCGCATTCATCGCGACGAGCGCTGCCTGCAACGTTCCGGGTTCGACGCGTTTGGCCTGGATCTTGTCGAGCGCGGCGAGCTGCTTCGTCAGCGCAGCGTAGGCTGCGCGTTGGAGATCCATGTCGACCGTCGTGTAGATCCGCAGATGTTCCGCGGCGCCGGACCCAGCGACCATGTCGGCGAGTTGGTTCTGTACGTAATCCGCGAAATAAGGCGCATCGGAAACGTCGATTCGTCCACGTACTGGCGCAACTTGCAGCGGTGAATCCTTTGCGGCCTTCGCGTCGGCAGCGCTGAGCTCGCCGGCTTCAGCCATCGAATCCAAAACCTGATTGCGTCGAGCAGTCGCGGTTTCGAGTTTGGTGTAGGGGTTGTAGCGGTTGGGACTGCGGATTAATCCCGCGAGAAATGCCGACTCGGCTTGCGTGAGATTAGTTACGTCCTTGTTGAAGTACGCACTCGACGCCTCGCCGAAACCATGAATCGAGAACCCGGCCTGTTGGCCCATGTAAACCTGGTTGCAATACAGCTCGAAGATCTTCTCTTTACTTAGCCTCGTCTCGAGGATGATGGACATGTACGCTTCGGCCGATTTACGTCGCCAAGTCTGCTCCGGCGAAAGCAAAAGGTTTTTGACGAGCTGTTGGGTGATGCTGGAACCACCCTGGCGCGCAATCGGCGAATTCGGATCGGCGTCGACGCGACGAACGAACGCGCGAATGATGCCGCGGATGTTTACGCCATAGTGCTCGAAAAACGAGCGATCTTCAGTAACGGTGATCGCCTTTACGAGATGCGGCGGAAGATCGCCAAAGCCGATGACCTTTCGTTTCGCACGCTCAATTCCGGTGACTGAGCTGATGAGCTCGGGTTCGAGCCAGGTGCGTTGCAGCGAACTGCGTGTGTCGAGATCCGTCAACGCGTTGATCGATTTTCCATTGCCGGAGAACTGCACTCTCACGTGCTGGAATTGCTTCGCTCCGTCAACAGTCGAGGCACTGCTCGGCTCGACCTCCACGCTTGTGCCATCGACCGTGTAACGACCGCGATTCGTATCCGCTTGCTGACTCTTCTCGACGTACCCCGCGCGCTTCAGGAACGCGATCATTTCTTCCTGAGTAATTGCCTCGTTGACGCGGAGTTGTTTGGGCGCAGCGTAGATACCGGCTGAGCGCGTGAATACTTCGCCTTGCAAAAGGTTGTCGATACGTCCCGAAAAGACAGTCCAGTAATAGATCAGGATGCCGAGTACTATCGCGCCGATGAAAACAACTGGGATGATGACAGGCGCACTAAAGAGCCGCCGGATGATCCTGCGACCAAGGCCGACATGTGGCTCGACGTAAGAGACCACGCGCGGACCCCGACCCCCTGGATACCTGGCATTGTTCGGTGGATATCGTACTGGCATAAACAAGTAGTTCTTTGTACTTAGTGCTTGGTACTTTGTCTAAAGTCCAACTTCCAAACCAAGTACAAAGTACAAAGAACCAAACACTAGTATAACGTTACATTTGCGCCGTAGTTCTGTCGACGTTCGTTTGACAGGGATACCCGCTTTCGCTAACGTGGCTGCCCTGCTACAGTGGCTTTGATGCCACTCTTCAGGGATGAGTCTAACACCGGCGCCATTGCAGGAACATACTGATTAATGAACACTTTAGTAACCGGCGGCAGCGGCTATCTCGGTACGTTTGTGCGCAGCTTCTTCCAGGCAATGGATTTCTCACGCCGCTCGAGTCTCAACATCCTCGAACCCGCTGATGCCCAGATTGTCGAGAACTACGACGTCGTCATTCACCTCGCCGGCCATCTCGACAAAAGCCCTGAAGGCGCCGAAGAGTGCTTTCAGACTAACGCCGACGGCACCCGCAACATCGTTCGCAACATGCGCGAGGGATCGGCGTTTATTTACGCGTCGACGAAGGATGTTTATGGCGACCAGGCGAGCGCTTACGAGTTCGTTCCCGAGGACTGTCCGCTGGATCCGAACCCGGCATCAGCGTTTGAGTTGTCCAAACTGATCGGCGAACGCTACGTGGAATACTACGCGCGCCAACGAGGGGTGCGCGCCTGCATCTTTCGCATGTCGGCGGTTTTCGCGCGGCCGACGGATGGAAATGAGAACGGTTTCGTGAGTCACTACGTCGAGTCAGTTAAACATCGCTGGCCCATTCGGCTTCCTGCCGGCGGCGATCCGGTCCGCGATATTCTTTACGTAGACGATCTGTCGCGAGCGTGCCAATCATTTATCGAGTCGAACCTGCAGTTTGGTCTTTACAACCTCGGCGGTGGTCGTGTGAACGCGCTGAGTTTGCGCGATCTTATTGGACGTGTCGGACAAATGCTGGAGATCGAGCCGATCATCGAAGAGGATCCAAACATTCCGTTGCCTTTGCCGTTGCGGTATGTCTCCGACCTGACGCGCATCCAAAAAGAGCTGCGCTGGAAGCCGCAAATCGCCATCGACACAGGCCTTCGCGTAACTTTTTAGCCGCCGATTTGTTTATGAGCGTGCAAGACATCAAGCGAGTCGTTGTGCGAGGCACGAATTGGGTCGGCGACTCGGTGATGACCGTCCCGGCGTTGCGCGCGTTGAGACGTCTGCTGCCCGACGCGAAGATCACGCTGGCGATTCGACCGTCGGCGAAAGGGATCTTTTCCGAAGTCGATTTCATTGACGACGTGCTCGTTTACGATCGGCGCAATGCGTTTTCCGTAGTCTCGCAGATTCGTGAATGGCGTCGCCGGCAGTTTGATCTCGCGGTGCTTTTTCAGAATGCCTTTGAAGCGGCGTTGATTCCCTTTCTCGCAGGCGTTCCGATCCGGCTGGGGTACGCAACGGAATCGCGCCAGGCAATGCTCACGCATCCGCTTCCCTTACCTGACTGGCGCTCGTCGAAACACGAAGTCTTCTATTATTTGTATCTGATCACGGCGCTGGAGCAGTTGTTGTCAGGCACCAGCACGGTTTGTGAAGCTGATCCGGATATTAGTCTCGCGATTTCCGAATCGCGCAAGAACGACGCGGCGGAGCTGTTACGATCGCACGGCGTTAACGAAACGAAAGGCGTTGTCGCGATCTGCCCGGGTTCGATAAACAGCCGCGCCAAGCGTTGGCCCACGGAGTCGTACGCCGCCCTCGCGGATCGGTTACTTGAAGAACAACGACAAGTGTTGCTCATCGGCTCGCGCGACGAGATCGACGTCACGAATGAAGTAACCAGCCGGATGCGACATCAACCAGTCGTGCTGACTGGAAAGACCACGCTCGATCAGATCACTGCCGTGCTCGGTCTGGTCGATCTCGTAGTCACAAACGACACTGGTCCAGCGCACATCGCCGCGGCGCTTGGCTGTCCGACGATCGTTATCTTCGGCCCAACAAACCCGGAGACGACGCGACCGTTTTCGTTTAAAGCGGAGATCGTTCGTCATCCGCCTGACTGCGCGCCGTGCATGTTACGTGATTGTCCAATCGATCATCGTTGTATGACGGCGATCACGGTCGATGAAGTATTCGAACGTTCGCACGCGCTGCTCAAACGGAGCAGTTTCGCCAAAACCGTCAGGAGCGTTTGCGACTCGGTCGCGTGAGGTTCATGAAACGTCCAGCAGTCTTCATCGATCGCGATGGCACAATTTCGGAAGAGGTGGGGTACGTCAATCATCCATCGCGGTTTCAACTGTTTCCTTATTCCGCCGAGGCGATCCGGGTTTTGAATGATGCCGGCTGGCTGGCGATCGTGATAACGAACCAGGCGGGAGTCGCGCGCGGCTATTTCTCGGAAGAATTGATTCACCAGGTTAACGATCGACTCACGCGCCATCTTCAGCATGAATCGGCGCGACTCGACGCGATCTACTACTGCGCGCATCATCCGTCAGTCGGCGAGGCGCCGTATCGCGTGGACTGCAACTGTCGCAAACCGAAGCCTGGTTTGATCCTGCAGGCGGCGAAGGATTTTGAGATCGATCTGGAGTCGAGTTGGATGGCAGGTGATCGCTATAGCGATATCGAGTTGGCGCGAAATGCTGGATTGCGATCGGCGTTTGTGTTGAGTGGTTATGGGCGGGGCGAGTGGGAGTATCAGAGTCACGCCTGGAAACACCGTCCGGATCTCGTTTGTGAGAATTTGTTGGAAGCCGTAAAGTCCATTGTTGACCATGGATCTGATTAAGATCGTCCGTAGTTTCGCGGGTCGGAAGCTGGTTGTTGTCGGCGACGCAATCGCCGACCAATTTCTCTACGGCAACATCAGCCGCGTGTCTCGCGAAGCACCGGTCTTCATTCTGCGGCATGAGCAGACACAAACAGTTCCCGGCGGCGCGGCAAATTGCGCGATGAACCTGGCGTCGCTCGGCGCGCGAGTGTCGTTGATCTCAGTCGTCGGAGATGATGAAGCCGGTCGGGAATTGCGAGCAAAGCTCGAAGCGGCGGGGGTGGCCGTTGGTGGTGTAAGCGTTTCTGACAAGATCCAGACCACGACTAAGGTCCGAATTCTCGCGGGCCAGACTCACTCAAACAAACAACAGGTGATCCGGATCGACTACGAAGACGCCGATCTGGGCGACCGCCTGCCGCGCGAAGCGATTCTAGACAAGTTGAAGTCGGCGTTGCCTGCCACGGACGCGGTCATCATTTCTGATTACAACTATGGCGTCGTAGACGATCGCACTGTTGCTTTTATCCGCGAGTCAAGTTCGAAACCGGTGCTGGTCGACTCCCGTTTTCACTTGTCAAAGTTCACTGGTTTTACCGCAGCCACACCGAACGAAGACGAAGTTGAACACCTGATCGGGCGTTCCATCGAGTCCACCGATGAATTGGAACTCGCTGCGAAAAGTCTCAAAGACAAACTGGGCCACCGCGCGCTTCTCGTGACGCGTGGCGCGCAAGGCATGATGTTGTTGGATGGCGACGCTACGCCAATTCATATTCCCGCCGTCGGAGCCCAACAATCAGTCGACGTCACAGGCGCCGGCGACACAGTCATCGCGACCTTCGCGTTGGCGGTCGCGTCCGATGCGTCTTTTGCGGATGCGGCGCGACTCGCAAATTACGCCGGCGGACTCGTGGTAATGAAACGAGGGACCGCTTCAGTTACAGCCGCCGAGTTGGAGCATTCGATTCTCAACGCGGAAAACGATTGATGTCGCTGGCGATGTTACTGCCAAACGATTCCATAATTCTGAATCGCGAAGAGGTGCTGGAGCGCGTGCAGTTAGCGCGAACCTCAGGCGCGCGGATCGTCCTCGCCAATGGTTGTTTCGACGTCCTTCACGTCGGGCACGTGCGTTACCTCGCAGGAGCGCGTGAGTTGGGAGAGGTGCTCGTCGTCGGCATTAACTCCGACGCACAGGTTGAACGACTCAAAGGCGAGGGCCGTCCTATCATGCCCGCTACGGAACGCGCCGAAATCGTCGCTGCACTCGAATCTGTAACTTACGTCACAATCTTCGACGAACCGACTGCGGAACAACTTCTATTAACTCTCAAGCCCGACGTCCATGCGAAAGGCACCGACTACACCCAAGACACAGTTCCGGAGCGCGCCGTGGTACGATCCTACGGCGGCCGTGTGGCGATCGTCGGCGATCCAAAAGATCATTCAACGTCGGCGATCCTGACCCGGCTCGGAGGTCAATAAATGCTTAGACGACTAACAGCGGTTGCGATGGTTTTCGTAGCAGTGGCGTTGACGGCGTCAGTGTCGGCCCAACAGAAGTCGCGTTTCGATCCAAGCGGCGCCTTCTGGGTTGAAGGTGAACCTCCGGCGGGTTTCTCCGACTTCAGTGCGATAAATCTCAACATGCGACAACTGAGGCGGCTCCCGACTTCAGGTCTGCAACTGAACGACGGCACTTCGTTTCGTTTTCGGACCGTGATCGTCAAGCAAAGCAATTTCACTTTCACGACTGTGACACTGAAAGGCGTCTATTACACGTTTTCGGGTAAGTTTTTAAAAGGCGGCGACTTTGCAGCAACGTGGCAGGGCGAGGAGACGCCAGTGCTTGAAGGAACTCTCACCAAGTTCAAAGCCGGGAAGAAAGTCGCGGACGCAAAGTTGAAATTTATTTACTTTGGCGGGACCTGAGAGTCACAAAAGGCCCAAAGGCAGACGCAAAAAGGCACAGAGAGTTCTTAGAGCAAGTCGCATGAGGATCTTGCCATGAGGCTTCTAATCGTAAAGCTCGGGAGTATCGGCGACATTGTTCACACCCTCCCCGCCCTCGCCGCCGTGCGTCAGGGATTCCCTGACTCGGAAATCTCCTGGGTCGTCGAACGAAATTTATCTGAGATTTTGAGAGACAACCCACTTCTGGATCGCCTCATCGAAGTCGACACGAAGGCGTTGAGGCGCGGGCTGATGTCTGGGGAGACGCTGCGGGCACCGCGCCAGCAGTTACGTCGGTTACGTGCCTCAGCCTTCGATGTCGCTTTAGACTTCCAGGGACTTCTCAAATCCGCTTCAATAGCGCGCCTTTCGGGCGCGCGACGTGTTTTTGGCTACTCTCGCGCCGGACTCCGTGAGCCCGCCAGCAGTATTTTTCTTTCAAAACGAATATCGGTTCCCAAGCAGGTCCATGTAATCCGAAAAGGGCTTTTGCTGGTCGAGGGCGCCTTGGGGATCTCCGTGTCTCTCGAGGCGGAGCGGTTCTCGTTTCCAATAACCGTGGGAGACGCGGACGAAACTGCGGCTCGTGAGGCGGCCCATTCGGCAGACGGAAAATTCGCGATCCTGAATCCCGGTGGCGGCTGGCCGACCAAACTGTGGAACGCGGATCGGTTTGGTAAACTTGCCGACGCGCTGTGGTCCAGCTACGGATTAACTTCGCTGGTCACGTACGGGCCAGGCGAGGAATCGCTGGCTGACGCCGTTCGGCAGGCAGCGACTACAGGAAAGGCGCGACCGGTTGATCTTTCATTGAAATCGTTTTATGCGCTCGCGAAAAAAGCGCAAGTGTACGTTGGCGGCGATACCGGTCCAACACATCTCGCAGTCGCAGCGGGCGCGCCGATTGTTGGTTTGTTTGGTCCGACTGAATGGTGGCGCAATGGCAGTCCGCGAGCAGACGACGTCTGTGTCGAACGCACCGACATCGATTGCCGTGTCGATTGCCATCGGCGTTCGTGTTCGAAGTGGATCTGCATGGACATTGAAGTCGAACGAGTGTTTCGGGCTGTGGAAAAAAGGCTGGCTCTGCCTTAGCGCCTTTGCGGTTTTGCGGGAGAAGTTCCTGTTAAGACGCAAAGACGCAAAGAAGGAATGTTATGCGGCGAGGCGGAACATGGATTCAGCGATGGCGGGTGTCGCTCGGTTTTGTGTGCGCGGCGGTGTTTCTTTTCTTCGCGCGACCGACGCCGACTGCGCTTGCTGCAGGAGCTTTCGTTTCAGTCTTGGGATTGGCGATTCGGGCTTGGGCCGCAGGTCACATCCGAAAAAATGCACAACTCGCCACCTCCGGCCCGTACGCCTTCACTCGAAATCCACTCTACTTTGGTAGCTTCCTGCTCGGGCTCGGTTTTACAATCGCTTCGGGTCGATGGTACCTCGCGGTGCTGTTTGCGGCGCTTTTTATTGGCATCTATCTGCCGACTATGCGCGTCGAAGCCTCGACGATGGCCCAGTTATTTGGCAACGATTTCGCGAATTACCGGCGTTCGGTGCCATTGTTCTTTCCCCGCTTAACGCCTTACCGGCAGGAGAATTCGGCCGCCGTGAGATTTGACGGAGCGCTATATCTTCGGTACCGGGAATATCGCGCAGCGCTCGGGTTGGTCGTCGCCTGGAGTTTGCTGCTAATTAAGACTTATTACTTATAAGACTATCTTGAGAATTTACACGAAAGCCACAGCCATCATCCTGTTATTGCTTGCTGCGCCGGCGCTGCTTGCGCAGAAGTCGTCTGGACCAAAGCATTTCGAGACCGCCGAGGAACTTCATTTCGAAGCCGAGTTTTCGAAATTGATGGTACGCAAACTTGATGTCGCGGATCTGACGTTCCGCGCAAGCCGAACACCTGTCGAGGCCGCCGCCGCTGCTGAATCCGCTAATGCGACTCCATATGCGTTGACGTTCACTGCCGACATTGCGAGCAAAGGGTTCTTCGTGCGCTTGTTCAACTTGAAGTTTCGTGAGCGTGTCGAGTCGACGGTCGAGCCGATTTCGTTCACCATTCAGAAGACCAAGATCCTCGACGAACAAGGTAAGCGCGTTCGCGAAACACAGGCGACGTTCGATCGATCGAAAGGCAAGATGACGTGGACCTTGCGCGATCCGAACAACCCGTCAGCCGAACCTCGTCAAAAGATCGCCGATTTTTCCGGCCAGCTTCAGGATGTGTTATCCGCAATCTATTTCATTCGCACTCAACCGCTTGCCGTGGGAAAGAGTTTCGAGATCTTCATCGGTGATGGCGGCAACGTTTATACGATTCCGGTAAAGGTCGTCGAAAAGAAGCGAATGAGAACGGTGCTCGGTCGTGTTGATGTACTGCGGGTGAATCCCGAGCTGTTTGGACCAGGCAGACTCATCGACGAAGAAAAAGGCGAGTTTTCGATCTGGGTCACCGCCGATGCGCGACACATTCCGGTTGGTGGCCGCATCAAGACCGATTACGGAACTTTCGACATCAAGTTGAAGAAAGTCATCAACAACGCTCCGCCTTCGTTTCCTTAAAACTAATCCGTGTCAGGACCACTGATCATTGGTCACCGCGGCGCCTCGGCCGTGGCTCCGGAGAACACTATCGCTGCCTTTGAAGCGGCAATCCAAGCCGGCGCAGATGGTATTGAATTCGACGTCCGGCTAGCGCGCGATGGTGTTCCGGTTGTCATTCATGACGAAACGCTGTATCGCACTCACCGTGTTCGACAGTGCGTCGCCGATTCTTCAGTCGATCAGCTAAATGAGTTCGACGTGCCGAGTCTGGCCCAGGTATTTAATTTGTTTGCGTCGAACAAACTTATTCTCTATTTGGAGATTAAGGGCAAAGAGACTCAGTTGGCGGAGGAGTGTTGCCGGTTAGTTGAGCAATATCGTCTCAAAGAGCGTGTGATCTTCGAGTGCTTCGAACATTCCGCGCTGAAAACAATCAAGAGCATTGATGTGACATTACGAACCGCTGCTCTGTTTCAACCACCCGCATCACTCATCGTCAAACGCGCGCTGGGAATTGAAGCAAACGAGATCGCGTTGCATCATCGATTAACAAACAAGCGCAACGTAGAGCGGGCGCGTCTCGCGGATCTGAATGTCGTCACCTGGACTGTTGACGATCCTGCCTGGGTCAAACGCGCTCAGGAACTTGGCCTCCACGCGTTAATCACAAACGATCCTTCCACTTTGATCGCCGCGCGAAACACTATTTGAAGCTTCGGATCGGATTCGCGTACATTGAGAACTGATGACGCGTTCCCTGCCCCCGCTCAACCGGTTCTTTGTTTCGCCTGACTACTCGGTCTACTACCGCCGCGCCAAACATCTTCGCTGGCAGAATCAGGCAATTGCGGGCTACTCGCTGCTAACGGTTCTCGAGGGAGAACTTGAACACACGGTCGACGGCACAAAGAACTCTTTGACTCGCTCGCAGTCAGTCGTCTTCGAGCCCAACGTTAACATCACCGCGACCGGCACCAACGCGGAGCTTCTCTTTCTCACGTTCTCAGCGTCGCTGGTCCTCCAGCACGCCGCGACCATGCGATTGATTCCACCAAAGTCGACCGTCACATTCGCCCGCGGTGAACTAACCGCCGATCAAAGGCTCGATTCTTTGCTCGCGGAGTTCGCCGTCGAACTTGCCACGGACAAGCCGGGCAGAGAGATCGTCATGCGCGCACTTGTCGAACAGGTGCTGGTCCACATCTTGCGCAACTACTCGCAGCCTCGACTGTCCGATCAACTCGAACTGTCGCGAGTCGGATTAGTCGATCGTCGCATTCGCCGGTCCATCGAGTTGATGCACACGCAACTCGATCAGGATCTGACGCTGCGAACCCTCGCGGCCGAATCGTATCTTTCACCGTTTCACTTTGCTCGGCTCTTCAAAAAGCTGACCGGCTCAACACCGCACAACTACCTCGCGGGCATTCGCGCGACGCGTGCACAATTGCTACTCGCTGATACTGAACTTTCCATAACTGAGGTTGGTGCACAAGTCGGATACTTGAGCGCCAGTCACTTCACCAAAGCATTTAGACTTGCCACCGGCACGACCCCCCGCGAATTTCGCAAAGGCCTGATCTCCACCAATAACAACGACGTCGCAAGGCGTCGCCAATAATGAGCAAGATTCGGCGGTTCGTCTTCAGCTTTCCTCGGTATCATCCTTAAATCATGCCAGTTGAAAAACAAACACAGATCGCTCCCGCCGAAGGAAAACTCGGAGTCTTATTAGTCGGACTCGGCGCTGTCAGCACCACTTTCATCGCCGGTGTCGAGGCAATCAAAAAAGGTTTCGCCCAACCGATCGGCAGTCTGACGCAGATGGGCACTGTCCGTCTCGGTAAACGAACCGACAACCGGGTGCCGCTAATCAAAGACTTTGTCCCGTTGGCCCAGTTGAAAGATCTCGTCTTCGGCGCCTGGGACATCTTTCCCGATTCTGCTTACGACGCCGCCCTGAACGCCGGCGTGCTCGAGAAAGAACTGCTCGCGCAACTCAAAGAGCCTCTGAAGAAGATCCGCCCTATGAAAGCCGTCTTCGATCAAGCCTACGTAAAGCGTCTGAGCGGAACAAACGTGAAGACAGGCAAGACGAAGTTTGACCTGGCCCAACAGCTCATCGACGAAATCAACGCTTGGAAAAAGAAGAACAAGTGCTCGCGACTGGTGATGATCTGGGCGGCATCGACGGAAATCTTTCTCAAACCGCACGCGGTCCACAAGACGCTCGAGTCGTTTGAGAAAGCGATGCGCGAAAACCACAAAGCGATCGCGCCGTCGATGCTCTACGCCTACGCCGCGCTCAAGTGTGGTGTGCCTTTCGCGAACGGCGCGCCGAACCTGACCGTCGACATTCCCGCGCTGATGACACTCGCCGACAAGAACAAGCTCGCGATCTGCGGCAAGGATTTCAAGACCGGTCAGACGTTGATGAAGACGATCATCGCTCCCGGATTGAAGTCGCGCATGCTCGGTCTTCATGGCTGGTACTCGACGAACATTCTCGGAAATCGCGACGGCGAAGTGCTCGACGATCCCGACTCGTTCAAGACAAAAGAAGAGTCGAAGCTCTCGGTGCTCGAGTACATCCTGCAACCCGAAGTCTATCCCGCTCTCTACAAGGACTTTTCACACGTCGTCCGCATCAACTACTACCCACCGCGCGGTGACAACAAAGAAGGCTGGGACAACATCGACATCTTCGGCTGGCTCGGCTACCCGATGCAGATAAAGATCGACTTCCTCTGCCGCGATTCAATTCTCGCCGCACCGATCGTGCTCGACCTCGCGCTGTTTCTCGATCTCGCACAGCGTTGCGCGATGAAAGGCGTGCAGGAGTGGCTCTCCTTCTACTTCAAATCTCCGCAGACAGCACCCGGTCTCTATCCGGAACACGACATCTTCATTCAGTTAATGAAGCTGAAAAATACACTGCGCCATCTGCGAGGTGAAGACCTGATTACGCACCTCGGCCTCGAGTATTACGACTAAGTGCGACCCGCGACTTACCAATCCGTGTTCGCATACACGGATTGCGCTAACTACAATTAAATGTCAGTTATCCTTTGACAGGAAATGTCACGCTAACTAGAAGCATTGCGGGCAACGAAACCCGCCATGCAATATTTTGTGGTGACATTTGCGCCGGAGTTGTATATATAGCATCCGGTCAGCGGAGCCGATCCCGCTAGAAGCTCCGTTCGGCGAACCTTAGCCGCGTTTGACTGCATCAATTTAATGTGCGGATCGTTCCTTGCTTGTAGAGGGTGGGCCAGTAGGTTTTTAAAGGCCCGTGCGCTCTTGTGAACGCCTCGGGCAACTGGCAAGGAGCAACGCCGATGTTAGCTGAGATAGAAGTGACAAAAACACGAGACATGAACAACTCAGGAACGGTTTTCCTGGACCCCGATCAGAAAAGCCCCCGCGCTCAGGATTTTGAAGAGCGATTAACCGCACGCATTGTGGGTCAAGAGCGCGCTGTTCGCCGCATGAGCGGCCTCTACCAGATTTTTCTCGCCGGGATGAACCCGCCCAATCGGCCCATCGGGACGATGCTGTTTCTAGGACCGACCGGTTCCGGAAAGACGCGCGTCATCGAAGCGGCAGCGGAGGTTCTCTACGGCGATCCGAACGCTGTCGTGAAAATCGACTGCGCCGAGTTTCAACATTCACACGAAATCGCCAAGCTGATCGGTTCGCCTCCAGGCTACCTCGGTCATCGCGAAACTTCGCCGATGCTCACGCAGGAGAACCTCGATCGCATGCACACCGACGACATGAAGGTCTCCCTCGTGCTGTTCGACGAGATCGAAAAGGCGTCTGACAGTCTGTGGCAATTGCTGTTGGGTATTCTCGACAAGGCGACACTGACGTTGGGCGATAACCGTCGCGTCGACTTCTCGAAGGCGATGGTGATCATGACGTCGAACCTTGGCGCGCGCGAGATGTCGGAGTTGATCTCGGGCGGTATCGGTTTCGCTCCTGGCAAGGGTTCGAAGACACCAAACGATACCGAAGTGGACCAAAAGATCTATCGCACCGCGGTTGAAGCGGCGCGCCGGAAGTTCTCACCTGAGTTTATGAACCGCATAGATAAGGTGGTGGTCTTCCGCTCGTTGAAAGAACATCACCTGCGGCAGATTCTCGACCTCGAGTTGCAGGCCGTGCAGGATCGCATCATGCAATCGGCCGGTACCAAGTTTGTGTTTCAGTGTTCTGAGACCGCGAAGGACATGCTGCTCAAGGAAGGTCTCGATTACAAATACGGTGCGCGTCACTTGAAGCGAGCCGTCGAGCGCTTCCTCGTCTACCCGCTCTCGAATCTGGTCGCGACAGGTCAGATCGGATTGGGTGATCTCGTACACGTCGACGTTGATGGAATCAAGAACCGCCTGGTCTTCTCGAAGAGTTCGGGTGGCGCGTTGATTCACGATCAGATGCCGCAAGCTGAAGCTGCGGAAGCGACGAGCGAATCTTTCTCCGGTGGCGTCGGGTTGCCGATCCCGGCAGCTTCAAAGGCGGCGAAGAAAGGACAGGGCCGCGGCGAGAAAGGCGAAACTAGCAGTAACTAGGTCGTCCCAAGCGTGTTAGGTATTGATCCGTGTTTTCTTTTGGGTGGAGCGTGAGCTTCCATTTTGAAGGAAACACGGATTTTAACGTCTCGGTAACCAAGGATCTCTGCCTAAAGATTAAATTGCACTGGCTGCGGCTAATAAGATCCGCTCAATGTCCTCAACTGGGGCGGTTCAGCTAAAGACGTCGATATGTGGATTATGGCCCCAACAAGAATACATCCCAAGCCCCACCTCCAAGTTGAGCGCCTGTGCTGTCAGTGACCCCTGGCCCTGTTGCGGAACCGATTCCCAGGCCGGGAGGTTGCAGAACTTTCCGGCCTTATTACTCACAAGCTCTTTTCCTCTCGGTTCTTCTCAAAACTGGAAACCGTGATACTGAGCCCATCGTTACTTTTGGGGTTGAGAGCATCCTGGAGCTAAGTTGATGGAAGTCGTGAAAACCGTAGGATAAGGTATGGTGCCGAAGGGGAGACTTACCGACGCAGCGAGAACAGCGAGCCCTTGCGGGCTCGTTTCTTTTTGTTCTCAGATCACTAACGGATTAATTCACTGTTTGGCCGCACATTACTGCCGTGCTATATTGAGTCACCCCTAACAGTTTAAGAGAATGCAGAGCACCCGAAGATGGATATGCGGTTCTTAGCAACGACTGTTCTGGCAGCAGCTTTGCTTTTCAGCCAGGGAGGCAACTTCCTCGTTGCCGCGCTCTGTCCGCATGTTCGATCGGAACCGGTGTCCTGTGAGGCTCCGCCTGCTGAAACCACACTGTCGCATGAAGACATGGGGCACGCCGCTTCGGGCCACGCATCTGCATTCAACCCCGATCCGAATGCCGTTGCTGTAGGTCTCCATAATGAGCCGTGTTCACACTGCGTAGTTCATACGGTTAAAAATCCAAGTCCCGCTTCGTTCAGGGTGACCGAGGCACCGAGGCGCTTCGCTGATTTGAGTATTCCTCTCGATTTTTCCATAGTTGCTCCGGTTATCGTTGGTCCCGCTGCGGTGTTGAATTCAAGAGCACACGGACCGCCTGGCGCGTCAACTACAAGGTATATCCTCATAAGCGTCTTCCGCATTTAGTACCCATCACAAATCGGTTCTTAATGCGCGGGCATAAGCCTGCGTGTCTCCTATTTATTCAAGCAGTCCGAATAGCACTGTGGGATCTCGCATTCGCGATCTCCACACGGGGGTAAAAATGAACTGGTCCGTTGATCCAAAAAGAATGCTACGGGCATTTAGCTCTCTTGTAATTGTGTTCGCGCTCAATAGCCCTGCCTTACCGCAACATGAGGGGCATGTCATGCCGAAACCGAAGGCTGCAACACCCAAGGCGAGGCGTGCTACTCCGAAGAAGAGAACTCCGCGTCCGAGGCGAACAACGACCCGAAGAACCGCAAAGCCCAGACCTTCGCCATCACCGAGTCCGCACGTGATGACGCCGGGAATGCAGATGCCGACAGCGTCGCCGACTCCGACTCCGCATGTGATGACGCCGAGCATGCAAATGCCAGCGGCGTCGCCATCGCCCAGTCCAGGGCATGTAATGACACCGGGCATGCAGATGCCGACAGCATCGCCGTCACCAGCGCGCCCGATAGCGGATATCCAACGACCGCGGCGCCAGGTCGTTCCCGCTGGTCCAATCATGACTTTGGAAGCTCTGGAAGTTATGGCGACACAGCGCAATCCTACTTTGGCCCAAGCTGAGGCCGCGATCCGTGTTGCGGAAGGTCGGCGACGGCAAGCCGGACTGTTTCCTAATCCAGTCGCAGGGTACTTCCTGGAAGAATTCGCATTTCGCGCGCCAGGTGAAACTGCGGAACAGGGAGCATTTATTGAGCAGACGATTCCGCTCGGCGGCAAGTTGAGCAAGGCACAACGTGTATTCGCACTCGAAAGAGATCAAGCGACGATCCTTGCTGAAGCACAACGCCTTCGAGTTACCAACTCCATTCGAGTTCTGTACTACGAAACGCTTGGCGCACAACGACTCGTTGAGTTGCGCGATGATCTGTCACAGCTAGCGCGTGAAGCAGTTGACATAACCAAGGAGCTCTCCAACGTGGGGCAGGCCGATCGACCTGATCAGTTGGAAATTGAGATCGAATCGGAGCGTGCTGAGATCGATTTTCTCCGAGCGCAGAACGACTGGATGCGATCGTGGCAGACACTCGCGGCGATGGTGGGAAATCCGAGCTTACCTCCGGCACGTCTTGCCGGAAGCCCGGAAGAAGATTTGGCAGCTCTTAACGAAACTCAGTTGTTGGAGACTTTGGTTAGCCAGAGCCCTGACATTCGAGTCGCACAAGCTGGTGTTGAGCGCGCGCGCGCTGTACTCGCCCGCGCGCGTGCCGAACGCGTTCCGGATCTCTTCCTCCGCGGCGGTCTTGGTTACAACTACGAACGCTTTGAACCAGTCACACCTTCAGTTGCGGGACAGCGCAAAGGATTGGAGGGACGTCTGGAGGTTGGCGTTACCGTTCCCATATTCAATCGGAACCAGGGCGGAATTGCGGCTGCGGAAGCGGAACTTGCGATAGCCGAGCGCGATCTAGAGAGATTGCAACTCGTTCTTCGGTCTCAATTCGCGTCGAATTTCCGTGAGTATCGCAACGCCGTACAGATGGTCGAACGATATCGGACGGCAGTCGTTCCACGAGCGCGCGAGGCTTATCGGATGTACCTCGCGAACTTTCGTCAGATGGCCGCGGCCTACCCACAAGTGCTGATCGCGCAACGAACGCTATTCCAAGTCGAGGTCGAGTATGCACGGGCTCTGGTGCAGTTGCGTGAGACGACGGTTAGGCTCCGCGGCTTTTTGTTGGACGGTGGTCTCGATCCGTTGAGCCGGCCGGGAGAGAGCACCGAGGGATTTAAGTTGAGAGCGCCCAGCGAGGCGACTGGCGATTCAGACAACAGGTGAGTTGAATATTGAAAGAAAGGCAAGTCGAAACGGAGACTAGGACAAATGAGTAATAGCAGACGCAATTTTTTGAAGAAATCTGGACTGTTAGGAGCAGGGATACTAACCGGCCGCAGCGTGGCCTCGGGCCAGCACCAGGGACACATGCCGCAGCAGCCTCAGACACCAGCCAAGAAGGAAGTGCCACAGCGCAACGGCGGAGGAAACGTCCTCGTCGAGACGCCGGACGTAGCCAAGCTTCCCTGGACTTTAGATAACGGAGTCAAGGTCTTTCACCTGACTGCGGAAGTTGTGAAGACTACGCTTCTTCCGGGGAGGGAAATGTATGGCTGGGGTTACAACGGCAGTGTGCCTGGTCCAACTATCGAGATAAACGAAGGCGATCGCGTGCGAATAATCCTGCACAACAAGTTGCCGGAGCCGACAACGATTCACTGGCACGGTTTGGAAGTGCCGCTCAACATGGACGGCGCACCGTTCATCAGCCAACCACCGGTCGAGCCGGGCGGGACATTCACCTATGAATTCACGCTCCACCAAAACGGCACGTTCTTTTATCACTCGCACGGCGCTATGCAAGAGATGATGGGAATGATTGGCCTGTTTATTATCCATCCCAAAAAACCGCACACGCCGCACTGTCACAAGGACTTCGGGTTGATTCTTCAGGAATGGGCCCTACTACCCAACAACCTGGTGCCAAATTCGCTGGCCATGGAATTCAACTGGTTAACAATAAATGGGAAAGCTGGTCCTGACACGACTCCGATGATTGTTAAGCAAGGGGAACGAGTCCGCATACGGATGGTCAATCTCGGTATGGACCACCATCCGATGCACGTTCATGGGAACCAGTTTTATGTCACAGGAACTGAGGGCGGTCGTATTCCAGAGACGGGATGGTTTCCGGGTAACACAGTACTCGTCGGTGTAGCGCAGGCTCGGGACATCGAGTTTGATGCGGTCTATCCCGGCGATTGGATGCTGCACTGCCACCTGCCACATCACATGATGAATCAAATGGTATCGATGGTTGGACCAATGGGACATGCCGGTCACGGAATGCAAACGGGCGGCGGTATGGAAGAGGGAATGGGGATTGTTCGCCAGGATCATGCGCTTTCAGAAGACCTCGCACCGAAGTTCGGGCGTGGAATGGGCGAGAGCACCCAGCAGGAAAAGAACACGTCGAACATTGTTGGACCAAGTAGCCAGCAGGGCCAGATGAATGCGCAGCAGGAGGCAATGAAGAAGAGAGTCCCGGGCTTTCCTCAGGACATGATCATGATCATGGACAAAGAAGTTGCGAAGCCACACACGTATGGCCTGCCGCCAGGCTGGACCGCCTCAATGATGGGAATGATGACGCTCATACGAGTACTGCCTCCCAACATGTACGACGAGGTCCAACGACGAATAAAGGCGGGGATCGTTGAAGCTCCGGCGGCACCTGCTGGACACAAGCATCCGTGAGCATCGCTGGCCAGCAGGCAGAAATTGACCGGATGAAAGCAAAACTTGATCAATTGGCAAGATGAATCATCACATTCCCGAGGAGGAACCAATGCCGAACCGACTCAATAGACATACAAGCCGGATCGTCGCCGCTTTTGCGTTCGCAGCGTTAACAATATTTTTGGTCGGCTTATCGGCGAGTGCTCAAGACAATGAGAGGTCCGTGCGTGAGGTGCTCATGCAGAGTGCTGCTGCGTTCGAAAAGGGAGATATGGCAGCATTGGAAAAACTCTGGGCCAACGATGAATCGGTAGTCGTGTTCGAGAGTGGTCATGCGAACTATGGTTGGGCCGATTACCGCGATCGGCATCTTGGTCCTGAGATGAAGGAGATGAAAAACACGAAGTATACACTCTCCGACGTCAGGGTAAAGGTTTCAGGAAATACCGCCTGGGCCACATTCAAGTACGCGATTTCTGCGGATATCGGAACGCGTCACGTCGACGGTGCAGGCCTCGGCACAGCCGTGCTCGAGAAACGTGGAGACGATTGGAGGATCGTCCATTGGCACTCTAGTGCCCCACGTCGCGCGCCCGCTGCGCCAGCGCCAAGGCCTGATTGAAACTGGTCGGAACTCGAAATAACCAATTAGAAGGTGTTCAGGTTGGCGAGTCGTCAAGTTTCGTAGCCCCCGCGACAATCATTGTTTTGACACAGGAGGAATTAAAGATGCGAAGAACTACAGCTTTCACAGCTCTTCTGGTTTTGGTTTTTATCGGAACTGGATGCGGTACTACTCAGAACACAAACAACGCCAATACCAATGCGACAGTTACCGCTTCACCAAGTCCTGCTGCGAGTGCGGCGAATGCGAACGCTAATGTGCACGGCAACATGAACGCAAGCGAACATGCGAACATGAACATGAATGCGAATCGCAACAGGAATGCGAACGCTAGTCCGACACCTTAGAGTGTCCGTTCGTTCTCGATGGCAACCACAATTGGTTGGCATTTAGCACCCAAGTCGCATTTCTGAAGCTACATCTGTCTCTTCATAGGTCGAGTCGACTTAGCGGTCGGCGCGAAAAATATTTGGCTGAGCTCTTGACTCTGTACTCGACTACGGAGTTTAGAATGTTTCCGAACTTAGTTGTTGGCCGGTTACATATGAAAGAAACGACAGTACTCAAAAGCAAACGAGAAATACCGGGTGAGGCGCGGCCACAGCTAAAAATCGGCGAAGTAGCGAAGCTGAGCGGAATTGGTATCGAGGCCCTCAGATTCTATGAGAAAAGCGGGCTTCTGGGCCGTCCCCCTCGTACTCAAAGCGGCTACCGCCTTTATGACTCGGGTGTACTGCAGCGTCTGGACTTTATCAAACGCTCACAGATGCTTGGTTTTTCACTCGATGAAATAAAGCGAATCATTGCCGACAAGGAAGCCGGCAAGAGTCCGTGTCGAGAGGTTCGGGAGATAGTGCGCCGCCGACTCGATGAACTTGATGAGAGACTGAGGGAAATGCGGAAACATCGTCGCGAACTGGGCTCTGCCTTTCAAAAATGGGAAGAGACAGGCGAACTTGACGGGCACATTTGTGGCCTAATCGAGGGAACGAAGATTGAGCACGAGGATCCAACACGACGCCGCTTCAGTACAAGTAAGAAACGGAGCTGAATAGACGTAGCGGTCACAGTGTGCGTCTGAGGAGAAAAACGAATGAAATCAGTTGTGAAAATAGATCGCGGATTTGATGATACAACACATCACGGTAGGGCCAGCCAAGCGAGCGTGGATCCTGTTTGTGGCATGACCGTTAATCCAGAGAGTGCTGCGGGCTCTTATGAATACAAAGGACAAACGTACTCCTTCTGCAGCGCTCATTGCCTGAACAAATTTC
>Ga0209486_10000385_pt1 | contig 19969 bp, 17 predicted proteins | sample NCCompost_FD_187518 | JGI IMG/M metagenome (GOLD analysis project Ga0209486, IMG submission 187518) | Agricultural soil microbial communities from Utah to study Nitrogen management - NC Compost (SPAdes) (version 2) | ecosystem: Environmental > Terrestrial > Soil > Agricultural land | place...
TCTTTACTCGATGCGCTGCTACCAGTGCAGACGCCACTTGCAACGCAACGTCGATCGCTTCGTCAATCGCCACTTCGGAGCGTAGTCGTTCGCGCAGCGTTTCGCCTTCAATTAACTCAGTAGCGAGAAAGCGGAGACTGTTGGCCTCCCCGATTTCATAAATCGTCAGAATGTTCGGATGATTAAGAGCGGAGATGGCACGCGCTTCCTGCTCGAAGCGCCGCATACGTTCGTCATCTTGCGCGAAATTAGTGGAGAGGAACTTTAGCGATACCTTTCGGTGAAGCTTCGTATCTTCGGCAAGGTACACTTTGCCCATCCCGCCTTGCCCCAACAGCGAAAGAATCCGGTAATGGGCCACCGTGCTACCTGCCTTGAGTTGCGCGCTATCGATCAACATCTCAGCCGCTGCCTGATAAGCCGGCGTATCCACAAAGTTCCCGGTTTCCTCATGTGACTTCAGGAGTGATTGCACGGCGGCGCGTAAAGAAAGATCCCCGTGGCACGTATTATCGAGATAGGCTGCGCGCTCGTTCGGCGGCAGCGCTACCGCGGCGTGAAAGATGTCTTTAAGTTTTTCCCAATCCTGGTCGGGCATTTGCGCGCGGACGCACTCTACGAATCATTCATCTCGTTTCGCAGCCATGCTCTTGCGAACGTCCAATCACGCATGACGGTCCCTGGCGAAACCTTTAGCACTTCGGCAGTCTCTTCAATACTGAGTCCGCCGAAGAATCGCAACTCGACAATCTCACTTTGTCGCGAATCTACCGTTTCGAGAGCCTTCAGTGCGTTATCAAGAGCAACCACATTGGCCGCCTGTTCTTGTGAAACGTCCGCCGCCTCGATCAACGAAACCTGAATAGTTCCTCCGCCGCGTTTAGCAGAGTTTCGCTTCCGGGCCTCATCTACCAAAATGCGACGCATCAGGCGAGCGGCAATGCCGTAGAAGTGAGCTCGATCTTCCCAACGGATCTGCGGTTGCTGGACCAGCCGCAGGTAAGCTTCATTGATGAGCGCAGATGTTTGCAGCATGTGACCGGGCTGCTCGCGTCGCATATGCTGATGCGCCAGGCGATGCAGCTCGGTATAAACAAGCGGTATCAGCTTATCGACTGCCGTTTGGTCGCCCTCGCTCCAATCCTTCAGTAGCTGCGTTATTTCATTATTCCCGGGCTTCAATTTAGAGGTTTCTCACCCAATCTGCGCATTAATAAGTAGAGCAAAGGATAGCAGTCCTGCCGAGCCGGCCAGAAGGAGCAAAACATGTGGTTCACGAAATCACAAGCGAAAAAATGCCAACGAGCGCACTTAGATAGTACTCGTAACCCTGTTCCGAGCCGGATGGTGTCAAACGGCGAATACATGCCCATTCTGCAAACGCCTGCGCAGAAAAGCGTAGAACAAAAGATTCTCACAATGGGTGAAGAGAATTCAAAACGACTAGGGATGACAAGGCGAGAATACCTGCGTACCAGCTGCGGCATGGCGGTGGCATTTCTCGCGATGAATGATGTATTCGGCAAATTCTTCGCAGTGGACAAAGCCGAAGCTTTCGAACCCGCCGCTGCCGCTCTGGGAAGTGTGCCGAAGGGTACATTTATCTTTGACGATCAACTTCATCATGTAAGCGATACGTGGTCCAACCCCATCGTTTTAGTCCTTCGCACAACAGCAGCAGGATTCGGTGCTCCGTTTGGGTTGAACCAACAAATGATTCCATGGAACCCAGCGCTGGTGGGAACGCAGATTGATTTTGCCTCCGTTTCATTCAACAACTTTCTAAAAGAAGTCTTTCTGGACAGTGTAACCACCATGGGATTGATCGGCGGTGCGGCGAGCAATCCCGGTGAACCGGCCGTGTTGCCGGCTGACGGCATGGCTTCTACGCGCGACAGAGTAAATGCTTTTTTCGGTTCGGAGCGGTTACTCAGTCAAGGCACGATCTTCCCATCGATTGGACCAATAACACCTCCGGCCGCGGGCGAACTCACGAATCTTGAAGAAATGGAACGTCAAGTGGAAGTAAACCGGATCGTTTCCTGGAAAGGATATCCCATAGGCGATTTCGTGGCAGTTGGTGAAGGACGCTTGACGTACCCGTGGAACGTCGACGATCCCGTCATTGCGTATCCTGTTTGGACCAAATCGCTCGAGCTGGGGATAAAGGTGGTCAGTCTGCATATGGGACTGAACCCGCCGGGCATGACACCCGAGCATGAAGATCATGGGCATCCACGGCACCTTGCTGCGGCAGCGAAAGATTTTCCTCAACTGACCTTCGTTGCGTACCACGCGGGCCTTCGGCCATTTCTCGATGATACGTCGTCGGCCCAACAGCTCGACGCCAGCATTGCAGCCGGCCAAAACCCACCGCAGATTGATTGGGTCACCGATCTCGCTTTTTTGGAAAACAATTTCCGCAGAAAACTTCCTAACGTAATGGCCGAGCTCGGAACAACCTTCGCTTCGTCGGTGGTGATCTTTCCCGAGTTGACGGCTCACATTCTGGGCCAGCTCCTGAAGGGCCTGGGCTCCAAACGTATTCTCTGGGGAACGGACTCCATGTGGTACGGGTCGCCGCAGTGGCAGATTGAAGCCTTCTGGCGGTTCCAAATTCCAGACCGGCTTCGAGAGCAGTTCAATTATCCCGCGCTCGACGATCGCGCCAAACTACGAATCCTCGGACTGAATTCAGCGAAGCTCTACAAGATTAAGGTCGATCGTGATTCGGAAGATGCGAGTGATCGCCTGTCTGCGATCAGAGACGACTATCAGGTTTTCCAAGACGAAGAAGGACCCGCGCGAAGCAATGCAAGTTATGGCTGGATTCGAGCAAAGGCGTGAAGCAGCCAACAGCTTCTGACAAAAACTGACATTAGGAGTTCACTGCGATGCAAAGAGCAGCATTGATAGGACTTTTAGTCTTTATTCTTTTTTCACTAATGGTGCCGATTGGCTTTTTCCGATCACATGGCACAGCTCAAACGCTTGGAACGCGCCAGGATGCGATTCAAAAACTAAGAGACTCGTTGACTCATCGCGGTCGGGTAAAGACGAACCGAGCCACAGGGCTGTTGGATTTTGCCAGACTCAACCAAAGTTCCTCCGGCGGCCTCGTTCACTTGAGCGCAGGAACGCCAAGAGAGAAATCTTTTGCCTTCTTCCGTGAACAGGGGAAGGGATTTGGTCTTACAAACCCGGAGTCCGAGTTGAGGCTCGCGAAGGAGCAACGTGATGGTGACGGAGGCGTACATCTAATTTTCGATCAGATCTACAACGGCGTGCCGGTGTTCGCCGGCATACTGAAGACCCACTTCAACCCCGCTGGCGACTTGCGATCCATCAACGGCGTGATCGTTCCGGATATCAAACTCAACTTCGTTCCTTCAATAACCTCTGAAGAAGCGGCTGCCGTCGCTCTCGCAAAAGTTCGAAGCGACTCACCTAGCGCTTCACGCCTGGCAATGAGAGGAAGCAAGCTTTACATCTACCGCACGGGATTAACACAGGGCATTAGCGGCGAGAACCACCTGGTGTGGGAGATCGAAGTTTCAAACGGCGCCGACGTTCGGGAATTCGTTTACGTCGATGCGCACTCCCGGAAATTCGTGGACCAGATAACGGGCATCTACGACGTTATGACTCGTCGGATCTATGATGGCGAAAACTCTTTGGTCTATCCGCCGCCCAGTTACCCTTCAAATCCATTCTGGATTGAGGGACAGACACTGCCCACGGGGGTTCCGGATGCCGACTCGGTCATCGACGCAACGAAAGATACTTACGACCTATACAGGAACGCCTTCGGCCGCGATTCATTCGACGGCGCCGGCGCGACCATGGAAGCGATCTTCAATGTCGGATCTGCCAGGGGAGATGCGCAATGGAATGGCAAGTTGACGCTGTTCTCGCCAGGCACAGCCGTGGATGATATTGCGGGCCATGAGTGGACTCATGGCTACACACAATATACGCACAACTTGATCTATCGGTGGCAGCCGGGAGCTTTAAACGAAGCTTATTCGGACATTTTTGGTGAAACCATAGACTTGCTCAACACTCACGGTCTTGACTCGCCTGGTGTCATTCGCCAGGGCAGCAACTGCAATATTAACTGGAACCCGACGCCTATCCTGGAAGTGAACTCGCCTGCCGCTCTACAGGGCGACTATGCCGCCGCGCCCGCCGGGTTTGGTCCTGGTTTCAGTCTCACAGGACTCACAGGAAACGTAGTACTCGTGGACGACGGCGTGGGATTTGGTACTCCGCCCGAGGCCTCACGGACTGACGGATGTCAAGTTCCTTTCAGAAATGCCGCCCAAGTCAAAGGCAACATCGCTTTGATCGATCGGACTCGATTCGGAACCTGCACATATTCAGAGAAGGTGAAGAACGCCCAACTGAACGGCGCCATCGCAGTAATAATTGCGAATGACATCCTCGAGGGCGAGATTCCCCGACCGATGCTCGGTGAAGATCGGTCGATAACTATTCCATCTGCGTTGATTGGTTACAGCGATGGCCAGGCATTTCGCAGACCTCACGCGCGCACGTTGAACGTTACGCTGAAATCAAGTGAAGCATCAGGTGATGATTCGTACCGCTGGCTAATTGGCGAAGACGTCTTTCGTACGGGTGTTCGTGATATGTGGCAGCCTCGTTGTGACGGGAATCCGGGCAAGACCTCCGACCAGGAATACTTTTGTGGCTCAGACGACAACGGCGGCGTGCACCTTAACTCCGGAGTTCCTAATCACGCTTACGCACTTTTGGTTGACGGCGGGACTTACAACGGTTACACGATTCAGCCTCTTGGGTTGACAAAAGCGGCACACATTTATTTCCGCGCGATGTCAGTCTATCAAACCCCGACCAGCGACTTCGCTGATCACGCTGAAGCGCTCGAGGCTTCTGCTGCCGATCTCATTGGAATAGATCTACTTGATCTCCAAACGGGTAATCCATCCGGCGCAGTTATTACGACCTCTGATCTCGACCAGGTGCACAAGGCGACGCTTGCAGTTGAACTGCGAACACCTCCAACTCAATGCGGCTTTAAGCCCTTGCTTGATCCAAATACCCCCGAAGACACGTGCACCGGCCCTTCGATGGTCCGAACTGTCATCTTTGCCGATGATTTTGAAACTGATCCATCATCACGTTGGACCATCACTCGCGAAGCACTTGATCAATCCATTTTCATTCCGCGCGATTGGACCTGGGTTCACACGCTGCCGGATGGCCGTGCCGGTTCAGGTTTCTTTGCGCTCGACCCTTTAGACGACTGCAACTTTCCAGAGCCGGGGCAGGCTGGCGTACTTTATCTTGAAAGCCCAATTATCACCTTGCCGCGCACAACAACAGGAGTGCGTCTCTCTTTTGAACACTGGGTTGCGACTGAGCCAAGTTTTGATGGGGGACAAGTCATGATCAGCATCAATGGCGGACCCTTCAAGCTTCTTGCTCCGGGTGCCTTCGTTTTCAATCCATACAACACGTCGTTGTTTCCCGCAGTACCCGGAATGCTTAATCCGCGCGCGGGCCAACCGGCATTTTCAGGTAGCGGCGAAGGGACACTTGAAGGTTCATGGGCAACATCGATTGTGGATTTAACCCGTTATGCGCGCCCGGGCGATCACGTCAAGCTTCGCTGGGACTTCAGTACTGACTTCTGCTTTGGCACCAGTTTGGGCTGGTACGTTGACAACGTGCGCGTCTATGCGTGCCAACCTTAATCGTTCAGCGTTTTCGCCGTACAACAGTTTCAACTAAACCATAGGGAGGACTTATGAGCCGATCTTCGCTGCGCTTTATAGTCGCATCGCTTTGTCTACTGGGTTTGAGCACTGCGGCGGGCAGAAATGCCGGTACCGCTAATCTTAACGAATCGGTTTTGCGAGCTGCTACTCCGCGCTCTGAACAACGCCAGAGCGAAGTGAGAACGTGCGCAACCCTGGACGTTCCTGAAACAGTTGCCGATCAGATTGAACTGTCCCTCGAGCGATTCAAGTCCCTTCGAGGGCGAGGACAGATCCGGCAACCTGCTGCCATTTCGATCCCCGTCTACTTTCATGTAATCAATCAGGGAGCCGGAGTCGAAAACGGAGATGTTCCGACTCGCATGCTTCGTGAACAGATCGATGTGTTGAATGCAGCATACAGCGGTTCTACAGGTGGGGCACCAACGCCATTCCGATTTGTACTTGCGGGAATAGATCGAACCACGAATCCTACATGGTTCCAGGCTCTCCCGGGAACAAGTGCGGAACGAGAGATGAAGGAGGCTCTCAGAATAGGAGACGCTACGGCTCTCAACTTCTACACAAATAATTCTGGAAGCGTATCGAGCATTATTGGCTGGGGCACGTTTCCATGGTGGTATGAGGACACGCCATTCCTGGATGGGGTAGTCTGTTTTTATCAATCGCTGCCCGGCGGCTCAGCTTATCCATACAATGAAGGCGATGCGGGAACTCATGAAGTAGGGCACTGGCTTGGGCTTTTTCATACATTTCAAGGTGGCTGTTCGTCAAAGGGTGATTACGTAGCAGATACACCGGCGGAAAAATCGCCAGGATTTGGCTGCCCTTTGAGTCGTGATAGCTGTCGTGCGGATGGTCTGGATCCGATCGACAACTTCATGGACTACAGCGACAATTCCTGTATGTACAAATTCACGGAAGGACAAGCTGTGCGCATGGAATTAGTCGCCGGGCAATACCGCGGTTTTTAGAGCACAAAGGTTTTCGCGACAAATGTCGGGTACCAACTGTAGCCCAGGCTCACCACGTTTCTCTCTGTTAATAGACCTGGCCCTTTGAGATCGAAACCTGGCAGAAAATTGCGACGCCATGATATTAAGTCCGCCCCTTGAAGATATTGCCCTCGTCAATTTATTGATGCACTCGCTTACTGAACGAATCCCGAATCGTTCGTAATTGCTGGTGACTTGCGAAAATGCAAGTCGCGCGTGATTGTTTCTCCCGACCTAGGAATGGCCAAGGTGATTTTTCATTAACATGCTTTTTTTCCTGCCCGAACTGCCATCACCACGGCGTTCAGGAACGAGCGGGTACTGGTATTCAGGGTCTGAGGCTGTCGAAGCATAACGCGGACTAGGTTTTCTGTGATACCTTCTTCACCCGCTCACATTGCTGACAGAGGGTATAACCAACAGGTATCGTAGGCACAAGACGCAGCACCAGTCCGGAAGGAACCCTGGAAACAGGTTGTCCGCAGAGAGTACGATTTGGTGGCTTCTCGACTAAGTGATATTCCGTGCTTCTCGTCTTGATCGCGTACACATTAACGCCAGCATGCACGGCTTGGGCCAGCTGAGCTCATAACTGTGGTCGTTTGCTTGTGCTTTGTTTCTCGTTTCTACTTTCCATTAGAAGCGACCCTTTAATTGAATACTCTTATTTCGAAGCTATTCAGTAAGTCCTGTGCGTCCGTTTCGCTCACCTCGAAACACGACCTGACGACCATCCGGGGAAAACGAAGGATCAAGATCTTCAGCGATGTCGCGCACCGCGTCGGTGATGGGCCGTGCTATTCCGCCACGCGCGGGAACCAACCAGAGTTGGCCCAGAAGGTCCAATACAATAGACCGCCCGTCACGAGAAAGATCGAAGGCGAGGTTCGTACCCTCGTTCACACGGATTTTTATAGTCTCGAGTGGGCCATGAGCCGGTGTTTGAGTTGCCAAAGGCGAGATCGGTACGAAGACAAACAGGAAAAGTGCGCAGGTGAACCGCCATTGATATCGCATTGTGCTTGCTCCTTCCAACCGAGCAACTCATTGGAATGAAAACACGTAAAGGTTCTTCTAATCGGTCGAAGCCCAAGCTTTGCGCACCTGGTCGATATCGTCAATGAGCGTGTCCAGAGCTTTGCGTTGGAAGCGCTAACCACCCACGCTGAGTGAAAGTGAATTTTCGTATGGCCGAGTTTCGTGGCGAGCGCCAATGTCATTAATACGCACATAACACTTGCATAGGCATGACTTATAACGAAACGATTGAGATAAAAGACGTCCGGTTCACGAGAATAATAGGCTATGGCAAGTGCCGTACGGAGACTGACTGCGCGACAGAATTACAAGATGGTCTCAGTTCAGCGAGAAGCCCCAGAGCGTCCTGCGCCTTGAATATTGCCGCACTGAACGATCGTGTTCGCCGGTAACTAGTCGTTTCCCATCACGAGAAAATGCGAGCGCGTAGATCGGAGATGTGTGCGTTCCGATCGTAGTTACAAGCTTTCGACGGCTCACATCCCACAGCGCCACCACCTTATCGTCGCCTGCTGATGCAACGTATTTACCATCAGGTGAGAACGCGACAGCCTTGACGCGTGCGTTGTGCTCGCCGATTGTTCCTATTTGTTGTAACGGATTAATAGTTCCGAATCGTACCTTTCGGTCGTCCTCTCCGGTCACGAGATAATTCCCGTCTGCGGAAACGCTCATACTGACCATCGGTGACTCCGTCCACTTCTGCCGCGCGACTTCACGCCATGTTGCAGTTTCGAACACAACAACCTCTCCGTGGTCCGTTACGCCAATGAGTAGCCGACCACGATCCGCGAAAGCGGCACTGTAAATGTTGCTCCACCGCGAGAAACCTTGCGGTTTAACTGCTGCACCGGTCTCCGCGTTGAATATCCCATGTGTCGCGACCAGGAAGCGATCGTCTGGTGAGATAACCACACAATAGGCCGCTTCTGGTCCGTTAGGAACAATTTTCAGCGGAGCTTGATCACGGCCCACGTCGTGACGGATCAGCATGGCCGATTGATCGGCCGAAATCATCCAGCGGCCATCCGCAGAAAATGCGACTCCGGCGACTCTGGTCTGATGTCTGGTGATTACTGCTTCCTTACGTACACCCTCAGCATTCCAAACAATGACTGAATGGTCCTCGCTGGCGGTCGCCACTCTCTTGCCGTCCGCCGAAAAGGCGACCGCCCGCACCGCACCACTATGCTGCCTCAAGTTCGCCTCCAGTTCTCGGTTGGCGACATCCCAGATGAGAATCGATCCATCACCATGAGTCGAAACTATCCAACGCCCATCGGGAGAAAAAGCGACGCTCCAGACGATCGACTCGTATTCCAAAGGCACTAACTTCGTCATCGAAGCCACATCCCACAACACGACACGCTCAGCTCCTGTCGCAAGCAGTTTGCCATCCGGCGAATACGCGACGGCACGGCCATGATCATGGTGACCATGTGACTGCTGAATAACTTTACCGCGCGCAAGGTCCACAAACTTCACCTCGCCGTAAGTCCCCAAGCTAGCCAGTTGTTTGCGATCAGGTGAGAGCGCTGTCCAGTTTCCCGCCCACGCTTCTTGAATGCCCGCCAGCGACTCGCCCGTGTCTAGATTCCAGGTCCGACCATGGCTGTCTTCTACCAAGTCATCTTCCGGAAAAACAAAGTTGCCATAGCTCAGCCGACAGGGAAGCTCATGCCTTTTTTTCCAGGTTCCTGTCTCGCGAACTACCGAGACCTCGCCTGCTGCGTAGATCACAATGCGCCCATCAGGTGAAAACGCGGACGCTCTAACTGGTCCAAGCTGATCGCGCCAAACGGCTTCCTGTTCCAGCCGATTTGCGTCCCAGACGATAACGGTTTGTTGTTCATCTCCTGTGATGAACCATTTGCCGTCGGGCGAGAAAGCGACAGTGTTGACCACTGCCTGGTGTTCACCAATTGTTTTTAGGCGCATACGCCGCGCGAAGTCCCAAACGATTACCTGATGATCCTCGCTCACTGAAACAAGTAACTTACCATCCGGTGAAAAGACCGCGCGCCGGACAGCAGCCGAGTGTCCATCTCGAAATATCGTTTCGTCCCAGGTCTCATTTACAGAAAGAAAAGCAGCGAGCCCTACGATCACTATCGCTAAAAGGACCGCCAACGCGCTCACCCGGACAATTCTCCTCGTCGTTCTGTTTTCCAGGCGTTGTTTGAAGCTGATTAGATCGTCCAGCACCTCAGCGGCCGAGCCGTAGCGTTCTTCACGATTGCTTTGCAACGCGCGTCGGAGTATGCGCTGGAGTTCCTTTGGAATGTGACCCAACCTGAGACCTTCTCGAACAACATCGTCGCCTTTTTTCAGCCGATCAAGCGCTTCGATCCGCGTTGCGCCCGCAAAGAGTCGAGAGCCCGTAGTCATTTCGTAAAGCAGGATGCCGAGTGAAAAGAGATCTGTGCGACCGTCGAGTTGTTCACCGCGCGCTTGTTCAGGAGACATGTAACTGGCCGTTCCCATGATTAAACCCGGCATCGTTAGTGACGGATCATTTGACTGGAAGAATCCGGCTGTATCTGTCAGCGAACGCGGGTCGTCGCCAAGCTTAGCAATGCCAAAATCAACCACCTTCACCAGACCATCTTCCCGAATCATGATGTTGTCTGGTTTGATGTCGCGATGAATGATCCACGCGGTGTGTGCTGCTTTCAGGGCTCGCACGATTTGAATCGCGATGTCCAGCGCATTCTCAAGCGCCAAGCCTCGCTGCTTTCTGTGTAGTGGATCTGTTAGCAACTCCTTTAACGTTTGACCTTCGACATATTCTTCGGCGATGAAGTGATTGTTATCCTGATGAACGATTTCGAATATCGTGATGATGTTCGGATGGTTGAGACGTGAGGCGGCAAATGCTTCCTGCCTGAACCTTTGCACTCGCTCGGGATCGGAGGTGAACTCAACCGGCAGCATTTTTAAAGCGACCACACGCCCCAGAGTCTCATCGCGTGCTTTGTAGACTTCGCCCATTCCTCCTGCGCCGATTCGGCTTTCAATTCTGTAGTGGCTGATCTGCGAAGGTGGATCGCTAAACGCCTGGTGAAGAAAACGCGCTACCGCGGGAGATTCCATAAAGCTTCCCGACTCACCCTCGCGGTCCAACAAGGCCTCGACCTTATCCAGCAGTGTCGGGTCGTCGACACAAATCTGTTTTAGGAACGCCGTTCGCTGACTCGTCGGCAGATCAAGCGCTTGCTGTAATATTTCCTCAATTTGTATCCATCTCTTGTGGTCCATAGGGTTGATGCCACAGATTTACACGGATGAACACTGGTTAGACGTTGGCCGATGCGTGTTCATCCGTGTAATCTGTGGTCCTTAACTCCTGCAACAGCCAGAGTTTTGCTGTGCGCCATTCTCGCTTCACGATGTCGGTTGATACGCCCAGCACGAGAGCAGCTTCTTCAATACTCAACCCACCGAAGAAACGTAACTCCACCACTTTGCATTTGCGTGGAGCAAACTCCGCAAGACGCTGGAGCGCCTGGTCCAAAGCAAGCAATTCAAACTCTCTCGGCTGACTGTTGAGTTGCAGCGCATCGATTTCTATTCGCGTGAATTCTCCCCCACGCTTTTGGTTAAGACGTTTGCGCGCTTCGTCCACCAGGACCCGCCTCATGAGTTGCGCGGCGATGGCAAAAAAGTGCGCACGATCCTGCCATTGCACCCTGCTTGAATTTGCCAAGCGCAAGTAGGCTTCATTGACGAGGGCCGTCGTCTGTAGGGTGTGCCCCGCGCGTTCACGCCGCATACATTGCCGAGCTAACCGGTGCAGCTCCTCATAGACGAGCGGCATGAGCCGCTCGAGAGCCGAGTCATCTCCCCGACGCCACTGCAAAAGAAGTTGTGTGATGTTTCCGGTCAAAAAAGTCGTTTGCGGGCCCACCAATTGATCTGGAAATTGCGCCTATTAAGGGTGAGTCCTTGCGAAGATCGCGCAATTTATCACCTGGCCAAAGTTCAAGCAAATATTTATTACTCCCGGAGGACCCTTATGAAAATCTCCCAAATCCTTGGATCACTTTTACTGTTTGGGGCGCTCACCCTTTCACCCATAGACCTAAGTGCCCAAACGGTGTCGAGCCGAGCACGAGTAGGCGGCTACGCGGAAGACATAGCGTACGTGACATCGGGCGCCTTGAAAGACCAAGTGGTGATGTCAAACGGCTACGAGCTGTACGCGGTCTCCGTCGCGAAGAAAGGCCCACTTACCAGGATCTGCAAGGTCGATCATCCGGAGATGGATCAGTTCGTGAATGGCTTCACGTTTGTGGAGTCGGAAGGCTTGTTTGTGATGAACAACGCCCCTCATCCAAATAAGCTCTACTTCTTCGATCAAAATTGCGTCAGCAAAGGCACGCGCACGATTCAATATCTGAACAGTAGTTATCGTCCCGGACACCTCGAGGGCATGGCTTACATTCCCGCATCGTCACCGGTCTTTCCCGATCACCTGGTGATGGTTGCGTGGGATGATCTCAACACGATCCCGACGCGTATCGTGATCGTGAGGCGCGATGGAGTGCAGGTTGCTGAAATCATGCGTCCGGATTGGCCCACTCAGTTTTTCGAAGGCGGACTTGGCGACGTCACTTTTCTTGGGCCAAACCGTTTACTGGTTTCTCTTTACCATCCGGACAGTTTGTGGACCATGGATTTCAACGGAAACATCCTTTCGGGTCCCTTGGCAACCGGAGTGGAGGGAACCGGCGAAGGTGTCGTACAGATGAGTGATGGGCGTGTAGTTGCTTCCAGTTATCCGCAAAACCTTCTCGTCTTCGATAAGAATCTGAGGCGGGAGCCGCAGAATGATCGCAGCGACACTATCGGCTTAAACCTCAACTTGCCAAACGGGATCGCCTGGGATAGGGATGCAAACAGACTTCTGGTTACGCATGATACAACCGTGACTCTCGGTCCAATGGCTGTTTCGGGTGTAGCGACAACTCTGGCCAGTGCAGATCCACTCATCGATCTCAGTGGCTTTCCCAATACTCGCCAAACAGTTTACTTGCCTCAGGAAGATATTGTCGCAGTTCTCAGGCCCGCTCCCGGAAATCTACGCGCGATCCTGCTGTTTAATCTTGACGGAACGTTCAACAGCGAAATCAGTTTGAGTCCTGCAAGTCTCGGACAGAACCTTGGACAACCATCTGGACTTGCATACCTCCCGGGGTCAAGCGAATTCGTCGTATCTTTTAATGGAGTGCCGCCGAATCAAGGATTCGAGAGACAAAGGCTGCGCGTGTTCTCCCGTGCTGGTGCTCTCGTGCGAACGATTGACATCTCTGCGACTGGTGCCGGTGGGGTTGGAGCCCTTGAGTACTTCGAAGATCCCCAGAGCAGCGAGGGACGCCTGATGATGCTCAGTGGAGGCCGAGTCATTGTCACGGATCTCAACGGTAATTCGCGAAATGGCAACGGCTTTTTGTTGGGCGAATTCAATAGCCGCGCGAAGTTTGGCCTGGTCACCCGCAGCGACATTGCCGCGATCACATCAGGGCCTCTCGCTGGATCATTTGCGATCGCTGATGGATCAGGTGGTGAGATCGTGATCTTCCGCCTCGATTAGGGCATCAGTTTAGGCTGTGGTCGATCAATCGATTGCCAACTCGTAACCGCGCGATCTGCACGTCGCGAACGGCGTCATCGCAGTTCCAGCGACAATTAGATTTTCCCTCCCACGCGGAAATCTAATTGTCGCTAATCAGGGACCTGGCGACATATGTATGTTTATGCACGCTCACCTAAGCGGCCGAGCGACAGCGAGGTCCGAACGAACTCAGTGAGTGTGCTTAATGTGATTGTTGGAAATTTTTTTGTATAGAAGGGACACCAGGGCACTCACCCATCTCCTCATCATGCCGAAGCACGTTTGGTGGGTGCACCGAAATTTGGAAACTTAAAAGTGCTTTGGCCCTGCTACCCATGGTACAGCCGATTGCCGCATCTCGTCTTTTAGGATGGTGATCAATGACTCAGTTCCGCCCCGTGAAGCATAAGGTTCCACATCCGAACCAACAACGACGTTTGCTTCAGGATGGGTTGCTGTCAGTAGTTGCACATACGCTTGCGCTGCATACGAAATCGGCAGGCCGTTGGCGACAAGAGCACGAAATGCGTCGAGTACCAATTGAAAATTTGGATCGCCAATGGCATTGCCATTCCCATCTACAGGTTGTAGAAATATGGGTCTTGTTCCTGAGGCAATATCGGTATTCACCCACAGAGGATTGAGTGTGGAGACTTCGATTGCTAATCCGGAAGCGTTGAGAATCCTACGTAAGGCGTTGGCATAGGACAACAATGCGCGCTTGCTGGCTGTATAGCCGTGGCCAAACGTAATACCTAGATCGCCCCCACCATCAATATAGGCCTGCACCGACGTAGTGAACATGATCCGCGCAAAGCCACTAGCGGAACGTGCAGCTAACGCCTGCAATAATGCACTGGTCACAGCCACGTGCCCGCCGTAGAGCGTTGCAAGTCCGGTTTGAATACCGGCAAAATACATATTCGGATCAACAGGAATAACGCCACCAATAACTCCGCGACCTGCATTATTAACCAGAATGTCGATACCGCCAGCACCTTTCACTTCCGGACGGCCCAACACGGTTGCAACGAATCCCTGAATGGATACTGGATCCACGAGATCCAAACTTAATAGGGGAAACGGGTGTCCGGGGTAGGCCGCAGGTGTTCTCGATGTTCCAATTACCTGCACACCTAGTGCCTGTAGTGCCAGACCCACGGCCAGACCGATACCATGCGATGCACCGGTGATGATCGCGACTTTACCCGCAAGATTGATTTCGGGGACATGGTCGGGCGTTGGGTAATACTTGGGCGCCAGACGAACCTCGAACGGCGGAGCCGTTGCGGCACGCGCGAGGTTGTCAGTCAGCAGTGCTGGACCGAGAAGACCTGCACCGGCAAGACCGGCTAGGAAACGACGCTTACTTTCCGAATGTGTACTCTTCTTCATTTTTTACTCTCCGAACTGGACCTTTTGGTGGTGATAACTCTGTAACTGCTGCTATCCTTGCCCTACTTAGTTATGCGCAAGCCAGACGCGAAACCTCTAAAAGAACCTGCCCACACGAAGTAACAAACCTTCTTAAGGACTGGTCAGGTGGAAATTCGACAGCACTCGACAGGGTTTTCCATTGGTGTATGAGGCATTGATCGATTGGCTCACCAACACATGCGACGTGAGCGGGCTGGCCATCTATTGCAAACGTCCGCGTTGATCAACGAGGCTCCTGGTCCGTTCCTGTCGCTGTTGTTCGAATCGCTGCCTTACTTCGATGATTGAGATCCGCGGCGTTTTGTAGTGGCCGCGGTCCAGCTTTTGGATCAACTTGTCGAGTTCTTCATCGGATAGCTTCTCCAGTTCTTCGGCTGTAATGGTCGGGTTGAGTCCGTTTGCCTGTTTGCCGAAGAGGCTATCTTGAATCTCAATAAACGCCCGCGTGTTGCCGCGTATCGCTGCGCGAATTTGCCCAAGTGCCATTGCCTGGTAGAGCGTGAGCTTTATGTATCCGGCCTTGCGGGTCCGGCGTGTCTACAACGAGCTCCAAAAGGTCTTTATAGTCTGTCGCGCGGTTTGGTACGCCTTTCCGACTTGTGCCGCTTCTGAGGCTGGTTTGCGGGGACCGTTTGAAGGCTCTTGATCGTCCTATCAAAATCCGGTCCAAGTTCAGGGAACTAGCTTGCAGCCGGGCTACCCGTGCGGCGATGAGGGAGGCGTTCGCTGGTGGGCTCCGCCCCCCGTACCCGACCAGGGCCGGCGCGGCCACCTGTTCAACGCCTTGAACGTGAACGGCGGCGCGTGCAGGGCATGCGTCCTGATCTGCGTCGTATCAATCTTACGAGACGTGAAGGCGAGCGAGGTATAATCCGCTCACCGCGGATTTGGACCGCACAGCTATAGTCCAATACGTGGTTAGGTCGCTACTTCCGCTTAAAGAAATCGAAGGAGGTCGATAATGAACCAATCCTCTATACTCTGTGCCGGTAAAATACTTTTCACAGTATTGATCTTCCTTTCTTTTAACGGTTCAGTTCAAGTAGAGGCCCAACTCAAGCGGCCATCAGAGATCGTGGCTGCGGACGGCACAAAGCTCCGCTATGTTGTCGAAGGAAGCGGCATCCCCTGTGTGGTCATCAACGGAATTCACTACCAGCAGGTCTACTCGAAAGCCTTACGCCGACACCTCAAGCTCATTTTCGTGGACTTCAGACACTCGTCTGAGGCTGATGCGGCCGCGAAGGTTGATACAATCACTCTCGACACGCTCGTTGACGATATTGAGCATGTGCGCAAGGCGTTGGGCTTCGAACGAATAGCCGTGATGGGCCACTCCCTGCCGAGCCTCATTGCTCTCGAGTACGCGCGCAAATACCCCGAGCATACATCTCACTTGATCCTCATTGGTGCGCCACCCTTCATGATCCCGCCCAAAGAGAGCGGGGCATTTTGGGAGTCGGATGCATCGGAGGCGCGGAAGTTAGCTAATAAGCACAACCTCGAAAGGATTACGGATGAAGATTTGAAGAAAGCGCCAGCAGGGAAAGCGTGGAAGCTGCAGTTCGTCAGGAACGGAGCACGCTATTGGTATGACGCCTCCTATGATTCTTCATGGATGTTGGAAGGCATTGCCCCAAATATGAATTTCATGCCGCACGTCGCCGGTCTGTTTAGAGACTATGATGTTGGCAAAAGAACGCCGCGCGTGACGAGGCCGGTATTTCTGGTCTTGGGGCGCTATGACTACCTCGTGCCTTATCACACCTGGGAGGTGCGCAAAAATTTTTTCCCGAACTTGTCTTACAACCTGTTCGAGAAGAGCGGCCACTACCCGATGTTTGAGGAGCCCGCGCTGTTTGATAAGAAGCTCATTGAATGGATGAAGGCGAACAAATAGTAACGTCAGGTTCGTGCTGCGGTTTCTCGCAGCCGCTCCACTTGACTACGGCACGATTTTGAAATCTACCCACCGTGAGGCCGTGGCATGTTTAACTCCAGGTCACGATCTTCACGCCAAGCGTGGCGAAAGTTTAGTCGCGTATGGCAACACTGTAAACTTAGTAAGCCCTGCTGTTCACGGGATCGCGATAAACTCGCCTGGCTGAATGATATTTAAACTGGCTTGGACCGCGGGTGCCAGAGCGATGATTTTCGGAACTTGATTAGTAGGTAACTGAATGATCGCGATCTGGACGCCAACGAGATTCTGCTGATACTTCCAGTTCTGATCGCTGGTGATTAGCACGTCGAACTGACCTTCTGCGCGCCTGAGTAGAGCACCATTGGTAATTCCGGACCAACCCATCTCCTGCACCGTTGTGATATCGATGCCGGTGAGGAGTCGTTTCAGCACGTGAGGTGTGCATTCGTCCAACAGGACTTTCATTTCATCTTAATCAGTTTGTGTAACGTCGAGCGTGAGAATTCGAGTACCTGCACCGCTTGTTCGCGGCTAACGCTGGGAAAGTTTTCGAGGAACTCATCCATCGACACACCGGCTTCGAGATTATTTAGGAGGGCATCCACCGGAACGCGCGTACCACGAAAAACGGGCGTGCCACCAAGAATCTCAGGGTCCACCGTGATTGGCAGCAAGTCAATTTCCTTTTCTTCGATTATCAACGACATCTTCACTTCGAACCGTCATCATTATAGGACAGGAGTTTAGGTAAAACACGCATTCGCCGCTCTCTTTCGCCTACTCCCGCACAATGCTAAAATCTTCCCACTGATGACGACCGCGGAGCCAATGTCGGAGGAGCAGGAAGTCTTCCTCAAACACATTCAGAAGAAAGGCCTCAAGCGCACCTCCCAGCGTGACCTGATTCTCGACGTTTTTCTACGCACCGAAGAACATCTCTCCAACGAAGATCTCTACCGGCTCGTGCAAAAAGAGGATCCCGGCGTAGGTCAAACGACCGTTTATCGCACACTCAAACTCCTGACCGAAGCAGGACTCGCGCGCGAAGTCCGGTTCGGTGACGGACGCACGCATTACGAGCATAACTACAAACATCAGCACCACGACCACATGATCTGTTCCGAGTGCGGCAAGATCATCGAGTTCTACTCCGCGGAACTGGAAGCCATCCAGGACGCGATGGCCGCCAAGCACCGGTTTCAGATCACCCAGCATCTATTGAGGATTATTGGGATCTGTGCCGACTGTAGGCGCGCCCTGAAACAGAACGCACAATCTCAGGCCTCCTGAGTTCCCGAACCCTCAACGGAATACGGATTTCGAACCCAAAAACAACTTCCTTTGCCTTTGCCTCAACTAAAGGTGTAATTTCAGGTTGATACAGCACTGCCAACACGGGGGATATGCACGATGAGTGTTTCGATCACGTTTGAACCTTCCGGACTGTCCGGAGTCGTTGCGGAGGGAACCTATCTCATCGACGCCGCGCGACGCATGGGTGTCTCTCTGGGAGAAGGCTGCACGATCGGCAAAAGCGAGTGTCCTGCCTGTCTCATAACAGTTAAGTCCGGCGCCGCGTTGCTCTCCGCACCAAGTGCCGCCGAACTGAAACAACTCGACGTCGAAGACCTGGCCCAGTCAAATCGTCTCGCCTGCCAGGTCAAACTCCAGTTCCCCGGCGAAGTAGTAGTGATGGCCACCGCGCGAAAACCGGGCAGCAGCGGCGTGCCACGCGACACAGCATCAGAACTAAGAAGAGACTTCGGCGCACTTCCACTTCGCCAAAAGCTCGCGACGCTCGTGCAGCTCGAAGCAATCACAATGTCAGAAGCTTTCGACTCGGCGATCGAGAAACCGCTTGCTTTCGGCGCCAAGACAATGGATGCGGTCCTGAACAAACGCGCACAAAGAAAAAGCAAGCACCGTAAATGACCCACGGCAAGTCTCGCGATCGGTCCCGGCACAGAAACACTCTCACTCGTGCGTGCAGCGTGCTCTGGCTGGCGCTCGTGCCATTGCTCTTTGCGGCTTGTCCAAAGAACCAGAAACCCCCGCGACAACCCCGCGTCGGGATGAAGTCCGGCTCGTCGCCCGCAACGCGACTCCCGCCAATTCCCACCGCATTTAACGGCGAACGCGCGTTGGACCACGCACGCAAGCAGATCGAGTTTGGACCACGTCCGCCGGGTAGCCCAGAACTCGAAAAGACTCGCGCTTACATCGTCGAGCAGTTGAAGTCCTTTCGTTTGAACGTCACCGTCGACGAGTTCACCGCCAAGACTCCGCAAGGCGAAAAGAAGATGGCTAACATCACGGCCGAACTTCCCGGTGAAACGAAGACCACGATCCTGATCGGCAGCCACTACGACACGAAGTTTTACAAAGACATGCATTTCGTCGGCGCCAACGATCCCGCTGCATCGGTCGGGACGCTGATCGAAATTGGACGGGTTATCGGCAGTCTGCGCGAAAAACCGAAGATCACAGTGAAGCTGGTGTTCTTCGACGGCGAAGAGGCTTTCTGCGAGGGATGGAGCGATTGTGGCAATCCTGACAATCCGGACAACACCTATGGCAGCCGGCATTACGTATCGCAGTTAAAAGCCAACAAAGAACTCGAGGAGACCTATGCGCTGATCCTGCTCGACATGATCGGTTATAAGAAACTCGAACTTGGCCGCGACTCAACGAGCACCCGCTGGCTACAAGACATCATCTGGGAAACCGGACGCGAATTGGGCCACGGAAAGATCTTCGTCGATCGCGAAGAGGGCATCGGCGGCGACGATCACGAGCCATTCCTTCGCGCCGGAGTAGATGCTGTCGATGTTATTCAACTCAATAGTTATCCACACTGGCACAAGGCGGACGATACAATCGACAAGATTTCAGCGCAGAGCATGAAGATCGTAGGCGACACGGTGTTGGCGAGTCTGCTGAAACTCGTGGCGCGTATTGAATCGGAAAAAGATACACAAAAAGGCCCAAAGGAAGAGACACAAAAAGGCACAAAAGAAGATCAAGATGAAAAGAATCGCGGTAATCCCCGGTGATGGAATCGGCCCGGAAGTCATGCGCGAAGCTGTTCGCGTCATCCGGCATCTCCAACAGACAAAAGGCCTCGAAGTCGAGCTGGTAGATTTCGATTGGGGCGCCGACAAGTTTCTGCGCGATGGAGTGACGTTACCAGACGGCGCAC
>Ga0209486_10000386_pt1 | contig 19957 bp, 14 predicted proteins | sample NCCompost_FD_187518 | JGI IMG/M metagenome (GOLD analysis project Ga0209486, IMG submission 187518) | Agricultural soil microbial communities from Utah to study Nitrogen management - NC Compost (SPAdes) (version 2) | ecosystem: Environmental > Terrestrial > Soil > Agricultural land | place...
TCCGCGAAGCTCGCGGTGGTGCCGTAGAGGATGTAGCGCTGGCCGCGGCCCGCGTCGTACGCCGACAGGAACTGGGACGAGGGATACACCGGGAAGACCACTTCCTCGGGGCGCGGAGCGCCTGGAACCGCGGCGGCGGCCGGTGCCGACGGAGCGACAGGAGGCGCCAATTGTCCGGCGGCGGGTGACGGTGTAGTGGCGGTCGGAGAGGGGCCGGCGGGCTTCGCCGGAGGCGCCTGAGGCCGGGTTTCCCCCTGGCGCGGAAAGGGTTGCGGGGTCTGGCCGGCCGCGGCGACCGTCCACAAACCCAGGACGAGCCCCAGAGAACCCACCCAGCGCGGCATTCACGCCATTATACGGGCGCCCGAATCCAGGCGTGCCCCGGGGACGAGTTTTGGCACCTCGTTCAAGAGCCTGACCCTCCAGGCAGGGCACGTCCACTCGCCTGCTTCTGGCTCGCCTCTTGCTGATGACGGCGGTAGGCCCCTCAGCTGGTACGGGTCCAGGAGGCGATGACGTCGTGGACGAACTAGACATCGCTCAAAGCAAGATAGGCGAATCCGCCCAACGGGTCGTCGACCGCGCGGTCGACGAAACCCGGCGCCGAGAGCACGGTGAGGTGACGAGCGAGCACCTGTTCCTCGCGTTCGCTCAGTTGGAGTGGGACACCTTCTCCGAGGTCATGCGCGACCTCAGCCTGAACCCGCACGAGATCGTCCAGGCGCTCGAGGATCATCTCCACAGTCTCCCCGGCGGCGACATGGCCAAGCCGCGCGTCGCCTCGGCGACGAAGGACGTGATGAAGCTCGCGTTCCATCACGCCAGCCGCGCCGGGCGTCAGACCATCGAATCATCGGATCTGTTCGTGGCCCTGTTCGAGGAGAGCCGCGGCCCGTCGGCCTCGGTGCCGGTGGCCATCATCCGTCAGCACGGCGTCGAGCCGGACGCGCTGGTGTCGCGTATCGCCACCCGCATGCGCGATCACGAGCTCCGCGAGGAGCAGTTCCGCAAGCGCTTCGAGCTGCCGCCGTTCCTGCGCAACTTCGCGACCAATCTCAACCTGCTCGCGCGGCAGGACCGGATTCCGCCTGTCTTCGGACGCGACGCCGAGATTCAGCAGGTGCTCGAGGTCCTCTCGCACCGCGAACGGTCGAACTCCGTGATGCTGGTCGGCGAGCCTGGCGTTGGCAAGACGGCCATCGTCGAAGGGCTGGCGCGGCGCCTCGAGTTCGAACCGGACACGATTCCCGCGCGCCTGCGCGATTGCCAGATCGTCAACCTGCAGATGAACAGCATCGTCGCCGGCACCATGCTGCGCGGCATGTTCGAGGATCGCCTTCACAACGTCATCCGCGAGGTGAAGGAGCGCCCGAACCTGGTCCTGTTCGTGGACGAAGCCCACACGATGGTTGGAGCCGGCTCCGCGATCGGGGCGCCGGCCGACGCCGCCAACATCTTCAAGTCGGTGCTCTCGCGCGGCGAGGTGCGGATCATCGGTGCGACCACCCGCGGCGAGTACAAGGAATACATCCAGGAAGACGAGGCGCTGGCGCGCCGATTCCGGGTGGTCAACGTGCCGGAGCCGACCGTCGAGGAAACCCGGCGCATCCTGAGCAATCTCAAGCCGCGGCTCGAGCGCCTGTATTCCGTGCGGATGCTCGACGAGGCGATCGACGCCGCGCTCGACCTGTCGCCGCGCTACGAACGTCACCTGCGGCTGCCCGACAAGGTGATCGGCTGGCTCGACACCGCGTCGGTGCGGACCGAGATCGACAAGCGCTGGGAAGTGACTGCGGCCGACGTGGTGGACGTGGTGTCGCACACCACCGGCATTCCCAAGGACATGGTGTTCCGCGACGTCGGCGATCGGCTCAAGGGCATCGAGCAGCAGCTCGGCAAGCGGGTGATCGGGCAGGAGAAGGCGGTCGAGGCCGTGGCGCGCCGGCTGGTGCTCAACAAGGGTCCGCTCAAGGACGGCTTCGATCGTCCCGACGGCGTCCTCCTGTTCCTCGGTCCGACCGGCGTGGGCAAGACCGAGCTGGCCAAGGCGGTGGCCGAGTTCCTGTTCGGCGACGAGAAGAAGATGATCCGCGTGGACATGTCCGAGTATCAGGACGGTGGACTGTCCGTGGACAAGCTGATTGGCATGCCGCGCGGCATCGTCGGCAGCGAGCGCGGCGGCATCCTGACCAATCAGCTGCGCGACAACCCGTGCTCGGTGGTGCTGCTCGACGAGGTCGAGAAGGCGAGCCCGACGCTCTTGAACCTGTTCCTGCAGGCGTTCGACGAGGGCTGGCTCACCGATGGGCGCGGCAAGCGCGTCTACCTGTCGGACGCCATCGTCATCATGACCTCGAACGCGGGCTCCGAGCACTTCCGCAAGCTGGAAAACAGCCTCGGCTTCCGCTCGGGCCAGGTGGCCACGACGCAGGTGCGGAACGAGATTCACCGCGAGCTGGAGCGGCGCTTCAGCCCGGAGTTCCGCAACCGCATCGATCAGGTGGTGGTGTTCGATCCGTTGACGCAGGACCAAGTGCGGTCGATCACCGAGAAATACCTCGGCGAGGTGGCTGCAACGCTGCGCCGCGCCGGCAAGGCCCTGACGGTGGAGCCGCCGGTGGTGGACGCGCTCGTGGTCGAGGGGTACAGCATGGCCAACGGCGCGCGCTTCCTGAAGCGCGTGATCGACGATCGCATCAAGCTCCCCTTGAGCCAGAAGTGGAAGGAAGCCTCGAGCTTCCGCGCCAGGGTGGAGGACGGGGCCATCGTCGTGGAGCCGATGACGCCGCGGCTGGCGAAGAAGTCAGCCTAGGAATTCGATTCAGAGGTCACATAGGTCTCTGAAGTCGAACGGCCGGACCGGACTGCCCGGATATCACGGGAGTTCGGTCCGTGCTTTGTACGCAGCGCTGAAACCACCTTCTTGACCTCGTCGCAATACGAGGCCGGCGCGTAGTCCCGTTTGTACAACTCGCCGTAGCCCGCCACGAGGTGGGGAAACTCGCGCGACAGCCACGCGGTGAAGTGCTCGCGCGTGCCGCCCTGAAGGTGCATCACGTTCGAGCCCACGATCGGCACGCCGGCGGCGGCCGCGTCCGTGATCGTCTTCTCGATCAACCGGGGCTTCGACGAGATGCCGGGCACGATCGGGCTCATGAGGACGCCGGCGTTGACGCCGGCATCGAGCAGCTCGCGCACCGCGCGCAAGCGCTGGCGGGGCGACGCCGTGCCGGGTTCGAGCCTGGCCGTCACCTCCTCGTCGCTGCACGGCACGCTCACCACCACGCTCGAGCCCTCGATCTCGCAGAGCGTCGCCAGCAGATCCTTGTCGCGCACGATCATCGGCCCCTTGGTGATGACGCCCGCGGGGCTGCGGAACTCGATCAGCGCCTCGAGCGTCCGCCGCGTCAGCTTGTAGTGCCCTTCGATCGGCTGGTAGCAATCCGTGGCGGTGCCGAGGCCGATCACGTCGCGCGTCCACGCCGGGCGCGCCAGCTCCTTGCGCAGCACCTCCACGAAGTTGGTCTTCACCAGGATCACCGACGCGAAGTCGTCTCCGGCGCCGAGCTCGAACTGCGCATGATAGCGGCGCGCGTAGCAGTAGTGGCACCCGTGCGTGCATCCGCGGTACGGGTTCAGCGTCCAGTCGAAGTACCGCATGCCCTTCACGTGGTTGAGGGCGGATCGGCAGCGAACCTCCTGATACGTGGCGGCGTCGGCCCGGCGGTCGGCTTCGGTGAGCGCGGCCACGCCGCCGTCCTTGACGAGATCCGCCACGCGGCGCGTCGTCGGCGGCCCGAGATCGAAGAGCAGAGGCTCGGTTTTCACAGGAATCGGCCTTGATTCGCCGTATGTTCGCTGCCCGAGTCTAGCACGTACAATTCCGATGTGGAGGCGAGCCTGAGGTTCGTGTCGCCGCCCGCTCGCTGCGAATACCTGCCCGGCGAGACCGCGCGGCTGGAGTATCTGCAGGTCGAGCGGATGACGTCCGGCGAGTACCTCGAGCTGCTGCGGCGCGGCTGGCGGCGCTTCGGTCACGTGGTGTTTCGCCCCGCGTGCCGCTCGTGCCGCCAGTGCCAGTCGCTGCGCGTGCCGCCGGCGTCGTTCCAGCCGCACCGCACGCAACGCCGCATCTGGAAGACCAACGCCGGCACTGTCAGTCTCGCGATCGGCGCGCCATCGCCGTCGCCGGATGCACGCGCGCTCTACGAGAAGTTCCACCGCTATCAGGAGACCGCGAAGGGCTGGCCGGCGCCCGACGTGCACGGTCTCGACGGCTTCTTTCCGAACCCGTTTCCCATCGAGGAGTGGCGATATTCCGTGAACGGGCGGCTGGTGGGCATCGGCTACGTGGACGCGCTGTCCGAGGGGCTGTCGGCGATCTATTTCTTCTACGATCCGGACGAGCGCCACCGCTCGCTCGGGACGTTCAACGTCCTGTCGATCATCGAAGAGGCGCGGCGGCGGGGACTGCCGTGGGTGTACCTGGGCTACTACGTCAAAGGCTGCCGTTCCCTCGAATACAAGAGCCGTTTCACGCCCAATGAAATCCTGGGTCCCGATGGCACCTGGGTATCCTTCATCCCATTGTGACCAGGCCCACCAAGCTTCTCCACGCGTTAACGACGTGGGGGCCGCCTTCAGGCGGCCCAGGGCTCAAGCCTGTTTGGCTTAAGCCTTAAGCCCTAACCCCTAAGCCCTAAGCCCTAAGCCTCCAATACTCCAGCAGATCGTCGAGCATCTGCTCGAACGGGATCCGCGGAGTCCACCCCGTATCGCGCTGCAGGCGGCTGCAGTCGCCGACGAGCGCGGCGGTATCGTTCGGGCGCAGCAGCGCCGGGTCGGTTTCGACAGTGACCTTCACGCGCGCGCGCGCGACCAGGGCGTGGAGGATGTCGCCAATCGGGCGCCCGACGCCGGACGCCACGTTGTAGATCGCCCCGCCGGCGCCGCGCTGCATCAGCGCCACGTACGCGCGTACGACGTCGCGCACGTCGGACAGGTCGCGGCGCGGGGTGAGGTTGCCGGCCTTGATCACGGGCCCCTGTTCGCCGCGCTCGATCGCCGCAATCTGACGCGCGAAGCTCGGCGCGGCAAACGCCGGCGTCTGCCGCGGCCCGGTGTGATTGAACGCGCGCACCACCACCACGTCGAGGCCGTCCTCCACGGTCGCGCGCAGCGAGCGCATCTCCTGCGCCAGCTTGCTCAACGCATAGGGGCTGCCGGGCGCAATGGCGCCGTCCTCGGCAATCGGGCGATCCGAAGGGGCATACACCGTGGCCGACGCGGTGACGAGCACTCGCGCCCGCACACCGGCGCGCCGCAGCGCATCGAAGAGATAGTGCGTCGCGAGCACGTTGCCCGCGAGGGTCGGCGAGGTGGCCTCCCACGACCCGCCGACGTGGGGCACGCCCGCGAGGTGATAGATCTGCGCCGGCCGCAGCGTCCGTACCGCGGCGCGCACGTGGTCGCGGTCGAGGAGATCGATCTGCTGCCAGTGTGCCGATGGCACGAGACCCGGCGCCGGCGCTTCCCGCGACCAGCAGACGAGCCGCGGCGTGGCGGCGAGGAGATCGGCGAGATGGCTGCCGGCGAAACCGGCGGCGCCGGTGATGAGAACCGGTCCTTCTGGGCTTGCTGCGCCAGCCACGTGGTTACCGCCGGGCGCCGTACTGCGTCTGGTAGTACGCCTTGAATGCCGCGTCCTGCTCCTTGATCGGCCGCCACCACCACTGGTTGTCGCGATACCACTCGACGGTCTGCTGCAGACCGCGTTCGAAGGGCATCTGCGGCGCCCAGCCGGCCGCGCGCAGCTTGGTGGTGTCGAGGCAGTAGCGGCGGTCGTGGCCGGGCCGGTCGGCGACGGGCTTGATGAGCGTACGCGGCTTGCCGAGCCCGTCGAGGATGCGATGCGTGAGCTCGACGTTCATGATGTCGTTGCCGCCGCCCACGTTGTACACCTCGCCGTTCACGCCGCGTTCGATCAGCAGGTCCACCGCGCGGCAATGGTCGTCCACGTGCAGCCAGTCGCGCACGTTGCGGCCGTCGCCGTAGAGCGGCACCTGGATGTCGTCGATGGCGTTGGTGGCGAAGAGCGGGATGACCTTTTCCGGAAACTGGTACGCGCCGTAGTTGTTCGACGCGCGGGTGATGACGATCGGCAGCTCGTAGGTGGCCCAGTAGCTGTAGGCCAGGCGATCGGCGCCCGCCTTGCTTGCCGCGTACGGATTGCGCGGCTTGAGCTCGTCGGTCTCGACGCTCGCGCCCGTGGGCACCGACCCATAGACCTCGTCGGTGGAGATCTGGATGAAACGCTCGAGCCCCCTGGCGCGGCGCGCCGCCTCGAGCAGCACCCAGGTGCCCTCGACGTCGGTGCGGATGAAGTCGCCGGCGTTCAGCAGCGACCGGTCCACGTGCGTCTCGGCGGCGAAGTGCACCACGACGGCCGACCGCTCGACCAGCGGACCCGACACGGCCGCGTCCGCGATATCGCCGTGCACGAACTCGTGCCGCGGATCCTGCATCACGTCGTGCAGGTTCTCGCGCCGCCCCGCGTAGGTGAGCTTGTCGAGCGTCGTGACGCGCCAGTCTGCATGCGTCCGCAACGCGTAGCGGACGAAGTTGCTGCCGATGAAGCCGGCGCCGCCGGTGACGAGAACCTCGCGCACGTTACCTCACTGTACCTGTTCCGCCGAAGGCGCCGAAGAAGTTCGAGATGCTGCCCAGCCCGGCGAGCACCAGCGAGATGTTGAAGCGGCGGTCAGCCGGCAGTCCGTACGCCACCAGCCCCGAATTCGGCTGGTAGTTGTAGTTCTGGAACTCGACCTGGATGCCGCAGCACTGCGCCATGTAGGACATGGCCACGCTCTGGCTGACGATGTAGTTGCGTGCCACGTCCCAGCTGATGGCGTACTGGCTCGTCACCTTCCCCTCGCGCAGGCGCACAGCCGTGGAGCCGGTAAGGAAGGTGGTCGGCTCGACGAGGGGCGTCGGGCGGCTGCGGCTGAACGTCAGGTTGCCCGAGCCTCGTATCGAGCTGACGCTGGCGCCGCCCGACACGCTCTGCATGCCGTTGCCGTTCACGTCGTACTCCACACGCGCGTTGGTGTCGAAGGCGACGGTCGGCGAGAAGCGGGCGACGACGGCGATGGGCGACAGCGACACCTGCCTCAGGCGGTCCGACACGTAGGTCGTGTCATAGAGGCTCGCCAGCGGGTCGGTGTAGTACGACTGCTGCACGCCCACCGTCATGAACTCGCGCGTCTGGCCGCGCGCGGTCTCCGTCGGACGTCCACGATAGAACAGCCGGTTGGTGATGCCGTACGTGACGCGCGCCGCGCCGCCGATGATCTGATCGGCCGCGTCGTTGGTGTTCGGCACGAACGGCTGGTTCGCGAACTCGGTGGTGTAGTCCACGGCGAACGCCGGCTCGATCACGTGCTTCATGCGTTCGGTCCGCTCGCTCTCCGGCGTGTCCCAGATCTTGGTCAGCACCGGCCCGATCACTTCGGTGCGCAGCGCGAGGAACTGCCGCAGCAGGTTCTTCGACGTCAGCCTTTTGTCGGCGTCGAGGCTGCGCGAGTAGAAGGTGGAGCGGTACGAGGCGCTGGTGTTGGCCGACAGGTACGTCAGGCGCGACAGCGGCACCCGCAGCGACGGCGCGAGGTCCCACCTGCCGAGCGACGAGTCGTTGAGGATCTCCCGGTGGCCGTCCACGTCGCCCAATTGCCGGTTGGGAATGAAGGCGTACTCGGTGCTCGCCGAGGCGTAGATCGGCGTGCCGAACAGCATCTGCGGCGCGACGTTCGCGGCGAGCCGCGGCGTGCTGCCGTAGACGCTCGACGAGTTCGTGCCGGTCAGGTACTCGTTGCGCTGGTACTGCGCGCTCAAAGATGTGCGCCCGAACGTGCCGCTCACGCTGCCGTCGATGACGCGCGTGCTGCGCGTGGCCTGATAGATGTCCTGGTGATACAGCTGCTGTGTCGTGAGGTCGGAGAAGTAGTCCACGCGCGCGCGGGCGCGGAGCTGCTGCGTGATCCGGTGGTTGAGCGCCGACTGCACCTCGATGCTCTTGTTGGCCGGCAGCACGAGGGTGGGGCCGCCGTCCTCGTAGCTGGTTTCGTTCCGCCAGAAGCGATAGGCCTTGATGCTGCCCGACGACTGCGCGTTGGCGATGTAGCGGTACTCGCCGCCGGCGCCCTGCCCCGATCGCGTGAACCAGTCGTGCATCAGCGTCAGGTCGCGGCTGCGGTCGATCGCCCAGAAGAAGCCGTTGCTGATCGCCTGGCCCTTGTAGGTGGACGTGCCGTAGGTCGGCAGCAGGAAGCCGGTGGCGCGCTGGCTCTCCTGCAGCGGGTAGTAGACGACCGGCAGGTAGAGCAGCGGCACGCCCTTGACGCGCAGCACCGTGCCGCGGGCCAGCGCGTAGTCGTCGAGCGTGATGTCCACGCTGCCGCTCGTGAGCTCCCATCGCGGCGTGGGCTGCACGCACGTGGTGAAGGCGCCCTTGGTGATCCGGTACTTCCGATCCGGGAGCTTCTCGATCGTCTGCCCGTAGAAATAGATGTCGGGATCCTGGCCGGCGAACTGCGTGGGGCTGGCGAACTTGCCCATCGCCATGATGCCGGAGGCGTCGTGGAAGACGCCGGTGCCCTTGCCGAGGTCGAACTCGACGCGCTCGGCGGCAATGCGGCCGTTCGGTTCGGAGAAGACCACGTTGCCGCGCGCTTCCAGCCGGTTCTCCTCGAGGTAGATGTCCACCTGGTCGGCAAAGAACTTCACCATGCTGTTGGGTGGCTGGAGTTCGACCTGGCCGATCATGCTCAGTCGATTGCCAACCACCTCCTGGCGGTCGGCACGTCCGCCCAGCAGTTTGGCGATCGGCGACGACGGGTCGGCGGCCTGGCCTTCGGCCGCCGGGTCCTGCGGTGCGGCGTCGGCCGGCTGCGTTGGAGGCAGCTGCGTGGACGGCGGCTGCAGCTGTTGCCCACCCGCGGTGCGGCACACCAGCAGGCAGGCGAGCCCGAGCGCTGCGAGCCGGTGCGTCATCGGATCTGGGGCGGCGCCGCCGCGAGCGCGCGTGACAGCAGGCGTTCCCGCAGGGGACCCACCAGGAAGATCGATCCCGCCACGCAGACCAGATCGGCGGAGGCGAGGGCGCGGTCCACGGCCTGCATCGGATCGTCGTCCACCTCCACGGCGAGGTGACCGAGGCCGAGGCGATCGGCGGCGGCGTGCACGCGCACGGCGAGCTCGTCGGCGGGGAGCGCCCGCGGGGTCGGCGCCGACGTGGCAATCACGCGCGTGGTCAGTGGCAGCACGGGCGACAGGATGTCGTGCACGTCCTTGTCGCGCATGATGCCGACGACGAGCGGGAGCCCTTCCGGGTGCCAGCGCCGGAGGTGCGCGGCCAGCGCGCCAGCGCCCTCGGCGTTGTGCGCGGAGTCGAGCAGCACGCGGCGGCGGCCGTCCACCTGGATGTATTCGAGGCGTGCCGGCCAGTGCGCCGACGACAGGCCGCGCTCGATGTGCTCCGCGGTCACGGGCACGCCGGCGGCGGCCGCCACGTCGAGGAGCCGGGTGGCCACGACCGCGTTGCCCACCTGGTGATCCCCGCGCAGCGCGAGGGTGAGCGGGCCGTAGCGGCCTCGCGGTGTCTCGATGGTGACGCGGGCGGCGCCGTCGATGGCGTCCGCGGTGACGCGGGTGTCGGTGGCCGACTCCACGAGCGTCGCGCCGCGTTCGCCCGCCACGCGCCGCACCACGTCCATGGCGCTCGGCGGCAGGGCGCCGGCCACCACCGTCATGCCCGGCTTGATGATCCCGGCCTTTTCGAAGGCAATCTCACCCAGCGTCGAGCCCAGGTGCTGCTGATGGTCGAAGCCGATGGTGGTGATGGCGCCGGCCACGGGGGTAATGACGTTGGTGGCGTCGAAGCGGCCGCCCAGGCCCACCTCGATGACCGCCACGTCAACGGCCGCCCGGCGGAAGAGTTCGAACGCGATGGCGGTGGTGGCCTCGAAAAACGTGGGCAGGACGCGCAGCGTGCCGTCCGCCACGAGGCGGTCCGCGAGGTCGAGCACTTCGTGCGCCGCGGCGTTGAAGGCGGCCGTGTCCACCGCGTGGTCGCCGATGACGAACCGCTCGGTGATGTCGGCCAGATGCGGCGAGGTATAGCGGGCGGTCCGGAGCCCGGCGGCGTGCAGCGCCGCGTGGACCATGGCGGTCACCGACCCCTTGCCGTTGGTGCCGGCGACGTGCAGGGTGGTGAAGCTCCGCTCCGGATGGCCGAGCGCCTCGCAGAGGCGCGAGATGTTTTCGAGCCCCAGCTTGATGCCGAAGGTTTCGAGCGAGGAAAGCCGGTCGAGCAATGCGTGGTCAGCGCGTAGGTGCCGCCACGGCGACGCCGGTCTGCTCCGGCACCCGGGTCGGCGCCAGCTCTGCTCCCATGAAGCGCAGCGCACGCGCCACGACCGCCTTCATGTCCCGGCGGTCCACGACCAGATCGAGCATGCCGTGCTCGACCAGGAACTCGCTCCGCTGAAAGCCGTCCGGCAGCTTCTGGCGGATGGTCTGCTCGATGACGCGGGGACCGGCAAAGCCGATGAGCGCCTTCGGTTCGGCGATGTTGAGGTCGCCGAGCATCGCGAAGCTCGCCGTGACGCCGCCGGTCGTCGGGTCAGTGAGGATGGAGATGTAGGGGAGCCGCGCACGATCGAGGCGCGCGAGCGCCGCCGAGACCTTGGCCATCTGCATCAGCGACAGCGCGCCTTCCATCATGCGGGCGCCGCCCGAGCAGGAGACGATGAGAACTGGGTGCCGCCGCTCGAGCGCCATCTCCACCGCCCGCGTCAGCTTCTCGCCCGCCACCACGCCCATGCTGCCGCCGATGAAGCTGTATTCCATCGCGGCAATCACGACGTCGAGCCCGTCGAGCCGTCCGGTGGCCACGATGACCGAGTCGTTGAGGCCGGTGGCTTCGATCGTCTTCTGCAGACGTTCGCGATACGGCTTGGTGTCGGTGAACTGCAGGGGGTCGGTGGATCGCAGGCCGGGGAAGTGCTCGACGTACTCGCCGTCATCGAACAGCGCCGTCAGCCGTTCGGTGGCGTTCAGCCGGAAGTGGTGCGCGCACTTGGGGCAGACATTCAGGTTGCCCTCGAGATCCTTCTTGTAGACGGGGTTGCCGCAGTCGGGGCACTTCACCCACAGACCCTCTGGCACCCGGCTTGGCTTTTCCGCCGTCACCGAGGCCATCGGCTTGCGGGTCTTCTTGAACCACGCCATCACTGGGGACTGTAGCACGCTCCAAGGGCGGGTAAGACGGGTAGGGCGGGTGGGGCGGGTAGGGAGCGAAAGCTCTTGTTTTACTGGACTTGCGCGGTGCGAAGCGGCGCACTACGGGCGCGGCACGTAATAGCGCGTGCCGCGCGTCATGGAGGCCATCTGCCGCAGCAGGTCGTCGAGTGCGTCGTCGCTTCCGGTGAGATCGACGTCGGAGGTTTCCACGACGAGGAGCGGCGTGGCCGTGTAGTGGAAGAAGAAGTGCTGATAGGCCTCGTTCAGCTCCTTGACGTAGTCGGGCGAGGGGTCTGGCACGCGCGGCTCGTCGTTGGGGTCGGGCGTGCGATCGCGGCGGAGGCGGCGCTCGAGGACTTCGGTCGGCGCCTGCAGATACACCACCAGGTCCGGCGTGGGCACGTCGGCGGCCAGCAGGTCGTACAGCCGCTGATAAATGAACAGCTCGTTGTCGTCGAGATTGAGATACGCGAAGATCTTGTCCTTGTCGAACAGGTAGTCGCAGATGGTGTTCTGCGCGAACAGGTTCGACTGGCGCAGCGACAGCTGCTGGCGGTGCCGGTTGAGCAGGTAGAAGAGCTGCGACTGCAGCGCCGCGCCGGGGCGCCCGTTGTAGAAGTCGGCGAGGAACGGATTCTCGGTTTCCTCGAGCACCGTCGCGGCGTCGAGGCGCGTGGCGATGCGCTCGGCCAGCGCGGTCTTTCCGACGCCTATCGGGCCTTCGATCGCAATCGACCGGAACGGGAGGGAGTGGACGGGCTCCAAGTCAGCTGCTGCCCGCATGCTATCATCCGAGCCCTCAGCCTTCCTCAGATCGATGCACTCGGCGAACGCCCGCGCCCACTGTTTCCTGCTTGCGGTGCTTGCCGCCGGCTGCATGCCCAAGGCGCCCGAGACCGTTCCGGCGCCGCCAATTCCCAGGGTGTCGTGGGAGCAGAAGCTCGCCTGGATCTCGAGGCTCGAGGACCAGCGGCTCGTACGCGATCCCAATCCCGTGGCGCCGGTCGTCATCCGGCCGGCCACGAAGACGGTGCCGGCGCTCGTGGCGCCGCCCCCTCCCACCGATCTGCTCGTCCTGCTCGGCGACCCAGAGGCGCGCGTGCGCCGCCGCGCGGCGCTGGCGCTCGGGCGCGTAGGTCTGCCGGATGCCGTGGAGCCGCTCGGCAAGGCCCTCGCCGACGAGGAGGTCGAGGTGCGGCAGATGGCGGCGTTCGCCCTTGGCCTCATCGGCTCGCCGGCGGCCCGTCCCGTCCTGACCCAGGCGCTGACCGGACGCGACGTGGTGCTCCAGGGGCGTGCGGCCGAGGCCCTCGGCTTGATTGGCGACAAGGCCGATGGGGCCGCGATCGGCGAGATGGTCCGGACGCACCTTGCGACCGGGGCGCTGGCCGGCGTGCAGCCCGAGGATCTGACGTCGCCGCTGGCCCCGCCGGTCGAGGCCGTGCGGCTTGGTCTCTTTGCGCTGGCGCGGCTGGGCGTCTACGAGCCGCTGGCGGCCGCGGTGACTGGCGCCGACGGCCAGCCCGTGTCGCGATGGTGGCCGGTGGCCTACGCGCTGCAGCGCATCGGAGACCCGCGTGCGGCGCCGGCCCTGCTGGCGCTCCTCTCGACGCCCGGCCGTTACACCGCGTCGTTTGCCCTGCGTGGGCTGGCGTCGGCGAAGGCGGCGCAGCCGCTGGCGCTGGCCGCGATTCGCGCCGAGGTCGAGCAGCCGCGCGACGCGGCGACGATGATCCAGGCGATCCGCGCCCTCGCGGCGCTCAACGATCGCGGTTCCCTGCAGCTGATGACGCGCATCGTCGGCGACCCGGCGACTTCGCCCCCCATTCGGCTCGAGGCGATGAACGCCTTGGCGGCGCTGGCGGACGCCCGCACCTCCGACATCCTCGTGGAGCTCGTCTCCCATTCGGTGCCGGCCATCCGTGGCACGGCGATGCGCGCGCTGGCGCGAGTGGATCCCGAGACCTTCACGGCCACGCTGTCGGGCCTCGACGCCGATCCGGACTGGACGGTGCGCGTGGCCCAGGCGGGCGCGCTTGGCGGGTTGCCGGACGGGCAGGGGTTTCCGCGGCTCGCCGCGATGGCCGCCGACGCCGACGTGCGCGTCGTGCCGGCGGTCATCACGGCCATCGCGGCGTCGAAGGCGGCGGGCGCCGCCGCGCTGATTCGCGGCAGGCTGCGAGCGCCCGACGTCGTGGTCCGCTCCGCGGCCGCGCAGGCGCTCGCGCAGCTCAACGCCGCCGATGCGGTGCCGGACCTGCGCCAGGCGTACGCCGCGGCAGGCGCCGACGCCGCCTATACGGCGCGTGCGTCGATTCTGGCGGCGCTGGCGCAGCTCGATCCCGCCGGGTCGCGGCCACTGCTCGACCAGGCGTTGAAGGACAAGGACTGGGCCGTGCGGGTGCGGGCGGCGGACCTGCTGCGCGAGCAGAAGGTGACCGACGGCGTGGCCGTGGGGATGCGGCCGGCCACCGCGGGCGAGGACGTGGAGAGCGCCGCGTGGAAGGCGATGGTGGCGCCGCCGTTCTCGCCGCGCGCGTTCATCGAGACCGACAAGGGCACCGTCGAGATCGAGCTGGCCGTGCTCGACGCGCCGATCACCGCTCGCAGTTTCGTGAACCTCGCGCGGAAGGGCTTCTTCAACGGCGTCCCGTTCCATCGCATCGTGCCCGACTTCGTGGTGCAGGGCGGCGACCCGCGTGGCGACGGCGAAGGCGGCCCCGGCTACACCATCCGCGACGAGCTCAATCAGCGGCCCTACCTGCGCGGCACCGTCGGCATGGCGCTCGACTGGCGCGATACGGGAGGCAGCCAGTTCTTCGTCACCCACTCGCCGGCGCCGCACCTCGACGCGCGATACACCGTGTTTGGCACGGTGGTCGCGGGCATGGAGGTCGTCGATCGGCTGCTGCCGTGGGACGTGATCCGCCGCGTGCGCATCCGCGACGGCGTCAATCCGGAATAGAACCTGTCGGCCTTAGGCCTTTGCTGGTCGGGCACATCTAAAGATGTGCCCCTACGAAAACACTGAACAGTCTGAAGGACGCGCGACTACGTACGCGCGGAAATTGCCGTACAAGCAAAAGGGGCGCGTCAACACGCGCCCCTTTTTCGAAGGCTAAAAAAATGGGGTGCGTCAACACGCACCCCATAAAGCCTTCAGAAGAATTACCGCTTCTTAGCGGCCTTCTTCTTTGCGCCCTTGGCAGCTTTCTTCGCCATTTGCTTCTCCTTAGGAGTTAGCGACCCAGCCTCCGACGACCGCTCGGCCGTCACAATTGGTGGGCTGAGCCATCCACCCTCATACCAGATGTAGATTACGGGTGAGATTCTTGTTGTGTCAAGCACAAAATCGAGCGCCTTGTCAAAAACCGACGCTCTCAGCCACGTCCAATCTCACCCTTGATGTCAAGTTTCGGATCCATCGCGCATGTTCTGCAGCAGCCGCATGCGCGAGCCGCGCGCACGATGGTGCGGAGTGCGCGATCACGCAGGCTTTGCGAGGCGCACGAGCGCGCGCTGCGCGGTGCTCCGGGCGCGCGGATCGACACCGAACGCGGCAACGGTGAGCTCGTAAAGCTCGATGGCGCGCTCGACGCCGCCCTGCCGCTCGTGCGCCTGCGCGGCGTCGAGGCACGCGGCGGCGTAGACGTGCGGCGGCGTGAGGGGCGAGGCAATCACGCCCTCGAGCAGGTCGATCGCGGCCCTCTCGTTGCGTTGGGCGAGCAGCAGGCGCGCCTTCCGATACCGCGTCACCTGATCGTCCGGTGCCAGCGCAAACGAGCGATCGAGCGCCTGCGCGGCGGCGGTGGTGTCGCCGCGCTCGAGAGCCCGCCAGCCTTCGATCGAGAGCCGGTACGCCGGCGATTTCATGCGATCGAGGGCCGCGTCGAGCTGCCGCCTGGCGCTGGCCGCGGCGCCGGCGGGCGCCGGCGGCCCCGAGGCGAGCACGGCTCGCAGGTGGTCGATAGCGGCGTCGGTCTCGGCGAGGCGGTCGAGCTGAAGGGCTGCGCCCAGTCGCGCGCGGACCTCCGTGAGGTCGGGCCACACCACGCGCCCGGCGCGGGCGTCGGCCAGGAGCGCCTGCCATGTCCGGAGGCTCGACGCGTAGTCCGAGAGGTGCACGTCCTCGATCTCGGCGGCGGCCTGCGCGAAGACGGGGTTGCGAGGATGGCGCTCCTGCAGCCGCCGCACGATGGCCAGCGCCTCGTCGGGACGCTTCTCGTACCACACGTAGAGCGTGTGCAGCTGGTAGTCGGCCTCGTCGCGCAGCAGCTGGGCGCCGTCGCGAGCCCGCAGCATTTCGCGCAGCCCCGCCTCGCGATCGCCACCCGGGAGCAGGAGCAGCCAGCGCAGCATTCGCGCGGCCGCCGGCGCCACATCGGCGTAGTAGCGATACAGCCCGATGCCGAAATAGGCGTCCTGCAAGGCGGGATCGAGCGCCAGCGCGCGCTCGAGCGCCTCCTTGATGCGCTTGCCGTCGCGAGCCGCGGCGAGCCGCTGCCCTCGCAGGACACGCCACTGCACGCGGGTGCTGTACGCCGCGCCCAGATAGAACCAGGCTTCGGCCGTCGCCGGTTCCGCCGTCGTCCAGGCCTCCGCGCGGGCGATCGCGGCGGTGGCGTGACGCTCGAACCCGGCGTCGGCGCGGTGATCGCCCGGGTCGGCCTGGAGCTGCCACCAGCGCGACACCACGTCCATCACGTGGCACACGGGCGCCGGCGAGGATCCGGCCGGGCCGGCCCGCAGGGGCCCGCCGGGCGCGTCCCACCCCTTCCCGCAGCCAGCCGTCAGCAGCGCGGGCACTCGCGGGAAGTCGGCGTCGAGGATGGCGTCGTAGACGGCGGCGATGGCCGGGCCGTTGGTGAGCCCGGCGCCGGCGGCCGGCACGGCGAGTGCGAGCAGCGCCGCCATCGCGCCAACGCCCCGCCGAAGGCGGGGCAAAGCAGATGCTGTCAGTCGTGAGGCGGAGGCCAAGTCGTCCAGGGCGCAGCCTCGCTACGTGATCAGATGACGCTCGTGCGCAGCCGCTGCTTTTCGGCGTGGCGCTCGATCGCGAGCGCAATGAGGCGGTCGAGCAGCGCGGGGTAGCTCAGGCCGGAGGCTTCCCACATCTTGGGATACATCGAGATGGTGGTGAAGCCCGGAATCGTGTTGACCTCGTTCAGGAACACGGTGCCCGACTGCCGGCTCACGAAGAAGTCCACGCGCGCCATGCCGGCCAGTTCGAGGGCCTTGAAGGCTTCCACGCTCAAGCGGCGCACGATGGCCGCCGTCTCCGGAGGGATGTCGGCGGGAATCTGCCACGACGCGCCGTTGGGGTCGAGGTACTTGGCCGCGTACGAATAGAACCCGTCGGCGTGCGTCACGATGATTTCGCCCGGCACCGACGCGTCCGGGTCGTCGTTGCCCAGCACGGCGCATTCGATTTCGCGGGCGTCGGGCACACCCGCCTCGATCACCACCTTGCGGTCGAAGTCGAGCGCCAGCTTCATGGCGTCGGCGAGCCCGGCGTCGGACGTGGCCTTCGAGATGCCGACGCTGGAGCCGAGATTGGCGGGCTTGACGAACACCGGGTAGCGCAGGTCGCGCGCGACGGCCTGCGTGATGCCGGCGGCGTCGCGCTCCCAGTCGCGGCGCAGCACCGTCAGGTGCGGCACGATCGGCAGAGTGGCCGCCGCGAAGAGCGCCTTCATCACCGCCTTGTCCATACCAACGGCCGACCCCAGCACCCCGGCCCCCACGTAGGGCACGTTGGCGAGCTCGAGGAGGCCCTGCACGGTGCCATCCTCGCCATAGGGGCCGTGGAGGACCGGGAAGACGACGTCGATGCGCGAGCCCTGCAATGCCGCCGAGGGATCCACCGCCACGAGCGCTTCGGTCACGGCCTGCGCGTGCACGTCGGCCGCCGAGAGCGCCTTCGGCGTCTCACCGGCCAGCGCCCAGCCTCCGTCCTTGGCGATCTTGATGGGCACCGCGTCGTAGCGGGCCGGGTCGAGATGCTTGAAGATGGCCGCGGCCGACGCGATCGACACCTCGTGTTCGCCGGAACGGCCGCCGAAGATCACGCCGACGCGCAGTTTTTTCACGTGAAGTAAGAATAATAGCGGTGAGCTTCGGATTCAGCCTGCGTGCGGTCGACGGCCGCGCGCGCCTCGGCACCATGACCACGCCGCACGGCGAGGTCGAAACGCCGGCGTTCATGCCCGTCGGCACGCAGGGCAGCGTGAAGGCGGCGCTGCACCGCGACCTCGAGAATATCGGCGCTTCGATCGTCCTCGGCAACACGTATCACCTCTTTCTCCGTCCCGGCGACGAGCGGATTGCGCGCCTCGGCGGCCTGCACGCCTTCATCGGATGGGACCGGCCCATCCTCACCGACAGCGGCGGCTACCAGGTGTTCAGCCTGGCCGAGCGGCGGGTCATCCGCGAGGAGGGCGCCGAGTTCCAGTCGCACCTCGACGGCTCCCGTCACCTCCTGACGCCGGAGCGCGTCACCGACATCCAGGCCCGGCTGGGGTCGGACATCCAGATGGTGTTCGACGAGTGCCTGGCCTACCCGGCCACGCGCGACGAGGCGGCGCGGTCGATGGAGCGCTCGGCGCGGTGGGCGGGACGCTGCCGGGCAAGGCTCGACGCCCTGCGTCAGGCGCCCCCGCCGGACGTCACGGTGACCAACGCCGGCCAGGCCCAGTTCGGCATCGTGCAGGGGGGCGTGTTTCAGGACCTGCGCGACGCCAGCGCCGACGCCACGGTGGCCGTCGGGTTCGAGGGCTATGCCATCGGCGGGTTGAGCGTCGGGGAGCCGGTGGACATGATGTACGCGGTGGTCGAGGCCACGGCGGCGCGGCTGCCGGAGGCCCAGCCCCGCTACCTGATGGGAGCGGGCACCCCCCAGGACCTCGTCGAGTGCGTCGCCCGGGGCATCGACATGTTCGACTGCGTCATGCCCACGCGGCACGCCCGCAACGGACAGCTCTTCACCAGCCAGGGGCGTCTGAACATCAAGAACGCCCGCTATGCCGACGATCTGTCACCGCTCGATCCGGAGTGTGGCTGCTACACCTGCCGGCGCCACAGCCGGGCGTATCTTCGCCATCTCTACGTGGCCGGCGAGATGAGCGCCGCCGCCCTTAACACGTTGCATAACCTGACCTTCTACCTTGACACCATGCGGAGGATCAGGGACGCTATAGCGTTTCGGAGCTTCGAAAGCTTCCGGGAGAGGTTCGTCCAATCGCTCTCCCGCCTGGCACTCGATTCATGAATCTTTCCGCAATGGGACATTGGATGCAGGACGTGGCCGTTCCGTTCCTGATGGCCATGGGCGCGTCTCCGCAGGGCGGGGCGCCGGCGTGGGTGCAGTTCGTGCCCTTCGCGCTCGTCCTGGGCATCTTCTACTTCGTCATCCTGCTGCCCATGAAGCGCAAGCAGCAGAAGGTGGACACCTTTCTCGCCGCGCTCAAAGTGGGCGACCGCGTCGTGACCTCGGGCGGCATCTACGGCAGCATCACCGAGATCACCGAGCAGGCGGTGCAGCTGCAGATTGCCGACAAGGTGCGCATCCGGCTCTCGCGCAACGCGATCGTCGGCTACCAGGGGCAGGATCCCGTCTCCACTGAAGGCCAGTCATGACCAACGTTCAATGGAAGCTCGTGCTCATCGTGGCGATCGTCGCCCTGTCGATCGGTTCGTTCCTCTACCGGGGGTTGAACCTCGGCCTCGACCTCAAGGGCGGCGTGCACCTCGTGCTGCGCGTCCAGACCGACGACGCCCTGCGGCTCGAAACCGAGACCACCGTCGAACGCCTGCGCGATACGCTCACGCGCGGCAGCATCCAGTTCTCGAAGCTGGAGATGAAGGACGGCAAGACCTTCGTGATCGAGGGCGTGACCAACGATCAGGCGTACCGCACGGCCGCGGTGGATGCCGACACGGTCTACAACCGCTCATCGGGGGTGGGGTCCTACACCTACACGATGAAGCCGAACATCGAGAACCAGCTCCGCGGCGAGGCGGTCACGCAGGCGCTGCAGACAATCGAGCGCCGTGTGAACGAGCTGGGCGTGGCCGAGCCGATCGTGGCGCGGCAGGGCGCAATCGACCAGATCCTCGTCGAGCTGCCCGGCATCAGCGACGTGCAGCGCGCCAAGGACCTGATCCGGTCCACGGCGCTCCTCGAGCTGAAGATCGTCGAGCAGGGCCCGTTCGGCAGCGAGGAACAGGCGCGTCAGGCCTTCAACAACAACGTGCCGCCCGACATGCTCGTCCTGCCGGGCTCGGGCGACGCCGCGGGCGGCGCCACGCCCGGCACCGTCTACTACGTCGTGCGCCGCGCGTCGGTGGTCACCGGGCGCGACCTCCGCAACGCCCGGCCGACGCTCGACGAGAACAACCTGCCGGCGATCGGCTTCTCGCTCAACTCGGAAGGGGCGCGCAAGTTCGGCGCCGCGACCGAGGCGAACATCGGCCGGCAGCTGGCCATCGTGCTCGACGGCCGGGTGACCTCGGCGCCGGTGATCCAGAGCCGCATCTCGGACGAAGGGCGCATCAGCGGCGCGTTCACGCAGCAGGAGGCGCAGGATCAGTCGCTGGTGCTGCGATCGGGCGCGCTGCCGGCGTCGCTCACCTACCTTGAAGAGCGCACCGTGGGCCCGAC
>Ga0209486_10000387_pt1 | contig 19937 bp, 18 predicted proteins | sample NCCompost_FD_187518 | JGI IMG/M metagenome (GOLD analysis project Ga0209486, IMG submission 187518) | Agricultural soil microbial communities from Utah to study Nitrogen management - NC Compost (SPAdes) (version 2) | ecosystem: Environmental > Terrestrial > Soil > Agricultural land | place...
AAGTAGGCAACATTCTCCTCAACGCCTGCCTGGGCATGTTTGGCAACATGCTTGATATCCATGTCTCCTTCTCTGTGCCTCGCCTTCACATTGAATCACTGGACGAACTAATTGAATCGTTAATCACCGAGAAAAACTCATTGCATTACGCATTGGTGATTTATACCGCTTTTCAGATACGTGATAGTGCGGTGAATGGATATCTGGTGATGGTGCTGAGCGTCGCATCGCTTGATCGGTTGATCATGGAAGTCGAAGCGTGGGAAGAGAGACAGGGGCAATAACACGGATTTGGAAATCAATCCGTTTGGTTTCCGGTTGTCATGACTAAAAAGCGACCCAATCAGGAAGCACTAGTTAATGCAGCCGTACTGCGTTGGATGCACGATCTCTCGCCTCAGGGAATTTTGATGACTGATGCGGAGCTAAGAATCCTCGGCTGGAATCAATGGCTCGAGGACCATACTGGTAAATCCGCGAGTGAGGTAGCGGGGCAGAATCTCCTTAGCGCCTTTCCGGAACTAGTTGAAAGGGGACTCCATCGATATTACGAGTGGGCGCTTGAAGGGCAGGTTCGAATTTTATCGCAACGCCTGCATGGTCGTCTCCTCGAGATGTACGTACCAGGGAAAGAAAATACCCAGGTTCAAATGCAACAGAGTGTGCGCATCTCTCCCCTATATCAACAGGATCGGGTTATCGGGACAATAACGATCATCGAAGATGTGACGGAACGAGTTAAACGTGAAGCGGAACTTCAGGCCGAGATCGAGGCTCGCTCGCTGCTTCTTGCGAGTGAGAAATCAGCACGTCAGGAAGCGGAGAAAGCCAATCGCTTGAAGGACGACTTTCTCGCGACCATTTCGCATGAGCTTCGGTCACCGCTGACCGCGATGCTGGGTTGGGCCAGCATATTGCTCACTCGAGAGTTGGACAGGGAAACAACGACAAAGGCCATTGAAACGATTCATCGGAACGCGCAAGCACAACATCAATTGATCTCGGACTTGCTGGACGTCTCGCGAATCATCTCCGGCAAATTACGGCTTAATGTTCAGCTGATTGAGTTGCCGCCGATTATCGAAGCCGCTATGGATTCCGTCCGGCCTGCTGCTGCCGCCAAGAATATTAAACTTGAATCTTCGATCGGTGCGGAGGCTAACAAGATCTATGGCGATGCGGACCGGCTACAGCAAGTGATATGGAATCTCTTGACCAATGCCATTAAGTTCACGCCAAAGGAAGGTAGCGTCCGGGTTCAGGCCGAAAAGATGGGATCGGGCGATCTCGTACTCACCGTAGTTGATACAGGAAGTGGCATTAGCAAAGAATTCTTGCCGTACGTATTTGATCGCTTTCGGCAAGGTGACGCCGGGACGACAAAACTTCACGGAGGTTTGGGGCTCGGACTCTCGATCGTGCGTCAACTGATAGAACTGCACGGCGGCACAGTCAGGGTTGAAAGTGAAGGAGAAGGGAAGGGCGCAACGTTCATCGTCAGCCTGCCAGTCGCACCGGTGATCGCTAATAAAGACGATTTCGAGTCTGCCGAGGTCTCGCGCGATGAAGGCACGAGCGAGCTTCGAACCATACTTGAAGGGTCACGTGTGTTGATTGTTGACGACGAGCAAGATACACGGGAATTGGTCAAGGCAATCCTGGAGCATACTGGCTTTGAAGTGATAACGTCGAGTTCTGCGGCGGAAGCCCTGGTTGCCCTCGAGAAATTCCGTCCGCACGCTCTCGTCTGCGACGTAGGAATGCCGGGCGAAGACGGCTATACGTTAATCTCACGGGTTCGGGTTTTGCCACCTGAGCGGGGAGGTCAAACTCCAGCGGTCGCCTTAACTTCATACGTGCGCGGCGTGGATCGTCAACGGGCTCTTAATTCCGGTTTTCAAGCTCATCTGGCTAAGCCAGTGGACTCGGGTGAGTTGATCTCCGTTCTGACGCACCTGATGAAAAATACGGGCATCGAGAATCGGTTCTCCGCTCCTTAACGACAAAAGGCAAAGCCTTCCACCGCTGCTCTTGTCTGTCCACAAATTGGCCGCAAATGAAATACGGCCGCCGATGACGGCAGCCGTAAACTATTGACTTAACTGGTCGGGGCGAGAGGATTCGAACCTCCGACCTCTCGGTCCCAAACCGAGCGCACTACCAGGCTGTGCTACGCCCCGAAAAACGAGTCATTCTAAGAGTCGTGTGTGAACTGGTCAAGGAGAGGTCACCGCGATTCATTGATTTAGAAAGTCGCGCACCTTCAGTAACGCGCGGGCGCGGTGGCTGATCCGGTTCTTAATTTCATCCGATAACTCGCCAAACGTTTGGTCGTAGCGCTCCGGAACGAAGAGCGGATCGTAACCAAAACCCGACTCGCCTCGTGGCTCGAACGTGATTGTTCCTTCGCAAATCCCTTCCGAAAGATTCAGCACTTCGCCAGCGACAGTTGCAATCGCAATCGCGCAAACAAACCGTGCCCGGCGATTGTCGCTTCCTGTTTCAGTGAGTTTCGAAAGCAGAAATCTGCGACGGTCGGCATCGTTAGCGTTGTCACCTGCATAACGATGGGAAATAACTCCGGGTGCGCCGCCAAGCGCCTCGACTTCCAATCCCGAATCATCCGCCAGCGTAGGAACTCCAGCCTCGCGAGCATAGAATCGCGCCTTCTTGATCGCGTTCCCGGCATACGTGTCCGCATCCTCGACCGCGACGGCAACATCCGGAAAATCATTCAGGGAAGAGAACTCGAGTCGCAGGTCTCCGAGAATAAGTTTTATCTCGTAAATCTTTCCCGGATTGCGTGTGCCTAGTAGAAGAGATCGCATGATCAGCGCCCGACTACATTCGAACCATCAAGCAGGGTGATAAACGTGCTGAACTGGCCAAACGCTGAACGCGTCTTTCGTTCAATCCCGGTGCTCCCCAATCTCGTTTCAGTTGAAGAAAAATTGTAATCGCGCAGACTGTTTTGCAGGCTGGCTGTTTCTTCAGCAGAGAGTCTTCGACCCTGAAGCATCATCAGCGTCGAAATAAAGTTCCGCAGACGCAACTCATCATTTGCATAAGTGACAATCGCGGCTGAACTCTCCTGCGACTCTTGTTTGATCTTGTTATCGGCGTTCATCGCTTCGCTTCTTCGCAGCGCAGCGAGACACGGTTGCATGTTCTCAGTTCTACCCAACAGAACGTACCCGTCCGAGAACACAGCCGAGAACTCAAGCTCCGGATCGAGTTCAGCCTGAATGCCCTCGACGATCTGACCGTTGTTGTCCCTGAAGACTTCCTGGGCCAGCGATCGTCGCAACCGCGGTTCATCAGTCACGCGCGCCACGAGCACCGAACCGTCAACAGCCGCTGACGGTCGGAGAGTAAGTAAAGGTGGCGCGAGCGTCTGTAATGCTTCCTTCGGATCACTGATTCCATACGGAGTCAAACTCGATTTCAACAGTGTTCCAAACAGGACCGCCGGCAACGCGTCGAGCTTTAGCGCCACAGCTGAGTCAAGCGATCTCCACGCCGCGGCGGGTTCTTTACTCCGGTATATCGTCAACGACTCAAAATCGTCAGGCACAAGTTTCCAGACATTCTCGTCGCGCCCAGTCATCTCAAACGCCGGTCGCAAATGAGAAACAACATCCGGTTCCAGCGAGAACAGGTAACGATCCTCGATGCCGCCGCCGCTCGACACTGCGGTCCACGCGACACCGCGCAGAATCTTTCCCGCACTGACGGCCAGCAGTTGTTCCAATTGACGGTTGCCTGGACCAACCCGCATCACCAGTGGCGCGGCCCAGGAAAACAACTTCGCCGAGTTCGACGCCGACACGTATCCAAAACTCAGCGTTTGATCCGTAACGAGATTTGATCTAACCCTGACGAGTTCCGGGTCGGAAAGAATGTTAGGCCGTGTCCCGCGTTTTGCTTCCAAACAACTGCGCACCGCATTTTCCGTGTTTCCGACAACGACGAGGGTACCGTCAATCGCGCCTATGATCTTGCGTTCCTCGCCTGCTACCGAACACTCGACGTACTCCGCATCCGCGCTTCTCTCGCTACAGTTTGACGCGCCGTAAACCACGCTCGCCAATTGCTTCACCGCAGAAAGAACAGCTGGTTTGGTGCGCCAGGCGGAAGTGTGAGTTTCGGCAATTACGGCGAATTCCGGTTTGACGCGCAACGTGTCGTCCTGTTCCGACGCGTTGAGACCTACTACGACAAGCGCAACTTGTGCACGTGCGAAGAGAACGGCGTCGATCGGCCCGACGCCTGCGCGCGCGGCCATCAGCGCAAGCTTGTTTCGCGAACTCGTTTGGCTGTGCGTGATCGGCGCCGCAGCTTTCCAGACGTCTGTCTGTTGAATCGCACTCGCCACTTCTGCAGGATTGTTCAACTCGACATAGAGCACTGAATCGGCAGGCGCATATTTGGCCAGATCAACCGGGGAAGGGCGGTTGAACCACAGCCACGCAGCCGCAATCACGACGAACAGCAGAAGCAGAACGAGGGAGGTGCGCAAAAACTTCATTCGCCCGCATCCTAGCGTTATGAAGAATGGCTGGCAAGTCGTTGAAGACCTATGTTACTTTGACTCGGCACCCCTATGACTTATCGCAATTTGTCCGCGCAGGCTTTAGCAGAACAGGACTTTGACAGCTTTCTAACCGAGTCAGAGAAGTCATTAACTGACGGCCGCAGAGATCCAAACGACGTAGTCACCGAGATTTTATCGCAGCTCTTTCTCGGGACCGCCACATCCAACCCGGACAATCTATCGTTACCAGCGCGCGCGGCTATTCATAATTTCGACCCGCGCAACGTCACCACCGAGCCGGAGTACTACTCCGACATCAACCCGAAACTTTACAGCGAGCGAAAGCCATTCATCTGGCTGTGGCAAATGTTCGATCGTTCGCCGCTGGGGGCAAACGCCCTGTTCGCGCATCGTTTTCGCCGGATGCTTGCACCCTTGATCTTCAGAAGCGTCGGCACGAACTTCAAATGTTGGCAGTACGTCGAATGGTCGTTCGGTTACAACCTCTCGATCGGAAACAATGTCGTCATCCATCGCCACGTGCTGCTTGACGATCGTGGCGGCATCGAGATCGGCGACGACGTTTCGATCTCGGACTACGTCAACATCTACTCGCACAGTCACGACATCTACGATATTCAGCAGGTCTACACTCCGCCCACTCGACTCGGCAACGGCGTACGCGTGACTTATCACGCGACCGTGCTGGCCGGCATGCAGGTACAAGACCATGCGATGATCGGGTGCAATGCGGTGGTCACGCGTCACGTTCCGGCGCATAACATCGTCGCCGGGATTCCCGCCAAAACGGTGAAGGTGAAAGACGACCCGAGCGTGGTCGCTAGTGTCCTTGAGAAACTGGAATCCTGACCGATTCGTTCCAGAAAGCGCGCCCCAAAATGGACCAAAGCCATACCTTAACCCCACTGGCACAACAAGTTAAACAATCAAAAATAGCAATTGACATTGTTTAGCCCGTTAATGTACTCTCACTCAGGTTGACGGCGAGTGCGCCGTCCGCCAGGTGCCCACCTGGTTTTCTGACAGCGGTAAATCCCGCGAAATCACTGGAGCACGATAAAGGCACACTTCGCGCGAGCGGAGGTCGCAAAGCCTACGGAAGTTGGACCGACCCAACTTGGCTGGGTTTCCGAAATGAGCTTCATTCCTGCCGCAGACTTCTCAAACTCTTCCCTACTGACACCCGCCAGCACGCTACTCCTGCGACTAGGTGTTTCGACAACTAACCCAGATAACAAAGGGACTGCAACCTTGAACCCGACAACCACCACTTCCGTCACGCCCAGAATTGAAAAACGACAACTGCCCCGCGCCCGAAAAGCTCGCGCCCGGCTTCGTCTGCAAAACAGATTGCGCGTCGTCGTTACGAGGACTAACTAACTATGTTCAAAAGAAGCGCCGGCAAAAAGAACCTCGTTGGTCTGGACATCGGCTCCAGTTCCGTTAAGGCCGTTGAGCTCGGCAAAAAGGGAGCTAGTCTTCAGTTGCTCAACCTGGGATTCGAAAATCTTCAGACCGACACGATCGTTGACGGGCAGATCATGGAGCTGAACAACGTCTCCAACGTGATCGCTCACATCTTCAGCGAACATCAGATCCGCTCCAACCGCGTTGTTGCCGGTGTTAGCGGTCACTCGGTGATCGTGAAGAACATCGTGCTGCCGCAGATGAGCTCGGAAGAGTTGCAGGAGTCGTTTAGTTGGCACGCTGAAGAGCACATTCCTTTTGATATCGCCGACGTGAATCTCGATTACGAACTCACCGGCAAGTCGTCAGAGACGTTGCACGTGCTAATGGCCGCGTGCAAGAGCGACAAGATCGCGAACGTGAAGCAGGCGATTCAGCTCGCGGGCAAGCAGCCTGTAATCATCGACGTCGATGCGTTCGCACTTCAGAACTGTTACGAACTGAATTATCAGCCGCGCGCCGGCGAGGTCGTTGCGCTGCTCAACATCGGCGCGGCGACGATGAACATAAACATCCTCAACGGTTCACGTTCCGTGTTTGCGAGAGATGCTTCAGTAGGCGGCAGCCAGTACACGAGCTTGTTACAGAGGGAACTCGGGCTGAGTTTCGAACAGGCGGAAGGTGTGAAGCGTGGCATGCCGTTACCCGAAGGCGTCGAGCCGAAACCAATCCAACCGATCATCGAAACGGTTTCGGAAACGCTCGCGCTCGAGATGAAGAAGACCGTCGACTTCTATCGCGCGACTGCGCAGGACGGCGAAGGCACGATTCAGAAGATCTTGATCGCCGGCGGTGGATCCAAGCTGCCCGGCCTGGCTGATTTCTTAGGACGACGTTTCGATATACCGGTGGAGGTTTTCGATCCGTTCCGTCAGATCGAAGTCGACGAGCGAAAGTTTGATCCGGACTACATGCGAGAGATAGTGCCAGAGATGGCGGTGGCTGTTGGTCTGGCGCTGAGAGGAGTGGAAGCATGATTAAGGTAAATCTGCTCGAGTCAGTTACGGATCGGCCACAGGGCGTCGCGGCGGTTGAAGACAAAGTTGCCAATCCGCGCGCGCAGACCTTGTTGCTCGCGTTAACGGTGTTCGGCCTGCTGGCTCTCGGCATCGGTTATGAGTACGTCAGCACGAACAGGGCATACGCCGAAGCGCAAAAACAGGTCGAACACGAGAAACGCATCCAGACGCAGATGCTTGCGATTCAGAAGGAACAGCAGGAACTTCAAAAGAAGACCGAAGAAGTTCAGAAGCGCATCGATGCGATCAAGAAACTGCGCGAATCACAGCAGGGACCGAGTGCGGTGTTGCAGGAAATCAAGGCGCGGTTTGATGCGGTTCCCGGACTTTATCTCGTCGCCATCGAAAACAAAGAGGGCGAGATAACGATCAAGGGTGAATCGCCAAATGAGGCTTCGGTTACGAAGTTTGGTCAGAGTCTCGAATTCTCCGGCGGCCTCTTCAGCAATCTCAATATCGAGACTTCGAGAGAGGCGGCGAAGGAAGCTGCGCCGGTAGCGCCAGCGGGAACGAATGCTGTCGCCAGCGAGGCGACTGTTGTAAAACCTGAAGTAGTTGTCTTCACAGTCAAGGCGAACTTTGCGATGTCAAAGACGCAACAGTCATCACCGGCGCCACCTGCTAACCAGGTTGCGATGAAGAAATAGCCCCGCCTGATTAAGGAAACCTCGGACACAAAGGATACAGCGATGAAATTCGGCAAGCTCCCAACTCTTCCCTGGTACGTGCGATTAGTGGCCTTTTTAATGCTCGCTGGTCTGGCATATGGCGGGTTCTATTACTTCATCACCAGTGGCACTCGCACCGAGACCAAAGCGATGAACGACGAGATCGCGAGATTGCGACCGCTCAACGCGCAGGCCCAGATCGTTTCGCAGAACCTGAACAACTTCAAGGCTCTTTACAAGGCTCGCGAAGAGGAGTTTGCGGAGCTGAAAGCATTGCTGCCGGAACAGCGCGAGCTCACGATGGTCCTTCAGGGAATTCAGGAACGTGCTCGCGGTAACGGCCTCATACTTACGAAGTTCAGTCCCAAGGAAGATCTGCAACAGGACAACTATAGCGGCAAGAAGATCGAGGTCAGCGTCACCAGTGGCTTCGCCGGACTGCGGGCGTTCTTCGAACAACTTGCTCACTATCAACGCATCGTTTCGATCACGAATTTTGAACTTAAGCAGTTGGAAAAACAGTCGGCCAACAAGACGGTCGACGCCCGTTTTGATCTAACGGCTTTTTACGTTACCTCAGAGCGTTTGCAGAGTCAGCAACCCGCTAATCCCAAGGGTGCAGCTGGTGGCGCAGTTCCACCGCCGGTGCCTGCTCCTCAACCCGCCCAGTAACCGCGAGGGAGACGCATCAGAGGAAGTGACTACGATAATGATTAAGCACGAACTGAAAACATCGATGAGACGGCTTGCCAGCGTAATGTTTACCGCGGCCCTGATCCTGACGAGCGGACTGGCATTGACGGCGATGGCTCAGGAGACTGAGCCTGCTGTAAAGAAAACCGCCAAACGTCCAGTCTCGAGCGGACGCGATCCGTTCAAGAAATACGAACCGCCACGCGCGACCGTGAGAAACTCGCGTGAAGAGTCGTCAATCCCGACGATTCAGGAACGGATCACCAATTACAAGGCGCAAAAAGTCGCCGCGATGAACGCCAGGATGCCCGCCCCCAAGCCCACCACCGCTTTGTTGCTCAGCGAGATCCAGGTTATCGGCATCTCCCGTTCGCCGAGAGGGTATGCGGCGATCGTCGAGGCAACTCCTATCAAACTCACCTACGTAATCTATCCAGGCGAACCGTTCTTTGATGGCCAGTTAGTGGCGATTGAAGACAACCGCCTGGTGTTCCGTCGGGAAACAGTCTTTACGGACGGCCGTCGTGAACGAGCAGTCGAGTACAAGTCACTGCGACAACCAACTCCGGTGAACTCGTTGAACGCTCCGTCGCCGAACCCGTCAGTCGCAAACGCGAAGCCCTAACAAATGTTGGTTTGGTTCAAGCCAGACCGTTGACCCGCGCTGGTGTTTTCGATGCGGAAAACACTGGCGCCCTTTTGACAAAACCAGGACCGGCCGCGCTAAGTGCGGCGCGCGCTTTAGTTGCCCCGGCAATCGAGCGTAGTGCGTGGCGGTACGGTCTGGAAATCCCCCTAAGGAGGGAACGATGTCTTATCAGCCTCGAGTGAGATCAGCCATATGGACCACGCTCGTCCTGTTGCTTGTATCCGTATTTGGTACAAGCGTTGTGGCTGTGGCCCAGAACTCAAATCCGGTCGCTTCCGGCGGTGTCCAGAACGCCAACGCGCAAGCTCCAGCGGCTCCCGCTCCTACGCCGCCGGTCGGTTTCTCGCGCGGTTCTGACAAACAGACGGAACAGGGACGTCAGTATGGGCAGCCGGGATTCGTCGGCGAGCCGATCAGTCTCAACCTGGTCAATGCCGACATCCGCGACATTCTCAATTACATCACCGAGCAGTATGGCGTGAACTTCGTCATCGACTCCTCAGTCGCGGCAGTTCCAGTGACCGTGAACGTTCAAGATGTGCCCTGGAACATAGCGCTGGAAGCGGTGCTCAAAGCGAACCGGCTCGGTATCGAAGTCAACGGCAGCATCCTGCGCGTGGCGACGACTGATGTACTGGCGAAAGAGGCTGAGACTCAAAAGGTGATCACAGATTCGCGTTTGGATGCTTCACCGCTCGTAACGGAATTTATCCGCCTTAACTACGCGCGCGCCTCTGGTACGTTGGCCCAGGCAGCCGGCTCGACCGGTGCGTTCTCGGGTGGCTCCACCAATCTTAGTTTCAGTGGTGGCGCTGGTGGCGACGCGACCGGCGGTAGTGGCGATCAAGGTTTGCTTCCAATCATCTCGCGACGTCTTTCCCGTCGTGGTTCGATCGAAGTTGACGGCCGCAGCAACACGCTGATCATCACGGACGTCAAAGAAAACATTGATGCGATTCGCCAGTTGGTTGCGATCCTGGACCAGCCCGAACCGCAAGTCGAAATCGAGACCCGCATTGTTATAGCCCAACGTAACTTCAGCCGTGACCTCGGCGCACAGCTTTCGGCTGGCGTGATCAACTTTGGTCGCGGTGGTCTCGGAAACATTTCGACACTGCCCGCACAGTCGGCCGCCAGTGGTGGCGGTGGCGGCGGTGGTGGCGGTGGCGGTGGCGGTGCGCAAGGCATCCCGCCTGGTCCAAATCCTTTAAGCGTATTCGGCGGTTTGGGCGGAACACCTCAACCGACTAACAACCTAGCCGCGGCGGCAGCGAACACCGTTATCGGTTTGACGACCGGTTTGTTCGGCAGTGCGCAGATCAGCGCATTGATCACGCTGGCTGAATCACGCGGCCAGGCGAAAACAGTCGCGACTCCGCGCGTCACGGCTTTGAACAATCGTCCGGCGCAGATCGAGAGTGGTTCGCAGATTCCGGTGCAAACAACGCAGGCTGCAAGTGGTACCGCAGTCGTAACGACCACGTTCGTTTCAGTACCGTTACGTCTTTCAATCACACCGCAGATCACCGACGCGGGCACCGTCGTGTTGAGAGTCACGATCGAAAACAACACGATCAATACCGGTATCGCGGTCGGTGGCGTTCCCGGCATCGACACGCAGCGCATGCAGTCGGAAGTGCTGGTTCCAGATGGTGGAACGACGGTCATGGGTGGCGTGCTGGCCGACACCGAAGGTGAAGCGCAGCAACGCACACCGGGACTCGCTTCGATTCCGGTTCTCGGCAACCTCTTCAAGCGCAAACTGACGACGCGACAGAACAGCGAAATTCTGTTCTTCATCACGCCTCATATTTATCGTCCTGACTACAATGGCCGGCCCACTTCAGGCACGGTCAGCAACGGCCAACGCACGGTTACCATTCCTCAGCCAGTACCACTGGGAAATCCGCCGAGCAACACGCCGACTCCGACGCAGTTACAGCAACAACCGCAACCGCAGAATACGCCTTCGACTCAGCCGCAGTTGATGCCAGCGCCGTCAGCGAACAGCCCGGCGGGCACCAACACCGCGCGCCCGGGTACGTTGAGCGGTCAACGTCCGTAATTGGAGGGCCGTATGTTCAAGGAACTACTTGAGTCCATTATTGAACGCACCGAGGGGAGCCTCGGTGCGCTCATCATGGGAACGGATGGCATCGCCGTTGAGAAAGTGCTCGGCGAGGCAGGTGTGGACGCAAATCTCGACGTCGCTGCCGCGGAGTTTACGTCGCTCGTGCGAAACGCGCAGCGTGCGGGTATCGACACCGGACTCGGTGGTTTGCGTGAGCTCGTTATCTCGCTCGAAACCGCGGTGCTTGTTATGCGCGTGTTGAGTCGCGATTACTTCGTCGTGCTGGCGTTGGGTTCGCAGGGGAATCTGGGCCGTGCGCGATTCGAGTTACGCAAAGCCGAGTTGAAACTCGCGAAAGAATTCGCAGTTTAAAAGAAGTCTCCCGCAAAGACGCAAAGGCGCAAAGCAGCTTATTGGATTTTCAAAACTGCTTTCTTGGCGCCTTTGCGTCTTTGCGGGAGAACTATTCTTGGCGAAGCTAATCTAAGGTAACTTCACGTATGGCATGCCGCGCATGATGATCCGTTGCCGGCGTGCGACGCGGCGCGGATTCGTTTGCGGATTGAAGACAGTGCGCGGGTTGGGAATCATCGCCGATAAAAACGCCGCCTCGTTCGCATTCAACGCCGCTGCTGATTTGCGGAAATAACGACGCGAAGCGGCTTCCGCCCCATATATTCCGTCACCCCACTCAATCACATTCAAATAGATCTCGAGAATGCGACGTTTGTTCATCGAACGTTCGAGCATGACTGTCAACGCCGCTTCCTGGCCCTTTCTGAAGAACGAGCGTTGGGAAGAAAGGTAGAGGTTCTTTGCGAGTTGTTGGCTGATCGTTGAACCGCCGCGCTTGAACTCGGGAAGGCTTGGCAGCCAGTCGTCGTCCTCACCTTCCTTTTTTGCTTCGCGAGCTGACTCTCTTTGTGCCTGGTCCCAGGCGTTGCGGATCGCTTCGTAGTCGAAACCGCGATGAGTGGCGAAGTTTGTGTCTTCGCCTGCGAGTACGGCGCGTTGAAGATTGGTTGAGATCTTGTCGAGTGGGACCCAGATTTGTTCGCGTTTGACTGGTTGGCCTTTTTCTTTCGCCTCGTTTGCGCGGATGTCCATCAGCGAGGTTGACGACGGATTGTTCGAACGCAAGCGATAGACCCGCACGAACATGAATGCCTCGTACAGGATCGCGCCCACCGTAATACCGAGCACTCCGAGTACGAACATCCGAAAGAATCTACGCATCGATTTGCGAGTTTACCCTCGTTCAGGTAGCGACGACCACACGGATTATCTGTGTTTTGATGAAGACTTGCGGGTGATGCCGCGGTAGTTGACCCTGCCGGGTAATTTGCGAGGCAGTTCAAACTCGTCGGCGACGATGTCTTCGAGGTGGACCGCAGCGGTGCGCGCGTAGGCGAGCAGCGTCATCAGACTCGGTTCGCGTTTACCTTGCTCGTATTCAGAAATCCTTCCGTAGTGCATGGCGCCGGCGAGGCCCATGCGTTCGAGCAGTTCGGTTTGCGACAAGCCTAACTGGATCCGAATGTAGCGCAGTTTTTCAGCGAGCCGGAGGGGTTTTGGACGCGGGCTGCCCATCAGTCGCGGCCTCCTTCGAACAGGAGACTCGACAGCGTCCACGGCGAGCAACTTTTTCTTCTCTCTCTGCAAAGGGTCTTGCATCTACTCGCTGTTGGGAGTAAGATGTGCGCGATAGGATTTGTCGCCGTGAGTAGGAACCTTCCATGCTCAACGGCGGCGCTCATCACTCGTCGTTAGGGAGATTGAGCCGCTCATTAGGCCGTTGTTAAGTTGTCAAACCCACTAGCATCCTAAACGGTCGGGCTCAAATCGTAAATAAAAAAATCTCGGCCTTGGATGGCCCTGTGAGTAGGGCCATCGGGTCCGCGGATCCGGATAGCCCAGAACCGCGTCCGCGGACTCGAGGAATGATCCGTCTTGAGAGTGGTGGTCTACAACGAGTAGGCTTCGCTTTCGGCGTCGAAGAGTGGTGGTTCGTTACGGACCACGCGCCGAAGTAAGAGTGGTTCGTCGAACATTTGTTCGAGGCCGCGGACGATGGCGTAGCGTGGTTCCCCAGCGACTGTCACCGGAAGTTTCGATCGCTCCCGCAAATGATCTTCCAGGCCGTTTAGTAACGCACCCCCGCCTGTCAGTATGATGCCGCGAGCGTAGATGTCGCCTGCCACCTCAGGAGGCAACTCGGCGAGCGTCGCCAAGACACCCTCAAGAATTTTGCTCACGACAAACTGAGTGATCGGATAGATCTCCCCGGCCGTAATTGTTATGGCTGCGGGACTTCCCGTTAGAACATCACGTCCGCCTACGGTCATTTCAGTTGCAAGATCTTCGGGCAGCGTGGCGGATCCTAATTCGAGTTTGATCTTTTCTGCCGACGGTGGACCAATCACTAAACCCCGATGACGACGGACGTGATTGATGATCGCGGTGTTGATGTCGCCGCTGCCGATGCGATTGGAATGAACATGGATAATCGCTCCATTCGCTACGATCGCAACGTTGGTTGTGGCACTGCCGATGTCGGCGACTGCCGATGCGTGTAAATCGTTAGTTTTTATTCCGGCGCCGAATGCGGCCGCGAGTCCTTCTTCCATCATCAAGACGCGACCAATGCGCGCATGTTCCGCTGCATTAAGCAACGCCCGCCGCTCGACGTGGGTCACAATGGGATCGACGCTCATCAGCGCGCGACGGCTGAAAAACGAAACACCACTGCGCGCCTCGCGCACGAAGTGGGCCAACATTGTGCGCGTCCGTTCAAAGTCGGCCACGACACCGTTAACTAAAGGAGCGACGACTGTAATGTCGCGCGCTTCGCGCCCGTACATCAGTCGCGCCTCATCGCCGACCGCGATTACTTCTCCCGTGACGTTGACTGCGACTAAAGACGGCTGATCGACCACTAGCCCGCGTCCGCGTACAGAAATAACCGTGGTCGCCGATCCCAGGTCGACAGCAATTGAATCTGAAACAAGATTGCGCAACGCCGGCATTCCCATGAATGCCGCAGTCTTACTTATGAAACCCATGCGCTCCGAATAATACGGGACGAGTAGTTTCCCGCAAAGGCGCAAAGAAAATCAGAGGCGTATGTAGACCCTTAGACTTGCTTATCTTTGCGTCTTTGCGCCTTTGCGGGAAAACTCAATGCACTACCGGATCCGAAAAGGAGTCGTCGCAGCCGATGCTAAGCGCAAGGGCGCGGATGGCGGCGCGAGCTTCGTCTTGTTGTTTGGTGCTTAGCAATGACCAGGCGAGCAGGATCGGACATTCAGCGTCGTGAACGAGAGGCTTGTGGCAAAGCGGACATGTGTCTGGCGAGAGCTCCAACACGATGTAGAGCTTCGCCAGCAACATGATTATCACTTCGGCGCGTTGTTTCTGCTCTTCGGATTCGAACATGGCCGTCGCCCTGGTTAATCGCAGATCACGCGGATGTTTCCAGAATTAGTATTGCAGCGTGTTTTCCCACTTCACTCGCTTCAGCAACGCGAAGTCGGAAAGCATCTTGCCGGCGCCGAGCACTACCGAGGTCAGCGGATCGTCCGCAACGAACACCGGCAGACCAGTCTCGGTTCGAAGTCGCTTGTCGAGGTTTGCGAGTAACGCACCACCGCCGGTCAGGACCACGCCGCGATCGATGATGTCGGCCGACAGTTCCGGAGGCGTCCGCTCGAGTGCAACTCGCACTGCGTCCACGATCGAACTAATCGCCGGCTCTAACGCTTGTCGCACTTCATCATCCGTGACGGTGATCGTTTGTGGAATACCTTCGACGAGGTTACGACCGCGCACTTCCATCGAAAGCGGATCGTCCAGGGGGAACGCGCTGCCAAGTTGAATCTTAATCTCTTCCGCGGTGCGCTCGCCAATCAACAGGTTGTACTTGCGCTTCACGTACTCCGCCACCGCGTTGTCCATCGCGTCGCCGGCCGTTCGAACAGCGCGCGCGTAAACGATGCCACCCAGACTGATGACCGCGATATCAGTCGTGCCGCCGCCGATGTCGACGACGATGTTGCCGTGCGGTTCGGTTATCGGCAGTCCCGCGCCAATCGCCGCGGCCACTGCTTCTTCAACCAAATAAACTTCCGATGCCTTCGCGCGATACGCCGAATCCTCGACGGCGCGTCGTTCGACCTGCGTGATCTCGCTGGGGATGCCGATCACAACGCGCGGGCTGACCCAAGTGCGGCCGTTGTGCGCTTTGCGAATAAAGTGCTGAAGCATTTTTTCGGTAACTTCAAAGTTGGCGATGACGCCATCGCGCATCGGCCGGATGGCAACTATGTTGCCAGGCGTGCGGCCGAGCATCTCCTTAGCTTCTTTTCCCACGGCTTCCACGGCATTCGTGACCTTATTAATAGCGACAATCGAGGGTTCGCTCAGCACAACGCCGCGTCCTTTCGCATAAACCAGGGTGTTGGCGGTGCCGAGGTCGATAGCCAAATCGTTGGAACGAAGTCCGGAGATGAAGGGGAAGGACATGGATACACCTCTAAATTGATATTTAGTTTTTTGACTCGAACTCTGCTTCCTGGAAGAGAGCAGGTAGGATTTACCGCGCCGGGTGATGTCTTCGCAAATATAACAAAGACAAACAGTATTTAATTGATTGACTGGTAAGTGTCAAGAGAAATTTGCGTTTAGATCTTTGTCAGTCGTCAATTGTCCGTAGTGAGTGGCCCTGCCGTTGATGGCAACTGGCGACTGACCACTGACTACCGACAAAAATACAAAAATCTAAGATCTAAGAACCAAACCCAATTTCAATGTTTCCGCCGCAGATGACAACCCCGACGCGCTCGCCGGACTTAGGTTGGTAGCGACCGGAAAGGAGCGCCGCAAACGCTGCCGCCCCGCCTGGTTCGGCGGCGATCCGCATCGTTTCCCAGAGCTTTTTCTGCGATTCCACGATCTGTTCGTCGGTCACGAGGAGCGCATCGGTGACGTATTTTTGGGCGATCGGAAACATGATCTGGCCAACTTGCCGGGGCGCCAGCGAGTCCGCGGCGATGCCACCCGCGGGGGAGTCCACCGGACGTCCCGCTGCCAGAGCAAGCTGAAGAGTCGGCGCTAACTCGGGTTCGACCGAAAAAATCCTCGTTCTGTTTTCGTACCATGCGGCAACCCCGCCGATTAGTCCGCCACCGCCGACGGCGACGAGAAGCGAGTCGAGCCCGGGAGCCTGTTCCTCGAGTTCGAGTCCGAGGGTGCCTTGTCCGAGCAGTGTTTCGTTTGCTTCGTAGGCATGGATCGGCAGCGCCCCCGTCCGCTCAATCCATTCGTGGCTCGCTTCGAGCGCGTCGGCATAACGGTCGCCCTCGATCACGAGCTCGGCACCGTAACGCCGAATGCGATCCACCTTCGCCGGCGAGGCGACTGACGGCACGAAGATCGTTGCCGGCAGGCCCAACTTCATCGCCGCGTATGCGACCGCCACTCCATGGTTTCCACCTGATGCGGCGACGACGCCGAGTTTCGGAATCTCGCGTGTGAGGAGATTTGTAAAAGCGCCGCGCGCCTTGAACGATCCGCCGTGTTGGAAGAGTTCGAGTTTGAAAACGATCGTGATCGAGTCGAGACCAAAATCCGCACCGTTGACCTCGAGCACCGGTGTGCGACGAATGTACGGCCTGATCAGTGGTTCGATTGCCTGAATCTGTGTTCGAGTAATCACACCAGTAGCATGGATAACATAGATAAGTGTGGAATCAGTCTGACGCGGATAATACGGCGTTTCTCGACGCGCTCGACCTCGAAGACGCCGCGCTCGTGGTCTACCTTATCACCGCGTTGCAGGATGCGTCCTGCGCGGTCCATCAGGAACCCGGCGATTGTCGTGTAACCACCGTCTTCAGGAATGTCGAGTTTAAGATACTGGTTCGCGTCGCGTACACTCAACATGCCGTCGAGCACATACGCCTTGCCGTCTCTTCTGATCTGTTCACGCACCTCTTCGTCAAACTCGTCGTTGATCTCGCCGACGATCTCTTCCAGCAGATCTTCAAGCGTGAGAATGCCTTCGAGTCCACCGTGTTCGTCGATCACGAACACGAAATGCACGCGTGCCGACTGCATTCTTCGGAGTGCTTCGCCGAGCGAACCAGTCGCGGGAATAAACGTCGGCGGACGGACGTAATCCTTGAGCTGAAAATTGACGCCATTGATTCTTCCCATGTCGAGGTCTTTTCTAAACAGCAAGCCGACGATGTCGTCGAGATTGGAGCCGTAAACGGGAAGACGCGAATAACCGGTCGAAGCAAAAGCGTTTCTCACGTCCGCGAGCGCAGCGTTGATGGGCAGTCCGGTCACTTGTGTACGCGGCACCATCGCTTCTCCCACTTCCGCATCGGAAAACTCGAAGACGCGATGAATTAATTGTTGTTCTTCAGCCTTGAGCTGACCGCTTTGTCGCGAGACATCGATCAGGCGGCGCAGTTCATCTTCCGTGTAAACCGACGCGTGTTCACCGGATGGATGCAGTCCAAAGAGACGGACCACTTTTGTTCCCGACCAGTCGAGCATTCGGATGGGCCAGCGAAAAATCTTGTAGAACGCTTCCATGGGCCATGCGATCGCGAGCGCGACTTTCTCGGCACGCTCCAGGGCCAAGGTCTTAGGCGCGAGCTCACCGAGCACGATATGGAGGAAGGTAATGATGGCAAAAGCGACCGCGAAAGAGATCGTGTGCAACGTCAGGTCGGAAACACGGCCCTTGAGCGGCGCTTCGAGCATATGGGCAAAGACTGGTTCACCAACCCAGCCAAGTGCGAGTGAGGCCATCGTAATTCCCAACTGCGTGGCGGAGATGTAAGTGTTGAGATTGTCAAGCAGCACCACCAAGCGACGTGCGCTCCGACTACCGCGCGCCGCCATCATTTCGATTCGCGAGCGTCGCACGCCCACAAGAGCAAATTCCGAAGCAACAAAGAAACCATTGGCAAATACAAGGAAGAACACCAGCAGAATATAAAGGACACTGATCATGCGGTTAATTCTATGGTTACACGCGCGGAATGTGAAATTTCGAGAGGCTTGCCTGTGCGCCTTTGCACCTTTGCGGGAGATCTATCTTCACGCTAGCACACGCAAAGCTCACAGCTTAGCTCCCGCAAAGGCGCAAAGGCGCAAAGGGAAGATCCTCGGTTGCTACACTTACCATTTTGGAATAGCATCCCGGCCTATGAGCACAACCACTGAAAACCTTACGGGCGAACAGATCGTCGAACTTTGTCGCAAACACACGCTGTTTGAATGGTCCATACAATCGGCTGTCGATCCGATTCCGGTCTCGAGATCTAAGGGGATCTATTTCTGGACGCCGGAAGGGAAACGGTTCATCGACTTCAACAGCCAATTAATGTGCGTCAACATCGGTCACGGCGATGAACGGGTGATCAATGCGATCAAGCAACAGGCCGAAACGCTTGCGTACGCGAATCCATTCATGGCGACGGACGTTCGCGCGCGGTTGGGTGCGAAGCTTGCCGAGATTACGCCCGGTGATATCGACGCGTTCTTCTTCACGAATGGCGGCGCCGAGGCGAATGAAAATGCGATCCGCATCGCGCGTCTGTTCACCGGCCGTCATAAGATCGGCGCGCGCTATCGTTCTTATCACGGCGGCACCGCCGGATCATTGACGTTGACCGGCGACCCGCGACGTTGGGCGGCGGAACCAGGCGTGCCCGGAGTGTTTCGTATCCCCGATTTCTATCACGGTATTCAAAAGGGAATGGATACGACCGAAGATGTGCTCGCTCGCACTGAAGAGGTAATCGAACTGGAAGGTGCGAAAACGATTGCGGCGCTGATCGTCGAGCCGGTGGTTGGAACCAATGGCGTGCTCATCCCGCCCGATGGTTACATGCAGGGTCTGCGACAGCTCTGCGACAAGCACGGCATACTGCTCATCGCTGACGAAGTTATGGCTGGTTTTGGTCGCACCGGAGAATGGTTTTCAGTGGACCACTGGAAAGTGGTTCCGGATCTGATTTGTATGGCCAAGGGGCTGACGAGCGCTTACGTTCAGCTTGGAGCAGTTGGCATGCGACGCCAGATCGCCGATCACTTTCAGAACAACTTCTTCAACGGCGGACTTACTTACAACAGTCACCCACTGGCGTGCGCAGCCGGCATCGCGACGATCGCCGTCTACGAACAAGACAAGCTGATTGAGAATGCGCGGCGCATGGGTACGGTGATGCGTGGTCTGATGGAAGATTTGCAAAGCAAACACCCGTCGGTTGGAGCAACGCGCAACATTGGACTGTTTGGCATCTTCGAGCTAGTGCGCAACCGCGAGACGCGCGAACCGATGGCGCCTTTCAACGGCACGGCGCCTGAGATGCAGGCACTTGGGAAGTTTTTCCGACAGGAAGGACTCTACACGCTGGTCCGTTGGAATACGTTCTTTACGAATCCGCCGCTGTGTATCACCGAAGCAGAGCTGCGCGGGGCGTTTGCGATTATCGACAAGGGATTGGAGATTACTGATCAGGCGGCCACTTAAAAGTGGCTAACGAGGCAGTTCCCAGAATCTGATGGTGCGTACACCCGGTTCGTAACTGGGTTAACCGCGAGGCTTGTCGGCGTTCGACCCAAAGGGACGTGAGCCACGACTGACTGCGCGATCGACGTCGAATTACAGAAGAGCATCAGGGCAAGAATAGAGATCGAGCGTTGGAAATATTTGGTTTGAGTCATTGGGAGTTCCCTTTTCCTTGTTCCGGACGTTATTTGAGTGGGTGTCTTGGGGCGCGGTCGTTACCGCTAAGGC